>JACDJC010001339.1_pt1 | contig 22247 bp, 15 predicted proteins | sample 7454191 | NCBI WGS metagenome assembly JACDJC01 (sample SAMN14253291, study PRJNA609438) | sludge metagenome | isolation source: sludge after 25d culture with pyrite and EDTA | collected 2018-12-20 | reverse complement strand
TTATAGAGACCATTAGAGCCATAGGTTATGATGCTTTTGCCTATGATGCTAGTGCAAATGAGCAGATAGTAAACCGTTTAAGAAAGAGCTACTACCTTAAAATGGCGGTTGCTATTTTTGCATCTATGAATGTCATGTGGATAGCGGTTGCTCAGTATGCTGGTTATTTTAGCGGAATGGATGCTGATGTTAAGCACATACTCAACATCGCCGAGTGGATACTCTCAACTCCTGTGCTTTTTTATAGCGGATGGGTCTTTTTTAGAGGTGCATATTTTGGGCTTAAAAATCGCTCTATAAATATGGACTTGCTAGTAAGCACAGGTGCCACACTAACGTATATCTACTCCATCTATATAACTTTAGCTGCACATGGCGAGGCATATTTTGACTCGGTTACGATGATCATTACCTTCATTTTGATCGGTAAATTTTTAGAGATACTTAGCAAAAAAAGTGCTTCTGATACACTTGATTTTATCACAAAAGATATACCATCTAGCATAAATGTCATAAGAGATGGAGTGGTAGTTTCACTAAAATTAGATGATGTAAAAGTTGATGATATTATCATCATAAATAGTGGGCAAAAAGTGCTTTTTGATGCCATGCTAACTAAAGGGAGTGGAAGTTTTAACGAGTCTAGCATTAGCGGTGAAAGTAGAGCCATACATAAAAATATAGGTGATGAGATCATAAGTGGAACTCTTAGCATTGATGCTGATGTTGAAGCTAAAGTTTTAAGAGAGTTTAAAAACTCAACTCTATCAAACATAGTCTCACTTTTAGAGGGAGCACTTAGCAAAAAACCCCGCATTGAGATACTAGCAAATAGCCTATCGGAGTACTTCTCAGCTATCATTTTAACTCTAGCTCTAGCCACATTTTTCATATGGTACTACATTAGCTCAAACTTTGAGCACTCATTTATGGTGGCGGTTTCGGTCATCATCATCGCTTGTCCTTGTGCACTAGCCCTAGCAACTCCTGTTGCCACACTTGTTGGACTTGGAAATAGTGCAAAAAGGGGCATACTCTTTAAAGAGGCATCTTTTTTAGAGAGCATCGCCAAAATAGATACACTAGTTTTAGACAAAACAGGAACTCTAACAAAAGGTGAAGCTGAAGTTGTAAATGTAACCTTACTTGAGAGTTTTGATGAGCAGCTTCTCTTTAGTTTATGCACTCCATCAAGCCACCCAGTAGCAAAAGCGATCGCTAAACATACCAAAAAAGAGAGTGTCATAAACTTTGATGAATACACTCAAATAAGTGCTATGGGCATTGAAGCTAAACTTGGCAAAGATCTCTATCTTGGTGGAAATAGAGCACTTTTAGTAAAACACAACATAAACATTGAACACTCAAGTACAAAAACACTATTTTACTTCGCCATAAACGAAAAAGTAGTAGCCATTTATGAGCTAGAAGATAGCCTAAAAGATGGAGCCATAGAGTTTGTAGAAGATATGAAAAAAATGGGGCTTGAACTTCATCTTCTAAGCGGAGATCATTTATCGGCGGTTGAAAATATTGCTAATATACTATCCATAAAAAACTACCACTATGAGCAAAAACCTCAAGATAAAGCTATGTTTATAACCAACCTTCAAGAGAGTGGAAAAAAAGTGGCGATGGCTGGAGATGGGGTAAATGACATCTTAGCTCTTGCTAATGCAAACATCGGTGTAGCTATGGGAAATGGTAGCGACATAGCCATAAAAGTTGGTGATGTTATACTTTTAGATGAGAGCTTAAAACACCTGCAAGAGGCATTTAGCATAGGTAAAAACACCTACTCTCTCATAAAACAAAACATATCAATATCGCTACTCTATAACTCCATAACAGTGCCATTTGCGATGATGGGGCATGTTATACCGCTTGTAGCTGCCATATCGATGTCGCTAAGTTCAATCTTGGTTGTACTAAATTCACTAAGAGCAAGGAGATAGTATGGATAGTTGGGTTGTTGCTATGATGCTTGGAGTTTCGATATTTTTAGGTGCAATCGCACTTATTGCTTTTATGTGGGCTCTTAAAAGTGGGCAGTTTGATGATGAGCAAAAGTTTTTAAATGCAACAAAATTTGATGGTGTTGATGAGCTAAATGAGGCGATCGCTAAAGAGAAAAAGCAAAAAAGCATAGACCCAAAAGATATGTAAAAAGCTTTGCAGGGTTAAAACCCTGCAAAAAGCACCCACTTACTTGCCAACTCCTTTTAAAATCCTCATAGAGTTAAATATAGCTATAAGAGCGACTCCAACATCAGCAAAAATGGCCTCTTGCATTCCTATTAGAGCACCAGCACCAAGTGTTAAAAACCCGATCTTAACAAGCATGATAAATATGATATTTTCATACACAATCACCTTTGTTTTTTTAGCTATTTTTATAGCATCACTTATAGCCATTAAGTTATCATTTAAAACTATAACATCAGCTGATTTTATAGCCAAAGCACTACCGATACCACCCATAGCAAACCCTACATCAGCACCACTTAGCGTTGGAGCATCGTTTATGCCATCTCCCACAAAAGCAGTTGTTTGCTGGGTTTTATTTTTTATATCTTCATAGATTTTTAGCTTATCTTTTGCTAAGAGTTCATACCTGCACTCATCTATGCCAACGCTATTTGCCACATCCATAGCTACTCTTTTTTTATCGCCACTTAGCATATAAGTTCTTTTGATGCCTAGTTTTTTTAGCTCATCTATAAACTCTTTTGCTTCTGGCTTTATGACATCACTAAGCACAATATATCCAGCTAGTTTTGACTCTATAGCGACATATATAGCACCTAAGATTTCATCTTCGTCTATGTTTATGCCAAACCTACCTAGTAGTTTTTTATTGCCAACTAGCACCTCTTTAGCATCTACGATAGCTCTTAAGCCAAAACCACTTATCTCCTTGACAAAACTCACCTTTTTTAGATCCATCTCCCCATCATAAGCACTAGTTATGGACTTTGCTATAGGATGACTAGAAAAACTCTCAACCATCGCCGCAACTCTTAGAAGATCTTCTTGGCTCATATGCAGAGCTTTTATGGTTGCTACTTCAAAAACTCCTTTTGTTATAGTTCCTGTTTTATCAAAAACCATCTGTTTTATCTCTGTTAGTTTTTCTATATAAGAAGCTCCCTTTACCAAAACGCCCCTTTTAGAAACCGCTCCAATCGCACTAAAAAACGATAATGGTACCGATATAACCAAAGCACAAGGGCAAGAGATAACCAAAAAAACAAGTGCTCTTTGTATATAATCATGATATGAGGCACCCTCTAAAAACATAGGCGGAACAAAGGCCACTACAAGGGCTAAGAGCACAACTATTGGGGTGTATATGGAAGCAAATTTTGTTATAAACTTCTCAGCTAATGCTTTTTTAGAAGAAGCACTCTCTATGAGCTGTATGATCTTTGAGATGGTTGAGTCTCCATAGAGCGAAGTAGCTTTTACATATAGAGCATTTGAGACATTTATAAATCCACTTAAAACCTCACTTGAACTCTTTATGCTCTTTGGTTTAAACTCCCCCGTTATGGCACTTGTATCAAAGTAGCTATCTTGCGATAAAAGCATCCCATCAACAGGAACCCTCTCTCCTGATTTTATCAAAACAATATCGCCTATATTTACCTCTTGTGGGCTTTTTTGTACAATGTTATCACCCTCTTTTACAAAAGCATACTCTGGTTTTATATCTATTAGAGCGTTTATGCTATCTCGCGAGTTATCTACTGCAACTCTTTGAAACATCTCACCCACTTGGTAAAAAAGCATAACTGCAATCCCCTCAACATATTCACCAAGCACAAATGCACCAATAGTTGCTATTGACATTAAAAAATACTCATCAAAAAACTTAGCATTAGATATGTTCTCAACCGCTCTAGCTAAAACTCCCCAACCAACCATCAAGTACGCCGCTAAGTACCCAAAAAAGGCGAGTAGATCGCTATCTACATAGTTGTAAGTTAGGTATGTAACAACAAGCGAAGCAACACTTAAACTAAGAAGCCATTTATCTAAGCTTTGCCAAAAACTCTTTTTAGTTTTTTGCCCATCTTTTGCTATAAAGACATCTTTTTCTATCTTTTGGATCTCTTTTTCTATGATGTTTAATATATCTTTATCTATATTTTTCTCAAAACTTAGCGTTGAAGTTGAGAAGTTAAGATCAACATTTTTTAGCTGCGGCATATCGCTTAGACTCTTTTGGATCTTGATGGCACAATTTGCACAATGAAGATTTTCTAACTTTACCTTTTGCACTAATTACCCCTTTGTTATGTGCTCTAAGCCCATATCAAAAATCTTTTTTATATGTTCATCATCAAGCGAATAGTAGATCCATTTTCCAACTCTTTTTGATTTTACTATCTTTGAACTCTTAAGAGCTCTTAGCTGATGCGATATAGCAGATTGGCTAATATTTAAAAGCTCACTAATAGCCCCAACACAAAGGGTTTCATCTTTTAAAACTGAGATGATTTTTATGCGAGTGGTATCTGCAAAAGCTTTAAAAAGTTCAGCTACATCATACAACAACTCATCATCAATCAAGTTTTGCTTGGCCCTATTAAATTCCTCTAAATAGTTACAACATCTATCTGACATTTTAAACCCTTACTTATATGAACATATGAATATGCAATCATATATATAAAAATATAAAAATCTCCTAAAGACTTTAAAGTAGCCCATTAAATCTCAGCTACAACTCTATTTCTACCACTCTGTTTTGCCTTATATAGGGCATTATCTGCATGTCTATACATATCTTTACACTCTGGTGCATCAGAGCTAAAAACTACTGCACCTACAGATATAGTTACATATTGACTCACATAACTAGATTTATGTTCGATCTTTAGATCTTCTATACTTTGTCTTATCTTGTTTGCAAACTCAACTATTTTGTTTTTATCCTCTACTATGCACAATATAGCAAACTCCTCGCCACCAACCCTAAAAGCCTTATCGCTCTTTCTTTTTAAAGACCTAGATAGAGCATTTGCAACTGCTACTAAAGCTTTATCTCCAGCTTGATGTCCATAAGTGTCATTATACTGTTTGAAAAAATCAACATCCATCATCATAAGAGCTATGTTAATTGATTTTCGTTTATATATAGCTAGATAATCAGAGCACATCTCATCGAAATATCTACGATTGTAAAGATTTGTTAGAGAATCTCTAATGCTTAGTTCTTGTATGGTTTGTATATAACCTCTGTTTTTAAGATAAAAAATCCTATTTATCAACGACACAAAACCAATTGCAAACAAAGACATAAAGATTATAACCACCATTTTACTCTTGATCTTAGATAGCTTTATATACAACTCTTTTTCTAACAACTCAAGTGTGGCTGTTTTAGCTACTAACATTGAATCTAAATAGCAGGTCGTTTTTGTATAGATTTCATTTGCTTCAATGCTGTTTTTATCAAAAATAGCAGATGTTATAAAATCCATAAGCCCTTGCTGATTTTTTGTCATACCTACACAGATAGAATCTAAGTCTTGACCTAGTTCACTCTCTTTTAGTAGCTCACAGTTAAAATTGGCTTTTTTTCTTAGCTCCTCTACCCTATTTTCTACAACACCTATGTTTTGCCAACCAATGGATATATTTTGCGATAATGCGATCATATTTGCTCTTAGTTGGGCACTTAACTCTAAAAGTCTTGGGTATAAAAATATAGCATTATCGACCAAAACAAACCTTGCTCTATCATCTTGGAGTACTAGATTGGTTCTATATGAGACGTTTGCAACTAGGTTTATCAAACCATCTATAATGTCATTTAACTCTTCATATGAGAGCTCTTTTGATTGCTTGGTTAAAAATGGTTTTAATAGTGAGGAGAACTCATGGGTTGCAAGATCGCACCCGATCTCTTTAAATCTATCTAAAATCCTAGCAGAACTCAGTTTTAGCTCTAGCGTTATAGACCCTAACTCTTCTTTGTTTTTAGCATTTGGAGTGCTTATGAGAGATAGACCCCTTAGTTTTTGAATATAGGCAATATTTTCTTGTATATCTCTTATGATATCTAAGCCATTTAGCTGATTTTTTGTTGATTCTAGCTCCTGCTTAACATCAGATAATAACAAAAATGTAATGAGCAATATACCTACTATTGGTACCACTATAATAGAGAGATAAAGAAAAAAATTTCTCGCTGTTGCACTGGCTCCTAAGTTCATATATAGCCCTTTACTATAAAATTACAAATTATTATAACATAACCTAACATCACATTTGACTTAATATTATATTTGTTTATCTTAACTTCTACAATCTATAATTTACATAAAAATCAAAATTAGCCAAAGCTATGTTCTATTTATAGATATTTACTATAATTTTACAAAAATAAAGATTAAGGTAGTAGCATGGAAAACTTTTTAACATTTAACATAGAATTAGATAGTTTTATAGATGAGTTAAACAAACTTTTAAAAAATAACAACAAGGCTATACAAAAGCTACTAAAACTAGAGAAAAAAACATATGCGAACTTTGTAAAAGAGCTAGAGTCGCTAAACACGAAACTAGAGTCTCACTTTACCCCGCTATCGCACATAAACTCGGTAAATAACACTCCAAAAACACAAGAGATCTACTCTTTGGCACTCCCTATTTTAACCAAGTATTCAACAAAAATCTCTCAAAACATAGAGCTATATATGGCTTTTAAAGATATTTATAGCCATGAGCAAAACCTAAGCGATGCACAAAAAAGAGTTTTGGAGCTAAACATACTAGATTTTGAGCTAAGTGGGGCAAATCTAAACGAAGATGTAAAAAAAGAGCTAGAAGATATAAACCTCAAAAAAAGCTCACTGAGCAATGACTTCTCACAAAATCTACTCGATGCAACTCGTGATTATGAGCTAATAGTTGAAGATGAAGCAGATGTTGATGGACTTATGCAAAGCGATATTGCGGCGGCTAGGTTTGAAGAAGATGGCAAGAACAAATACAGATTTACCCTTCAGTACCCATCATACATAGCATATATGAGCTATGGCAAAAACCGCCAAATAAGGGAAAAACTCTACAAAGCTTTTACAACAAGAGCACCACAAAATGAAAAAATCATAGGTGAGCTTTTAGCTCTAAGAGATAAGATGGCAAAACTTTTAGGTTTTGATAGCTATGCATCTTACTCACTAAAAACAAAGATGGCAAAAGATAGTCAAAGTGTTGTAGGATTTTTAGAAAAACTACTACAAGATAGTCTAAGACAAGCAAAAAGTGAGCTAGATGCCCTAAAACGCATCGCAAATGTAGAGCTTGAAAGTTACGATAGTGCATTTTATAGTGAGATCTTAAAAAAGAGACTCTACGAGATCGATGAGGAGGAGTATAGAGCCTATTTTGAGCAAAAAAGTGTGGTAGATGGAGTTTTTGAGTTTCTACACAGACTTTTTGGTTTAAGTTTTAGCAAAACAGATGAGCAGCTTTGGGATAAGAGTGCATCTAGCTATGATGTTTTGCTAAGCGGTGAGAAAAAAGCGAGACTCTATCTTGATCTTGAAGCTAGAAAAGGTAAAAGAGATGGGGCTTGGATGAATGATTTTACAACTCACTATAAAGATAAAGATGGCAAAACCCACCTAGCATCGGCTGTTATTGTTTGTAACTTTTCACCATCAACCAAAGAGCATCCATCACTTTTAAGACACGATGATGTTGTTACATATTTTCACGAAATGGGACACGCACTTCATCATATACTAAGTGAAGTTAGCGAGAGTGAAGTTAGTGGTGTAAATGGAGTTGAGTGGGATGCGGTTGAGTTTCCATCGCAGTTTTTAGAAAATTTTGCTTATGAGGCTGATGTACTTAAAATATTTGCAAAACATCACAAAAGTGGCGAAATCTTGCCAGATGAGATGATCCAAAAACTCATAGATGCAAAAAACTTTTTATCAGCTCTTAGTATGCTTAGACAACTTGAGTTTTCACTTTTTGACTTTTTACTCCACTCAAAGCTTCACACAAGTGATGAGGCTCAAGTTCTGCTTGATAACATAAGAGAGAGAACCTCACTCATAAAACCACCCGCTTACAATAAGTTTCAAAATGGATTTTCTCATATATTTGCAGGTGGTTATGCAGCTGGATATTATAGCTACAAATGGGCTGAAGTTTTAAGTGCGGATGCCTATTATGGCATCATAGATGAGGGAGTTTTTCACTCAAATCTAGCCAAAGCCTACCTAGAAGTCATACTAAAAAATGGTGGCTCAAAAAGTATGAGCGAACTCTTTGTTACTCTTATGGGAAAAGAGGCGGATCCCACAAAACTACTTAGACTAAATGGTATAAGTGCTTGAAGATCCTCTTGGCCATGTTGCTTCTTTTTAGCTCACTTCTTGCACAAAAGAGCATAAAAATAGCATCTTATAATGTCGAAAATCTATTTGATTTGGTAAAAGATGGCAATGAGTATGAGGAGTTTAAACCAAACACCGCTTCGCTTTGGAACCAAAACACTTACAAGATAAAACTTCAAAACATAGCAAAAGTCATAAAAGATGTAGATGCCGACATCGTAGGACTAGTTGAGATAGAATCACTTCAAGCTCTAAAAGATCTTCGCTTTACACTAAAACAGATGGGACTTTACTATGAGTATTATGCCATCACTGATAGAAAAAAAACTACCATAAAAGTAGCCATACTGAGCAAAATACCATTTACTTACACGAAAGAGTTGTCTATCACAAGTTCACTAAGCTATAGAAACATACTAGAGAGCAAGTTTAAGCTAGGCGATAACTACCTTTATGTTTTTGTAAATCATTGGAACTCAAAAACCCATCCAGAGAGCAGTCGCATAGTTAGTGCAAAAGCTTTAAAAAAACGCATAGAGGAGATAGGAGAGCATCAAAACATAGTTTTGGTTGGCGATTTTAACTCAGACTATGAGGAGTATTTAAAGTTTGCCAAAGAGAGAAGGCTCAATGACACTTATGGTAAAACAGGTATAAACCACATACTAAACACCACGAAACATAAAGACATTGCCTCTAAAACCACACTTAGCAAAGATGAGCTTTACAATCTTTGGTATGACACTTCACTAGATAAAAGATACACATACATATATAAAGGCACAAAGGAGGCACTAGATAATATCATAATATCGCAATCTTTACTTGAAAAAAAGGGCATCTACTACAAAGATGGCTCCATAAAAAACCTCTCAAGTGCTTATCTTTTTAAGAGTGCGAAATATATAAAAAGATGGGAGATAGTACGAGGGAAAATCAAAAAGCACAAAGGTGAAGGCTACTCTGATCATCTGCCTGTTATGGCTGAATTTATAGTTGAGTAAACCTAAACATAATCTTAGAACTATTTTAGTAAAATTGCACTCTATTATCTAAAATCAAGGTTTTTTTATGCGTGGCTATAAAATATTTGCAGGAACTGCTAGTGTAGAGTTTGCAAAAGAGATTTGTAAAATCCTAGATGTGCCTTTAGCTAAGGCTGATGTTAAAAAGTTTAGCGATGGTGAGATCTCTGTTCAAATCGCAGAGAGTGTTAGAGGAAGAGATGTCTTTATAGTGCAATCAACAGGTGCTCCATCAAATGATAACATTATGGAACTACTCATTATGACAGACGCCCTTCGTCGCTCATCAGCTTCTAGCATTACAGCAGTTATTCCATACTTTGGCTATGCAAGACAAGATAGAAAAGCAGCTCCTAGAGTTCCCATAACTGCAAGATTGGTTTCAGATATGTACGAAGCAGCGGGGATCGACAGAGTTATAACCATAGATCTTCATGCAGGACAAATTCAAGGATTTTTCAACATTCCAGTAGATAATCTTTATGGCTCAATCGCATTTGAAAACTACATAAAAAGTAAAAACCTAAAAAACCCAATCGTCGCTTCACCAGATATTGGCGGTGTTGCTAGAGCTAGATATTTTGCTAAAAGATTAGCTCTAGATATGGTCATAGTCGATAAAAGACGCGAAAAAGCAAATGAGAGCGAAGTTATGAACATCATCGGCGATGTTGAGGGCAAAGATGTCATAATGGTTGATGATATGGTAGATACCGCAGGAACTATGGTAAAAGCTGCAACTGCTTTAAAAAATAAAGGTGCAACATCGGTTATTGCTTGTGCAACTCATGCGGTTTTAAGTGGCAAGGCTTATCAAAACATAGAAGATGGTGAACTAGATGAGCTTATAGTTACAAATACTATCACATCAAAACAGAGTGATAAAGTAGTCGTACTATCAGTCGCACCGCTTTTTGCTGAAGTAATTAGAAGAGTTTATCACCACGAGAGTGTAAACTCACTATTTGCATAATTTTTTTTGGAGAAGATAGTTGGATAATATTAGAAATTTTTCCATCATAGCACACATAGATCATGGTAAAAGCACCTTAGCTGATCGCATTATTCAAGAGTGTGGAGCTGTTAGCTCAAGAGAGCTTAGCTCACAAATGATGGATACTATGGACATTGAGCAAGAGCGAGGCATCACCATAAAAGCTCAAAGTGTTAGGCTTGATTATGTAAAAGATAACAAACACTACATTTTAAATCTCATCGACACTCCAGGCCATGTTGATTTTAGTTATGAAGTTAGCAAATCTTTGGCTTCTAGTGATGGAGCACTGCTTGTTGTTGATGCTGCCCAAGGAGTAGAAGCTCAAACCATTGCAAATGTCTATATGGCAATGGAGAACAACTTAGAACTAATCCCCGTCATAAACAAAATAGACCTACCAGCAGCGGACCCTCAAAGTGCCATAGAGGAGATAGAGAGCAGCATTGGCATAGATGCTTCACATGCGGTTTTAGTCTCTGCTAAAGCTGGTATTGGCATAAAAGAGCTGCTAGATAGCATAGTAGATCTTATCCCGCCGCCAAAAGGTGACCCATCTGCCCCAACAAAAGCTATCATTTATGACTCTTGGTTTGATCCTTACTTAGGAGCATTAGCTCTTGTTAGAGTTTTTGATGGTAAGATAGAAAAATCTCAAACCATAAAATTTATGAGCAATAATGAAACTCATCAAGTACTAGATCTTATGTACCCACATCCACTAAAAAAGCAAAAGACAAAAAGCATAAACAGTGGCGAAATAGGCATAGTTGTTTTAGGCTTGAAAGATGTTCACTCCATAAATGTAGGTGACACTATAACCGATGCGAAAAACCCTTGTAAAGAGGTTGCTCTTAAGTATGAGGAGGCAAAAGCTTTTGTTTTTGCGGGTCTTTACCCTATAGATACAGATAGATTTGAGGAGCTTCGTGATGCACTAAACAAACTCAAACTAAATGACTCATCACTCTCATTTGAGCCTGAAACTTCAGTTGCTCTTGGTTTTGGTTTTAGGGTTGGATTTTTGGGAATGCTTCATATGGAGGTTATCCAAGAGAGGCTAGAGAGAGAGTTTGACTTGGAGCTAATAGCCACTGCTCCATCTGTTGTCTATCATGTTTATCTAACAAATGGCGATATGATAGAGGTGCAAAACCCATCAGAACTACCACACATTAGCACCATAGAGCACATAGAAGAACCTTATGTAAAAGCTACTGTTATAACTCCTAGTGACTATCTTGGCAACATCATAAACCTACTGATTAGCAAACGAGGTCTTCAAGACAAGATGACATACCTAAATGAAAAAAGAGTTATGCTTGAGTATAGCATTCCCTTAAATGAGATAGTTGTAGATTTTTACGATCAGTTAAAATCGATCTCAAAAGGTTATGCTAGTTTTGATTATGAACCTATTGGTTTTAAAGAGGGAAATCTTGTGAAGCTAGATGTCAAAGTTGCGGGTGAAGTTGTTGATGCACTAAGCACCATAGTTCCGCAAAGTTCAGCTGAGAGCAGAGGTAGAGCTCTTGTTAAAAATATGAAAGATATCATTCCTCGCCAACTTTTTGAAGTTGCCATTCAAGCTTCCATTGGTAACCGTGTCATAGCTAGAGAAACGGTTAAAAGTATGGGTAAAAATGTTACTGCTAAGTGTTATGGCGGTGATATAACTAGAAAAAGAAAACTTCTTGAAAAACAAAAAGATGGTAAAAAAAGAATGAAAGCTGTTGGCAAGGTTCATCTTCCGCAAGAGGCTTTTATGTCTGTTTTAAAGATGAACTAATGCGGTGTCTATCGTGTGAGTGCTTTAGCCTCATACATATATGCAAAGATTGTCAAAACAGATACCTAAAACCATCGCTTCACAAGAGGGAGCTAAGTGCTAAAACCATAGCTCTTAGTTTTTACAAGTATGAAGATATAAAAGATCTCCTTCACACAAAACACACCCCGCTAGGTTATTACATTTTTGATATTTTGGCTAAAAACTCATTTGCTTTTTTTGCTAAAAACTTTGAGTTTAGCTCACTTGCAAACTCCATCGCCATCGATGATAGACTAAGTAGTGGCTACTCTCATACCGCCGTTTTAAACCACTCGCTAAAATCAAAGTATATAAAACCACTGCACAACAGACTAAAGGCACAAAATAGAGTAAACTATAGTGGCAAAAGCAAAGAGTTTAGGCTTTTAAACCCGAGAAATTTTAAACTAAGTGGTGTGAAAAATAGCGATGTTATCTTGGTTGATGATATCATAACAACAGGTACAACATTACTTGAAGCACAAAAAATTATTGAAAATAGTAATAATAACCTTTTGTTTTCTTTAACTTTAGCAGATGCAAGGTAGTATTAAGTGTTAGCGAAATATAATAATTTTCAACAATAAAACCTAAGAGGAGTCTCTTTGAAAAAAGGGTATAGCTTATTATTAGTAGCGATTTTACTCATAGCTATAACCTTCACTCTTTTTCTTATGCTAAGCAGATTGGAGTATAAAAATAAGATTGTCATCACCACAAACCCTTGGGTTGGGTTCTCGCCATTTGCATATGCTAAAGAGAAGGGTTGGCTAGATAGCACTGGCATAAATATTGTTTGGCTTAGTGGATTATCTGAAAATACACAACTTTATGATAGAGGTTTTACTCAAGGGTTTTTAACAACACAGCTAGAACTCTTAAACCTAAACACCAAAGAGGGTCTAGTTCCTATACTTTTAATAGATAGATCAAATGGGGCTGATGCCATAGTCTCAAACCGCACATTAGATGAGCTAAAAAATCTAAATGAGAGAGTCGATGTATATCTTGAGCACAACTCAATAAATCTTGCACTTTTTAAAGCTTTTTTAAAAGAGTATGATTTAGAACATACAAATTTTAACACTATAGAGTCATCTCAAGTTGACATAGCAGAGCTAAAAAACCCAACAAAAGCGATCTTAGCTATCTCATATAGTCCATATGTCGAAAATCTTTACAAAAAAGGACTAAAAAAAGTAGCTAGTACAAAAGAGATTGGCAGTCTACATGCCATAGATGCTCTTTTTGTAAAGGAGAGTGTCTATCTTCAAAACAAAGAGAAGTTTAAACGGCTGCAGGAGATTTATAACCTAGCTCTAGAGAAACTAAGAAGTGATCCTAAAGAGTTTTATGAAACTACAAAGTTATACCTTGAGGGGCAAAGTTTTGAGGAGTTTGTTGCATCACTAGAACTCATAAAGTTCCTAGATAACAACTCAACCAAAGAGATAGAACATCTAAAATCTTATGACATAAACACACATAGGCTACCAAGATGAGATTGTCAAGATTTAACATTGCTATGTTGGCAATATTTATCGTTTTCATAGGTGGCATACTTAGCACTCAGCATCTCATAGAGAGAAGATCAATGCTCACTTTTTTGTCAAAACAGATAAATCAAGGGGTGTATTATCTTCAAAAACCAATAGTATCAATCTTGAGTGAAGATAGAGACAATAACATACAATCACTCCTAGAACAATACGCTCTTATAAACCCTGCTATAAACTCGATTTCACTCTCACTTGATGGCAAAATCCTAAAATACTCAACCATAAAAACTCTACAAAATAGCATTGTAAGTAAAAAGTTTGAGCCAATAAGCAATATATCAGATGCTATTTTAGATAAAAAACTAGACTATGTAAGCGAGTTTAACTACTACATAAATGGGAAAAAATATGCAGCTTGGTTGTATATTGAGTTACAAAATGATTATATATTTTCATACTTTGCACAAATTGTACTCTATTATGATGCTACACTATTTTTACTCTTAGTTCTCATAGCTTCTGTGTCTATATACTTTGTTCGCTACTACATCATAAAACCACTCGAGTTTATAAGCACACAAATGTATCAAGATAACCCAGTAGCACAAAAACATATCATAAGCGAGTTTAACAAGCTAGATAACTCCATTTGCGACTCACTTCGCTCACTAAAACAAAAACAACAGGAGCTAAAAAGAGCCCTAAGCATAGATAACTTAACCAATTTACCAAATAGATACTCACTTCAAGAGGAGATAAAAAAGCACCCTATTGCATCACTAGCCATCATAAACATAGATAGATTTGCAGATATAAATGAGGTTTATGGGAATGATGTAGGTGATAAGATGCTAGTGCTATATGCCACTTGGCTTAGAGATGAGTTAGGTGATTGTGCTATCGCTCAACTTTTTAAACTCCATGGTGATCAATATGCCATACTTTGCACACTAGTTGATAGTAAAATCTTTCAAGAAAAACTACACAACATCATAGAAAAAACAAAGATAACTCACTTTAAAATAGACGATATAGATATACTACTAACCGTCTCAATAGGCTTGGCACTAACAAGCGAGAGACTGCTAGAGCACACCATCATAGCACTAAAAAGAGCAAAACAATCACACAAAAGTTTCAACATCTTTACAAGTAGTATCTCAAACGAACAAGAGGCAAATATATCATGGTATAAAAAACTAAAAGATGCCATAGATAAAGATCAAATCAAATCATACTACCAACCCATAGTGGACAATACCACACAAAAAATAGTTAAATATGAAGCTCTAATTAGACTAGTGGACACACAAAAGGTCTTTTCACCTTTTGAGTTTTTAGATATAGCCAAAAAGACAAAACTCTCACTAGAGCTTAGTCGTATAGTTTTTGACCAAATGGTTGATAATATATTAAAATACAAAATCAACATAAGCATGAACCTCTCAACTAGCGATATTTTAGATGATTTTTTGATCGAACATATGCACTCAACCATCACAAAACATCTCATCGGACACCATATAAGCTTTGAGATACTAGAGAGCGAGGGGATTGAAAACTATAAGAGCATTAGCTCTTTTATAGAGAAGTTTCAGCGTATTGGTTGTAGTTTTTCTATTGATGATTTTGGAAGTGGTTACTCAAACTTTGAGCATCTTTTAAAACTAAATGTGGACACAATAAAAATAGATGGTAGTTTCATAAAGAACATTATTCATGATAGAAATGCACAATTTTTAGTTAAGCATATGAGCAGCTTTGCTAGAGATATGAACATAAAAACAGTAGCAGAATTTGTTGCGAGTGAGGAGATATATGAGATGGTTAAAAAGTTAGGAGTAGATATGAGTCAGGGTTATCACTTCTACAAACCATCTGCTGATATAATTACCTCTTAAAGAGTTTATCTAAGAACTTATCTACTTTTTTTATGGCTTTTTGCCCAGCCTCTGATTTTAAAAAGGCATCAAAATCTATACTTACTTTTGGGCTGTTTATATCGCCAGATAGATTGACATTTATGCTATCTTTTTTATGTGCTAAGGTTATGTTTGAGTCTATCTTATTTGAGTCTATATGTGTTTTTGGCGAAACTATGGAACTACTATTTGATTTTAGATCAAAAACTGCTGCTATTTTAGAGCCATCTATGTTGGCTTTTGAGGTTCCACCAAAACTCTCTTTATAAAGATCTGTTTTTGTGTACTGTTTTACAAGATCAAACGGTTGGTTTTGTTTAAAAAAGCCATCGCTCAAAACAAGATTAGCCAAGCCTTTTTTACTCAAAAGCGAATAATCTAAGCTCACATCAACATCTGCATCTAAAACTTCAGGGTAGTAAAACATATGTAAAAGCTGTTGGGCTTTTGCTTTTTTTATCTTTAAAACCAGATCATCATTTTTAAGATTTGCACTTAAATCTCCTATACTTTTTGAGTCTAAATTTAGCTCTAAATCTTTAGCTTTACTTATGTTACCACTCCCTAAAAAAGCACCCCTTATTTTTCTACCAAGAAGCGGCTCTAAGTTTGAGAGCTCTTTTACATCTAGTATGTAGTTGCTACTAAGCGAAGCATCATTTAGGTTATATGTAAAATCTTTTAAAGCCACATTTGCTAAGTTTGAATCAACTCTCATGCTGTTACTTTTAGCAACTCCATCACTAACATCTACAACTGCTCTAGCTTCAAGTGAAGTTTTTGGTAAATCTAGCTCAAACTCTTTTTTTATAACCATAGAGTTTAGCACAACATTTTGAGCTACTCCAATTATATTTCCATTGATGCTATTTTCAAAACCATCAAGTTTTGCCTCAACTCCTACCCTACCGGTTGCATAAGGTGGCAAATCTAACATATATGTAAGCTTTGCAATATCTAAATTAGAAACATTTAACAAAATTGTGCTTAACTTGGAGTTTTTTAGCAAAGCACTGTAAGTGCTTTTTGAAGAAGCTGCGGAGGTTTCTCCCTCAATTTTTAAATCATCCTCACCACCAAACACAACTCCATTTGTTTTAAAATCACCTCTTAAATTTTGGGCAATAAATGGTTTTAGAGTTTGTAAATCTGCTATGTTCAAATCATATTTTGCATCTATTTTTAATGGTTTTGACTCAAGTTTTCCTGATGATTTTATATAAAAAGAGTTTGAGTTTAAATCTAGTGCATATGTGGCCTTTTTATCTTTTGTTGTGGCTTCTATATTTAGCGAAAATGGAGTATCTAGCATATCCACATCAAAATCCTTTTTCATATATAAAGAGCTAAGAAGAGCATTTTTTGTGGATAGTTCAATATTAGCATCTACAAAATCATCACTTATGTTTTTTATATTTGCATCAATATCTACAAGGGCTTTAGCGTAGGGATTTTTAGCTAATGTATATAGCAAATCTTCTAGCTTAAACTCTTTTGTATTTATCTTCATTGAGATCGGTTTTAACTCATCTAGCTTTATAGAAAAACTAATCGGGCTAGATTGAAGTTTTAATAAACCCTCCACATCCATAAGAGCTAGTGTCCCAAAAGCCTTACCATTTATACTAGCCTCACCTACTAGTGGCATGTTGGCTAGTTGCTCAAATGAACTAAGATTTGCTAGAGCTAGATCATAAGAGGCATCAATAGATTTTGCAAAAATCGAGTAGTTCCCATCTAGTTTTATGCTATTTTTATCTACTTCATAAAGCAGATCAAAACTATTTAGCCTTAGGTTAAATAGACTTAGATGTCCGCTAAGTCCGAGCTCTTTGTTTATTTTTGACTCAACAAAAGGTCTAAGTGCGTAGTTTCCAAAGGTTGTAAATAAGAGTGCATAGATAACAATAACAACTGTTAATATAACCATAAATATATATTTCATAATAAGCTCCTAAGCTATGTTTATGTTATTGTACAATTTTTATTTAAATGAACTAACTTGACATATATAGACTAAAGTTAGTTTATACAAATAGTATAAGTTATACTTGACATTGTTACACTCAAAGTGTATAATTGTGTCATCTTTTAAAACAAAGGAGCAAACAAATAACTATGTCACAAGAGATAAAAGAAGAAACAACAAACGAAACACAAAACACAAATGAAGCGAATGCGGAAGCACAGGCAACACTTGGTGAGTTTGATGCACTAGAGCAAGAGCTCTTAGATATGAAAGATAAGTATGCAAGGGTTCATGCAGATTTTGAAAACATAAAAAAAAGGCTAGAGCGAGAAAAATTAACAGCTCTTGAGTATGCAAATGAGAAGTTTGCAAAAGATATCATCCCTGTTTTAGACTCACTTGAGGGAGCCTTAAACTCAGCTAGTGGTGATTTTTCAAGCGAAGAACTTTTTGCTAAATTAAAAGAGGGCATAGAGTTAACATACAAACAACTTTTAAGCTCTCTTGAGAAAAATGGTGTAAGTAGGGTTTCACACGATGAGGCATTTGATCCAAACATTCACAATGCCATTCAAAGTGTTGATAGTGCAGATGTGCCAAGTGGACAAATCGTTCAAACCTTTCAAACAGGTTATAAATACAAAGATAGACCTCTAAGAGAGGCTATGGTTGTAGTAGCAAACTAAATTATTAAAAAACTATAAAAAAGGATAACAAATGAGTAAAGTAATAGGAATCGACTTAGGAACAACAAACTCTTGTGTAGCAGTTTATGAAGGCGGTGAGGCAAAAATCATCCCAAACAAAGAGGGAAAAAACACAACTCCATCTGTTGTAGCATTCACAGACAAAGGTGAGATACTAGTTGGTGATCCAGCAAAACGCCAAGCCATTACAAACCCAGCAAAAACGATCTCTTCTATTAAAAGAATTATGGGTCTTATGATGAATGAGGAAAATGCCAAAGCAGCTCACGATAAAGTAACTTACAACATCGTGGACAAAGATGGAATGGCAGCGGTAAACATAGATGGTAAAGTTTACACTCCACAAGAGATCTCAGCGAAAATCTTAACAAAACTAAAAGAGGATGCAGAGGCTTATCTTGGCTCAAGTGTAACAGATGCGGTTATTACTGTTCCAGCTTATTTTAACGATGCACAAAGAAAAGCAACAAAAGATGCAGGAACAATCGCAGGACTAAATGTTCTTCGTATCATCAACGAGCCAACAGCTTCGGCACTAGCTTATGGACTAGAGAGTAAAGGTGATGAAAAAGTTTTAGTTTATGACTTAGGTGGTGGTACATTTGATGTTACTGTTTTAGAGATCAGCGATGGAACTTTTGAAGTTTTAAGTACAGATGGAAATGCCTTTTTAGGTGGAGATGACTTTGATAATAAAATAGTTGATTATCTAAACGATGAGTTCAAATCATCTCATGGCATTGATCTTAAAAATGACAAAATGGCACTTCAAAGATTAAAAGATGCAGCAGAAAATGCTAAAAAAGAGCTCTCTAGTGCGAATGAAACTGAGATAAATCTACCATTTATCACAATGACTCAAGCTGGTCCACAACATTTAGTTTTAAAACTAACTCGTGGGAAATTTGAGGGTATGATAGAGAAACTTCTTGATGAGACTATAGATCACATAAAAGTAGCTCTAAAAGAGGCAAGTCTTGATAATAATGAAGTAAAAGAGATCATCATGGTTGGTGGTTCAACTCGTGTTCCAAAAGCTCAAGAGATGGTTTCTGCTTACTTTGGTGGTAAAAAACTAAACAAAGGTGTAAACCCTGATGAAGTTGTAGCAGCTGGTGCGGCTATACAAGGTGGTGTTTTAAGAGGAGATGTAAAAGATGTACTTTTACTAGATGTTACTCCACTTTCACTTGGGATTGAAACATTAGGCGGTGTTGCTACTAAAATCATAGAAAAAGGTACAACAATCCCTGTTAAAAAATCTCAAATCTTCTCAACAGCAGAGGACAACCAACCAGCAGTTAGCATAAATGTTGTTCAAGGTGAGAGAGAGTTTGCTAAAGATAACAAATCACTTGGACTTTTTGAGCTTCGCGACATTCCAGCTGCACCTCGTGGTGTACCACAGATCGAAGTTACATTTGATATCGATGCAAATGGTATTTTAACTGTTAGCTCAACAGACAAAGGAACGGGCAAATCTCAATCTATCACGATTTCTGGCTCATCAGGATTAAGCGATGAAGAGATTGAAAAAATGATCAAAGATGCCGAACTTCACAAAGCTGAAGATGGCAAAAGAAAAGAGCTAGTAGAGCTTAGAAACCAAGCAGATACTCTAGTTGCTCAAACTGAAAAATCACTAAGCGAAAATGGCGACAAGATAGAAGCTAGCGAAAAAACAAAAATCGAGAGTGCTATAACTGAGCTAAAAGATACTCTAAAAGATGAAAATGCTACAAAAGAGATGATAGAGCAAAAAGTAAAAACTCTAACAGAGGTAAGTCACAAAATGGCTGAAAATATGTACAAATCATCAGAAAATCAAGGTGGAGCTGACACATCTAAGAAAAAAGATGATGATGTTATCGATGCTGAGATAGAGTAAGAACAACAAGCGGGTTAGCCTTAGGGCTTAACTCGCTAAATGTTATCCAATTTTCATATACACTTGCATAAAATTTTCAAATCGAGCAGATCAATGTTTTTAAAAACCTTCGCAATATCTTTAGCAATTTTAATATCTGGCTGTGCACAACCAAAAAGTGTAAAAACAAGTGACAAAAATAGTTCAAATTTTGAGAGTAAAAGTGGTTATTTTTATGCACTTATAGAAAAATATGGCTCAAAATACATAGTCGTCTCCATCGAAGATGAACCATATGAAAAACTAACAAAACCAAACCAAGAGATCATAAAACTAAGCAATGACTATAAAGATATAGATCTGTACTTCACAAACCCTTTAAAGGTGACGCAAAACAATACCTACGAGTGCAAAACTGGTGCAAACATAAACAAATACAACCAATGCACAAGTGATTTTTCAACTTCAACACTAGGCACTTCTACAAGGCATATAGATTATGCTCTATTAAACAAAACAATAAAAGAGATGAAACTAATAAAAACAGTGGAGCAGTATAGATTTATAGGCGAACATATGGTTGCTTTTAACACTCTAAAAACCGCTCAAGATTGCGATGATTTTATAAAAAAATATAACTCTATACCGCAAGAGGTTTCGCTAGTACAAAAAGCAATGGAGCTAAAATCTAAGCTAGAAAAAAGAGCAAAACCAAAAAAAGTCCAAGAGATGGCAAATGGTGGCAAAGAGGTTGTACTTGAAAAAGATAACTTAGCATTTGCAAAAACACAAAATGCTGCAAATAAAGACTTAAACAAACTAAACACTCTAAGAGCAAACATAGCCTCTTTTCAAAAAAATATAAAAGTTGGAACAAAAACAAATTGCGGTGAAGTTTTAGAGCTACAAGATAAAAAAGCTAAGATTGCAAGAGGCTCTTCATTTCACTGGATAGAGGCTCAAAAACTCTACCCCGCAAACCATGAATGTATGTTTGCTAGAGGAAAATATATCCCTCCACCATCATTTTAGACACAAATATAAGTAAATTATATATTTATCTAAGGATATTTTACTACAATATTCTTCACTAAACTAAAAGGGCAGATAATCATATATGAAAGCTATTAGAACTAAAGCGAATTTTTTGATCATATCTATCATGACGCTTTTAGTTATTGTTTTTCTAACAACTATCACTCAAGATAAAAAACGAATCTTAGATGAAAAAACACAAACACATCGTCAGCTACTTCGCAACTCATTTAATCTAGCTCTTGAGGAGACAAAACAGGGCATAACAAGCCTAGCTTATGATATAGCAAAAGATAGAGCCATAGTTGATGCTTTTGATGAAAAAGATCGCGAGTTGCTATATACTCTTACAAAACCATACTTTGACAAAGCAAAAGAGGAGCAAAAAGTTGATGTAACTGGTTTTATAGGTGCTGATGGTGTTCATTTTTTAAGGATGCAAGATCCAAACCTATATGGCGATAGTTTGCTAGAAAAACGCCCTGTTTTAGCAAAAGCCATAAGAGAGAAAAAAGCACTAACTTCCATCGATGTAACCATATACAATGTCTCTATAATCTCAGTAGTTCCGATGTTTAAATATAATAAATATTTAGGCTCCATACATACAGTTGCACATATAAAAAGAGTTCAAGATAAGTTAAATGGGTACTCAAATATTACTTCTGCCATAATTTTTGATACAAAAACCATACAAAAAGTATTGCCAAATAACAACTTTAAAACCATAAAAAACTACTCCATTGTCTCATCAAATAGTGATATATTTGAGCACCTAAGCAAAGATTATGATCTTAGCGATAACCATAGAGAAAAGATTAACGATAAAGATTATCTAATAGCAACAAGACCACTCCTAAATGCCCAAGGGGATCAAGTTGCTATGATAATCTGTGCTTTTGATATAAGCGATGATGTGGCAGCCTACAAAAAAGATATCATAACCCTTGTACTATTATCTATCATCTTACTCATTGGAGTATCTATCATACTAAATTATGCATTTAACTTGATGCTAAAGAGGATAGAAAAAGATACTCTATTAACTAAAGAGCT
>JACDJC010001338.1_pt1 | contig 22255 bp, 20 predicted proteins | sample 7454191 | NCBI WGS metagenome assembly JACDJC01 (sample SAMN14253291, study PRJNA609438) | sludge metagenome | isolation source: sludge after 25d culture with pyrite and EDTA | collected 2018-12-20 | reverse complement strand
GCCTTCGCCGCGGCCGCCATCGCCTGCCTCGCGCGCCACAAGGACAGCATCCACGATGCGCGCGCGGCCGCCGGCGTGGGCATGGCCATCGTCAGCGGCCTGATCGGCATCGGCCTGGAACACGTGCAGTGGACCCGCGCCCAGGGCGAGCCCATGATCATCCGCCTGGTGCAGGGCAACGTCCCGCAATCGGAGAAGTTCGACCCCGAGCGCATCGGCGCCGGCATACGGCAATACTTGCAGCTGGCCGACCTGCCCGCCAAGACACCCGAGGCCAGGCCCGCGCTGATCGTCCTGCCGGAAACCGCCATCCCCCTGTTCCAGAACCACGTGCCGCAAGCCGTCTGGGACGACTGGCGTGGCGTCGCGGCAGGGCAATCCGCCGACATCCTCATGGGTGTGCCGCTGTCCGGGCCGCAAGCAGGGCGCAGCACCAACAGCGCCATCGCCTTCAATGCGCAGACACCGCCGGGGCAGCTGGCCACGGCCACCGCCGCCTTGCGCTACGACAAACACCACCTGGTGCCCTTCGGCGAATTCATCCCACCGGGCTTCGCCTGGTTCGTACACGCCATGCGCATCCCCATGGGCGACTTCGACCGCGGCGCGGCGCGTCAGCCCATGTTCACGATCGGCGACCAGCATATCGCGCCCGACATCTGCTACGAAGACGTTTTCGGTGAAGAAATCATCCGCTCGGTGCGGGACGACGACGTGCACGGCCCCGGCGCGACCATATTGGTCAACCTGAGCAACCTCGCCTGGTTCGGCGACTCCTGGTCCTTGCGCCAGCATTTGCAGATTTCCCGCATGCGCGCCCTGGAAACCGGCCGCCCCATGATCCGATCCACCAACACCGGCATGACCGCCGCCATCGACCCCACCGGACGGGTGCGCGCGATGCTGGAACCGCAACGCATCGGCGTGCTGGACGTCGAAGTGCAAGGAATGACGGGCGCCACCCCCTATGTGAAATGGGGCAACGGGCCCATACTGGCCTTCAGCCTGCTGCTCATCGCGCTGGCGCTTTTCAGGAGGGGGCGGGCTCCGCAGGCGGCCTGAACTCATGTCCGAGCTCATAAAAAAACAACGCGACTTGCACACAAGAAAAAATTCATGCATAATCTCGCTTCTTCGTTAAGCAACACACGACGGGGGTATAGCTCAGCTGGGAGAGCGCTTGCATGGCATGCAAGAGGTCAGCGGTTCGATCCCGCTTACCTCCACCACCTAACGAAGAAAACGCCGCAAGGCAACGCGTATTGGAATATGCTACAATGCGCAGCTTGTTTGTCCTGTCCCCTTCGTCTAGAGGCCTAGGACACCACCCTTTCACGGTGGGTACAGGGGTTCGAATCCCCTAGGGGACGCCAGTCGATCTGGCAAGGTAGTACACCGCTGCGGAGCGGTAGTTCAGTTGGTTAGAATACCGGCCTGTCACGCCGGGGGTCGCGGGTTCGAGTCCCGTCCGCTCCGCCAAAGAATTCAGTAAAATCAAGCGCTTACACGACGTAAGCGCTTTTTTTTCGCCCGACTTATTTCCGACCCTGTCTGGTATCCTTGAACGCCGGCGCCTTCAGGGCCATCTACATTGCCAAGCGCCGCAGACGCCATCCATGTGATCCACTGCTTTCAGAACAAGACGGAAAGGACCAGCAAGGCAGATATGGATCCGGCCTCGAAACGTTACCGAGACCTGTTGCGGGAACTAAAACGATTCGCTCTTGTGGCTGATAGAACTATCTATTCAACCCTGTCTGTCTTGCTGGCAGTTCATTTCGTCTATAAAACGATACCACTAAGTCGTTGACCTTTTCAGCGTTCCAGAAGTTGGACGTTGATATCCTGGTAGATAGCTGCCCATTGGGCGTCATCTATCTCCATGAGCCTAAGAAAGCGCAGGTAAAATGCGCCCTCCGCTGCAAGAAATGCGAGGCGAGCCATCCGGCCTTCGGATGTGGTGGTGTCGACGTTCTCCAACTTATCTCTATACCATTCACGCGTGCCTTGCAGGAACTCCGGCGTTTGCATGAGCATGGTCATAACGCTAGCAGCCTTGCCGTCGGCACTGTTTTCGTCCTCGAAGGTTGCCGCAACGTGCCCTTTCACCCGCTCGACAGGCGTTGGGGCTGGTCCGACATGGTGCTCTAACAGTTCCTCATAGCGGCTCAGCCACCGCGTGCCGATCGACTCGATCAGCGCCGCCTTGCTCGCAAAGGTGTATTGCACCCCGCCTTTGGTGATTCCAGCCGTTCGCGCCAGCGCCTCGATCGTCAGGGAAGCAGCACCCTTTGTCCGCACGATGTCTTCCGCCAGGTCAAGAAGCATTTCGCGATCTATGTTCTTTTTTCGCCCCATAGTCCGTCCTATTTAAATACATACGTATTTATTGAAACTATACTATATGGATATACACATTCAGGCAAGAGGCTCAGAACAAACCATCGGCAGCCGAAAATCCATAGGTTGATATTTATGACCCCATACCCAGAGCTTTGTGATACCGGCCCGCGTTGGCAAATACGGTTCTGGTCCGTATTCTGCGGTCAAGCTCTATCTCTCGTCGGCTCGGCGCTGACGCAGTTCATTTTGCTATGGTGGATCACTGATACCACGGGTAGCGTCAGCGCGCTGGCCATGGCGGGGCTTGTGGTTCTTCTTCCTCAGGCCTTGCTAGGCCCAATCGGCGGAGCGCTGGCCGACCGTTACAGCCGCCGGTTCATCATGATTTCGAGTGATACCGTTAGCGCCCTTTGCATGGCAGTGTTGATCATTCTGTTCCTGACGGATAATGTAGAACTCTGGCACGTCTATACGATGATGCTTGTCCGCAGTGCCATGCAGGCGTTCCAGGCACCCGCCGCAGCAGCCAGCACGGCCATGCTAGTTCCGCGGGCCTTCATACCCCGTGCCGCGGGCCTAAACCAATCGCTTCAAGGTGTCATGCTGGTGGCCGCCGCGCCGCTCGGGGCGTTGGCGCTGTCTGCCATGCCGATCGGATATGCGCTAGCCATTGATGTCGTCACCGCTCTCCTGGGCGTCGTTCCTCTGTTGGTATTCAAGATCCCACAGGCTCGGGCAGCAGACGCTCAGATCACGAGCTTCTGGGCAGACATCCGGGACGGCTTCGACGTGGTATGGCGTAACCCGGGGCTTCTGCGTCTTTATGCCCTAATGGCTGCCGTAGTCATGTGCGTCATGCCTTCCTTCACGCTCGTTCCTTTGCTTGTGAAAGAGCATTTCGGAGGAGGTGCCTCGGAGGTTGCTTTGATGGAGGGACTGGCAGGTGTCGGTATGTTGGCGGGAGGTGTTTTGGCCGCCGTCATCGCGGCAAAGAACAAGGTCCTCTGGATACTCGGAAGCTTCGCTATTTCCAGCTTCCTTTTGGGGACGGTTGGATTCGCGCCTTCCAACATGCTGTGGATCGCGGTCGTTTTCTGGTCGCTAAGTGGCACCGCCTATATCCTTGGCAGTGCGCCGATGACGGCGCTAATCCAGACAACGGTGCCGAATCATCTGCAAGGTCGCGTCTTGTCGTTGCTGACCACGGCGATGGCGGTGGCCGCGCCCGTTGGCCTTGCCACGGCGTCTCCATTGGGCGAAGTCATCGGTATCCGCTGGCTCTTTGTCGTGATGGGCTTTGCCAGTGGCATCATCACCTTGCTTGGTTTTGCTTCACGACCGATACGAGCACTACAACGCCAATAAGTTTACTGATAAATCTCGGTCCTGGGACCTGCCGGCAAATTGCGCCCCCCCACCCAGCCGTTACAGGTTCTCTTGATAGAAAGGAATCAGCCTGGCGAGCGCCTGGCCGACCGGCTCCGGCTGGTCGTACAGGTCGTAGTGCGAGCAGCCTTCGACGACCACCAGTTCCTTCTTCCGGGAAGCAGCGCGGCCAATGATTTCGCAGCCGTCGCGGTAGGCGCCAAAGGCTCCGACCTGATCACCCACCACCATCAGAGGTTGCGTGAACAAGGTCTTGGCATGGCTACCCGGCGGCACCCGCCTTCCAGAAATAAGCGGACTCCCTGAAGGGCTTGCTTGCCAGCGCTGCGCAACCGCGTGGTGACGGCGCCTACGACAGCCAGTTTTCCACGACCAGCCCGCGAATTCGCTCGAATTCCCTGGCGTTCCCCGTCACGAGCGTCATGCCGAGCGAATAAGCCTGGGCGCCGATCAGCAGATCATTCGCGCCGATAGGGTTGCCAGCCGCCTCCAGTTCGGCGCGAATGCGGCCGTATTCGGCGTCGGCCGGAATATCCAAAGGCAGAATGGGAATTGCCTGCAAGAGGCTTTCAACCCGGGCCGACAGCTTTGCGGAGCCCTTCTTTGCGCGGCCATAGCGCAGTTCGGCCGCGACGATGATGCTGGTGCAGATCCCTTGAGGGCCGACCCGCTCGATGTGATGACCAGCGGGGCCATCCGGGTCGCGCAGAAGCGCATTGATGATGCTGGCGTCCAGCAGGTAACCGCTCACAGGACATCCTCCGGCACGGCCGGTGTGTCGGAGATGGCGGGGAACCGGTCTTCAAGAGCAAGCGGCTCGTCTTGTCTCCATCGCGCTAAAAGCTCGATGACATTGCATATGCCAAAGCATTGGAACGAAACCAAGCACTAAATTCCCCACACCCAATGCCGTTATCAATCTAATCGACGGCCGATATCGCAATCGATGCTGTTCACCGCCAATCGAGACCGAATCAACATGTGGGAAATCGGGAAGATGTTCATAGATCCATCCCTGGATCTTCCATACATAGACGGAAGCCACAACCTTGGGCTGGTCACGCTGTCGGTGCTCGTGGCCGTGTTCTGCTCCGTCATGTCCTTGCTGACGGCCCGGATCGCGCGCGGCTCGGATCTCACCCTGCATCGCCAGATCGCCATAGGCACCGGCGCCATCGCGCTGGGCGGCGGCATCTGGACCATGCATTTCATCGGCATGCTGTCCTTCGAGCTGTGCGCCGCCGTCAGCTACGACCCGACCGTCACCATGCTGTCGGTGCTGCCCAGCCTGGCCGCTTCCTGGGTCGCCTTGCAGATACTGTCGCGCAAGGACGTGCGCGGCTGGCCACTGGTGCTGGGCGGCGTGCTGGTCGGGCTGGGCATCGTGACCATGCACTACAACGGGATGGCGGCCATGCGGATGACGCCCATCCTGCGCTACGACCCGCTGGTGTTCTCGCTGTCGGTCGTGCTGGCGATCGCGCTGGCCATATTGGCCCTGTGGGTGCATTTCGGCCTGCGCCTGGCCCGGCTGCGGCCCCTGCCGCGGCTCGTGCTGAGCGGAACCGTGATGGGCGCCGCGATTTCGGGCATGCACTACACGGGCATGGCGGCGGCGCGCTTCATCGGAACGCCCGAAGACGCGCTGAACGCGGTGCTGATCAACAATACCTTCGTCTCGCTGTGGCTGTCGACCTTCACCATCACGGTGACCGTGCTGGTCACCTCCGTCAACGGGCTGATCCGCTATCGCCAGCTCTATCGCAAGATGGAAGACAGCGAATCGAGCATACGGGCCATCGTCGACACGGCGGTGGACGGCATCATCACCATCAATCACCACGGCTTGATCCGCGCCTTCAACCAATCGGCGGAACGGCTGTTCGGCTGGAAGGAGTCCGAGGTAATCGGCCGCAACATCAAGATGCTGATGCCCGAGCCGTATCAGTCCGAGCACGACGGCTACCTGCACAACTACATGAGCTCGGGCAAACCCAAGATCATCGGCTCGGGCCGCGAGGTCACCGGCCTGCGCAAGGACGGCAGCCTGATGCCCATGCGGCTGGCGGTGGGGCAGGTCAACCTGCCGGGCGCGCCGCTGTTCGTGGGCTTCGTGACCGACATCACGGCGCAGCGCGAGCTCGAGTCCTCGCTGAGGGAAGCGGCGGAACGCGCCGAGCAGGCGGCGTCCGCCAAGACCGCCTTCCTGGCCAACATGAGCCATGAGATCCGCACGCCGATGAACTCCATCATCGGTTTCACCGAGCTGCTGCTCAAGGACCAGCTCACGCCCGAGCAGCGCGGCTACCTGAACATCGTGCGCAAGTCCTCGCATTCGCTGCTGGGCCTGCTCAATAACATCCTGGACACCATCAAGCTGGAAAAAGCCGCGGTCAAGGTGGAAAGCATAGATTTTTCGCTGAAGGAACTGGCGGTCCAGATCATCAACTCCCTAAGCCTGAACGCGTCGGCGAAAGGCCTGCTGCTGAGCTTCCATTACCCCGACGATATGGGCGAGTATTTCGTCGGCGACCCCTTGCGCATCCAGCAGGTGCTGACCAACCTGATCGGAAACGCCATCAAGTTCACCGAGCAGGGCGCCGTGACCGTGGAGTTCAGCCATGAAGCGGGTGTGGTCCACATCGCCGTCAAGGACACCGGCATAGGCATGAGCCCCGAGCAGGTGGAAAGCATTTTCGACCCCTTCACCCAGGCCGACGTCTCGATCAGCCGGCGCTTCGGCGGCACGGGGCTGGGCACGACCATCTCGCGCCAATTGGTGAAGCTGATGCAGGGCACCATCCATGTGGACAGCGCGCCCGGGCAAGGCAGCACCTTCCATATTCGCCTGCCCCTGCCGACCGGGCGCCGCCCGGATCCCGTCGCGCCCAACGCAAGCGCGCTTGCGCTGCCGCCCCTGAACATCCTGATCGCGGACGACGTCGAGCAGAACCTGGAGCTGCTGACGCTCATCCTGCTCAAGAGCGGCCACGACGTGACCTCGGCCCGGGACGGGGAAGAAGTCCTGCGCAAATTCCAGCAAGGGCGCTATGACGTGGCCCTCATCGACATACACATGCCGCGCGTGGACGGGCTGACGGCGACGCGGCGCATACGCGAGCTGGAGCGCCTGCAGGATCTGCCGGCCACGCCCATCATCGCCCTGACGGCCAGCGTGATGGACGCCGACCGCCACGCGGCGCGCGCCGCCGGCATGGACGGCTTCGCCGTCAAGCCGCTGGATGCGGTCCAGCTGACCGCGGAAATCGCACGGGTGCTGAAGCTGGCCCCGCCCGAAGCGGCGGCCGGCCCGGAAAGCGACGAAGACTTGCCGGATGCGCAGATCGACTGGGCCGCCGGCGTCGCGCTCTGGGGCGGCGAGCAGCGCTTGATGGACGCGGCCACGGGCTTCCTGGCCGCGGTGGACCAGCGGCACCCATTGCCGGACGGCTCCGCGCCCATCGCGGACTGGCCGTCCGTCCGGGACAGTCTGCACGGCATACGCGGCGCCGCCGGCAATCTGTCCATGCCCGGCATCGCCCGGCACGCGGCCGCCCTGGAAGAAGCCTTGCGCGCCGGCCTCGTGGACGACCTGGCGCCCAGGATCGCCCGGCTCAAGCGAATGCTCGCCATGGCGTCGCAAGAGCTGCGCGAGCGCCGGGCCGCGGGGCCGCAGGAGCCGCCGCAAGCCGATTCGGCCTCGGCGGCCGGCCTCCCGCCCGCGGCCGCCGCGCACATCGAGCACGCCCTCGCCCAGCTGGAGCGCCATGAAATCGACGACGCGTCGCTGCAGCCCATTTTCGCGAGCCTGCGCGCCCATGGGGCGGCGCGGTTGCACGCCCAGCTGAGCGAAGCGCTGGATTCCTTCGACTTCGACCGCGCCCGGACCTTGCTGCGCGAAGCCGCGTCCGTCCTGCAGGCGCGCCCCTCCGACAAGTGAAGCGCATCATATGGAAAGCATGAAAGGCAATCGCCGGACGATACTGCTGGTGGACGACGAACCCACCAATTTGCAGATTCTTCGCCACACCTTGCAGGACGACTACCGCCTGCTCTTCGCCAAAGACGGCCTGAAGGCGCTGGACATCGCCGGCGCCGAAAGCCCCGACCTGATCCTGCTGGACATCATGATGCCGGGCATGTCCGGCTACGAAGCGTGCCGAAGGCTGAAGCGCAATGCCGCCACCGCCCCCATTCCGGTGATTTTCGTCACCGCGTTGTCCGAGGCCGCCGACGAGCAGACCGGCTTCGATCTCGGCGCCGTCGACTACATCACCAAGCCTTTCAGCCCCCTGATCGTGAAAGCCCGGGTCCGCACGCATCTGTCGCTGGTGCAGGCCGAAACCTTGCGCCGCACCCGGCTGCAGATCGTCCAGTGCCTGGGCATGGCGGCCGAGTACAAGGATAACGAAACCGGCATGCACGTGATCCGCATGAGCCATTATGCGCGCGTGCTGGCCCTGGCCGCGGGCTACAGCGCCGAGGCCGCCGAAGACCTGCTGCACGCGGCGCCCATGCACGACGTCGGCAAGATCGGCATCCCCAACGCCATTCTGCAGAAGCCCGGCAAACTGACGCCGGCGGAGTGGGCGACCATGCAGGGGCACACCGAGATCGGCGGCAAGATCATCGGCAAGCATGCGGACGGCCTGCTGGCCATGGCCCGGGTCATCGCGCTGAACCACCATGAAAAGTGGGACGGCAGCGGCTACCCCAACGGCTACGCGGGAGAGGACATACCCCACGTGGCCCGCATCGTGGCCATCGCCGACGTGTTCGACGCGCTGACCAGCGTGCGGCCCTACAAGCCGGCGTGGACGGTCGAGGCCGCCATCGAGCTCATCCGCAGCGAGAGCGGCCGGCACTTCGACCCGGATCTGGTCGAGCGCTTCATCGGCTGCCTGCCCGAGATCCTGAAGATCAAGGAGCGCTGGACCGACCACGAGGGCGCGCCCGGCGAAGACGCGAACGCCGGGGCGCCGCCGGCCAGGGCCTATTAACGTCAAAAGGCGGGCGGCACCGGCCGGCCGGCGCCGCCCGCCCGTTCAGACGTTCACCAGCTGCTGCGCCGCCAGGCCCTGGACCAGGGCCTCGACGGCGGGATCGGACGCCGCGGCCTCCGCATTGGCGTTGGCGTCGATGACCGTCAGGGCCGCCATGTTGACGATGCGCCGCACGGTGGAGCTGGAGGTGAGGATGTGCACCGGCGCGTTGGCGCCCAGCAGGAAGGGGCCGACGGCCACGTTGCTGCCCGCCGCCGTCTTCAAGAGGTTGTACGCGATGTTGCCGGAATCGACGTTGGGGCAGACCAGCAGGTTGGCCGCGCCTTTCAGCCGGGAAGACGGCAGGATGCGCAGCCGCAGCGCTTCGTCCAGCGCGCAGTCGCCGTGCATTTCGCCGTCGATTTCAAGCCCGGGCGCCTTGGCCAGCACGAGTTCCAGCGCCCGGCGCATCTTGGCGCCCGAGGCGGAGCTGCCCGACCCGAAGTTGGAGCGCGACAGCAAGGCCACCTTGGGCACCAGGTTCAGCCACTTCATCTGCTCCGCGGCCGCGATGGTGAATTCGGCGATCTGTTCCGCGGTGGGGTCGTCGTTGACGTGCGTATCGACCAGCGCCACGGTGCGCTCGTCCAGCAGCAGGATGTTCATGGCCGCGTAGGTCCTGGCGCCCGGCTTCAGCCCGATGACCTGGTCGATGAAGCGCAGGTGCTCGTGGTAGCTGCCCACGGTGCCGCAAATCATGCCGTCGGCGTCGCCTAGCTTGACCATCATGGCCCCGATCAGGGTCAGCCGGCGCCGCATTTCCACGCGCGCCATTTCCTTCGTGATGCCGTTGCGGCACATGAGTTCCCAGTACGCCGTCCAGTACTGGTGGAAACGGACGTCGTTCTCGGGGTTGGTGACTTCGACGTCCTCGCCCAGGCGCAGGCGCAGGCCGTATTTCTCGATGCGGGACATCAGCACTTGCGGACGGCCGACCAGGATGGGGTGCGCCAGTTTTTCGTCCACCACCACCTGCACCGCGCGCAGCACGCGCTCGTCTTCCCCTTCGGTGAAGACGATGCGGGTCTTGCCGCCGTCGCGCACCTGCTGGCGCGCCATGGAGAACAGCGGCTTCATGAAGGCGCCCGAATGGTAGCCGAAATGTTCGAGCTGTTCCGCGTAGGAGGCCAGGTCGGCCAGCGGCCGCGCGGCCACGCCGCTGTCCATGGCGGCCTTGGCCACCGCGGGCGCGATGCGCACGATGAGGCGCGGGTCGAAAGGCTTGGGGATCAGATACAAAGGCCCGAACGCCAGGTCGTAGGTGCCGTAGGCCGCCGCGACCACCTCGTTCTGTTCTTCTTCGGCCAGCCCGGCGATGGCGTGCACCGCCGCCAGCTCCATTTCACGCGTGATGGTGGTGGCGCCGACGTCCAGCGCGCCCCGGAAGATGTAGGGGAAGCACAGCACGTTGTTGACCTGGTTGGGATAGTCGGACCGCCCCGTGGCCATGATGACGTCGTCGCGCACCGCATGCGCGGCCTCGGGCAGGATTTCCGGCACCGGATTGGCCAGGGCGAGGATCAGGGGGCGGGGCGCCATGCGGGCGACCATTTCGGGCTTCAGGACGCCGCCGGCGGACAGCCCCAGGAAGACGTCGGCCCCGTCGATGATTTCGGCCAGCGTCCGGAGCTTGGTCTTTTGCGCGTAGCGTTCCTTTTTCGGATCCATCAGCTTCTTGCGGCCATGGTAGACCACGCCTTCGATGTCGGAGACCCAGATGTTTTCCAAGGGCAGGCCCAGGTCCACCATGAGGTCCAGGCACGACAAGGCCGCCGCGCCCGCCCCCGACACCGCGACCTTGACCTGAGCGATGTCCTTGCCGGCCACTTTCAGGCCGTTGATGAAGGCGGCCGATACGCAGATGGCCGTGCCGTGCTGGTCGTCGTGGAACACCGGGATCTTCATGCGTTCGCGCAGCTTGCTTTCGACCTGGAAGCATTCGGGCGACTTGATGTCTTCGAGGTTGATGCCGCCGAAAGTGGGTTCCAGCCCGGCGATGATGTCCACCAGCTTGTCCGGATCGGTTTCGTTGATTTCGATGTCGAAGACATCGATGCCGGCGAACTTCTTGAAGAGCACGCCCTTGCCTTCCATGACGGGCTTGGACGCCAGCGCGCCGATATTGCCCAGCCCCAGCACCGCCGTGCCGTTGGTGATGACGCCCACCAGGTTGCCGCGCGCCGTGTAGCGGAAGGCGTTCATCGGGTCGTCGACGATTTCTTCGCACGCGGCCGCCACGCCGGGCGTGTACGCCAGCCCCAGATCCCGTTGCGTGACCAGCGGCTTGCTGGCGTTCACGGAAATTTTTCCGGGGGTGGGGAATTCGTGATAGCGGAGCGCCGCTTCCCTGTCCGTCATGCTCATGTCTTGTCCTCTTTATAAGTTGGGCGCATTGTCCGCGCTTTCGAGCCTGCAGCCCATTCTACGCAGTAAACATAACTAGACCATTCTTAATAAATATGATTACATAACCATTTCAATATGGATGCCGCATCATGAAACGCTTCGACGCCGAACAGGTTGCGCGCAGGCTGACTTCCAGGCTGCGCATCCGCCATCTGGCCCTGCTGCTGCGCATCCAGGAATACGGCTCGCTGACCCGGGTGGCCGACGCCATGGCCACCAGCCAGCCGGCGGTCACGAAAGCCCTGCTCGAACTCGAAGACATCTTCGGCGCCCAGCTGTTCGAACGCTCGGTGCGAGGCATGGCGCCCACGGCGCTGGGGCGGCTGGCCATCGCGCGCGCCGAGGCCATCATCCACGACCTGGAGCATCTGGCGCGCGACATGGAAGCCGGCCTCAGCGGCTATGCCGCCCATCTTCACATCGGCGTCGTGCCCTTCGTGTCCGGCAAGCTGCTGTCGGCCGCCATCCGGCGCAGCTTTCCCGAAGGGGGCAAGCGGCTCACCGTGACCATACACGAAGGCCCCAGCGACCAGCTGCTGCAGCAGCTGCGCGACCACACCCTGGACCTGGTGGTGGGGCAGGCGTCAGCGGAGGCCGACACCCGGGAGCTGGCGTTCGAAGTGCTGTACAGCCAGCAGCCGCGCCTGATCGCCAGCCGCCGCCTGGCGGCCCAGCTGACGCGCCACAAGCTGGACTGGCGCAGGCTGAACGATCTGGACTGGATACTCGGCGCGCCCCAGACCTCCATCCGCGACCAGGTCAGCGCCCTGTTCCTGGGGGCCGGCCTGACGCCCCCCGCCCCCATCGTGGAAAGCCATTCCAGCAAGCTCATCGGCGAAATGATCGTCGACAGCGATTCGGCGGTGTCCATCGTGCCGGCCGACATCGCCGACGAACTGGTGCGCGTGGCGGGCGTCGCCATCGTGCCCTATCGGTTCTCGTGGTCCCTGCCGCCCGTCGCCCTGTTCAGCCGGGCCGAAGGCAGGAAGCGGGAAGCGGAAGCCATGTTCGGCCGGGCGCTGCACCAGGTCTGCCGCCAGACGGCGTCCTATCCCCTGCCCTGACGCAAGGCAAACGGCGGCTGAAACAATCGGTTGCCAAATATTGTGCGGCGCCGCTACCGCCACGGCGAAAGAGCATTGCCTGAAATTCCCGCAAATTCATAAAAACAGCGATCAAATTCCGCTTAACATCTTGATACGTGATGGCAGCCCTGGTTGCCCGTGCGCGGCGCCCTGCCTACCATGGGCGGCTCCTGAACCCTTGAACAAACAGCCATGGTGATCGAAGAATTGGCCCGTGCGGCGCCCGCCGCGGGCACCCGCCAGCCCGCCTGGACCATTGCGGCGGTCCTGGACCTGTACGCCCTGCCCTTCATGGACTTGATGCACCAGGCGCAGCAGACGCACCGCCTGCATCATGACCCGAATCGCATCGAGCTCGCCAGCCTCTTGTCGATCAAGACGGGCGGCTGTCCGGAGGACTGCGCCTATTGCCCGCAGTCGTCGCGGCACGATACGGAGCTGGAAAGCGAGAACCTGATGCCGGTCCAGGAAGTGCTCGCCGCGGCGCGCAAGGCCAAGGCCGACGGCGCCCGCCGCTTCTGCATGGGGGCGGCCTGGCGCTCGCCCACCGCCCGGCAGCTCGATTCCGTTGCCCGCCTGGTCGCGGAAGTCAAGGCCCTGGGCCTGGAAACCTGCGTGACGCTCGGCATGCTCAAGCCGGGCCAGGCCGAACAGCTGCGCGACGCGGGGCTGGACTACTACAACCACAACCTGGACACCTCGCCCGAGTTCTACGGCAACGTCATCACGACACGGCGCTACCAGGACCGGCTGGACACCCTGGGCCGCGTCCAGGCGGCCGGCCTGAAAGTATGCTGCGGCGGCATCCTGGGCATGGGCGAGTCGCGGCGCGACCGCGCCGGCCTCATCGCCCAGCTGGCCAATCTTTCGCCCTACCCTGAATCCGTGCCCATCAACCAGCTCGTCAAGGTGCCGGGCACGCCGCTGGACGGCGCGCCGGACATCGACGCCTTCGAGTTCGTGCGCACCGTCGCCGTCGCCCGCATCACCATGCCCCGCGCCGCCGTCCGGCTGTCCGCCGGGCGCGAAGCCATGGACGACACCATGCAGGCCCTCTGTTTCCTGGCGGGCGCCAACTCCATCTTCCATGGCGACCAGCTCTTGACCACCCCTAATCCGCAAACCGCCCGCGACGCCGGCCTTTTCGAGCGCCTGGGCCTCACGACAGGAGCCTGACCGCAAGATGTACACCCTCATCCTCAGCATCGCTTCCAGCGTCGCCGTCTCCGTATTGCTCAAGCTCGCGCGCAAGCACGACCTGCAAGTGGACCAGGCCATCGCCGTCAACTACGTCGTGGCGGCAAGCCTTTGCCTGCTGCTCTTGCGGCCGCAGCCCGCCGCCCTGCTGGCTTCCGGCACGTCGTGGTGGGTATTGGCGGCCCTGGGCGTGCTGCTGCCCACTATTTTCCTGGCCATGGCCGGCGCGGTCCGCCATGCGGGCATCGTGCTGAGCGACGCCGCGCAACGGCTTTCGCTCTTTCTTCCCCTGATCGCGTCGTTCTTGATTTTCAACGAGACGCTGTCGGGCGCCAAGCTGGGCGGCATCGCCGTCGCCCTGGTCGCCCTGGCCTGCCTGCTGTATCGGCCGGGCGGCAAAGCGGGCAGCGGCGAGACCGGCAAAACCATTTTCTTCCTGCTCGCCGTCTGGGTGGGCTACGGGACGATAGACATCCTCTTCAAGCAGATGGCCAAGAGCGGCGCGGCGTTCTCGAGCAGCCTGTTCGCGTCCTTCGTGCTGGCGGGGATCCTGATCTTCGGCTACCTGATCGCCCGGCGCAGCGTCTGGACCCGGCGCAACGTCGTCGCCGGGGTCATATTGGGGCTGCTGAACTTCAGCAACATCTATTTCTACATCCGGGCGCACCAGGTGTTTCCGGAAAACCCCACCCTGGTGTTTTCGGCCATGAACATCGGCGTGATTTCCGCGGGCACCCTGGTGGGCGCCGGCTTCTTCAAGGAAAAGCTACGCTGGGTCAACGCGCTTGGCATCGCCCTTGCCATCGCCGCCATCGTCATCCTCATCCCCCGCTGAGGGCTCCACCGCGGGCTCGACCGGCTGGTGCGACACATCGCTTTCGGGATGCACGCGCGGATCCAGCACAGCCACCACGTTGGAGCTCTCCAGGCTGTCGCCCATGGGGACGAACTGCGTGGGGGCGTCCTCGCTGAGATTGGCGCCCGTGACGCGCTGCGGCCTGACCGCCGCGACCAGCACCAGGGCGCAGGCCGACACGAAGACGAAATACGTCCCCGGATGGAGTTCGCGCATCAGGAAACCGACGATCAAAGGCCCGCCACAGGCGCCCAGCCCATAGACCATGTACAGGATGGCGCTCAGCCCCACGCGCCGATCGGGATCGACGTTGTCGTTGGCGAAGGCCGCGCCCAGCGGATACAGCGTGAACTGCAGAATGCCGAACGCACAGGAAAACGCCAGCAGCGCCCAGTACGGGAAAGTCCACCAGCCCCACAGCGGGATGGCCAGGGCGGCAAGCACCATGGCGTTGATGCGTATCAGCCCCACCCGCGGCATGCGGTCGGCGAGCCAGCCCAGCGGCCACTGGGCGACCACCCCCGTTGCCACCGACACCGCCAGGAACACGGCGACCTGGCTGTTGCTCAGCCCCTGCTTGAGCGCATACACGGGCGCAAGGCCGTAGAACGCGCCGATGAGCAGGCCGGCGACGAACAGCACGGTCAGGGATATGGGCACGCGCGCGACGTAATACTTCGCGTGCAGGGGCGCCGGCAATTGCAGGGCGGGGTGCAGGCGGCGGGTCAGCGCCACCGGGACCAGGCACAGCGCCGAACAGACGGCCGCAAAGACCAGCGGCTCGTAGTCGAGCTGCTTGAACATCGACAGCGACAACTGCCCCAGCACCGTGCCCACGCTGGAAAACACCATGTAGAACGCGAACACCCGACCGCGCTGGCGGTTCTCGGTCTGCTCGTTCAGCCAGCTTTCCAGGACCATGAACTGGGTGACCATGGCGATGCCCGCGAGGAAGCGGAAACCCAGCCAGATCCAGAGATTGTCGAGCAGGATCAGCGCCAGCATGGTCACCGTGACGATGGCGGCGGTGGCCGCATACGCGCGGATGTGGCCCACGCGGATGATGATCTTGTGGCCGATGCGCGCGCCGAACACCAGGCCCAGATAGTAGACGGCGATCAGGCCGCCGACCCATAGCTCGGACACGTTCTGCGCCGTCAGGCGCAGACCGAGATAGGTATTGAAGAGCCCCGAACCGACCAGCAACAATAGGGTTGCGAGATAGAGCGAAAAAAAAGCGGCTACCGTCTGAACCATTGAACCTGCGGCATGTGGGGCGGTGGATGCAAAAAAACGAGGCGGCGGGGGCTAGCCGATCTGCTTGAGCAGCGTGGCGGCGTCGCTGACTTCGAACGCGCCGCCCTCTTCCACATTGAGCTGGGTGACCACGCCGTCTTCGATCAGGGCGGAATACCGCTTGGAGCGCACGCCCATGCCGCGCGCGGACAGGTCCTGGTCCAGGCCCATCGCCCGCGTCCAGCCGGCGCTGCCGTCGGCCAGCATGCGCACGCGGCCGTTCACCTGGCAATCGCGGCCCCATGCGCCCATGACGAAGGGATCGTTGACCGACACGCACCAGATTTCATCGATGCCCTTGGACATGAACTGGTCGTAGTGTTCGAGGTAGCCGGGCAGGTGCTTGGCCGAGCAGGTCGGGGTGAAGGCGCCCGGCAGGGCGAAGAGGGCGATTTTCTTGCCCTTGACCATGTCGGCCACCTGGAAGTTGTTGGGCCCCAGCGCGCAGCCTTCGGTAGGCGTCTCGATAAACTCACCCAGGGTGCCGTCGGGCACGCGATCGCCAATTTTTATGGACATAGGATACTCCGCGAGCGATTCAGAAAAGCAACATCATACGCCGCTATCGAGCGGACCTCCAAGCCTGGGGCGGCGGCCCGACCCTTGTCCCGCAAATGCGTATATGATTGGTGGATCCACCACCATCGTCCCAACCACACAAGACACCGCCGCCATGAGCTCTTCTTCCAACGCCGGACCGGCACTCAGCCACCTCGACGAATCGGGCCAGGTCCGGATGGTCGACGTCAGCGGGAAGGCATCCACGCAACGCAGCGCCGTGGCCGAAGGCCGCGTGCGCATGAGCCCCGAGGCATACCGTTTGCTGTCCGCCCAGGAAAACGCCAAGGGCGAGGTCCTCAATACGGCCAGGATCGCGGGCGTGCTGGCGTCCAAGCGCTGCGCCGAACTGATCCCGCTGTGCCACAGCCTACCGCTCAGTTTCGTGGGCATCGAATTCTTCCCCGACGACGGCGCCTCGTCCATCACCGTGCGCGCCACCTGCCGCACCGACTACAAGACCGGCGTCGAGATGGAAGCCATGACGGCGTGCAGCGTCGCCGCCCTGACCATCTACGATATGTGCAAGGCCGCCGACAAGGGCATCGTGCTCGAAGAGATCAGGCTGCGCCACAAGTCGGGCGGCAAAAGCGGAGAATGGAGCAATGATTAAAGTCCTGTATTTCGCCCAAGTGGCGGAGCTCACCAAGACCCGCCAGGAAGACTGGCCGCTCGACGCCCCCGTCAGCGGCGCCCAGTGGCTCGAATCCCTGATCGCGCGCTACCCCGAGCTCGCGCCCGGCAAGCGCCTCAAGCTGGCCATCAACCAGGAACATGCCCCGCTCGACGCCCTGATCCGGCCGGGCGACGAAGTGGCCGTCTTCGAACCCGTGACCGGAGGCTGACATGGTCGTCGTGCAAGAGGCCGATTTCGACGCGGCCGCCCTGCAGCAGCAGCTTCGGCGGCGCACGGCCACCCGGGCCGGCGCCATCGTCACCTTCACCGGCTATGTGCGCGACTATGCCTCCGACGCCTCCACGCACAGCCTTTTCCTGGAGCACTATCCAGGCATGTGCGAGCGCGAGATCGAAGCGCTATGCGCCCACGCGAAATCACGCTGGGACATCGAAGACTGCCTGGTCGTGCACCGCGTCGGCGAGCTGGCGAACGCCGAACAGATCGTGTTCGTCGCCGTTGCCAGCGCCCATCGCGGGGAAGCCTTCCGGGCCTGCGAATACCTGATCGACGCCCTGAAGACCCGCGCGCCCTTCTGGAAGCGCGAGACGCTGGCCGACGGAAAGAAATTCTGGGTGGAACAGCGCCAGTCCGACCACGAAAAAACCGAGCAATGGAATCCGCCCTCAACCTCAGAACAGGCAGGCGATAAATGAGCAAAGCCGATCCCAGCAAGCCCCCCGTTTCCCTGAAATGCGCCGTGCTGACCATCTCCGATACGCGCAACGCCGGCAATGACACCTCGGGCGACTACCTGTCGCAAAGCCTGGCCGAAGCCGGGCACGCCTGCGTGCGGCGCGACATCTGCGCCGGCAACCTCTACCAGATTCGCAAGGTCATCAGCGACTGGATCGCCGATGACGGCATCCAGGTGATCCTGACCAACGGCGGCACCGGCTTTTCCCACGACAAATCCACGGCGGCGGCCATCCTGCCGCTGCTCGACCAGGCCATCACCGGCTTCGGCGAACTCTTTCGCCATCTTTCCTTCCAGGAGATCGGCAGCTCCATGCTGCAGTCCGACGCCTTCGCGGGGTCGGCGAACAACACCCTGATCTTCTGCATGCCCGGTTCGACCGGCGCCTGCAAGACCGCCTGGGAAGGCATCATCCGGGAACAACTGGACAGCACGCATCGCCCCTGCAATTTCGGCAGCCTTTACCATGCTTGAATTCGACGCCGCACAATCCCGCCTGGCCGCGGCCGGGAACCCGCCCAGCATCGCGGAAGTATGCCCGCTGGCCGAAGCCCGCGGCCGCGTCCTGGCCCAGACCGTCTTCGCCACCTGCGACCTGCCGCCGGCGGACAACAGCGCAATGGACGGCTACGCCATCCGTCATGCCGACTACGCCCCCGGCAAGCGCCTGCCCATCCAGCAACGCTGCTTCGCGGGCGAAACCCCGCAGCCGCTGCAAGCCGGCAAGGCCATCCGCCTGTTCACCGGCAGCCTCATACCGGAAGGCGCCGATACCGTGGTCATGCAGGAAGACGGCAACGAGAACGACGACGGCTTCGAAATCCTGCATCCCCCGGTGCAAGGCGCGCACCTGCGGCGGCGCGGGGAAGACGTGCTCAAGGGGAATCAGCTGCTCGCCAAAGGCCGCCTCATCGGCCCGGGCGAAATCGCCCTGCTGGCTTCGCAGGGCTATGCCGAAATCAGCGTGTATGCGCGGCTGAAGATCGGCGTGCTGACCACGGGCGACGAACTCCTGAACCCCGGCCAGCCCCGTGGCGACGCCCAGATCTACAACTCCAACGGCCCCATGCTCACCGCCCTTTGCCAAGACATGGGCGCCAGCGTGGTGCATTGCCTGCACGCCCAGGACACGGCGGAATCGCTGCGCGAGGCATTCACCGTCCTGCTCGCCGATTGCGACCTGGTGCTGACGGTCGGCGGTGTCTCGGTCGGCGAAAAAGACCTGGTCAAGCCCACGATAGAAGCGCTGGGCGGCACGCTGGATCTCTGGCGGGTCTGCATGAAGCCCGGCAAGCCGGTGGCGCTGGCGCGGGTCCAGGGCAAGCCGGTGGTGTGCCTGCCGGGCAATCCGGTGTCGGCCTTCGTGGTCTTCAGCCTGCTGGTGACGCCGTTGCTGCGGACGATGCAGGGCCGTACCCAGGTGATTCCCGCGGTTCAGTACGGTTGCTTGTCCTCCGACCGCCGGTTCAAGGAGAATCGGGATGAGTTCTTGCGAGTGCGGGTGGCCTATTCGTCCAGGGGGGTGACGCTCACGCCGCATCCCCAACAGGGGTCGGGGATCATCAGTTCACTGCCTTGGGCCGGCGCTTTGGCGCGGGTTGCGGCGAATACCGAAGTGCATGACGGCGATACGGTCGCGTTCTACGACTTGCGGCATTGGCTGCGGTGAGGGGCGCGGGCCGCTCGGGGTACGGGACCGGCCATCATCGCCAGGTCCTGCGGCGTATTGATATTCCCGAACACTCCTTCGCCGCCCTGGAAATGAACCCGCAGCGCCCCCACCCTGCCCAACCACGACCGCACCCTTCTTTCACCCGCGAATAGAAACGCGCGAATGTCCTCTTGCAGGCTGCTGTGCAGCAACATGCACAAAGGCTGGTCCCGTTCCGTGTCGCCGTCCCGGATCGATGCGAAAGCCACCCGCGCACGGCCGTCTTCGTGCAGGGCGGCCGCCAGCCGCACGAACAGGTCCGCGGGAGGATGCGGGACGTCGACGGGCAGGACGGCCAGCCAAGGGGTGTGGATGCGCGCCAGCGCGGTGGCGATCCCGGCCAGCGGGCCCTGGGCGTCACCCAGCGTCGGATCGTCGCCGAATGCCTCCCCATACCGGCCATAGAGCTCGAGATAGCGGTTCGCGCTGATCAGCAGGCGCGCGACTTGCGGAGCCAGGAAGCGCTGCGCATGCCACAGCAGCGGCTGGCCGCCCAGCAGCACCAGGCCTTTGTCCCATCCTTGCCAATCGGCCAGGCAGTCCGGCAGCATGGGCGGCCCGCCGGCGCCGCGCTCCGCCGCTTCGCGCATGCGGCGCGCCTGGCCGCCGGCCAGGATCAGGCCGGTGACGGACTCCCGTCCCAGGGGCGCGGCCACGCCGGCCGCGGTGGCGGGCGGCTGGTCCGTCATCCGCCTATGTAGCTCATTTCGATCTTGCCCTGCCGCGCGGTCTCTGCCCCGCGCAGTTCGGAATAGCGGTCGTCGCGCGCGGACCAGATGCCGGCCAGGGCGGCGGCAAGCTGCTCGTCGCTGCCGCCCCGGCGGATCAGGCCGCGCAGATCGTGGCCCTGGTTGGCGAACAGGCACAGGAACAAACGGCCTTCGGGGGACAGGCGCGCCCGCGTACAGTCGCCGCAGAAGGGCTGGGAAACACTGGTGATCAAGCCGATTTCACCGGCGCCGTCGGTATAGCGCCAGCGGGCGGCGACTTCGCCGCGATAGTTGGCGCGCGCGGGCTCCAGGGTGAATTCGCGGCGCAACTGGGCCAGGATCTCGGCGCCGGTGAGGACCTCGGCCATGTTCCAGCCGTTGGTGGTGCCGACGTCCATGAACTCGATGAAGCGCAGCACGTGCCCCGAATGGCGGAAGCGCCTGGCCATGGGCAGTATCTGGTCGTCGTTCAGGCCTTTGCGCACGACCATATTGACCTTGACCGGCGCAAGCCCGACGCGGCCCGCCTCTTCTATGCCTTCCAGCACGGTGGCGACCCCGACGCCGCTGTCGCTCATGCTTTCGAACTTGGCGTCGTCCAGCGCATCCAGGCTGACCGTCACCCGGCGCAAGCCGGCGTCCTTCAGAGCGCGCGCTTTCTTCTTCAGGAGCGTGCCGTTGGTGGTCAGCGTCAGTTCGACGGGGTCGCCCTCGGGCGTGTGCAGGACCGCCAGCATTTCGACCAGGGCCTCGATGTCTTTGCGCAGCAGGGGCTCGCCCCCGGTGAGTCGGATCTTGCGCACCCCCAGGCGCACGGCCACGGCCGCGACTCTTGCGATTTCCTCGAAGCTGAGCAGCTCGGAATGGCGCATGAAGACATGGTCGGCGCCGAACACCTCGCGGGGCATGCAGTAGGTGCAGCGGAAATTGCAGCGGTCGGTGACCGATATGCGCAGGTCGCGCAAGGGACGGCGATGCGTATCCAGCAGCGGGCCGCCGCGCCGCCCTTCTTGATCGGGCCCGGAACCGGCGGCCTCGCTGTGAAAAATGACTTTGCTCATGTCTGACTCTTCAAGCGTTCCATGCGTCATGGCCGAAGCGCGGCCGTGACTGCGGGACCGAAAGCTTCCTCGACCGTCTGTACCCGGCCCATGTGCCGGGCATCGTAGCCCGTCAGTTGCCTGACGTAGGCCTGGTACTGCTCGCTATTCATCAAGTTTAACAAGCGCTGCATCCGCGCGGTCGCCAGCGTGTCGCGATGCACCGCAAAAAAATAGCGCTCCTGGACCAGCGGCAGGAAGGCGAGGCCGCAGCGCCATGCGGCGGTCTCGACGCCGATGCCGGCGTCGGCCATGCCGCTGGCGATGTGGGCCGCGATCGCCATGTGCGTGAATTCGCTGGTTTCGAAGCCCTGGACCCGCGCCGTGTCGATGTTCAGGCGTTCCAGCATCAGGCTGATCAGGAAGCGCGTGCTGGAACCGATCTGGCGATTGACGAAACGCACGTCGGGATTCACCAAGTCAGCGATCGAGCGTATGTTCTTGGGATTGTCGGGGTGCAGGAACATGCCGGTATTGCGCACCGCCAGGTGCACCAGGCGGTGCTTGTCCGGATCCAGCCACGGCGCATAGCGCAGCAGTATGGGCAGCTCGAACTCGCCTTGCGGCACTTGGAAGCCCGCCAGGTCGCAATCGCCGCTGTCCAGCGACGCCAGCGCCTCGATCGCCGTGCGGTAGCGCAATTCCAGCGGCGCCATGTCCATGCCGTTGGCCATCTGCATCAGCCCTTCGACGGCGAAACCGTGGCTGGCATGCAGGCGCAGCCGCGGCTGGCTTTCGGGAAACAGCCGCTCCAGCTCTTCCTGGAGCTCGGACGCCATGCTGTCGAGCGTGGGCATCAGCCTGGCATCGACGCGCCGATTGGCCCATACGAGATGCCGGCCGAAGGACGTGAGCTTGGTGCCCTGCCGCCGCGACGTTTCGATGAGCGCGGTCTCGAATTCCTGTTCGGCCTTGCGCAAAATGCCCCATGCATGCCGGTAGGACAGCCCGCAAGCCTTGCACGCGCCCGAAATATGCCCGGTGGTGTCGATGGCCGACAGCAGCCGCAGCACTTCGCTCAATGGCAGCAGGCTGCCGTCCGGCCGCTCCAGCATCCATTCCGAATTCAGACGCGCCCTGAATTTATGCGCCATGCCCGCTCATCCCCCTTGCCAACACGGCCTTCCGGCCGGTTGGGCACCGTCGGCCTTCCAATATGTCATTTATTTCCTATTGAACAGCTTTGATTTGC
>JACDJC010001335.1_pt1 | contig 22267 bp, 21 predicted proteins | sample 7454191 | NCBI WGS metagenome assembly JACDJC01 (sample SAMN14253291, study PRJNA609438) | sludge metagenome | isolation source: sludge after 25d culture with pyrite and EDTA | collected 2018-12-20 | reverse complement strand
GTCGTCACGATGGAATACGCCGCCGACAAGGCCGACATCTTCGTGACCGCCACCGGCAATTACCACGTCATCACGCGCGAACACATGGAGCGCATGAAAGACCAGGCCATCGTCTGCAACATCGGCCACTTCGACAACGAAATAGACGTCGCGGCCATCGAGGACCTGCCCTGGGAAGAGATCAAGCCGCAGGTCGATCACGTGATCTTCCCCGACGGCAAGCGCATCATCCTGCTGGCCAAGGGCCGGCTCGTGAACCTGGGCTGCGCCACCGGCCATCCTTCCTTCGTGATGTCGGCGTCCTTCACCAACCAGACCATCGCCCAGATCGAGCTCTTCACCCGCGGCGACGCCTATGAAAAAGGCCAGGTCTATGTGCTGCCCAAGCATCTGGACGAAAAAGTGGCCCGCCTGCATCTGAAGAAGCTGGGCGCGCAACTGACCACTCTGAGCCAGGCGCAGGCCGACTACATCAACGTTCCGGTCGCGGGCCCCTACAAGCCCGACCATTATCGCTACTAAGCTCAAACAAAGGAGAATGGCCCATGGAACTCATCCTGGTCTGGATACTGAATGCCGTCGCACTGCTCATCGTTGCATACATCCTGCCCGGCATAACCGTGGCCTCGTTCGGTTCCGCATTGATCGCGGCGCTGGTCCTGGGCCTGCTCAACACACTGGTCAAGCCCGTGCTCATCCTGCTGACGCTGCCCATCACCATCGTCACGCTGGGCTTGTTTCTGCTGGTGCTCAATGCGCTGGTCTTCTGGTTCGCCGGTTCGATACTGAAAGGCTTCCAGGTCAATGGGTTCTGGTGGGCGTTGCTGGGGGCATTCGTCTATAGCATCGTGTCGGGACTCCTGTCGAGGTTATTGACTTCATGAGTAGCAAGAAGGTTGTAAGTCTGGAATTTTTTCCACCGCGCGACGCGGCCGCCCAGGAAAAGCTGGCGGAATCCGCCCGCAAGCTGCTGGCGCTGCGGCCCGCGTATGTCAGCGTGACGTTCGGCGCGGGCGGCTCCACGCGCACCGGCACGGCCGATACCGTGCGCATGATGCAGAAGCTGGGCTGCGAGGCGGCGCCGCATTTGTCCTGCATCGGGTCGGCACGGGCGATGCTGGGCAATATCCTGGATTCCTACCGCGAGCAAGGGGTAAGGCGCATCGTCGCTCTGCGCGGCGACCTGCCTTCGGGCATGGGCGGCGACCCGGGCGAGCTGCACTATGCGTCGGACCTGGTGTCCTTCATCCGCGAGCACAGCGGCGACTGGTTCCACATCGAAGTCGCCGCGTATCCGGAAATGCATCCGCAGGCAAGCAGCGCGCAGGCTGATCTGGATCATTTCATCGGCAAGGTGAATGCCGGCGCCGATAGCGCGATCACGCAGTATTTCTTCAATCCGGACGCATATTTCGATTTCGTCGACCGCGTGCATGCGAAGGGCGTGGACATTCCCATCGTGCCCGGCATCATGCCGATCACGAATTATGCGCAGCTGGCCCGCTTTTCCAATATGTGCGGCGCGGAGATCCCGCGCTGGATGCGTCTGCGCCTGATGGATTTCGGCGACGACAAGGCGTCGATCAGGGCTTTCGGCGTCGACGTCATCACGCGCATGTGCCAGCGCTTGCTGGACGGCGGGGCGCCGGGGCTGCATTTCTATACGCTGAACAACGCCGAAGTCACCACGGCCATCTGGCGGCAACTGGATGTGGGGCCGAAGCAGGCGGAGCTTCAGGGCGCTACGCTGAGAAGCGCCTGATGCCGCAAAGGGTACGCGCAGGCCGCCGGCGGCGGCTTGCCGCGGCTCCGCCTCATGGTTGTTGCGTGGCCACGCCCATGCCCCGCCGCCCTCAGAGCACGGGCGCCGGCTTGGCCCAGCCCTTGTCCGTCAGGATCGCGTCCAGCTGGAAATCATGGGCGGCGGGCGTGTAGCCCTCGCCGGACAGATCGCCGGTGGCCCAAGCGATGCCGATCGCCGTGAAGACATGCCCCTGCGCCTTCAAAGCCGCCAGTGTACGGTCGTAATAGCCCTTCCCGTAGCCGACGCGGTCGCCCTGCCGCGTATACCCCAGCGTCGGAACCAGGATGATGTCCGGCGGCGGCGCGGGCTCGCCCACGGGTTCCATGATCCCATAGGCGCCCGCCCGCAAGGATGCCTCCGGCGTCCACAGGCGGAACTCCAGCGGCGCATCCCGGGTGGTGACGACAGGCAGCGAGACGCGGTATCCTTCCTCTTCCACCCATTGCTGCAGCAAAGGCTGCAGCGCGGGTTCGTCTTCCATTGCCCAGAAAGCGGCTATGTTCTCCGGCGCGCGGCGGCCCTCTTCGCGAAGGCGCGTGCGCGTCGTGGCCAGCCAGGTGTACAGGCGCCCCCTGATAAGCAGCGCGCCCCGGTTGCTGTCCACCGCGTTCTGGGCGGCCCTGCGCTGCTTCAGGCGCGCGCGCAGCGGCGCTGCGGTATTCTCTATGCTGTTATTCATGAGCGATGTTATGTGGGACCGATTCAAAATGTTAGCTAATCGACAACGGTATCAGAAATCCCGCGGCGTGTGTGGCTCGGCGTTGGTCTTGCCGGCGCGCCTGAGCCTATGGCTGGCCTTGACGATGGGCCTGGTCGCCTGCGCCGGCGCCGAGAAACCGGTGCTGGTGGCCGGCGACGGCGCGGCAGCCGCCAAGGAAGGCGCCGGCGCGTCCCCCGACCCCCGGATGGGCGGCGCGGTCCAGGTGGCGTCGCTGCAAGGGTACGTGCCGCCCCGGCATGCGACCTCGTCCGGCGACACCATCCAGGTCGTCCCGCCGCCCCCGGCGCGCAAATTCGTGATCGACGCCCGCGAGGCGATGCAGAAGAAGCAATGGGCGCTGCTGGACCAGCTCGTGCCCGCGGCGAAGGCCGATCCGCAACTCGGCGTCTATGCCGAATACTGGTCCCTGCGGCGCAGGCTCCAGGATCCGACCCTGCCGGTCGCCGACGAAGCCATTGCGCGCTTCATGCAAGAAAACGCGGGCACCCATCTGGCGGACCGCCTGAAAGGCGATTGGATCGTGGCGGCCGTGCGGGCGGGCGATTACGCCCTGCCGGCCAGGCTGGGCCCGCCGGCCAACATGAACGCCGCCGAAAGCTGCTCCATGATCATGGCGCAGCACATGTCGGGTCAGCGTGTGAAGGCGCTCGACGCCATCGACGCCTTCCAGCCCAACACCGCCTGCTGGACCATGCTGGACCAGCTGGCGGACAGCAAGGTATTGGCAAGAAAAGACCTCGAACAGCTCTTGCGGGCCACGCTGGAAACCAACAAGGCGGCCAATGCCCAGCGCATGGCGGCCATCATGTTCGACGGCGCCGGCATGGTGCAGTACGCGGCCATCATGAAGAACCCGCGCAAATGGCTGGAAGGGCGCAAGCCGCCGCGCACCAACACCGAGGTCGAACTGACGACGATCGCCTTGTCGCGCCTGGCGTATGGCGACAAGCGCGACCAGAACGCGGCCTACATCGAACAGCACTGGTCCAAGGCATTGCCCAAGGACAACCTGCATTGGGTATGGAGTCAGTTCGGGCTGGTCGCGGCCTTGAACGTCGACCTGAAGGCGGCCGAATGGTATCGCCGTTCCGGCAACACCCGGCTCACCGATTACAACCATGCCTGGCAGGTGCGCGCTGAATTGCGGCAGCCTCGCATCGACTGGGATTGGGTCGCCAAGGCCATACGCCGCATGTCGTCGCGCCAGGCGGCCGAGCCGGTGTGGGTGTACTGGTATGCGCGCGCCCTGGCCGCCCAGGGCAACAAGGCCGCCGCGACCCAGTACTATCAATCCATCGCCGGCGAGCTCAATTTCTATGGGCAGCTGGCCGGCGAAGAACTCGGCATCACGCCGGCCCTGCCGCCCGCGCCCATGCCCGTCACCCGCGCCGAGCTCGCCGAGGCCCGCGCCAACCCCGGCCTGCAGCGTGCCATCGCGCTGTTCGACCTGGGGTGGCGCCCCGAGGCGGTGCCGGAATGGAACTTCGCCTTGCGCGGCATGAGCGACCGCCAGCTGCTGGCCGCGGCCGAACTCGCGCGCGCCGAACACATCTATGACCGGGTGGTGAACACGTCCCTGCAGACCAAGCAGGAAGTGGACTTCTCCCAGCGGTTCATCGCGCCCTTCGAAGGGCGCGTCACGGAAAAAGCCCGCCAGATCAACCTCGATCCGGCCTGGGTGTACGGCCTCATCCGCCAGGAATCCCGTTTCATCATCGACGCGCGGTCCAGGGTGGGGGCGTCGGGGCTCATGCAGCTCATGCCGGCCACCGCGCGCTGGGTGGCGCGCAAGATCGGCATGAAGGACTTCAATCCCGCCTCGGTGAACGACTTCGACACCAATACGGTGCTGGGCACCAACTACCTGCGCATGGTGCTCAACGACCTGAACGGCTCGGAAGTCCTGGCCACGGCCGGCTACAACGCGGGTCCGGGCAGGCCGGTGCAGTGGCGCTCCAAGCTGGCTGCGCCGGTGGAAGGCGCGATCTTCGCCGAAACCATCCCCTTCACCGAAACGCGGCTGTACGTCAAGAACGTCATGTCCAACGCCACCTACTATGCCATGATGTTCACCGGCAAGCCGCAGTCCCTGAAGGAACGCCTGGGCACGATCGCGCCCGCGCCGCGCAAGAAGGTCGACCTGCCGTGACCGCCGGCAAGCCGGACGGCGCGGGGCGGCCGGGGGCCGACCCCGCCATCGCGGGGCTGGACGTCTACATCGTCGGCGGCGCGGTCCGCGACGCCTTGCTGGGCCGGGAAGCCAAGGACGGCGACCGGGACTGGGTCGTGGTCGGCGCCACGCCCGAACAGATGGCCGCCCGGGGGTTCATCCCCGTCGGAGGGGATTTCCCGGTTTTCCTGCATCCGCGCAGCAAAGAGGAATACGCGCTGGCGCGCACCGAGCGCAAGTCCGGCCGCGGCTACAAGGGCTTCACCTTCTATACCGGCGCGGACGTCAGCCTGGAAGACGACTTGCGGCGCCGCGACCTGACCGTCAACGCCATCGCCCAGGCGCCCGACGGCCGCCTGGTCGACCCGCTGGGCGGGCGCGGCGATCTCCGCGACCGGGTGCTCAGGCACGTGGGCCAGGCATTCGCCGAAGATCCCGTGCGGCTGTTGCGGCTGGCGCGCTTCGCCGCGCGCTTTCCGGATTTTTCCATTGCGCCGGAAACCATGGATCTCGCGCGCCGGCTGGTCGAAGAGGGCGAGGTGGACGCCCTGGTGCCCGAGCGCGTCTGGCGCGAAATGGCCAAAGGCCTGGCTTGCGACGAGCCGGGCCGGATGTTCCAGGTGCTGCATGAAACCGGCGCCCTGCCGCGCATCATGCCGGGCTTCGTCTATGATCCCTCGACGCTGGAGTCGGATCTGGCCTGCGCCGCGCGCCGCGGCCTGGGGCTGGCGCCCCGGTTTGCGCTCGCTTGCCGCCAGGCGGATGACCCGGGAGCCATCGGCCGGCATGTGCGGGCGCCCGGCGAATGCGTCGATTATGCGCGCCTGCTGCCCGCGGTGCTGGATGCCCTGGGCGCCCAGCCCGGAAACGGCGCCGAGCCGGCGGCGTGGCTGGACCTGATGGAACGCTGCGACGCCCTGCGCAAGCCGGAGCGGTTCATGGACTTGATCGCGGCCGCCGATTGCGTGCGAGCCGTCGATGTCGATGCTTGGCGGAGGCGCGTGGACGCCATACGCTCGGTCGACGCGGGCGCCATCGCGCGGGCCGAGCAGGGGCGGCCGGAGCGGATCAAGCCCGCCTTGCGCGAAGCCCGCATGCTCGCGCTGCGGGCCTCATAGGCGGCCGCGGCGGTCGCCCCGCGTGAATCCCATCAGCGGCGCATCGATGCCGCGCCCGACGGCCAGCACTTTGAAGAGCTCGCCCATCTCCGCTTCGGACAGCAGTTTCTGCGCGGCGGACATGGCGCGCCCGGCGGCCGCCGTGCCGGCGCCGTTGCCCGCGCATGCCATGAGCAGTTCCGGCAAGCCGGCATTCATCAGGAAGCGCGCCTGCGAGGCATAGCCCAGGACGTCCAGGCCGCCCTCTAGGGCGGCGTCGGCCATGGCGGTGAAGTCCACATGCGCGGTGATGTCCTGCAGCCCCGGGTGAGCGAGCGCGTCGGCGTGGGCATGATGGCGGAAGTGGCACATCAGCGTGCCTTCCGCGCGCTGCGGGTGGTAGTACTCGGCCCGGGGAAACCCGTAATCGATGAGCAGCGCCGCGCCTTTGCGCAGCCAGCTGCCCATCTGCCGCAGCCAGGCTTCGGCCCGCAGGTTGATTTCGGAGCGATAGCCGGGCAGGGGCGGCATGCGCTGTGCGACGATGCTCGCCAGCCCGGCGGGGGCGGGGCGTTCGGCCCAGGCGAAGTCCGGGCCTTCGAGGCGGACGCCGAGCTCGCGCAAGCGGCCGGCTTCGTCCCATTGGAAAAGGGTGGCGGGCATGGCGTCCAGCACTTCGTTGGCCAGGATGCAGCCCGAGAAGTCCTCGGGCAGGGCGTCCAGCCAGGTGACGCGGTCTCGATGGTCCGCGAGCCTTTCCTGCTGGCGGGCGCGCAAATCCGCGGAGACCTCCAGGATCAGGTAGCGCGGGAAAACGCCCATGCCGGCCAGCGCGGGCAGGATCGACGCCGCAAGCGCTCCCGAGCCCGCGCCGAATTCCAGGATGGCGTCGCCGCCGCTGAGCGCCAGGATCTGCGCCGCCTGGCGAGCCAGCGTCTGGCCGAAGAGCGGGGTGAGTTCGGGCGCCGTGGTGAAGTCGCCGGACGGCAGATCCGCCCCGAATTTGGTGTTTCCGGCGGCGTAATAGCCCAGCCCGGGCGCATACAGCGCCAGCTGCATCCATTGTTCGAACGGCATGAAGCCATTTTCCGCCTCGGCGATCTCGCGCGCCAGGTGGTCGCGCACGGTCCGGGCGTGGGCGGCGGATTCCGCATCCAGGGGCGGCAGGCCGGAGGGCGGGCTGGCGGCGCGGCTCATGGGCGCTTCTTCTTGTTCATCAGGTAAAGGGTGTGGCACATGGACAGCAGGAAGGCTGTGATGAGGGCGACGGAGACGGCCACGATGAAGTTGTCGAACACGATCCACAATGGAATGGACAACAGGATCGACAGGAGAAAAGGCCTGGTGATGAGCTGTTTCATGCCGGTATTGTAAGGGTTCGGGGTCCTGCAAACGATGCGGCCCACCGGCCAACCGGTACGCGAGAAGCCAACGAAGGCCGCGGCGGCCGACCTTTCAGATAGCGGTGGCGCCATGAGGATGAGGGATGAGGATCCGGCCTGGCCAGGACAGACCCGGCCAGGACCCGGCCCGGCCGGGTCGGGCCCTCGGGCCTGTTGACGTCAACAGGCCCTGTTGGATCAGGCGAAGTCGCCGCGCCGGGCGTAGCCTTTGCCGGCCGAGGCCGGCTTGCCGCCGAAGCCCGGACGAGCCTTGCCATGGCCGGCGGGCTTGTCCGCCGCCTTGTGGGCGAAGGAAGGCCGCTCGCTGCGGCCCTTGTAGCCGCCGCGGTCGTCGCCGAAGGGCTTGCGGTCTTCGTAAGCGGGCTTGTCGCCGAAACCGCGGCGGGCCTCGCCGCGGCCATGCCAGGGGCTGGCTTCATGCTGCGGCTTGTCGCCGAAACGCGACCTGCCTTCGAATGCGGGCTTGTCCTCGAACCGCGACCTGCCTTCGAACGCGGGCTTGTCCGCGAAACGCGGCTTGCCTTCGAACGCCGGCTTGTCGCTGAAACGCGGCTTGCCTTCGTAGCCCGGACGATCGCCGAAAGGCGCGCGGTCGCCATTGGGCTTGCGGCCGTGGGCCGGCTTGCCGCCGCCGAAGCCGCCGCGGGGCGCGAAGCCCTTGCCCTTGCGGTCGGTGTAGGTGGGGCGCACGGTTTTCTTGGGCTCCAGGCCTTCGATCACCTCGGCGGGAATGGGCTGGCCGATGAAATGCTCGATGCGGCGCACCTTGTGGCGCTCGGAATGCGTGGCCAGGGTGAAGGCCAGGCCGTTGCGGCCCGCGCGCCCGGTGCGTCCGATGCGGTGGACGTAGTCTTCGGCCTGCATGGGCAGATCGTAGTTGACGGCATGGCTGATGCCTTGCACGTCGATGCCGCGCGCGGCCACGTCGGTGGCGACCAGGATGCGCAGCCGGCCGTTTTGCAGCAGGCCGAGCGTGCGGGTGCGCTGGCGCTGGTTCATGTCGCCGTGCAGCGCCGCCGCCGCGAAACCCTGGTCGTTCAGGCGGTCCGCCAGATCGTCCGCGCCGCGCTTGGTGGAGGTGAAGACGATGGCCTGGTCCAGGTTCGCGTCGCGCAGCAGGTGGTCGAGCAGACGCATCTTGTGGCTGCTGTCATCCGCATAGAGCAGGCTTTGCGTGATGTTGTTGTGCTTCTGCTTCTGGCCGGAGATCTCGATCTGCTGGGGATCGCGCATCATCTTGGCGGCCAGGCGCGCAATGCTGCCGTCCAGCGTGGCCGAGAACAGCAGGGTCTGGCGGCTTTCGGGAGTGCGGCTGACGATGTGCTCGATGTCTTCGATGAAGCCCATGTCCAGCATGCGATCGGCTTCGTCCAGGACCAGGGTGTGGACGGTGGAAAGATTGACGCGCTTGGCCTGCAGGTGGTCGATCAGTCGGCCCGGCGTGGCGACCAGCACGTCGACGCGGCGCGACAAGGCCTTGAGCTGCGCGCCGTAGGGCATGCCGCCCACGACGGTGGCGATGCGCAGGTCCTTGATATGGGCGCCGTACAGCTTGGTGGCGTCGGCGACTTGCATGGCGAGTTCCCGCGTGGGAGTCAGCACCAGCACTTGCACGCCCGAACCCTTGTTGGGCGGCATCTGCGAAATACGGTTGAGGGCGGGCAGCATGAAGGCGGCGGTCTTGCCGCTGCCAGTCTGCGAAGAGACCATCAGGTCGTGGCCTGCGAGCGCCTTGGGGATGGCGGCCGCCTGTACGGAAGTGGGGTCGGTGAAGCCCGCTTTCTGGACGGCGGACAGCAGGGTAGGCACGAGACCTAAAGAATCGAAAGACATGAATATCCTTTGCCGGCAAAACGGCATACACATGGCGGGGGCGGAAAAGTGAGCCCGGAGCGCTGGTTGATTGGAGCATCGTGCCGACCGAATCAACCTAAAGTGCAGCGTAGTGTGTCTTGAAGACGCGGCGAAAGGCTCGGGGGTCAGGGAGCGATGGCGTTCGACATGGGTGCTGATGAATCAGTCAACTGCTATGCGACAGCAAGGGTAGGCTGTATGAAAATGTCGACGCGTGAAAATGCAGTCGAAGGATTATACTGTGATTTCGGATTAAGGGAAATCCCTGTATTGTCGATTTGCAACACCCGCGCTCAGGCCTGCCGGCCGCCGGGCGCCGGGACGCCCCGGCCGCAACGCGGTTCAAGCCGGGCCGTGCGGCCTCCAGCGGAGATCCAGGCTGGCGATGAGCGCCGCGTGGTATTCGGGCAGCAGCTCGGCAAGCTGGCCGCGCTGCCGGTTCCAGCCCGCCTGCGCGGCGGCGCCGCGCGCCACGGGCGGCGCCCAGACGGCCTCCGGGAAGCGGCTGTCGCCGCGCCAGCGCGGAATGACGTGCCAATGCAGGTGGGGCACCATGTTCCCGAACTGGGCCAGGTTGATCTTGTCGGGGCGCAGTATGCCGCGCTGGGCTTGCTCGACCAGCCAGACGGCATCCATGAATTCGCCGCGCTCCCGGGACGACAGCTGGGTCATTTCGGCCACATGGGCGTTCCAGACCACCCGGGTGTAGCCGGGGTAGTCCGCGTCGTCGACCCGCAAGACCCGGAAGGCGTCGTTGCGCCACAGCACGGGGCCGCCGGGCTGCAGGCACAGGGGGCAGCCGCCGGGCGCGGTCATGGCGCGGTCCTGAGCTTCATGGCGTGTTCCAGCGCGTCGACGATGGTCTGCAGCACCTTGATGCGCGCATAGCGCTTGTCGTCGGCGGGGAAGATATGCCACAGGCAGGCGTCCGTGCTGGTGTGTTCGAACATTTCGTTGGCGGCGTCCAGGTAGTCGTCCCATTTTTCGCGATTGCGCCAGTCTTCCGGCGTGATCTTGAACGATTTGAACGGGGATTGCTCGCGCTCATGGAAGCGCTCCAGCTGCTTTTCCTTGCTGACGGCCAGCCAGAATTTCAGCACCAGCGCGCCGTTGTCGCGCAGCAGGGATTCGAATTCGTTGATTTCGCCGTAGGCGCGCCGCCATTCGGCCGGCGTGCACAGCTTTTCGACGCGCTCGACCAGCACGCGCCCGTACCAGGAGCGGTCGAAGATGGCGATGGCGCCCGGCAAGGGCAGGTTCTGCCAGAACCGCCAAAGATACGGGAAGGCCTGTTCGTATTGGTTCGGCGCGCCGATGGGCAGGGCGTGGAACTGGCGGGCGTCCAGCGCATGGGTGATGCGCCGGATCGCGCCGCCCTTGCCCGCGGCGTCCTGGCCTTCAAAAACCAGCACCAGGGGCAGCTTGCGGAATTTGTCGTGGCGGGTCAGCTGCGCCAGCCTGGCCTGCAGGCGGGCAAGCTCGCGATCGTAATCGACGCTTTGGGGCAGGGACAGCGAATAGTCCAGGTCCTGCAGCACGGTGGGCACGGGCGCCCCGCCGGGCGCGGCCGGCAAGGCCGGCGGCCTGGCCGGCGCGGTTCGCAGCGCAGCCAGCACCGCTTTGCCGGTGCAGGCGGCACGCATGAGCGGGTCGGCGGCGGGGACGATCTGCCACGGCCGGGACGGGTCGTTGCTGAGGCGGATGGCCAATTCCCCGGCCTTGCGCAGGCGATCGAATTTCTTCCGGACCTTGATGTCTTCGGGCATGACCTGCCAGGCCGTGTCGGGATCCGCCAGCAACTGGTCGGTGCGCCGCGCCTGGGCCTCGCGGGACAGGTGGAACCAGAGCTTGACGATCTGCACGCCGTTGTCGTTCAGGGTTTCTTCGAAGCGCCGGATCTCCTGGGCCAACGCGGACAGCTTGCGCAGGTTCGGCGACTTCCTGGCGGCTTCGGCCAGCAGCGGCTTGTACCAGGAACCGAAGACGATGCCGGTGCGCCCGCGCGGCGGCAGCCTGCGCCAATAGCGCCAGAAAAAGGGCTGGGCCCGTTCTTCGGCGCTGGGTTCGCCGAACGCCAGGGTGCGGATATGGCGGGCGTCCATCCATTCGTTCAGCAGGCTGACCGCGGCGCCTTTGCCGCAGCCGTCCATGCCGGCGATGACGACCAGCAGCGCGCGCCCGTTCTGCTGCAGGCGCTTGTACTGGGCCTTGAGCAGCGCGGTGCGCAGCCGCGCCTCGATGGGCTTGGCCTGATCCTTGGTGAGCGCCGGATCGGTTTCGGCAATGGTGAACATGGGCCTGCGGGAAGGGGGCCGGCGATCAGGACGGGAAAAAGAGCTGCTGCAAGGCGGCGCCGGGCTCTTCGGCGCGCATGAAGGCCTCGCCGACCAGGAAGGCGTGCACGCCGTGATCGCGCATGAGCTTGACGTCTTCGGGCGCCAGGATGCCGCTTTCGGTGATGACGCGCTTGCCTTCGGGAATGTGCGGCAGCAGGTCCAGCGTGGTCTGCAGCGAGGTCTCGAAGCTGCGCAGATTGCGGTTGTTGATGCCCACCAGCGTGGTGTGGAGATCGAGCGCGAGATCGAGTTCGGCGCGGTCGTGGACTTCGACCAGGACGTCCATGCCCAGTTCGGTGGCCAGGGATTCGAATTCGCGCAATTGCTGCGGGCTGAGCGCGGCGACGATGAGCAGCACGCAATCGGCGCCCAGGGCGCGGGCATGGATGATCTGGTAGGGATCGATCATGAAGTCCTTGCGCAGCACGGGCAGCGTGCAGGCGGCGCGCGCCTGCCGCAGGTAGTCGTAGGATCCCTGGAAGAACTGGACGTCGGTCAGCACGGACAGGCAGGCGGCGCCATGGGCCGCATACGAGGTCGCGATTTCGACGGGGTTGAAATTTTCGCGGATCACGCCCTTGGACGGCGAGGCCTTCTTGATTTCAGCGATGACGCCCGGCTTGCCTTGCGCGATCTTGTCTTCGATGGCGCGCGCGAACCCGCGCAGATCCTTGCGGCTTTTGGCCTCGCGCAGGAGATCGGATTCGCTGCGCATCTGTCGAGCCGTCTTGACTTCGGTTCTTTTGGTTTCGAGTATGTTGGCAAGGATGTCGTTCATACCGTCAGCGTCCGTGTGTAGGTGCAGAATTCCTCGAGCTTGGCACGGGCGGCGCCGCTGGCTATGGCGTCGAAAGCCATTTTCAGGCCTTGCTCGATGGAGTCCGCCTTGTTGCCGGCATAAATGGCCAGGCCGGCGTTAAAGCCAACAATATCACGAGCGGGGCCTTCGATGTTGTTCAGCGCGTCCAGCACCAGCTTGGCCGATTCGCTGCGGCTGGCCACTTTGATCGACCGGTTCGACACCATGCTCATGCCGAAGTCCTCGGGATGGATTTCATACTCCTTGACGACGCCGTCCTTGAGCTCGCCGACCAGGGTGGCCGCGCCCAGCGACGCTTCGTCCATGCCGTCCTTGCCATGGACGATGAGCACGTGGTTGGAGCCCAGGCGTTCCAGCACGCGGACCTGGATGCCGACCAGGTCGGGGTGGAATACGCCCATCAGCTGGTTGCCCGCGTTGGCGGGGTTGGTCAGCGGGCCCAGAATGTTGAAGATGGTGCGGACCGCCAGCTCCTTGCGGACGGCGGCCACGTTCTTCATGGCGCCGTGGTGGGCGGGCGCGAACATGAAGCCGATGCCGGTGCGCTGTATGCTTTCGGCGATCTGGTCGGGTCCGAGCATGACGTTGGCGCCCAGCTCTTCGAGCACGTCCGCGCTGCCCGAGGACGACGAGGCGCTGCGGTTGCCGTGCTTTGCGATCTTCACGCCCTGCGATGCGGCCACGAACATGGCCGCCGTCGAGATATTGAAGGTGTGGGCGCCGTCGCCGCCCGTGCCGCACATGTCGAGCAATTCGTTTTTGTCGGGGACGTCGACCTTCAAGGCGAACTCGCGCATGACCTGGGCCGCGGCGGTGATTTCGCCGATGGTCTCCTTCTTCACGCGCAGCCCCATGATGAGGGCGCTGGCGATCTGCGGCGACATCTCGCCGCGCATCAGGCTGCGCATCAGTTCCAGCATTTCGTCGTGGAAGATTTCGCGGTGCTCGATGCAGCGGGTCAGGGCTTCGGCGGGAGTGATGGGGGGCATGGATGTATCCTTTGTCTCGATCTTGGAGGTTTCAGATTTTCAGGAAATTGTTCAGCAAGGCGTGGCCGTGTTCGCTGAGCACCGATTCTGGATGGAACTGCACGCCGTAGACCGGCAGCGTCTTGTGGCGGATGCCCATGATCTCGCCGTCGTCGGTTTCGGCGGTGACTTCCAGGCAGTCGGGCAGGGTGTCGCGCCGGATCGCCAGCGAGTGGTAGCGCGTCACGGTGAAGGGCGAGGGCAGGTCGGCGAAAACGTCGGTGCCCGCGTGGGTGATGCGGGACACCTTGCCGTGCATGATCTGCTTGGCGCGGACGATGTCCCCGCCGAAGGCCGCGCCGATGGCCTGGTGGCCCAGGCAGACGCCGAGTATCGGCAGCTTGCCCGCGAAGCGCTGGATCAGCTCTATGGAAATCCCCGCTTCTGCGGGGGAGCAGGGGCCGGGCGAAATGCAGATCCGGTCCGGATTCATGGCGGCGATTTCATCCACCGTCACCTGGTCGTTGCGCAGCACGCGCACGTCCTGGCCGAGCTCGCCGAAGTATTGCACCAGGTTGTAGGTGAACGAGTCGTAATTGTCGAGCATCAGTAGCATGGGGTTCTCCTGGGGGCGCGCTATGCGTCCGTTAGATGGGTTCGTCGAGGCCGTACTGGACCTGCTCGGCCGCGCGCAGCACCGCGCGCGCCTTGGCTTCGGTCTCCTGCCATTCTTTTTCAGGGTCCGAGTCGGCGACGATGCCCGCCGCCGCCTGCACGTAGAGCATGCCGTCCTTGATGATGCCGGTGCGTATGGCGATGGCCACGTCCATTTCGCCGCCGTAGCTCATGTAGCCCGCCGCGCCGCCGTAGATGCCCCGGCGCACGGGTTCGAGCTCATCGATGATTTCCATGGCGCGCACCTTGGGAGCGCCGGTCAGGGTGCCGGCCGGGAAGGCGGCGCGCAGGACGTCCATGTTGCTCATGCCTTCGTTCAGTTCGCCGGAGACGTTCGACACCAGGTGCATGACGTGGGAATAGCGCTCTATCGTCATGGTGTCGGTGACGCTGACCGTGCCGGTCCTGGCGACCCGGCCGATGTCGTTGCGCGCCAGGTCGATCAGCATGACGTGCTCGGCGCGCTCCTTGGGATCGGCCGTGAGTTCGGCCGCCAGCGCCGCGTCTTCCTCGGGCGTGGCGCCGCGCTTGCGGGTGCCGGCCAGGGGGCGGATGGTGACCATGGTTTTCTTGCGGTCCGCCTCGGTGACGATTTCCTGGCGGACCAGGATTTCCGGCGACGACCCCACCACCTGGAAGTTGTCGAAGTTCCAGTAGTACATGTAGGGCGAGGGATTGAGGGAACGCAGGGCGCGGTAGAGGGAGAGGGGGGAGTCGCGGAAGGGTTTGGCGATGACCTGGCCGATCTGTACCTGCATCAGGTCGCCGGCGGCGATGTATTCCTTGGCCTTGAGCACCGCGTCGATGTAGTCCTTTTTATCGAAATCGCGCCGGCTGTTGGTCTGCATGCTGGCGTAGGCATAGGGGATCACCACCGGCGTGCGCAGCTTTTCGCGCAATTCCTTCAGGCGCCGCTTGGCCAGGGCGTAGCTTTCCGGCTGGGCGGGGTCCGCATAGACCATCAGGTAGGTGCGGCCCGCAAGGTTGTCGACGATGACCAGTTCGTCGACCTGCAGCAGCATGATGTCGGGCGTGCCTTCTTCCTGTCCGGCCGGAAAAGGCTTGACCGCCGGGCCCAGGCGCGGTTCGATGTGGCGCACGGTGTCGTAGCCGAAGTATCCCGCCAGGCCGCCCGCGAAGCGGGGCATGCCCGGAAGCAGGGCGACCTTGAACCGGGCCTGGAAGGATTCGATGAAGTCCAGCGGGTCGCCCTCGTGGGTTTCGACCACTTGGCCCTTGTGCAGGACTTCGGTCAGCGCGCCGGTGGACCGGATCACGGTCTTGGCCGGAAGACCAATGAAAGAGTAACGCCCGAAACGCTCGCCCCCCACCACGGATTCCAGCAGGCAGCTGTTGCGGCCGCCTTCGGGGCCGCTGTGGGCGAGCTTGAGGTAGATCGCCAGGGGCGTGTCGAGGTCGGCGTAGGTTTCCGCGATCAGGGGGATGCGGTTGTATCCTTGCGCCGCCAGGGCGTTGAATTCGATCTCTGTCATAGTGGTCTCTGTGTGGGGGTTGCATACAGGCCGGGACAGGGATGCAAAAAAAAGCCCGGCCATTTGAGGGTTCCGGGCTTCGCTTACGACTGGTAAATGCTGGCGGCACGAAAACTCGAGGGTCTTGGCGCCGGGCGTGGATTACCGCTACCCAGAACACAAACGCCACCAGCGCCAATAGGCGCGGGGCGTGGTCGTGTAATAAGGGGCGGCAAACATTCGTGTGTATTCGGCTTTGAAAAATTCGGTTTCAGCGAGCCGCCGCCCATTGGGCGGCTTCCGCGATGGACATAACTATATCATCGACGGGAAGATTTCGCACGTCCATTCCTTCGTTGTAGCCATACGGCAGCGCCAGGACCGTCATGTTCGCCGCCCTTGCGGCCAGGGCGTCGTTGATGGAATCGCCGATGGCCAGGGACGCGGCCGGGTCCGCGCCCAGCAGTTCGCAGGCGTGCAGGAAGGGCATGGGGTCGGGCTTCTTGCGGGCGCAGGTGTCGCCGCAGACCACTTGGCTGAAGTAGCCGGCCAGCCCCATGCGTTCGAGCAGCGGCAGGGTGAATTGGGTGGGCTTGTTGGTGACGACGGCGAGCGCGGCGCCCGCCTTGGAGAAGGCTTCCAGGCCTTCGACCACGCCGGGGTATACCGAGGCTTCGTCGCCGTTGACCTCATGGTAGTGGCGATGGAAGATCTCCAGCGCCCGAGCGGTTTCTTCGGGGCTCGGCTGCCTGCCTTCGGGGTTGTCGGCCAGCAGCCGCTTGACTAGGTTCTCCGTGCCTTTGCCCACATAGGTTGCGACGGTGGCGACCGGCAGTTCGGGCATGCCCAGTTCGGCGCGCATGGCGTTCGAGGCGCGCGCGAGGTCGGGTATGGTGTCCAGCAGGGTGCCGTCCAGATCCAGCAGTACAGCGGAGAAACGCATACGAGATTCCTGTTCGGGATTCAGCCCGGTGTTGCAATATTGTATGCGTGAAAAAATCCAGATGTTCGCCCGGACACTTGCCTGTAATATGGTGGCCTTAAATTGGCCGTCGGGAACGTGCGCGGGTGTGCGCACGCGCGCCATGACAGGTTGATGCGAGTGATAGCGATACTGAAGTGTCCGGGACAGCCAGGCTCGATCCTGGGCCAGGAATACAGCGAGAGTCTGAAGATGCTGGCGAGTTTTCGTAAGGTGATGACGGAAGAGTCGGTCACGCCGTTGTTTCAACCTATCGTGGATTTGCAGTCGGGAAATATTCTGGGGTATGAAGGGCTGATACGCGGGCCGTCGAATACGCCCTTGCACATGCCCTACACTTTGTTCAACGTGGCCCGCATGTGCGGCGCCACGGTCGAGCTCGAACGCCTGTGCCGCAAAGTGCACATCGAGCAGTTCTCCCGCCATGGGCTGGAAGGCAGGCTGTTCCTGAACATGAGCCCCGACGTCCTGGTCAACCCCGACCTCCAGACGGACACTTGTTTTTTTTCAGAGCGGGTGCATGGGATATCGCCGGAGAACATCGTCATCGAGCTCACGGAATCCAGCTCGGCCGCCAGCTACAACCGCATCAAGCAGGCGGCTTCCGATTACCGCGCCTATGGCTTCCAGGTTGCAATCGACGACCTGGGCGAAGGCTTTTCCAGTTTGCGGCTCTGGTCCGAACTGCGGCCCGAATTCGTCAAGATCGACAAGTATTTCATCCAGGGCATAGACAAGGACCCCGTCAAGCGCCAGTTCGCCCGCTCCATTTTCGAAATCGCCCGGCAGTCGCATTCCAAGGTGATCGCCGAGGGCATAGAAACCGAGACGGAGTACGCGGCCGTGCGCGAACTGGGCATACAGTACGGCCAGGGATACTGGCTGGGCCGCCCCGCCATGCCGCCCATTCTGCGGCTGCCCGCGGAAACGCTGTCGCTCATGGCCAAGCGGTCGGGCGCCGGGCAGCGCCACGAGCTCCAGCCTTTCAAGGCCGATCTCACGGTGCGCAAGATCCTGCGCGCGATCCCGGCGGTGGCCGATGCAACGCCCACCAACGCCGTCTACGAAATCTTCGAGCAGCAGCCCGAGCTGCAGGTGCTGGCCGTGCTGCGGGAGAAAGTCCCCATCGGGCTCATCCAGCGCCTGCGCATGCTGGACCGGCTGGCCCGCCCCTACCATCGCGAGCTGTACGGCAACAAGCCTTGTTCGCACTTCATCGAGAACGAGCCGCTGGTGGTGGACATCGGGACCAGCCTGCGCGACCTCAGCTACCTGATCACCGAAGGCAACCCGCATCATCTGTCGGAGGGCTTCATTATCACGGCGGACGGCGAGTACCGCGGCGTGGGCACGGGTTTCGACTTGATCCGCGAGATCACGCAGATGCAGATACATGCCGCGCGCTACGCGAATCCGCTCACGCAGCTGCCTGGCAACGTTCCCATCAACGAGCACATCGAGGCGCTGCTCACGAACGGGGAATCCTTTGTCGTCTGCTATGCGGACCTGGACAATTTCAAGCCGTTCAATGACTTGTACAGCTATCGCAAGGGCGACGAGGCCATACAGATCACGGCGGAGCTGCTGCGCCAGCATTGCGATCCCGACCTCGATTTCGTCGGGCACATCGGCGGGGACGATTTCATCGTGGTGTTCCGCAGCCGGGACTGGCACGAGCGCTGCCAGGACATTCTGGACGCTTTTTCGGGTGCGACATCCGGCCTGTACCGCAAGAGCCACCGGGAGGCCGGCGGTTACATGACGGAGAATCGGCAGGGGCTGGAGATGTTCCACCCGCTGATCAGCTTGTCGATCGGCGCGGTGCAGGTGGACGCGGCCGTGCCGTTTTCCAGCCATCAGATCGCGGAGTTCGCGGCGTCGGCGAAGTCGGAGGCGAAGAAGATCGCGGGCAATACGCTTTTCGTGGAGCGCCGCTCGCTATTGCCGTCGGTGTATACGGACGGGAATCGGCGGCGGGCGCATACTTTCGTCAATGGCCATGGTTGATGGCCATGCCCCGTACCGACGCCTAGAGCGACACAGTCTCCCGCCCCCAGTCTCCCGACTCGCCCCTGGCGATTTCCTGCCGCATGGCGTCGATCACCGCCTGGTAGTCATCGTGCCCGAACACCGCCGACCCCGCCACGAAGGTGTCGGCCCCGGCCGCGCGGATCTCCGCGATGTTGTCGACCTTGACGCCGCCGTCCACTTCCAGCGCGATCGCCTGGCCGCCCGCCTGCCGCCAGGCGTCGATCTTGCCGCGCGCCCGGCGCAGCTTGGACAGCGTGGCCGGGATGAACTTCTGCCCCCCGAAACCGGGGTTCACCGACATCAGCAGAACGATGTCGAGCTTGTCCATCACGTAGTCCATCCAGTCCAGCGAGGTGGCCGGATTGAAGACCAGCCCCGCCTTGCAGCCGTGTTCCCGGATCAAGGACAGGCTGCGGTCCGGATGGCGCGAGGCCTCCGGGTGGAAAGTGATGATGTCGGCGCCCGCCTTCGCGAATTGCGGGATAATGGCATCGACCGGCTCCACCATCAAATGGACATCGATGGGGGCGTCGGTGTGCGGACGAATCGCTTCGCACACCATCGGGCCTATCGTCAGGTTGGGAACATAATGGTTGTCCATGACGTCAAAGTGTATCCAGTCGGCGCCGGCGGCGACGACGTTCCGGACCTCTTCACCCAATCTTGAAAAGTCGGCGGACAGCAGGCTGGGGGCGATGCGGGTTGGCTTGGTAAAAGGCATGATATGAAAGACTGGTATGCGTTGAGCAAAAATCGCGGCGGGGAATATGTCATTATTGTAGGTGAGTGCCGCAATTTTCTGGAAACGCCATGAATCCCTCCGACATCGCCGTCACCGTCGCGCCCCAGTATCTGCCCGAACAGTCCGATCCGGCCAGGCAGCAGTACGTGTTCGCCTATACCGTGCGCATCACCAACAACGGGAAACAGGCGGCCCAGGTCGTCAGCCGGCACTGGATCATCACCGACGGCGGGCAGAAGACCCACGAGGTGCGCGGGCTGGGGGTCGTCGGGCAGCAGCCTCTGCTCGGGCCCGGCGAAAGCTTCGAATACACCAGCGGCTGTCCCCTGCCGACCCCCATCGGCACCATGCGCGGCAGTTATCATTGCGTGGGCGAAGACGGCCTGCCCTTCGACGTCCCCATACCGGAATTCGTCCTGGCCGTGCCCCGCACCTTGCACTAGTTTCTCGTGAGTTTATGAAAAGAATTCTGTTGTCAAGCTGTTTGCTCGCCATCCTGGCGGCTTGCAGCACGGTGCCTCCCGATACCGGCGCGCCCGGCGCCGCGGCGCCCGCCGCGCCCGAGCCCAATATCGCCGAACTGCCCCTGGTGGTCCCGCCCCTGGAATCGATGCGCGACACGCCGCCGCGCGGCTTGTCCGGGAAGTTCCAGCAGGCGTCCTGGGCGGCGCTGCCCGGGTGGCGCGGCGACGGCCTGGACCACGTCTGGAAAGCGTTCATCAACAACTGCAAGGGGCTGATGCGGCCGGTTTCGGGCTCGCTCGCCATGCAGGCGCGAGCCACCCCGCGGGTCTGGCAGCCGGTGTGCGCGGCGGCGCAGCAGTCGGGCCTGCCGGTGGACGCGGCCGGCGAGCCGGTGCGCCGCTTCCTGGAACAGCATTTGTCGCCCTGGCGCTTGCTGGACGCAACGGGCAAGCCGGCCCAAAACACCGTGACGGGATACTACGAGCCCTTGGTCAGGGCCTCGCGCAAGCGCGGCGGCAATTACCAATGGCCGCTGTACTCGGCGCCCGACGACCTGCTCACCATAGACCTCGGCGCCGTGTATCCGGAGCTCGCGGGCAAGCGGGTCAGGGGCAAGTTGGCGGGCAAGCGGGTGGTGCCCTACGACACCCGGGCCGAGATCGCCGCCTCGCCGGACCGGCAGCCGCCCGTCATCGCCTGGGTCGACGACCCGGTCGAGGCCTTTTTCCTGCAAATCCAGGGGTCCGGGCGGGCGCAGCTGCCGGACGGCAGCACCATTCGGCTGGCCTATGCCGACCACAACGGCAGGCCCTACAAATCCATCGGCCAATGGCTGGCGCAAAAAGGGGAAATCACCCTGGCGCAGGCTTCCATGCAGAACATCAAGGCCTGGGCCAAGAACAACCCCTCGCGGGTCCAGGAAATGCTCAACGCCAATCCCGCCATGGTGTTCTTCAATGAAGAACCGATACGCGACCCGGAGCTCGGGCCCAAGGGCTCCTATGGCATTCCGCTGATCGGCGGGCGCGCGGTGGCGGTCGATACGGCTTTCGTGCCGCTGGGCGCGCCGCTGTATCTGTCCACCACCCATCCGGCCAGCAGCCAGCCTCTGGCTCGCCTGGTCTTCGCGCAGGACACCGGCGCGGCGATCAAGGGGGCGGCGCGCACCGACTTCTACTGGGGCTTCGGCGACGAGGCCGGGGCCATGGCGGGCCGCATGAAGCAGCGCGGCGAAATGTGGGTCCTGTGGCCCAAACAGGCGGGAGCTCCCTCGGCGCGATGAAGAAAGAATCCATACTGGTCTGCGGCACCGGCATCGCCGGCCTGGCCACGGCGCTCGGGCTGGGCCGCGCCGGCTTCGACGCCGCGCTGCTGGGGCCGCGCGGCATGCGCGAGTTTCCGTCCGGCGACGTCTATTGCCCGCGCGTGTACGCGATATCGGCGGCGAGCCAGGCCTTTCTGGCCGGCCTGGGCGTCTGGGACATGATGGACGAACGCCGCCTGACGCGCATCGACACCATGGAGGTCTACGGGGACGCCAGCGGCGCGGTCACCCTGCACGCATGGCAGGCGGCCGAACCCGCCCTGGCCTGGATCGTCGAGTCCAGCGAAATGGAAAGGGCGCTGCAGCAGGCGCTGCGGGTGTACGGCATTCCCTGGCACACGCACAAATTCGACCGCCTGGAGGCCGGCCGCGTCCATACCGACGAAGGCGCCGTGCTGCGCGCGGACCTGCTGGTCGGCGCCGACGGCGCGCGCTCGGCGCTGCGCCATGCCGCGGGCATAACGCATCATTCGCGTCCTTATGGCGATACCGGCGTGGTCGTGCACCTGACGTCCGAGCTGCCGCACCAGAACATCGCGGTCCAGTGGTTCACCGGGGACAGCATACTGGCCTTGCTGCCCATGCCCGACACGGCGGAAGGCCATCAGGTGTCCATGGTCTGGTCCATGCCCGAGGCGGCGGCGCAGGCGCTCCTGGCCTTGCCCGAGCCGGTCCAGAGGCAAAAGCTGGAATCCGACTTGGCGGCCGCCACGGGCGGGCGCCTGGGCAGGCTGGCGGTGCGCAGCCCCATGTTCGGCTTTCCGCTGTTCATCGAACACAGCGGCATGGTGGCGCCCGGCGTGGCCCTGGTCGGCGACGCGGCGCACCGGGTGCATCCCCTGGCGGGCCAGGGGCTCAATCTGGGCCTGGGCGACGTGCAGGCCTTGCTGCGGGTGCTGGCAAGCAAAGAGCCCTACCGCAAGGCGGGCGACCCGAGGGTGCTGTCGCGCTATCGGCGCGCCCGCGCCGAACCCATACTGGCCATGAGGCTGGCGACGGACGGCTTGCACGGCCTGTTCGCCGCCCGGTCGACGCCCGCCGTGTGGGCGCGCAATCTGGGCATGGCTTGCGTAGACCGCCTGCCTCTGGCGAAGCGGTTTTTGATAAGCGGCGCCGCGGGGCGCTGATACAGGAGATCTTATGCATTTGAAGCAATGTTTGGCGGTGGCGGCATGGGTCGGGCTATCGTGGATGAGCGGGCCGGTCCTGGCCCAGAGCGCCGTTTCCACCGCCGGCAGCGAAGCGGCCGCTCCGGCGCGGGCGCTCTCGGCCGCCATCCGGGTCGTCAGGCGCTCGTCGTAGGTCTCGACCGGGAGCTCGGTCTCGCGCCCGAGCGCGGTGGCGAACTCGCGCGCCGCGGCCGCCTGCCCGCGCTCGGCGCCGTCGAGCGAGACCGGCAGCCC
>JACDJC010001334.1_pt1 | contig 22269 bp, 27 predicted proteins | sample 7454191 | NCBI WGS metagenome assembly JACDJC01 (sample SAMN14253291, study PRJNA609438) | sludge metagenome | isolation source: sludge after 25d culture with pyrite and EDTA | collected 2018-12-20 | reverse complement strand
ACTTTGTAATCCAAGACGACTGCACATTAAAAGATTCTAACAGAGAAATTGGACTCCCGCGAGTCATACCATCATTTGAGCCCAAAACTAACCCAATTCCGTACTCGGTGGGTTTTTTTGGCTTTATTTTTCCTCATAAAAATTTGATAGGACTTGCTGAAAAGGTTGAAAAAGAATATGGCTCTAAGGGAATTTTAAGAATTAAGTCTACGCCATATCCTGGACACGAACATTACTTCTGGGAGTGTGTCAACCACATTTCTCAGCGTATGACCTTGCAAGCCGAAATTAACACGGACTATTTAGGAGAGTCCGACCTAATTGAATATATATCTAAAAATGAGATTAATGTTTTTCCTTATAAGGAAGGATATGATGCTCATGGACAATCTAGTACCATAGACCTTGCGTTAGCTTGTAAGCGTCCTATCTGTGTGTCAGACTGTAAGTTGTTTAGTCACATTCATCATATACCTAAGATTTCATTTGAACGTAATTCGTTAAAAGAAATTGTAGAGGATGGAACCCAGAAATTTGAAGACCTTTATAGAAGTTGGACAAAGGAAAGCCTAATCCTTAAGGTAGAAAGCCTAATTGAGCGAACATGCCTTTAACAATCGTAATGCAGGGTGGGTATCTAAATTACACGCCATTATGTGTTTTACCATATCTTAGTAGCTCATTAGTAGACCAAGTTATCTATAGTAGTTGGGTCGGGTCAGAGCTCGATATTGAGCATCCAAAACTTACTAAATTTTACTCTGAGCCGGTTCATGGTGGGGCCGGGAATCGCAACCTACAGATTTTATCCACAAAAGTTGGTCTTAGGTTAGTTGAATCCGACTTGGTTATGAAGGTTCGTAGTGACCAAATATTTACGGAAGAGGCAATTGCTGAATTAATTGGGTTTACTGAGTCATACATTATTAATAAGGAGCAAAAAGAAGTATTAGCTCTCTGTAATATGGACAGCCCGATTTTTGTGTTAGGAAACTATAAGAATTATCCGTATCATCCAAAAGACTTTATCTTTCTTGGAAAGACCCAGTATGTTCAAGATATGTTCGAGAATATTCCGTATGATATAGATGCTCCAATGGATTATAATAGGGTAATGAGAGCCGAATCTTGGTTGGGTGGACATTATTTGGCCCGATTTTTCCCCGAAATTCGTAAACATATGGATAGTCCATTAGAATATATGGTGGATAATGCCCCGAAATTGACGGAATCTCTGACTATGAGTGACAAGGTTACCGATAAGGTATTTCAGCATACTCCAGCCATTGATTTTGCTTTTCCTAAACATAACTTAACTCATTATCATTATGATTTATGTAGAAGTATGGGGCAATACAATTACTGAGATTTGGTCGGTGTATTTCTATAGTAGAGGTGCAAAATGTCACAATATAAAGTTAAGCTGATTACCACAATTTTAGGGCTCTCAATTTTGGGTCTTATGTTTGTGGTAGCTGCCGGAGTTATCAAGAAAATTCTCATGCCGTGAGGCTAATATGAGGGATTCTAAAGTTTGGCCAGTGTGGCTCATAATTGCAGTCACTTTCTTGTTAGTTTATTGTTTTCATATTCCACACAATCAGTATGTCTATAATGACGCCACAGCCTGCGCTTTAAATAGTATAATGGGTTTTGGTACTGGTAACTACATTAATAATTATCAATTTCCTTATGTTTTGACCGCTAGGCACGTCATAGATATTTCTCCTGGGCCAGTTTGGGGATTAGTTTGTAAAGAAAATGAATTTAAGACAGAATTAGGTTTGGTTGTTATAAAGTCAAAAAGTAAAGATTTTGCTATCTTAGAAATTATTAAGATTCCCCAGTATTCTAATATTACTAGATACGCCCAACAAGATAACGAATTTATTGGAAATCCAGCTTACTACTATGGACTTCCGGGAAAAATGCCCCATATATTCCTACATAAGGGTGTTGTATCCTATAGAGATTTATATGACGGTAAAAACTTTTATAACGCTTTCTCAGCTAATGCTCATGGAGGAAGTTCCGGAGCCACTGTATTTAACGACAAGGGGCTCGGCATAGGTATCTTATGTATGTCAAACTTATCCGGAAATCGGGGCACTTATGGAGTTTACTTACCAATTGAACAAATTCGGGAAAGTATTGTAAACTCTGGAATTCCTGAAATTCAGGGTATTTTAGACGGAAAATGTCGAGTAAGACTCAGTGCAAAATTTCCGAATGTAATATTGGTGCCCTAATGGAAATCTATAAAGATGTAGAACCAGTTAAGGCTCCAATTATTTTAGACCTTGGGTGTCATATAGGGAAAGAATCATTAAATTTGATAGAAGCGTTCCCTGATTTTGAACTGTTAATTTCAGTAGACCCATTTGAAGAAAATATTAAGAAGGTCGAGAAATTAATAAAGGAAAGAAAACTAGACAACAAATGGAAAATTTCGACTACGGCTATTGACATAGAATCAGGTTCCAAATGGATTTCTTATCAATCTGATAATGATGAACTTGAAAGAATGCCATGTGGTAACTTAACTAACGAAACATTTGAGAGCAACACCAATACCAAAAGATTGATTAATACTAAAACTATCTTAGACATTCATCCTAACCCCACCATTATTAAGGTAGATATTGAGGGCCACGAATGGTTTATTTGGGAACAAATATTTAGTATTCCATCCGTAAAAATTGTATTCCTAGAGATTCATGGAAACTCAGTCTTTAGTTTGCCCGAAAAACTTCAATATATTACAAGTCAGGGATTCTCCTATAAGGCGTATGCTCATCAAGCACAAGGCGTCAAAGACACTAGTTATATAGATATTAATACTTTCGTAAATGTTAATGATAAGTACTGCCAATTAACGGCTCACAGATGCTAACACTTACCATTATATTTGGCCTTTCCTTTGGATTAAATCCTCTGTATGTAGATTTAGTTAAAACTGGATATTATGAAGAGGCCGAATTAATTTCTGGAATGTGTGCTTGGGATTCTCAGTTTTTCTTTTATAAGAGTATTGCGGCCTACAAAATTAAAGAATATAAAAAAGCTAAGCAGTATGCCGAACAAGCTCATCTATATGTAATTCCAGAGAGATATTCGATGGTTCTTAGTAAAATGCTAGAGGATATCGAGCAATTTTCAGACGATAAAATGGCCGACATCTCTTCAGATATGCGTATGTCTTTAGAACGCTTAGATTTAGGAAAAGGTGGACCAAAGACTCAGAAAATTCAAGCTGAAATAATTAGGAAGTTAGACGAAAAAATTAAAGATACTGAAGACCAAATAAAACAAAAAGCACAAAATCAAGCTAAAGCAAAAAATCAAGAAAGTATACAGCCACCGTCCGAATCTCAATCTACCGAAGGCATTCCAGAAGGAAAAATAGATAACAAAAAATTACAAAGTGGCGGAGAATGGGGAAAGCTCCCTAAAAAGGACCAAGTTAAGCTATCATCTGAAATTTCACGAATCCTGCCTAACCATATTAGGGAAGCGTCCGAAGGTTTTTCTAAAAAACTACAAAATTCGGGCATAAAGTAATTTAAAGTCTTGACCTCTATCTGTTATTTGAGTATACTTAAGTAACTATAGGAGGTTATGATGAAAACTCACTTTTATAAGAATCTAAATAACTCAGATGTAGATTTTTCTGGGAAACTTGAGAGTATTTTATATTCCGTTCTACCAGAAGAATCTCTAGTAACTGAGGATATTGTCTTCAAAATTTACGATATGAAGAGGAACGAAAAACCATCTGAATATCCATCTATGAGCCGTTCTTCAATTTCTCAGTACTTAAAACTGTTGGGTGATAAGAAGTTTATTAAGAGCTATAGCCCTCAAGAACTCAGAACTCGACTCAAATTAGGACGATAATGCTAGAACTTTTAAAGCCATATATAAGTGGACCTTTGAATCTGATTGATGTTGGATGTCATAAGGGTCACTTTAAGCAGAAAATTAGCTCATTCTACAACTTGGGTTGGTCTTTTGGGATTGACCCATGCTTCTATGGAAACTTTGGATATACGTATCATTTGACTTGCGCGATTAGCGAGGTAGAAGGAATTCACTCATTTTATGAGTATATTGAGCCTGGATGTAACTCTCTTTTACCTATGAAGGTTAAAAATGTTGTACATGACAGAAGTCATATTGGCTGGTTTGTTGGGTGGCCAATCGAAAAACAAACTAATAAACGGGAGGTTTGGACTACTAGGTTGGATTCCCTAATTAAGAAGTATCATTTGGAAAATTCTACTATAGACTTCCTTAAGATTGACACACAAGGACACGATATCTCAGTAGTGAAGAGTTTGGGAGCTTTTAAGGCCAGATTTGTGCAGATGGAATGCGTTTCGTCACATAAGCCCGAAATTACATTGTATGAGGGTCAACAGATTATGGAACGAGATATTGAGGATATGAAACAACTTGGATATGAGGTCTTGTGTATTACTGATTATTCGGTGGATGCTAGCCCTGAGGCTGATGTCTTGTTCTATTGTAAGGAACTAATGGACTGATATATCGACCTAACGAGCCCCGCAAGTACCGCATTTTCCAGGGTTTGGTTGATTTAAATATTCTGGCCCTAAATTTTCTGGCCCCCACTTATTTAAAGGGCACCGCTCGCCACTAAATTTTCCTTTAATTTGCACGAAGCAATTGCATAAACCGCAACGACTACCTTCAATTAACATCTCACACTTATTACAAATATCGAGTCTTCTCTTTTGTTCGTCTAGAGGCACATTCTGAAATCCAGTAAAAGCCCATTTAGTAACACTTTTTACGAAACTGGTAGCTTGCTCAGTGATGGTTGGTAACTCTATCTTCCCATTCTTACTTAGAATGAGCTTCATGGATTCGGTTAGAGTGTCTTTAGTTGGGGTCTCTTTGGACTCTTCTTGGCATTTTTTACATGGATGACAAGAACGCTTAGGTCCACAAATATACTTAATTCCCAGCTCTTGTAATACAGAACAGGAAGCTACATGCTCACTAATATATTTGTAATTTGGACAATCCATAATTAACTCGGAATACAAAGGTCACTTTCGGCTACTTCTGTATTAAAAGTAACATCTTCTAAGGATGCATTCTCATAATATATTTCATAATGATAAGATTCAGTTGTAAATAAATCTGGGTCTCCGCAAACTTGCTCAGAATGAAAAGTATCAAAATTGCAAACTGTTTGGGTCAAATTTTGAATACTTTGAAAGTCGGCTATATTATACTCTTCAAGAATATGTTTATTATCATCTAAGTCTCCTGCAAAGATTCCATACAATCCTTCATAAATATTGGTAATCTCTGTTAAAGAGTATGTGTCAATAACATCAGTATCAGATTGTGGACAATATTGACAAGTAGAATCTTCCTCACGATAGATAGTGAAATATTTTAATCTTAAGAATGCTATTAGGGGATTTTGGCAAATAATTGGTTCACGAAAACCAGAAACATCCCACGCATTAAAACCTGAACCGTCCCAATATGGCGGACAAGCTTGATAATTTGTATAGATTCCATTATCATCAAAATAAAAACTACATGATATAGAATCAATATCAATATCAGTTCTTGGAAAATAATAAGGATTAAAAGCTTGACCAATATTTTCTCTTGCTAATGTATAATCAACATTAATTCCAGTACCATTACAAGAAATAGTTTGAATACATCCTATTAAGCCTAAATCATTTCCGGCACAACCATCTAATAGTTGACCAGAAAATGGACTACAGTATGGGTAAGTATTATCTCCAAGATAATTATCAACCCAATGTTCGGCAGGATGGCCTTTATAAATAGTCCCAGAAGAAATTGGCCCACCACTAAATTTACATCCGCAAGGGCAAAAGCCAAAAGGGGCAGTATTCTTAGGATAGTCAATCGGAATTAATCTAGAACTTAATCCGGCATAAAGTTGACTAATACCAGACCCTGAGCAAGTATATAAGCAAGTAGGAAAATCAGGACAATCATCCCAAAAAATACCAGCAGCATTCCCACCTCCGCCATAATATCCACAATTACCATGACACAAATTAACAGTAGCCGATAATCCGCTTTTAGAAACGGTAATTGATTCTCCAGGATTGGAAGTTAAGCGATAACCTATATATGCCGAAACTGTATGTCCAATAATATTATCAAGTGTTCCGTTATCTTGATTTAAAAATTGTAAAGCCCCAGAATACTCATGATGCCCACAATAATGATGACTACTAGCTAAACTAGGAAGTCCAGAATTATAAGTAAATACGCTACCATTTAAATTAAGTTCTTCAATACGAAGTGGCTTAATCCAAGTATTACCTGAATAAACACCAGTTAAAGAATTTTCAAACTTATTTACTTTAATATATCCACTTGGAGACCCTCCAAATTGGTCAAATGCTGGACATATTCCATAAATATAATAATCACCATCATCGTGACTATAAGTAAATACATTACCATTTAAACTAAGATAATTAGCTCCCGACGATACACAAATAGTATCTACTACAAAATAATGAAGTTTTCTAGACACATTATCATGAAAAACTGTCCAAGCATTCCAGCCTGAAAGCTGATTACAGCATGGCATACATGGATTAAATCTAATTGGCATCAAAATCCCAATATTCGCCCCGTTTTGCCGCCTCTTCATAATCATATAGCATGTGATTCTGGAGAATGGGCACTTTCGGGAGACACATAAACTGTTTTCTAAGGGTCATACGAGAGCTATTTATAGTTTCTTGGCGTTTTGGAGCGTTATCAAAAGAAATTCGCTTCCCGTCCGTTATAGCCATAAATGCCGTACTAGAATATCTCATTAAAAAATGACAAGTTAAATAAGAGGGGGTTCTCAAACATTTAGTGTAGTCCGGCTCCCCAATCCACTCATCTAGTGGACATTGCCAGAAATCTTTTACTTTTTGGGTCCTGCCGAAGGTTTGGTCGGAGCGAACAGCCATAACCATGTTACCAAGGATTCCGGACACAAATAATTTGGTATCACTAATTACGTATTTCTGCTCGAAATGGTCTATACACTCGTTTATAGCTTCTTTACTTAGAACTTGGTCGCTTCTGACTCTCCAAGAGTAATCAGTCCTAGAAGTGTTCAATCCGAAATACGAACACACAATTTGTCGATTTCTATTATCAATCCCTGGTTTTTTGGGCTCTTCATTATAAACGACAGTCAGTTTAGGGTGAACCAAAGGAAAGAGCCTACCCCATCCAGAATAAATTACCCGATTTATGCGGGGGTTTTCTAGATAATTAGACACAACTCCTATGGTACAATCGAGAAGGTCTCCGCAGACTACTACTGTAAGTTGATTTTCGAGCCTAACCATTTAATCTATTATCCTTCCGCATCATCTTTTGTAATAAACACTTTGTCCATAGGTATACTAGGAGTCTTAATAACTACTAGAGTGGTGTCCGCCGTATATTCCACATAACTTGGAACACCTTTTTCAAAAATAAATATATCACCCGCTCTTAATTTATGTTTAATTGCATTAGAGGTAACCAAACATTCTCCAGTAATAATTACATTATATTCTATACATTTTAAATGTTTATGAGGAATAGATTTATCACCACGTTTTAAAAAAAAGAATCCAACTTCAAAATCTTTTGTTCGCAGAACAGACTCAGAAAAATCTCCAAAAATCCAAGGAGATTTAAAATTATTTAATTTTGTAAAAATAACGTTATTTTTCATATTTATACTTTCTAGTTTTTTTATGGAGTTGCTTTAATTCTATATATTTTTGATATTTTCTTTCCATAAAAACATTAGCATCTTTATAAAGCCAATCAAGAAATTTTAATATTTGACAATTACCACTAATGCAAATCCGCTTTGTATTATCGTGATTTTTAATATTAGCAATATAACATGAAACCTTAACTGCATTTTCAATGTAATACTTAAGAGACAAACAAAAGTCTTTAGAAGATGTAATGGCACAATTCATTTTATGATAATTACCACACAACCAAAAACCAATTCCACCATCGCCATCAAAATATCCTCGAATAAAGTGTCTCCATAGATACTTTGGAACCTGATTTTCGGCAGGAAATTTAAGAATGAGAGATTTCTTAGCAATACAACCTAACCTAGCTAAATCTGAAGACATTTTTTGACTAACTAAATTTAATCTATAACAACTTTGATGAGTAGGATGTTTTGATTTATCAATAAATTGTAACTTATAATTACAACACAAAACTCTACTAAAACTATCGAGTATTTCTTTATCTTTTTCTTGTAATTGAATATTAGCAACATTTCTAACATTATCATTATATCCATCGGCATACATAAGTCCTAAAAAATAAGCCTGATGCTCACTACTTATACTGTTAAAATAGTTTTCATTAAATTTATTTTTTTTAAACACCCTTTTTTCAAGCTGATATTTTTTAATAACTCTACATACAATACCACTACTTATACCTAAAAATTTAGCTATGCCGTTCGTAGATAATTTGTCACTATTTCTTAAGTTAATAATTTGTAATTTTTCTTTTTCGGAAATAACTCCATGATAAACTTCAATATTATTTTTTCTAAGCATATTACCTATAGCAACACCAGAAACTCCATACTCAATGCCCAATTGAGCACAATTTCTAAATCCATTATTATATTTATGTATAATTTCTTTTTTTTGTTGTGGCGTTAATCTACGTATGGTTTTTGACATATAATTGATTGTCTGTGTAATGTTACTACTAACAATAATAATATACTCCGTAGTCCTTAAGATTACCAAATACTACTTCTTTTTTAGCTTTTAATTCGTCGAAGGTCATGTTTAACTACTCCACAAATTCGCCCTTGATGCCTACCCCCCACTGGGACAGTGTTAAGAATTGCTTCAATTATACCATCAAAATTATACTTAAGATGAGCATCTCCGGTAAACGAAAAACAATTAGTGAAATTATGCTCAATCGTTCGTTTTATTTTATACGTTTCATCATTACCATCAATTAGGGCACATAATACCCCAATTTCTTTATTTGCGGCTAAATTCACACCTTGGCCCGACTCACAACTCACAATTCCGATATATCCTTGCCTAATGTATTCAGCAGCTTTACCTACATAATCTACATAATCACAATTTTTATCGCAATCTGGCCCACAATCTACAAATTGAATACCCTTTTTCTTTAATACTTCTTTAATTTTTTCTTTGGTCAAGTATCCGGAATGACAGCTAGCCAATACAAACTTTTTTTGTCCGAAATGCGGAACTACATAATTCTTCATAAATTCGTATTCATCGGGCTTTCCAAAAACATAGAAGAATTTAACTTCTTTTGTTTTAAATTTGAATCCCTGATTAATTAGTTGGTTATAGAATGGGCAAACGTATGTCTCTCCGTTAGTCATTGGAGCGTACGGGAAATTATCTAAAAGAATTTTGCCGGACTTAAAACAGTATAAACCAACACTTGCTTGATTGCTAATTACTTCTTTTTCAGCGGTTCTAGTAACAAGTCCATCTTTTTCCAAGACATAACTATAACTAGGATTATTGGATTTAAATGTGAGAATTAGGCCATCTTCGAAATCTTCTGGTTTTGGCGAATAATGGGAGAATTCCACGTCTGGATTGAATATTATAATTGGCACATCATTATTGATATGTTCGAATGCCATAGTAACAGAATGCAAAGAACCATTAGTTTCACAATTCTTAATGATTACTATTGATTCTGGGTATTTCTCTTTAATAAACTTATTGACTTCTGGTTGGTCAGCCCTACAAATAAAGATGAGTTGACAGTCCGTTTTATCAATACTGTCTAAACCTCGTTCTAAATTGGTTTTATCCCCGATTTTCATGAGGCATTTTGGGGTATTATAGCCCTCGTTTTTCATTCTGGAAGCTTTACCCATTAAAGGGATAACCAGATTATAGCGGTAGCTCATTCTTTTTCCTCAAAAACTCCGTAGTTTCCTTAATAGCTAAGTCTACTGTAGCTGAATTAATTGACCCTTGTAAAAGATAACTTGCCAAATAGTCCCCGGCCCCTATGCAATTTTTCCAATTTGGATTATATCCTTCATTCATAACCTTAAATTCCTCGTCTCCTATTCTATAATATACCCCTTTTGGAGCGTGTGCCACTACATCAACCCCAAGTCTTGGAAAATGGTCTAATAGGTCATCCGAAATGGAGAACAGTAGAAGGTGAGCTTTCTTTCGCCAAAACTGGATATAAAGGTCCGGAATCCGCATAAAAGTGTCAGCAAAATCCACAGCAAGCATAGTAGGCTCAAAATCGTCAAAAAGAGTGAGGTCTACACGGTCTCCATAGGCTATAACAGCAGTATCTAAGCTTGGAGGAGTCTTACATGGACCCAAAGACTCAGAAATCTTATTGAAATCGGCGTCCCAAACACACGTTCCCTTTCCTACTTCGTATTTTGTGCCTGTAAAATTATGAATTCCGCCCAATTTGGTTTCAGTCGGAAAAATATCAGTATAGCTAATACCAATAATGTTCAACATAATTACCCTTCCAAGGGGGCGACTCGCCTAACAAGACCTTTTTTAATTAAATCTTCATACATATCAGCAACAACATTCCCACCTGAATCTGATTTTAAAACAGTGCATTCTAACTTTACTTCGTCGATAGCATCATTAGGACAATAAGAGTGAGTATATCTTGCCGCAGGAAGGTCATAATAATCATCTAGTAAGAAACATGATTGCTCTATTTCTGAGCCGACCAGTTCGATAATTTTATTAAGTTTTGAGTTACTACCTAAAGTATCAGATTTGATAAAATCAATTCCGCGAACTTTACATATCCCTTCGTTCCAGGAGTCAGCAGAAATTACGTGAACATTTAAACCGGCAGTCTTCATACGTTTAATTGCGGTAAAAGAGGAGTCCTTGACACTCTTCATAATGCACTGGCCTGACTCATTATAATACTTAGAGCCAGCTACTGACCCATCCCAATCTAAAAAAACATGTTTAATTTTAAAGTTATCTCGATAGATTCCGACTTTTTCCCAATCTCCATTTAGACGTTTACAATATACGGATTTTCCAAAATTACCATGTTGCCATTTTTCCCCTTTTGAGGTAATAGCATAATTTTCCTCATTATGTATGAAATTATTACTATTGGATTCTAAACCGTCATAAGCCTCCTGATTCTTACAATGAAAGTAGATTTTATCGAAATATCCAGCAAAAGTCTTATTTAGATTTATGGAGCGTTTGCGAACATCGTGCCCTATAAACCATTCATTATTGATTTTCCAGATATCAACTTCAACCCAATACCCCTTAGATAGAGCTAATTGTATTTGTTTAACTGTGTTTTCAGTTTCTGGGTTTGGTCCTTCAAATAGTCCTCGTTTAGCAATTAATTTCATAATATTCCTAGTAAGCGTTCAAATTCTTTAAATTGCCAAGTTTTTTCTGATTCCGTCATAACTCTCAGATATTCTTTTCCTGAGGATAAAAATTTTGGCATTGGGTCCCAATGTTGCCCATTCAACATAATAGAAAAACATTGAGGAGTAATCGACACAACTCTATGCCAGGTAAAAACATCCGGCATATCATAAAAACAACCAGAATTAATTTCTAATGTTGAAACTTTTTCCGGATTAGTATCTTCCAAGTGTTTAGTTCGACCCAATTCCATTGAATATCGACCCTCTAAAACTGTAGCTGCCATAGGCCAAGCATGAATATGAAATACAGAATCTTCTCCTGTAAAATCCGGGTCTGTAGTAAAATGAAGACTTAATCTATTCTTACCAATAATTGTGTATAAACGAGCCAACGTGGGCTTTCTCACACATGTGACTACCGCATTCCATCTAGACCTATCTAAAATTAAGGAGGGTAAGTCTTCGGATATGATTCTTTTAAGCTCAGTAATCATTACAGACATTATTTTCTCTTTTTTGACTTAGGACTCATCTCGGATGTTTTAGAGGCTCTATTGGCCTTATAGGGGGTTTTAGACGCATCGCTCGATTTATCCCATTTCTTAGCTCACCAACTGAATGGCTTTCCTTGAGTTAAGTTTTCTACATAAATATAGATGTAACAAAGGAGAAGTCAAGGGATTAGGCTTATATAGTTGCTATTTAATGTCTAAAAGACTCTGACTGCTTAAAGTTATTCGAGTCTATTGACATTTTAACAACTAATGCTTACAGTTTTTAGTTAGACAAAAGGGAAATCCAATTCAATGTGTTTGAGCTCAGTTAAGACTTAGTCATAATTTTATTGTAATAAAGGAAACTGTTTCTTTTCCCAGAGTTTCATGATTCAAAGGAAAGGTTCAATGTATGTGTGAGTTACGTTGGTTTGGATTTGTTAACTAAGTGGACACTTGGTTTTTAAGTTATGTGGGAAACTTTAGTAACTAAGAAATACTCTGTTTTCTCGATGTTTTTAACTATTTTGAAATTTTTGGTTTATCTAGCTATTGACTTTTTAAACAGTTGAATTTAGTATTAGACAACGGCGAGTTCAATGCATTAGTATATTAATGGGTTTGAACTTGAGTTAAGTGATTTAGAAATTAAGAGATATGAGTGCATTGGTTGCCGTGAGAGTTACAGTTTAAGTTGTTACTAATTAGTAACTAATAGATACTATATAGAAACTAATAAGTAAGAAAAACTTTATTGCCCAGATTTGCTATCAAAATTCATGTGAGGGCGTATAACGTTTGTAGACCTAAATACTCTTAGAAGGCCTACAAAAATGTTAGAGATTTGCGGCGGAATCTTAATTGCTTGGTTGATTGCCGAAATTGGGTCGGGAATTTTCCATTGGGTAGAAGACCAGTACGGAAATCCAGAATGGGAACACTCCAAAAGTAAGCTCAAAAGATTTATATATCATAATGTGATAGGCCCCAATGTTACACACCACAAAACCCCGGCAGCCATGTTAAAAGGGAATTTTTGGCACCGAAATAACACTTCGATAATCCCGGCCTTCTCCTTGGCTTTGATTGCTTATTTCCTTTGGCCCACTTATTGGCCTGTATGGTCTGGGCTGATTTTAATGGGCTTTAGTAACGAAATTCATGGGTGGTGTCATACAAAATCTTCAGCCCACATCCGGTTTCTTCAGAGTATCTGTATCCTTCAATCCCCAAAACACCATAAAATTCATCATACTAGACCCTATTCCAATAATTACTGCGTAATGAGTGGATGGGTAAACCCAATATTGAACTTCTTCTTCTTTTGGGAAATGTTAAGGGGATTGGTCTGGTTATGTACTGGATTACGACCCTTAGAAATCAGGGAAAAAGACTAAGATTCGGACATTGACTTTTTCTTGGTTCTTGCTATAATAGCCCAGTAATTGAACTTAAATATTTACACTGGATGTTTATGGGCTACCTAAAAGATTTGGATACGGGTAAACAGGGCGAACGACTAGCCCGTCAACTATTAAGTAATTTAGGCTATAAGACAGAAGATGGCGATGGAAGACACGTAGACTTTTATCTATTGGGTAATTCTAAATTATCTTGTGAATGTAAATACGATTTATATGCTAATAAAAGTCATAGATTTGCCATAGAGATAAAAAACAGCAAAACAAATACAGACTCTGGCATTACCTCAACTAAATGTGATTTATGGTTTCATGTACTTTCACATAATGAAATATATGTAGCAAAAATACCCATGTTTAAAAAACAGATTAACAAAATTATTCCATTTAAAGTAATTGATTTTGCTGGAGATGGTAACGCCAAAATCTTACTATTCAATAAAGACCAGTTAATTGAAAGTTGCTTTTTAAAATTAACACACTCCTCGATAAAGCAAATCATTAAATGAATATTCCTCATCAAGAAATTATATCCGATTATCTAAATATAAAGAATTCCAATAAATCTATTTGTGATAAATTTAATATCAATGAAGGCACTTTGTATTACATCTTAAGAAGATATAACGTAGAAAGACGATATTTAAAGCATTTAACCAAAATACAGCGTCAACAATTTATAAAAGATTATCAATCAAACAAAATAACAATTAAAGAACTTTCTAATAAATACAAAATATCTCCATTAACTGGAAGTAGGCTACTTAAAAGATATAATATTAAAATTAAAAGAAAAAAACTTTCCAAAAAAGAAGAAAAAGCATTAATTAAGGATTATCTGGGAGATTTATCACTAAAACAAATTAAACAAAAATACGATATATGCGATAGTGTTATATATGATACAATCTCTTCAAAAAATATTAAAACTGGGAATAAAAGAAAATATAAAATAAATCTTGATTTCTTTAAAAGAATAGACACAGAATCTAAAGCTTATTTTCTTGGATTACTTTATGCAGATGGATGCAATAATGGAGCAGATTGCACGTCATTAACTTTACAAGAACAAGACAAGCATATTTTAATAAAACTAAAAAAAGATATTAAAACTAATTTTGAGCTTAAATTCCATGAACGTAGCAAAATAAATCCTAAGTGGAAAAATACATATCATTTAGAATTAAGAAATAAAGTTATCTGTGAAGATTTAATTAAATTAGGATGTATGCCAAATAAAACATACAAATTAAAATTCCCTACTGAGAGCCAAGTCCCGAAACATTTGTTATCTCACTTTATGAGAGGTGTGTGGGATGGCGATGGAACTATAGGACTTGGAAAAGTGACCAAACAAAAATACAACTATGCTTGGTGTACTTTGAGTGTAACAAAATTTTTTATAAATGACTTTATAAAATTTATAGAAAAAGAATTACAAATTAACTGTACTTCATATAAGCCCAAAATCACTCATGAAGTTATTCTTAAAGTAAGTATTTGTGGACCGAATCAAATTAAAAAATTTCTAAATTGGTTATATTGTGATGCAAATATCTACCTAAAACGCAAATATAAAAAATATAAATTAATTCTTAAAACATTTATGGAAAAAGAAGAAAAAATTTAACATAATAAATATATGTATTTTTACAAAAAGGAATCTATCTGTGGAACAGGACTTATCGAACTCACCAAAGACAATTTCACCCACCTTTTTAGTCAAATTGATTCTGGAAACTCACACACAGCAATCAATAATGATGGCGACAGAAAACGAAAAACATCCAACAAGACAAGTGGAGGGGTGTCCAAGAAAGTTCGTAACTGAACTACTTAATAAGATTACTGGCTATCAAATCGAACCCTATGAATCAGATTGGCTCACTTTAGAACTTACTGATATTGAATACGAAACCCCCACAAATATAGCGTATATTGTATATGTGTGTCGCATTCCAGAAAAAACAGAGCTAAAAGCTCCCTATAATTGGGCTAATTTTCCCGATGTTAGGTCTCAATTAGAAAGAATAAGAGGGGTATTTTGATGCCTATCCGCCTTAAAATCGTTGTGGATAAAGACGTGGCGAGGATAAGGACAGATTGGGACAATGTGACAGATAAGACAATCAGAAATTTCTGTAAGTTACTAGCTAATTTACAAAATGGGCAGTGTGGTACTGAACTAATAGACGCCATTCAAAATAATCCAGATAAAAAGACATCTAAAAAAATCATAAATCAGTTGTCCAAATTTGACAACTTTCTAGATATGCCGGTTCTGACTGCCAAAGAAGTCGGCCAAATATATTCGGAAGAAGGATATGAATAACGCACAGACAAACAGTTTGATTGGAAAATATACGAAAGTGCTTGATAAAGGGTTCGTAGGCTTAATTGGAAGCTACTGTACAGATGAAATGGTGGAGACCTCGGCAAGAATATCGTACTCCGGCAATAACAAGAAGAAAGATACAGGTCGTCTCCTAAACTATTTAATGAGGAAATCTCACGCATCTCCATTTGAGATGATTGAAGCTACTTTTCACGTTAAATTGCCATTATTTTGTGCCAATCAAATTGTTCGGCACAGAACCCTAAACATTAATTTTTTATCATTCAGATATTGTGAACCAAAAGAAGAAGTGTATACCCCAGATTGGAGAGCCCAATCTCTCAAGAATAAGCAGGGTAGTGAAAATACTATCGAAAACCCGGCCTTAAACACCATATATACCACCAGTACTGATTTTTCCTTTGAATCATATAATGGCTTGATTAAAGAAGGCGTTGCCCGAGAATTAGCTCGTTCCGTTATTCCAATGTCCACCTATACGGAATGTTATATGAAGTGTGACCTTCGGAACTGGTTTAACTTTTTAAGACTAAGGTCGGATGACCATGCTCAATATGAAACTCAAGTTTATTCGGATGTTATTGGCTCATTTTTGAAGGAATTGTTTCCGATTTCGTTCCAAGCATTCTTGAAGCATCAATTTAATTCTAGGTCATTCACTAATGAAGAACTGTCATTTATGATAGATAATGGTGACCGTCTTGGAGCCTTAAATTTAGATATTCTGAAAAGAGACAATGAATCACTTAATGTGTGGTCTACTGACTCTGAAATTGAAGATTTTCTCAAAAAACTTTATTTTGTACCAAAGGAAAGATTCAATCTAAACAAGTATACACTTACCACTCTGAAAGAGGTGGACTCATGAGAATTATAAAGTGGACTAAATATGTGAGCCCGGAAACTAAGTTCTACAGTAAGATGAAAAAAAAGAGCATGTTTCTAACGGGACCTAACGGCATAGTATTCCCAGATTCTGCTATGGATAAGAAATTCAATATGTATGAGGGAATAGCAAATTTTCCGATTAGTATGAGAGATATGAACATCATTAATGGAACCGATGGTGTCGAAATGGTATATATTATTACCGCCTATAGACTTATGATTGCCGTAGCCCCCATGTTCAATGACAAAGATGTTCTAGATTCCATTAATAAGGCAGTTGACCCCTACGTCGGAATTCATGACCACATTATCTCAAGATATCACAATTTAGCTAAACAAAAATACCCGGATTATGTCCTTTTTGAGGACTTCCAAAAGATGATTCATATTACGAATGAAGAAAATGAGCCGAATGTTCAGGGCTTCACTATTTTACGGGCAAATCCTAAGCCGTCCGGAGTATAATAGATACGTAAGGTCTAATTTCGGAGAATAAAAATGCTTCTAGTCGTAAGCGGGTCTAGCACTCAACGTTTGAATACCGGTATTGTGGTGATGGGCGGAAATAATGCCACTACTGACCGGGTCACCAAAAGTGCCGGACAGGTAATTGGCACAGTATCTCATTATAACCAGATTGGTGCGTCTCAAGGTAGCGGCATTTATCTTGCATCCAGTATTAATGGTGGAACTCTTGCTCAGGATGACCGAGATGATGCAATTATTTACCTGAGTCAGAAGCGAGATTTGGCGGGGGTTGCATCGAATCGTTTAGCTCAAGCAGTGGCCGGTCCCTCAAAAATGCCTGCGTCTACGTTGAGTGGCAGTGTGGTAATTTATCCTTCCGGATGGTCGATGGTAACGGGTCAGCCTATTGTTGCCCCTGTTGTTGGGGGTGAAAGCTGGGGAACAAGCGACATTGATGCCTCGGGCAGAGGTTACTGGCACGAAGGCCAAGGTAATGTGCGAATGGTTAGCGGACTATATCCAGCTAGATAATGTTTATGAGTCTTATTTAAGGCACCCTTGTGGTGCCTTTTATTTTTAAAGGACAAAATGACAGATATAGATAAACAAATAATAGATTTATACACACATAACGAATCATTAACATGCAGAGATTTAGATAGAAGATTTGGATTTAAATATGAAAAAAGTAGAAAGATTCTCAAACGTAACGGGCTCTCTATAAGAAATAATATATTTAAATTACGTAGAAAATATTCGTTGGATGAATCATTTTTTGAAAAAATTGATACTGAGGAAAAAGCTTACATATTAGGTTTTCTCTATGCTGATGGATGCATATATAAAACAAGTTTAATTGTTAATTTGTGCTTTATTGATAATGATATTTTGGAAAAAATAAAAGTATCTTTAAAATGGCAGGGGCCAATTAAAACTAAAAAAGCTTGTTATGTAACCATAAAAGACAAAAAGACATATTCTAAAGAACAAAAAAGTCTTTATATACGAAGTCAAAAATTAACAAATGATTTAATTAAATTAGGATGTGTTCCACGAAAATCTCTAATTCTCAAATTTCCTACGGAAGAGCAGGTCCCAACTCATTTATTATCTCATTTTATTAGAGGGTATTTTGATGGAGATGGAAGTATAGCATTTTATTTACGCGATAATAGACTAAAACAATGTGTGTCAATGGTTTCTACTATAGATTTCTGTACGAAATTGATAGACTTTGCCAAAAATAAGCTAAATATACATTTTTCTATTTATAAATATCCAAATAATAGCACTATGTCAATTAATATATCTAGTACCAATGGATGTAAATATTTTCTTGATTGGCTCTACAAAGACGCCACAATCTATCTAGACAGGAAATACGACAAGTACATGAATCATTATTATCCAAAAACTACTGAATCCACTTGATTTTTTTCGACGGTAATCTATACTAACAGGTAGGTTTCAAACTTGGCCTCGCGGCCTTGAGCGGCGTATATTTTAAATAGCAACTAAGGATACCAAAAATGAATCAAAAAAATGCATATCTTAAAATTTTCTTAGTTCTTGCGTTAATTCTAAGTTGTTTTTGTGGGACTGCTTTAGCTCAAAAGGCCACTAAAATGTCCGAAAAACAAACGCTGGTTGGTCTTGATAAAGAGTATAGTCGTGGCGAACTAATTAAGATTAAGGTGTCTCCTCTACCCGGTTCCGCCAATACTATTACAGCCATCTATAAATTTAGTCTGCTCGAAAATGGTAAGGTTTCTCAGAATTGTGAGCAACTCACCAAGTCAGAGAAGAATACGGATACCAAAAAGGCTACTTCCGATTTCATATTTACTGCTAGATGTGACCCAAATACCCGATATCAAGTCTTATTTATGGTCACCTATATTGAAACTAAGACTGGAACCTCGGAAATTGTAGAAGTTGTTTCTCCCGACCCCGTAATTCACGACGTTAAAATCTCTGGAACAGTTCCAGAACCATTGCCTGACCCAACCGTTCCTGATGGCAAATTCGGTATGATTAGGGTCATCTACTTAGAATCTCAAAAGCTGACACTGAGCCCGAGCGTAAAGAAAGCCTTGTTTGAAGAAATGAGGAATACTTTCTCGGGCCTAAGCTCTAAAATTGCGGCCGGAGTCTACAAAGATAGTTCTATTGAACAGGAACAAGTAGATAGAATTAACGGGTTTCTAACAGATAGTGGAAACGCTACGACTGAAGCCTTTAAGAAAGTTAATTTGCCTAAAGAAACTTTCGATGGTAATATTGATGTAGCTATTAAAGGTAAATTACAAGAACTCTTCGATAAGGGATTCCTCCGTAAATTCAATGATTATCAAGTAGTCTATGCTGAGATTGCTGAAGGTTTCGATTTAGCAGCTAGAACAATTAAATAAATAAGAGGTTTAACATGGATATGCCGAATTTCGATTTATTTCCTAAAGTTAATGGCGTTAAAAATTTCGGGTGGGCTGGACCTAAAGCCGCTCATGACGCTTGGGAAAAGGTCAAAGGTAATTTTAGTCCTTTCAGACTAGAACCTAACCAGAACGAAACTGTAAAAAAAAAGTCAAAAAGAGGACGCCCAAGAAAGGCGAAACTAGACCCTAAATTGATGGGGTCGGTTATAGGAGAAGGTCGTAAGCGAGACCTGTGGAGACTCGTAAGAAAAGTCTTAAATAAAGACCTAATTAATTATGCTCAACAAGCTGGCTCGTGTGTCAGCGAGGGAGCTCGTAGCACCTGTAATTACTTATCTTGTACCAATATAGCTCTTCTTAATAAGAGTGAAAAATTCCGTCCAAGTTATGCTCCATATCACTATGGCACCAGTCGAGTATTCATTGGGGCTAAATACGGTGTAAATTTCGGATACAATGATGATGGTTCAATCGGCTCATTTATGGCCGAAGCTATTCAGGAATACGGAAATCTTTTTGCGGATGTGGCTGGATTACTTGATTATACTGGACAAGCTAAAATTGCTAGAGATTGGGGATATCGTCCAGGCCCAAAGAAAGAATATGTAGAAGAAGCTAAGAAATATTTAGTTAAGAAAGCCGCTCGTATTACAAATTGGAATGACTTTGTTACGGCTATCGTGAATGGATATCCTATTCATTATTGTTCTATGCTTAGTTTTCAGATGCAGCCCAATTCAAAAGGGTTTCATGAACAAACTAATGAGGGATGGGCCCATTGCGGTGAGAAGGAAAGTTTTATTTACTCTTATAATGGTAAACAATTACAGGATATAGTCGTAGGAGATATGGTGTTTGGACATGATGGAAAAAGACACAAAGTAACTGAAGTTATTAAAACTAAATTTGAAGGAAAATTAATTAAAATAAGCTCCGGTGGGCAACATATAAAGATAACTCCAAATCATCCAATCCTTGCTTATGTTTCTCAAGAAAATGATATAAGTCAATATAGAGATGTAGACTTAACTGGTGGAGTTGCAACTATTCCAGTTACAAAAACAAAATTAGTAGCAAAATGGATGAAGGCTTCCGAACTTAAAGAGGGAGATTTTTTAGTTTGCCCAGGATTTGTTTTCGAAAAAACAGAAAACTTTCCTAAATTTGTTGTTCCTAATGATGGCCAAAAACGAAATATTCCTAAAGATTTATTTATTGATGATGACATTGCTTGGTTTTTTGGAATGTATGCTGGAGATGGGAATTCGTGCCCAGAAGGACATAAGGTTCGAATTACGTTAAGTAGCAAAGAATATGATAAAGCTACTAGATGTGTAAAAGCCTTGAATAAATTAGGGTTACCAGCATCCATTAAGCCGGTTAAAAATAAAAATGCCATCAGAGTCATTTGTTATTCTTCTATTTTAGCTCAATTTATGGCTAAAGAATTCGGTAAAAGACAAGATAAACACTTGCCAGATTGGATTTTTACTACAGGCTTAAATCTTAGAGAAGTAGCTAATTGTTTATTTGAGAGCGATGGAAAAAATATAAGCCAAGGGGAGAATTTATTTTATAATAATCGCAAGGTATTAGTTTATCAACTATATATGATTTTGATTTCTCTTGGAGAAAAACCAAGATATACTAATGAAAAGAACTTTAAAAAACCCAGAAATCCAATGTACAGCATTAGATACAATAAAAATTCAAATGAAACCGTTTCAAGGTGGGTTGATAATAATTATTTAACAAAAATTACTAATATTTCGGAATATTATTACAATGATTATGTTTACAATCTAGAGGTAGAAGATGCTCATTCTTATTTACTTGAAGGTACTGTTTCTCATAATTGTATGACCCATATCGGCGTAAATGATGAACATAAAGACCCATACGTTCTTATTCTGAATTCCTGGGGTGATGTTCATGGCCAACTTTATGATTTCGACACAAATGAAAAACTTCCGGTCGGCGTCCTAAGAGTTCGTAAAAGCGTAATCGAAAAGGACCTAAGAAATTCTGATACTGAAGCATTTGCTTGGTCAGATATGGACGGATTCTACGAACGTAAGAAAGAAATTGACACAGCCCTCTTCGACTTATTCGGTTAGGATATTATGAAAATTATACTAGCAACCATTATTCTGTTTATGTGCCTAGCCCCTTCTTTTGGACAATCTCCTCAAGGAACCCCTCTTCAAGGCTATAATAGCTCATTAGAAGTCGTCTGTCCCTCCGATTGGAAATTATCCTTTAATGGATATGTTCAGTCTCTAGAAGGCACTAATAGAGTGTTTGGGTTTAATTTAGAAACAGGAAAAACACACAGTGTGCGAATTGTCGCTTGGAAGGAGTCAGATAATCTTGTCCTGTTTGACCAGACTATTGAGCTTAAGGGCGGACAAAAAAACTTACTAAATACACAGAAAAAGTTGGAACCAAAAAAGCCGGAGTCCAAACCTAATTTTGACTTATTTAAGAAATCTGAACAAAAATCCGGAAATAAAATTGAACAAAAAGTTTCTGTGGACTTGCAAGACAGTAAGTCTCAGTATACAATCAATCAGACCGGAGAGAAACGGTTTTCCAATTGGGTTCATATCCCAATCTCCGTCGGTTCAACTCCGACCTCCGGCATTTGTATTCCCTGACGATAGAATAATTGAGGCGGTCGCCTCAGAAGAGGAATTATGTTAGATAATGTATATGGAAAATTTGCTAATAAAGT
>JACDJC010001333.1_pt1 | contig 22277 bp, 19 predicted proteins | sample 7454191 | NCBI WGS metagenome assembly JACDJC01 (sample SAMN14253291, study PRJNA609438) | sludge metagenome | isolation source: sludge after 25d culture with pyrite and EDTA | collected 2018-12-20 | reverse complement strand
TTTCCTTCCGCCAGTATCCCGGTCGCAGCCCCGAAGCGGTGCGGCGCCACATGCAAACCCTCGCCGACCTGCTGGCGCGTCGCTTCGAGGAATCCACCGGCCCTCAGTAAAACCACCCTGGCCGACAGGCACACCATTCGGCCGCCGTCTCGTGGAGCCAGTCCGCCAACGGCGGGTCGACGTAAAACCGGGGCTGCAGGAGATCGTCGGCGGGAGCGATGAGCCCTTCGACGTCGGATTTTCCCATCAGATCGAGGAATCGCACCGAGTGGCCGGCCGCCCGGGTGGCGGCGGCCACAGCCCCCAAGCCCATGGCCATGGTGAGCAGGTTGAGGGTTTCGGTGTTGGCCGAGATGAGCAGCACGCGCATATCAAGCCTCCCGGTGGAGCGGGTTACTTCAACTGACTGTCCTTGCTGCCGCGCCGGTTGTAGCTGGCAAGGGCCGTCTGGCCGGCTTCGAGCTTGGCCTGACATTGTACGCAGAGGCGCACGCCGGGGATCGCTCGCCGCCGGGCCTCGGGAATGGGTTCCTCGCAAAGCTGGCAATGAGTGGCGCTCTCACCCTCCGGCAGCCGGCTGCGGGCCAGCTTCACCGCGTCGCCCACGCTGGCATCGATCTGTTCCTGGATGGCCCCGTCGCGGGCCCAGCCAACGGCCATGGTCGCCTCCTTGTTGATGTTGATGCGGTCGCCGCATCACACCGCAATCGTCGAAACCCCAAAACCAAGCCTGCAGTTTAGCATCAAAGGCGCAATCGGCGCAAAAGTCGCGCGGGTCTTGTTGACTCTCGCGCCATCAAGGCTACCTTGGGCCAGAGAGGATGCGATGCAACCTTCCACGCCTGCGGGAAGAAAGGGGTAATCCCATGAATACCGACCTCAACCGGGTTCTCGACACCATCGGCGCCGAAAATGCCGACTTGCTCCGTGACACATCCCGCTATTATAAAGAGGTGGACATCGGCCGACAGGCGGAGCGCCTGGGGTTGGACGACCTGGCCCAACGCTACCGCAACGTCAACGCCCTGGTCCTGGTTCAAGCCCCAGACGGCGGCATGTCGGTGCGCATCGACGGGCGCACCTTTGTCGACTACGCCCAGCTCGACTCCAGGGTGGTGGTGCCCGGCCGGGTGGCCCGGGACGCCGGCCGGCCTTTCAAGCCCTATACCGCAATGGATAGCATGGTACTGGTGTTTTGACCTCGGATTTCACGGAGGCCTTCCCGTCATGAAAGTGTCGATTTTTCTCGAAAACCCCGGGTCGGATCGCCATGCGTGATCAACCCGAAGAAGCCATGCTGAACAAGCCGGGAACCCAGGAGGTCGCGTGCCGGATCTGAAATGCATCTTCTGCGGCGGCCATGCCGATCTGCACGGTCGCTGAGCCACGGCCCGCGTTGTCTGCAGGGACTGCGGCATGGAAACATCTCCGGAAGATTACCTGGACCAGATCGAAAACTGGAAGGAAAGGGTCTGTGAAATCGTCTTCGGGGAAATCGATACAGAAGGGGATCCACCTTCTCCCCCCTGATTGCCACCAAACGGCCTACCCTTTGATCGCCCGAAGGGCCACCGACGTTTTTCAGGCATTTATCGTTGATGCGACCGCTTGCGCTGGGCTGCGGCTCGATCCGCTCCCACGATGACGACCGCTGCCATAGAGCCGGGTAAAAATTTTATCCTGAAAGGCGTTGCACGGATCGCGCAAGTCGGGTTGTAAAAAATCAGAACCTAGGACACCCGCTGCAACAGGGCCAGGTAGTGGTCGACAACCCCGGCCTGCCCCTGGTAGGCGGACTGGCCGGAGGCGGCGATGGCCTCTCTCAGGTCCTCGGCCACCCGGCGTGCCGCATCGAGGCGGTTGGTATCGGCCAGCCGGCGGAACAGATCATCGAAGACCGCCGCCTTGTCCGGCAGGTCGAGGGTGAAAAAGCTCTCGCAGGCGTCGGCGATGCGGTCGCGGTCGGCCAGGTAGCCCACCGCCAGGCGGGCCCGGGAAGAATCGGTGATCTCGTTTTCAAAGCGCATGGGCACCGGCACCCGGCTGTCCAGCCGCTGCTTGAGCGCCAGGGGAGTTCCCAAGGCACAGTAGAAGCACGGCGACAGCAGTCCCGGGGTTAGGGGCCCGTACACGTTTTTGCCATCGTCGGCTACCTGCCGCGCCAGGGGGGTGCCGGGGTAGATGCGGGCTCCCACCGTGTACTCGTAACGGCGCAGCGGGGTCGGCGGCCACTGGTGCATGCAACGGAGGCTGTGGTCCACGGTCTCACGGGTTTCCCTCGGCAGGCCGAAGATCAGGTCCACGGTAATGTCGATGTGATAGCGCGCGCACAGGTCCAGGGTGTTGGCGATATCGGCTTGGCGGTAGGAAACGCCGGCGGCCTCGAGTACCGGATCGGCGAAGCTGGTGCCGGTGAGAATCACCGAAAACCCGGCCCGGGCCAGCAGCCGGGCGAAGTCTTCCGTGAACGGCCGGGGGAGAAACTGGGAGACGAAGCGGAATCGCTGGTGCCAACCATCGGTGATCAGGCGCTGGACCAGCGCGGTGGCGTAACCGAGATCCGGGATGTTGAACTCCGTGTCCACGAAGAAAATCTTGTCCACCGTCTCCAAGTCGGCGGCGGCCTGCAACTCGGCCATCACATCGTCGATATCGCGGTGGATGAAGCTTCGCCCCTCGATGATGGGCTCCACGCAGAAGGAGCAGCCCTGGTTGCAGCCGCGCTTGACCCGCACCGGAAGCCCGGCGGCGGCCAATGCCTGTCGGAAGCCCCCATCGCGGGGCGGGGTGTGGGGTCGGGGAAAGACGAAGGGACGGCGGGGGGTTTGGCTGAACGTGCCGTCGCGGCGCATGATCAAACCGGGTACCTGCGCCAGCCGGGATGCCTCCGGCCACGCACGAACGAAGGCGCTTAGCGCCTCTTCCCCTTCGCCCACAATCCCCAGATCCAGGTCCAGGTCGTCGAGGATCTGCCGGGGGGCCACGGTGAACGCCCCCCCGCCGCAGATCATCGGTACCCCGGGCAGGAGCGTTCGCAGCGTATCCACCACGGCTCGCACCCGGGGAAGGAAGTAAAAGGTCCGGTACCCGTCTCCACCCCAGTCGCCGTAGGTTTCGCAGGCCATGGCGGTATCGATGTTGCGGATGCCCAGGCCGATGAGGTCGGGAGCGAAGTCGACGGCAGCCGCCAGGTTGGCGGCCGGGTTCGCGCCGGGCAGGAACGGGTAGGTGATTTGCACGGTGGTGCCTTCCTGGCGGAGTCTGTCCGCCAGCAGGTCCAGGCCGTAGGGGTAAACTTGTTTGATCAGGTAATAAGGATCGGTGTAGACGAGCAGCACTTTGCCGATGGTGAGCATGGCGCCTCCTTGAGGGCGTCATTGTAGCAGGGCCGGGCCGCGGCGTAAATGTCAGGCCACCGGGCGCTCACGGTCCCGTCAAAGCGTTGCCATCATCCTTGCGGGGCTTTTCCCCGGTTGATGCGCTCCTTGCATCGGGATGACAAAGAGGGCGGTGCGCGCCTCGAGATGACAGTGAAAACACAAAAAAACCGCGCCGAGGGGAAGCCCGGCGCGGCGTAAACGAGAGAAGCGAGCTTTAGCAACAGCCAGAACAGCTGTCGCAGCAGGCGTCGCCGCAAGCTTCAGGGGACTGGCTCGGCGTGTCGCTGATGCCCACCACCTCCACTTCGAAGGTCAGGGACTCCCCCGCCAGCGGGTGGTTCATGTCCAGGGTAATGTTCTGGTCGTCCACCTTGACGATCTTGGCGGGAATCTGCTGGCCATCGGGGGTCTGGAGAGCGACGAGCTGGCCCACTTCCGGCTCTGCGCCCTGGGGTGCGCTGCTGCGGGGAAAATCGCGCATCAGCTGGTCGTCGCGGTTTCCGTAGGCCTCTTCCGCTTCCAGGGTAAAGGTTTTTTTCTCGTTGATAGTCATTCCCAACAGCTCTTTTTCAAAGCCTGGAATCATCCGGCCGGCCCCCATGTGTACTTCCAGGGGCTGACGATCCTTGCTGGTGTCGAAGATTTCTCCGTTGGCCAGCGTTCCGGTGTACTCCACGCTGACAAAGACGCCGTTTTGCACTTGTTCCATGATGGCTCTCCCTCTGTTGGTTCCGCCGGAACGCCTGAGCCGGTCCGGCAAGGTTAAAAGTTCAAAAAACTATGCATTTTACGTTGGGTGTCAAGCAACAACAGCAACAGGAAAAAGGGGGCAAGGGGACGGGCCGGGCGAAGCGGGATCACGCCTGGACGGCCTCTGTTTCCCGCCCTTCAGAAGGATGCGGGAAGAGGACGGTTTCAGCGGTGGCTGAAGATGAACATGCCGGCGATGATCAGCAACATGCCGGTGATGTGGTAGGCCCGTAAGATTTCGCCGAGGAAGACGATGGCAAGCATGGAAGCGAAAACGGGAATCAGGCAGATGAAGAGCCCGCCGCGGTTGGGGCCGATGATGTCGATGCCCCGGTTCCAGCAGAAATAGGCCACGATGGAGGGAAACAGCGCCACATAGCCGATGCTCAGGAGGCCCCTGCCCGTCACGGCGAAGCCGCCGCTTTCGGCCAGTTCCCAGAGATAGAGGGGCAGTAGCCCCAAAACACCGATGGCGAAGATGTAGAGCATCAGGCTCAGCGGATGCACCGGCGGGCGGCGGCTCAAGGCCAGGGAGTAGACGGCGTAGAGGACCACCGCCACGATCATCAGCAGGTCGCCGAGGGCGAAATCGAGCTTATAGAGGGCCGCTGGGTTGCCGTGGAGCACCACCAGGGCCGCCCCGAGCACGCAGGCCGCGGCCCCGATCAACTGGCGCAGAGAGACCTTGTCACCGAGGAAGGTCACCGACATCAGGATGATGAAGCCGGGCATGGTGGTCTGGATCAGCGATCCGTTGATGGCCGTGGTGGTGTGCACGGCGGTGTAGAGCAGGGTGTTGAAACCCGCGATGCCCGTGATGCCCAACACGAGCAGATTCTTCCAGCCGGCCTTTGCCTGGGGCCAATCCCGGCGGGCCCGGCCCCAGGCAAAGGGCAGCAACATGAAAAACGCTAGGGTCCAGCGCCAGAAGGCGAATCCCACCGGCGGCAGGATGTCGATCACCCCCCGGGCCACCACGATGTTCCCCCCCCAGCACAACGGGGCAATGGGCAGCAGCACGTAGGCCACCCAGGTGGGCGGGGCCGCCTGCTGCGCGGCGGGATTTGAATTGGTTGCACGCTTCAATGTCGGCCCGTTCGGAAAAGGCGTTTTTCAGCCCCGAAGGCCCGGGAGAAAAGCGCAAATTGAATGCTTTCTCCCAGGGGCCCCGATTCCACCTTGTCCACAAAGTCCACTTCGTCCACCGTGGCGATACCCCCTTCCACAAGCCTCGCCGTTTCAGAGCGCCGCTCCCTACAGAATCCGTTTCAGGGCGTCCAGCAACCGGTCCACGTTTTCCGCCCGGGCCGTGTGGCCCATGAGTCCGACGCGCCAGATCTTGCCGGCCAGGGGGCCCAGCCCGGCGCCGATTTCAATGTCGAATTCCTTGAGCAGACGGGTGCGCACCGCGGCCTCGTCCACCCCCCCCGGCACGCGCACGGCGTTGAGCATCGGCAGACGGCTTTCCGGGGCCACCAGCATGGAGAGTCCCAGGGCTTCCAAGCCCGCCACCAGGCGGCGGTGGGCTTCGGCGTGACGTGCGAACACCGTTTCCAGACCCTCGTCCAGAATGGTCTCCAGGGCCGCGTCGATGGCGTAGAGCATGTTGATGGGCGCCGTGTGGTGGTAGGCGCGCTTGGCCCCCTGCCAGTAGTCGACGATCATGGTCAAGTCCAGATACCAGTTGGGGACCTTGGCGCGCCGGCTGCGCAGGGTTTCCACGGCGCGGTCGGAAAACGACACCGGCGCCAGCCCCGGCGGGCAGGACAGGCATTTCTGGGTGCCGCTGTAGATCACGTCGATGCCCCGGGCGTCGGTCTCCACGGGAATCCCGCCCAGGCTGGTGACGGCATCCACCAGATAGAGGGCGCCGGTGGGCTTGACCAGGGCACCGATCTCGGCCACCGGGTTCATCACGCCGGTGGAGGTTTCGGCATGCACCACCGCTACGATCTTGTAGGACCGGGATGCCAATCGGGTTTTGACCTGCTCCAGGTCCACCGGCATGCCCCACTCGGACTCGATCAAATCCACCACGGCGCCGAGCCGTTGGGCCACATCCACCATGCGCATGCCGAAGACGCCGTTTTTCAGGATCAGGACCTGGTCACCGTGTTCCACCAGGTTGACGAAGGCGGTTTCCATTCCGGCGCTGCCGGTGCCGGAGATGGGCAGGGTGAGGCGGTTTTGGGTCTGCATCACCTGCTGCAGGCGCGTCTTGATCTCGTCCATGATGGCGATGAAGCGCGGATCGAGGTGACCGATGGTCGGCAGGGCGATGGCCTTGTAGACCGCGGGGGGGACACAGGACGGGCCAGGGCCCATCAAAAGGGTTTCAGTCAGGGAATCCAGCAAGTTGGCGCTCATGATACCTCCTTGGATGTCGGGCGGGCGAGCCCTTTCTGATAATTGGTATGACAGGCGTCGATGTGGCGCCGGGTCAGATCCCGGGCCAGAGCCGGCTGGCGCCTTCGAATCGCTTCGACGATGGCCTGGTGACTTTCGGCCGCAGCCTGGCGGTTGTGATCCGAGAGGGCGTGATCGGCCAAAAATTCGCCCACCGGCGCGGCAATGGCTTCCAGAAATAAACGGTAGAAGGCATTTTCCGCGATGCGGGCCAGGGCCTGGTGAAAGTCGAAATCGTGCTTGCCGAAGGCGGACGGATCATCGAGACAGCGGCGTCCTTGGTCCAGATGGTCTTCCAGGCAGGCAAGATCGCCTTCGCTGCGTCTGGTGGCCGCCTGGGCCGCCACTTCCCCTTCGATGAGCGCCCTGGCCTGCATCAGGTCGGCCAGGTGCTGAGGGTTGCGGTGGGTGAACATGGGGCTGAGCACGTCTTGGAGGCTGCGGCGGCTTACCTCGGGCCGCACGAAGGCACCCCGGCCGTGTTCGATGCGCAGCAGGCCCAGGGCCTGGAGTCGGGCCAGCCCTTCACGCAGGGTAAAGCGGCTTACCCCGAGCTGACGCTGCAGTGCCCGTTCGCTGGGGAGCTTGGCGTCAGGCGTCAGGTGACCGGTGGCGATCTGGGCCTTGATGTGGTTGACCACCGCATCCACAGTGGAAATTTTGACCAGTTTGGTTTGCATGGAAAGCATGCATAGCATACTCATCAGACCAGTCAAGTAAGAATTCACAAATTTCTCGTTTTTTTAACGGGATAGCCTGGAGAAGGCCTGAAATGAACCGATTTCATCCCTGGTGTGATAACTGGCAAGGAAAATCGGCGGAGTCAGGGCAAAGCGTTACTTTGGAACGTTATTGTTTCGCGGTGAGTAACGCCACTTGGTGCTGGCGGCGATGAAACATCTCGGTTCCGGAAATTTTCTCAAAATCATAACATCCCAAATATAAAAGAGAAATCATTTTATTAGGATTGATTCGGCCCGTTGGCATGCCTTTTGATAGTTCCCGCGAAACCAACCCCATCGCAAAAACGGCGCCTCGGCGTCAAAACGGAGGAAATCGATCATGTGGCGCATTCTGTCCTGGTTGCAAAAAAATCTCGTCTGGGGCATTCCCGTCGCCATGGGTGCGGGCCTTGTCTACGGCAACCTTTTCGACGCCGGCCCCCTCAAGCCCTGGATCATCCCGGTGACTTTCGTGATGGTCTACCCGATGATGGTGACGCTGGACTTCAAGTCGATTTTTGGCGGTACGGACACCCGTCTGCAAGCGGCCACCCAGGCGATCAACTTCGTGCTGATCCCGATGCTGGCCTACGGCATCGGCAAGCTGTTTCTCGGCGGTGCGGAGGAAAAATACGCCTTGTGGGCGGTGGGGCTGTTTCTCATCGGCGTGCTGCCCACCTCGGGAATGACCATCTCCTGGACCGGTTTCGCCCGGGGCAACAAGGAGGCGGCCATCAAGATGGTGGTCTTCGGGCTGGTGCTAGGCAGTCTCGCCGCCCCGGTCTATACCAAGATCTTCATGGGCGCGGCGGTGGAAGTGGACGTGCTGCACATGTTTCAACAGATCGTCCTCTTTGTTTTCGTGCCGCTTTTCGCCGGCCTGGCCACCCAGGCGCTGGGCCGCCGGCGTTGGGGGGCCCAGGTCTGGCAGCAGCAGCTCCAGCCCAAGTTTCCGCCTTTTTCGGCCCTTGGGGTCATCATGATCGCCTTCGTGGCCATGGCGCTCAAGGCGCGTGCCATCGTGGCCAATCCCGGCGACCTTCTGCTGATTCTGGCGCCCCTGGCGGTCTTTTATCTGGCCTCCTACATTCTGCTCACAGTGGTGGGCCGATTGTTCTTTGCCCGCGGCGACGCCATCGCCATGGTCTTCGGCATCGTGATGCGGGATCTGTCCATCGCCCTGGCCATCGCCATGACGGCTTTCGGCCCTCAGGGGTCCACCATTGCGCTGCTCATCGCCCTGGCCTACGTGATCCAGATCCAGACCGCCGCCTGGTATGTGCGCCTGGTGGACCGTCTCTTCGGTGCGCCGGCTCCCGTGGCGGCCGTGGTCGAAGGTCCCCGCCCGGTCGCCGCTCCGGTACCTGCTGCCGGTCCGTCCATGCCCCACATCGGCCGCATTCTCTACGCCACCGACCTGTCGGAGACGGCCCGCCATGCGGTGCGCTACGCCTGCACCTTCGCCGACCGCTTCGGGGCGGAGGTGACCCTGCTGCACGTGGTGCCAGACGTTCTGGAGGAAATTTCGGCCGGGGTGGGAATCAATCTGCTCGACCACATGGACCGCAAACACTGGGAGACGTTCAACCGCGACGGGATCGGCCGCGCCAAGGAGGCGATCCGGCAACGCATCGCGGAGACGGCGGCGGCGGTGAAGGACCGGATGCCCGCCTGTCCGCTGTCGACCCAAAAGGTGTGCATCGAGGTGGGCAACCCGGTGGAGGCCATCGTGCGCAACGCGGCCGAAGGCGGCTTCGATCTGGTGATCATGGGCACCCACGGCCACGGCCGGGTGGAAGGGGCCGTGATGGGCAGCGTGGCCGCCGGCGTAATCCGCCGCTGCCCGGTGCCGGTGCTGGTGGTGCGCTTGCCGGACCCGGCACCGGCAAGCGAGGCGTTGGCGGCTTGACTCTTGTGACCAACAATGAAAAGGAATTCAGGCGCGTGCCCGGTTTGAATATCGAAAACCGGGGGGAGTGATGTAAACAAGACGTTAAAGGCCATGGCATGTGTGACACCTTCGTGGCGCTGCCGCCCCATACCGGCGGGGCGGTGGTGTTCGGCAAGAACAGCGACCGGGAGCCCAACGAGGCCCAGGCCCTGGCTTACCATCCACCGGCCCGGCATCCCGCCGGCACCCGGTTGCGCTGCACCCACATCGAAATCGACCAGGTCCGTGATACCTTGGGGGTGCTGCTCTGCCGGCCCTTCTGGATGTGGGGGGCCGAAATGGGGGCCAACCAATGCGGCGTGGTCATCGGCAACGAGGCCGTTTTCACCCGCATGCCGGCCGTGCGACAAAAGGTTCTGACCGGCATGGATCTGCTGCGCCTGGCCCTTGAGCGCGCCGCCACCGCCGAGCAGGCGGTGGAAACCATCACGGCGCTGCTCCACGATTACGGTCAGGGAGGCCGCTGCGGTTACCGGGACCGGCGGTTCACCTATCACAGCAGCTTCATCATCGCCGATCCCGCCGACGCCTGGGTCCTGGAGACCGCCGGTCCCCTATGGGCCGCGCGGCGGGTGGTGGGAAGGGCCGCCATCAGCAACCATTTGTCCATCGGGGCCGAATTCGACCGCGCCCACCCGGAGCTCTTGGACACGGCCCGTCGCCGCGGCTGGTGCCGGGCCGGGGAGACCTTCGATTTTGCCCGCTGTTTTTCCGACCGGTGGATGACCTTTTTTGCCGCCGGCCACCGTCGTCGCCGCCGCAGCCTGGCGCTCCTGGATCAACGGCAGAGCCGTGTCGACGCCGCCGCCATGGCCCTGCTGAGGGACCACGGCCCAGGGACATACCGGCCCGACGTTCATCTGCGCCTCGACCGTATCTGCGCCCATTCGGCCAACCCCCTGACCCGCCACGCGGCCCAGACCACCGGTTCACTGGTGGCCGTCCTCCATCCCGATGAGCAGCAATACTGGGTCACCGGCACCGCGGCGCCGTGTACCGGCCTGTTCAAGCCGGTTTGGCTGGAAGGCGATGTGCTGCCGTCGGATCTCGGCACGCCCGGCCCTCGCTATGACGCCGAAAGCCTGTGGTGGCGCCATGAACGGCTTCACCGCCTCGTCCTGGAGGATTATCCCCACCGCCTCGGTGTCTATGGCCGGGATCGGGACCAGTTGGAAGCCGGCTGGCGAGAAGTTGCCCGGAACACTCCCGTCCAGGAGCGTTTCAACCTTACGAAAAACGCCTTCGCCCAGGCCCGGCAAGCCACCGAGGCCTGGGCGCAGCAGGTGGCCGACACGCCGGCGACGCGGCGGCCGTCTTGGCCTTATCGGATTTACTGGCGGCGGCAGAACCGGCAGGCGGGGATCGATTTACACCGCTGAGCGGATTTTGTCCGGGGCGGGATGGCGCTCAAGGCTCCACCGGCGGCAGGGGCAGGGGAACGTGGGCGTGGGCCGGCTCCCGATCGGGAACCAGCAGCAGGAAAAGGGTGGCGGCGGCCACCAGGCCGGCCCCCACGGGAAAAGCGATACGCAGGCTGAGAAAATCCATGATCAAGCCGGCAAGGGTGGCGCCGCAGAGCTGGCCGAGGCTGTGGGCCATGGTGATGAGACTCATCACCGATCCCATGGCGGTGTTTTGTCCTCCCTTGAGCACGGCCAGGGCCATCAGGGCCGGCATGGAAATACCGCCGCCGATGCCGACGAGGATGCTGGCGAGATAAAGGGTCTGCTGACTGCCGGCGATGTAGTACAGCAGCATGCCCAGGCAGAGCAGGATGCCCCCGGAGACCATCAGGCGATGCTTGTTCATGCGGTCGGCCACGATCCCCATGGGCAGATGCATCAGCCCGCTGATGAGGATTCCCAGCATCACCAGGATGCCGATGGTGGCGCTGGTGAGGCCGAAGTCCCGGTCTGCGAGAATCGGCAGAAATCCCCAGATGATACCGACGGAAGCGGAGTGGGACCACCGAAACAAGGACAAGCCGACGATGCCCCGATCCTTGAGGAGTATGCGCCAGGGCACCGGCGCCACGCTGCGACGGTGCGCCGCCGGCTCCTCGTGGGTCGGCGGGAGCAGGGCCAGACAGCAAAGGAAGCTCAACAACGAGAGTATCCCCATGGCGCCAAAGGCGGCATCGAGGCTGAAGCGGTCGTTGATGACCCCTCCCAGCACCGGCCCGAGGCTCAACCCGAAGAACATCGCCATGTTGAACAGCCCCATGGAGAAGCCTTCACGGCCCGCCGGGGTGATTTCTCCGGCGTAGGCCTGGATGACGGGCATCATCATGGCCGAGGCCATGCCCTGGATAAAACGAATAAAAATCAACGTGTTGACGTCATCGGCAAACATGAAGCTCACCGAGATCAACGCGTAGGCCGCCAATCCCAGCACGATGAAGGGCCGCCGGCCGCGGCGGTCCGACCAGCGTCCGAAGTACGGCAGAAGGAAGGTGCGCGAGAGGGAAAAGGCACTGAAGATCAGCGCGATGTAAAAGCCGCTGGCCCCCAGGTGGTGAGCGTAGACCGGCAACAGGGGCACCACGATCCCCACCCCGGTGACCACGGTGAAGAGGGCGAAAAAAAGAGTGGCGAAGATCTTGACGTTGACAGACGACATGGGGCGATTCCATAACATCCCGGAAAGAGATGCACAAGCGTTGGTTGTGCATTCTATCAGGTCTCGCCCGCGATGGAAAAGACTGCTTACAAAGGGTCCGAATCGGAGGAGGGGATGCCGTTTTTGTCCCACCCGTGAAGCCGGTAGTAGTCTTTTACCATTTGTAATAGTTGTCCTTCGGTGATGACTTTGCCCGAATCCGCCAAGGGGCGATAAAAACGATTCGGAAGTCGATCATCGGCGGAGGTGATGCCTTCTCGCAGATTGAAACGACGCACTATGTTGGAGATGCGCGACGCAATTCTCGTAAGCGATGGGCGATCCGAAGAAATCCCCGTGGTGGCATGAACGACCTCCCCCAACCTTTCCCACGGGTACAGATCGCGGTAGAAGCGACACAAGATCAGCGCGTCGAAGATCGTCAGCCGGTCTTCAAAATCGATGAACATTTCGGCCTTGCCTTCTATCTGGTCCCGGTCGATCATGCCCGACAATTCAGGTTTATAAAAGGTGGCCCGCAAATGGCAAGCTCCCCGATCCGAGGTTGCATAGGCCAACCCCATGCCCTTGAGGGTGCGCGGGTCGTAGCCGGCCGGCTCCATTCCCTTGACGTGAACCGCTACATCCTCCATTTGCCATGTTTTGGCGGCGTGGCGAATTCCTTCTGCTAACACCGCACCGATGTCTTGCCTAAGAGCGATTTGGTTCAGCAAGGCGGCAATGGCGTCTGCATCCCCGGGGCTGATGGGGTAATCGATTTTGTTTCGCCGAACCGCTTCGATGGCAAAGGCGCACAGATTGCCCGCAGTGATGGTGTCCATGCCGAGTCGGTCGCAGATATCGTTCAGATAGGCAATCTCCTCGATGCTATCCACCATGCACAAGCCGCCGAAAGCATAAATGGTTTCGTATTCAGGGCCTTCAATCTTCAATCCGGCGTGCCGCCCCTGGGTCACGGTGGTCATCCGGCCGCAGGCCATCAGACATTTGGCGCAGGCGTTCGGCTTTACCTCGCATTGGCTGTGAAGCGCGCTGGCGCTGATTTTTTCCCAATGGTCACAGGTCCCCTTCTCCCAATAGCCGGTGGGAAACGAGTTGGCCGCGTTCATGATCTTGACCATCTGGGCGGTTCCCATGGTCTTGTAGGCCTTGACGCCGGCATTTTCCCGACTTTCGGCAGTCAGTTCCTTGGCGATGAGCCGAACTGCCCACCGATCATGCAGCGACCGCCTTTGATCCCCCTGAAAGAGGATGGCCTTGACCCGCTTGGCGCCGAGTACCGTACCGACGCCGGTGCGCCCGGCGCTGCGCCAGCGATCGTTTTTGATCACGGCAAAACGGACACCGTTTTCTGCCGCCGGGCCGATGACGACGGCCCCGGGACGCCGGAATCCGTCCTCATTGCGGGCGAAGCGTTGGATTACCGCCGCTTCGGCCTCGTCGGTGTCCATGCCCCACAAATCGTCTGCGTGGTGAAATTCGACCCGATCCGGAAATACTGCCACAACCGTATGGATCTCGCAGCGGCCGGAGAGCACGATGGCGTCAAAGCCCGTTGCGTCGATGGCTTCAGGGATCTTGCCGCCGGAGTAGGATTCGGCGTAGCATCCAGTCTGGGGGGACTTGGTGAACACCCCATAGCGGCTTGATCCCCAGATGCTGCTTGCCGTCACCGGCCCGGTGGCAAAGATGATGTGGTTTTCCGCGGCCAATGGATTGATGCCAGGGGGATTCAGATCGAAAAGGAGTTTTGAGGCGAGTCCTTTACCGCCAAGATAATTTGAAAACACGGAATCGGCGAGTGGCCTCGTCTCAAATCGACTCCGATTCAAGTCAATTAGCAACATTCTTCCATAAAAGCCGTCCATCTTCAGCGCCCTTTTTTTGTGATTAAATTCCCAGATAGGCGGTTTTGATGTGAGGGTCGCGCAACAACTCCTGTGCTGAACCCTGCATTGCGATCCGGCCTTGTTCCAGCACATACCCCCGGTCGCTGAGGCGCAACGAATGACGCACATCTTGCTCCACCAGCAGTACGGTTGTTCCTTGGTCAGCAATTTTTTTAACGGTTTCAAATATATCCTTGATTAGAATCGGGGCTAGCCCCAACGAGGGTTCATCGAGCATCAGCAGCTTCGGTTGAGCCATCAGGCCCCTGCCGATGGCCACCATTTGTTGCTCGCCTCCGGAAAGGGTCATGGCGATTTGTGCCTGTCTTTCCTGTAATCGGGGTAAAAGGGTGTACACCTCCTTGAGCGTTTGGTCCTTCATTGCATCCGCTCTAGGATTGTACGCCCCGACGATGAGGTTGTCCTTCACCGTCATCAAGGAGAAAAGCCGTCGCCCTTCGGGGACTTGGACAATGCCGCGTTCCACGATGGTTTCTGGCGGGGCATGGTCGATGCGTTTATCTTCAAATAAAATTTCGCCTCTGGAGGGATGCATCAATCCGGAAATGGTTTTCAACAGTGTCGATTTGCCGGCGCCGTTGCCGCCGATGATACTGACCACTTCTCCCTCTTGAACGGTGAGCGAAAGTTCGAAGATTACCTGAACATCCCCGTAAAAAACATCGATATTTTTTGCCTCAAGAAACGACATATTCATCTCCCAGGTAAGCCTTGATCACATTTTCATCCGATGCGACCTCCTCAGGCTTTCCGGCGGCGATTTTACGGCCGAATTGAATCACGACAATGCGGTCCGATAGCGCCATGATGGCGCGCATGATGTGTTCGATAATAAAAACAGTGATGCCGTTGTCTCTCAATCGATTGATGATCTCGACCATCTGGTCCACTTCGGCCGGTCGGAGTCCTGCCATCACCTCATCAAGCAACAGGAGTTTGGGCTCGGTGGCCAAGGCGCGGGCAATTTCCAGCTTTTTCCGATCTGCAATGGTCAAGTTGCCGGCCCGCAATTCTTTTCGGTCTTCAAAGTTTAGAAATCGTAACACATTCAGGGCTTTTTCTTCTGCGATGGATCTTTTCTCCGTGGTGGCGAAGCTGCCGACCATCACGTTGTAAAGGACGCTTTTGGAGGAAAACGGCTTGACGATCTGAAACGTTCTGGCGATTCCTTTCTTGCAAAGGTTCCACGGTTTTTCCCCGTTGATCCGTTCACCATCGAAATAGATATCCCCCGAAGTGGGGGCAAATACCCCTGCGATGCAGTTGAACGCCGTTGACTTGCCAGCACCGTTGGGGCCAATCAGGCCGAAGATCTCTCCTCTTTCGATGTCCAGGCTCAGGCTGTCAATAGCCCGTAATCCGCCGAAATCCTTGCTCATATTTCTAACTTCAAGCAAATTCATTTGCCATCCTCCCCGGAAGTTTGCCCGCAAAACCGATTTGCCAAACGGTTGTATGCTCGGGTCAGCGGCTCCTGGATGCCTCTAGGTTGAAAAATCATCACCAGAATCAGCACAACACCGAAAATGATCAAATGAAGTCCGGGCAGGATGTCGCCGAAATAAATCCGCGAAAAATCGCTGACAGGCCGAAGCAGCAATGCTCCGAGAACCGGTCCGGCGATCGATCCGCGACCGCCGATCAAGGCGATAAAGGCAATCTCGAAGGAGAGGTCGAGGCTGAAGATACTTTTTGGATGAATATAAAGGGTGAACTGCGCATAGAAGGTTCCCGCCAAAGCGGTCAAAAACGAACTCATGGCCATGGCGATGAGCTTGGCCCGGGCCACATTGATGCCCAACGCCATGGCGGCTTCGGGCTCCTCCCCGCCGGCATTGAGTGAATAACCGAGTTTTGATTTGGAAATGAAGTAGGTCAGGCTTAAGACCACCGATAGCATGACAAGGATGATGTAATAGTAAGGTTCCTTGTCGGTGAACATGAAATTGGACAAACCAGTGGAGAGTGGCGGGATCTGCAAGCCTCTCGGGCCGTTGAAGTTCAGCGGTCCGAGATAATCGATATTTTCCACCATCACCCTCAGGCCTTCGCCGAAGGCGATCGTGGCGAGAGCGAAATAGGCGCCGCGCATCTTGAAGGTGGGCAGGCCGATGATGACACCGGCAATCATGGCCATCACCCCGCCAACAACCATGCCGATCCAAGGACTGATACCGAACTGCAAGAAAAGGATGGTGGAAGTGTAGGCCCCGATGCCGACGAAAGCGGCATGCCCCAGCGGGAGCACGCCGGCAAAGCCGCCGACCAGGTTCCAACTTGTGGTCAGATACGCGTAAAAATACAACAGAACCAGAATGTGAAGATAGGTGGCACTGCGCACGACCAGCGGCAGGCCCAGGGCAATGATCCCCGCCATGGTCAAAGCGAAGCGATTGAAGTTTTCTCGCCGCATGAGATGTCCTATCCGGAAAGGGTGCTCACCAGTCGTACTTGACCCCGAACAGCCCCGAGGGTTTGACAAAAAGGGCCAATAGAAAAAGGCCGTAAACGATGGCTTCGGTCCAGGTTGCTGTCATGAATTGAGGGCCGATCGATTCGATCAAACCGATGATGATGCCCCCCAGAAGAGCGCCTCCGATACTACCCAGGCCGCCGAGCACAACAATGATAAAGCCCTTGATGTCAAACAGAACCCCGACGGTTGGGAAAACGTTGTAAAAAGGGACGAGGGTAACGGCCGCGATACCGGCGGTGGCCGTACCGATGCCGAAGGCCACGTTGTAAATTTTGTACTGATTGATTCCCATCAGACTGGCGGCCTCGCGGTCAAGGCTGGTGGCCCGTATCGCCCTGCCCATGCGCGTTTTTTGAAACAGCCAGTAAACCACGGCACCGGTGAGCACGGCCGCAAAAAAACCCCATAATTTAGGCACCGAAATCATCATGTCGCCGAATTCGACCATCCTGCCCCGAAGCGGATTGTCCTGGATGTTGCGGTACTGAGGGCCAAAAATCATTAGGGTCAAATTGTCTAGAATGTACCAAACCCCGGTGGTGACGATGATGACAGTGATCGGTTCGCGCACATCCTTTTCAGCCTTGAAAATCGGCTTAATCACAATGTCCTGAAGATAATATCCGAAGAGATACATTACAGGAATGACCAACACTAACGTTGCATAGGGGTGAAATCCGGTCAGCAGCACAGCCCAGTAAGCGACGTACATCCCGACCATCAACATGGAGCCATGAGCGAAATTGATGACCTTCAATACCCCGAAAATGATGGTCAACCCCAAAGCCGTCAGCCCGTAAATCGACCCCATGAGGATCCCGTTGATGGTGTCTTCGAGGATATAGATCATTAGTCGTCTCCTGCCGAGGCTGCCTACTGTTTAAGCGACGGGAGAGCGACGCTCTCCCGTGTTTTTTTTCAACTTGTCATCGGCTTATTCGTGGGGCATGGGAAATACGGGTTGATAACCGGCGCGCCGGGCCGTTTTAGGCCAGACGGTGATCCTTTCGAGCCCGTTGCCCAAGTCGTTTATCTGCACCATGACCAAAGACGCGTGCTTGTTTTGCCCTGTGTTGTCAAATTCCACGGCGTCGTATCCGACGATCATGCCTCCACCGCTGCGATAGTTGGTCTTGGCCAAGGCGTCTCTGATCTTTGCCGGATCAAGGGAGCCGGCCCTTTCCAGGGCATCGGCCAGAATGTAGACGGCCAAGTATGCGTCGACGGCCTCACCGGTTAAATTCTGACCGTATTGGGCTTTGTATTTCTCGTTGGCTTCCTTGGCGCCGGGTTTGTTGACATCCGTCTCCCATTCGACGATGTCGAACATGTAGCGGGCATTTTCCCCGGTGGCCTTGATGAAGGAAGGATCAGCATGCCCGCCGCCGCTGGCGATGATCGCCTTGAGATTGACTTTGTATTCCGCCAAGGTATTGGTGAGCAAAATGGCATCGGCAGCGTTGGAAACCAACATCAGCACATCCGGCCGGGCACGCCGGATTTTCTGCACCACTGGGCTTAAATCGGTTGCGGTGGACGGGTAAGGTTCATCCAGGACCACCTGATAGCCGGCTGTTTGCGCAAGCTTCTTCCACTGACCGGCAAATCCTTTGCCCCAATCGCCGTTTTCATAAACAAAGGCGATTTTCTCAATTTTGGTCTTGAATTCGTTTTCCATGTCCTTGATGAAGGCGAACTGGTCTCGCGTCCACCAGCTGTCTTTCGCCGCGATTCGGAAAACCGTTTTGAACCCCTGTTCCGTGATTTTGTCAGCAACGGATACCGGGACGATGAACGGAATCCCGTAGCGCTCTGCGATAGCGGTGGTAGGGTATGTCACGGCAGAGTTCCAGCATCCGGTAAGGACATGAACCTTCTCGGTGTTGATCAGGCGTTCGGCTTCGGCGACCCCCTTTTCAGGCTTGGATTCGGAGTCGGCGTATAGCATCTCCAACCTTGCACCGCCCAAGGCTCTGATGCCTCCGGCGGCATTGATTTCAGCGACGGCCATTTCACGTGCATTTTTTCCCTGCTCACCGACTGAAGCGGATGGGCCGGACAGAGGAATGATGTTGCCGATCCGCACCGCATTGTCGGCGGCCTGAAGCGGTAAAACCGGTAGCAGGAGAAAAGCTCCTACCGCCAAAAGTGAAACAATTCGGAGAGTGGTAAGGGCCTTGGATGGCATGTCTTCCTCCTTTTGGATGGGGTTTTTTAGTTGGATCGCCAATGGTTACGACAAGTTGGCCAGTTCTTCCTCCAGGATGGACAACCCTTTTTCCAGTTGGGCGTCGGTAATCACCAAGGGCATGAGAAGCCGAATCACGTTGCCGTATGTGCCGCAGGAGAGGAGGATCAGGCCCTTGTCCAGGCAGCCGCGCACCAGTGCCTTGGCGGCATCGGCGGCCGGCTTCTTGGTCTCGCGGTCTTCGACCAGTTCCAGCGCCAGCATCGGGCCGATGCCGCGGACATCTCCCACGATTTCGTATTTGCTCTTGAAAGCTTCCAGTCGCGTCCGCAGTTTTTCTCCGAGAGCACGAGATTTTTGGAGCAGATTCTCGTTCTCGAAGATATCGAAAACCGCCAAAGCCGCCGCACATGCCACGGGGTTGCCGCCGTAGGTACCGCCGATGCCGCCAGCATGCACCTTGTCCATGATTTCCTTCCGACCCACCACCGCGCTCAGCGGCATCCCGGCAGCCAGACTTTTGGCCACCGTGGTCAAGTCGGCGGTGACCTTCCAGTGTTCCATGGCGAACATGGTGCCGGTGCGGCCCATGCCGCTTTGAATTTCATCGGCGATGAAAAGAATTCCCCTGGCTTCGCAGATGGCCTTGAGTTTGGGGAAATACTCCGGCGGCGGCGTGATGAAGCCCCCTTCGCCCTGGATCGGCTCGGCGATCAGGGCGGCGGTCTGTTCCGCAGCCACGTGGCTGATGAAGAAGTCTTCGAGATGGTCCGCACAGGCCACCCCACAGGCCGGATAATGCAGCCCGAACGGGCACCTGTAGCAGTAGGCGTAAGGCATGCGGTAGATTTCCGGGGCGAATGGCCCGAATCCCAGCTTGTAGGGTTTGACCTTGCTCGTCAGCGCCATGGTGAGGTTGGTGCGGCCGTGAAAGGCATTTTCAAAGGCGATAATCGCAGGTCGGCCGGTGGCGTAGCGGGCGATCTTGACGGCGTTTTCCACCGCTTCGGCCCCGCTGTTGACCAGCAGGGCGGCCTTTGGAAAATTGCCCGGTACCGCCGCGGCGAGTTTTTGGGCTACCCGGACAGCCGGTTCGTAAGGCAGCACCATGAAGCAGGTGTGGGTGAATTTCTCCGCCTGGGCCCCGATGGCGGCCACCACTTTCGGGTGGCTGTGGCCTACGTTCATCACGGCGATGCCGCCGGCAAAATCGATGTACTCCCGCCCCGCCACATCCCATACGAGAGCCCCGGCGGCCCGGTCCACATAGCATTGGGTACCGCTTGCGTTGCCGTTGGCCATCACCTTTTGTCGCAAGTCGCCCAAGGCTTGCACAGTCGAATTCGTCGCCATTGTTGATTCCTCTCTGAAACGGTTCATTCGATCGTCCGCTCGTCGCCCCATCCGCAAGGGCAAATCCGACCGCGGACTACTCAATGATCCAAATCACAAGCAATCAGCGGGCCATTGTTTGCAAAATAAGCATATCAACTTTGATTTCATTTGGTTAACTAGGGTATCTGCCTGACGAGCAGCGACTGATGTTGATTCATAATCGAATCAATCTTCAGAAAAACTATTTGAATCCGTTGAGAAAAAACTGAGAAGAGTTTGATGCATAACCGAATCAAAAGAGATCAATCTAAATAACAGATAGTTAGTTTATATGTCGATTCGTTTGTGGTTCAGGCAGGGATCCGGAGTCCATGCCGGCGAAGCTTGCGCACCACCGTCGATTGACTGATGTTCAGAGACGATGCCAGCTGCCGGGTCGTACGGCACCGCTTCAACGCGTTTTCCAGAAGGTCCCGTTCCAGCGCATCGAGCCGGTCGGGCAGAGAGCGTGTTCCTGCTGATGTTTGTCCCTTGGCCGGATGAACCGCGGCCCCGGTGCGGAGGTTTCGCGCGACGAATGTATCCAGACATCGCTCCTCGCACATGACAACGGCCTTCTTGATCAGGCTCTTGAGTTCCCGCACGTTGCCGGGGAAGGTGTAGTGTTGCAACATTTCGAAACCTTCGGAGCGAAGATACTTTTTGACACCGTAAGCCTTGTTGTATTTGCCCAGATACGAGTTGACCAGCTCGAAGACATCTTCCGGCCGCTCCCGCAGCGGAGGGATGCGCAAGGTGAAGGTGTTGAGGCGATAGTAAAGATCGTGGCGAAACGTCTGTTTTTCAACCATGACCTCCAAGGTTTGGTTGGTGGCGGCGATGATCGTGCAATCGATTTTACGGGAGGTGATACCACCCAGGCGCATCACTTCCCGGTCGTCGAGGTACTTGAGCAGCTTGGCCTGCAGCGAAAGTGGCATGTCGCCAATTTCGTCCAGAAACAAGGTCCCCTCATGGGCCAGCTCGAAGAGGCCGACCTTGCCCTTTTCCCTGGCTCCGGTGAAGGCGCCACGCTCATAGCCGAACAACTCGGCCTCGAGCAGCGATTCCGGAAGGGCGGCGCAGTTGATCTGGATGAAAGGTTTTTTGCCGCGGCTGCTGTTTTTATGAATGAATTTTGATATCAGCCCTTTGCCAACTCCTGACTCTCCGATGATCAGGATGTTGGAAGCCCCGGCTCGCGCCAGCTTGAGGGCCACGATGATCACCTGGCGCATTTCTTTGCTCTCGGCGACGATCTGCTGCTTGTTCAGCTCCAACATGCTCAGCTCGGCCAGTTCGTCCTTGATTTTTTCGGCTTCCATGTGGGTCTGTTCAAGCTGGCGCCGGATGGCGTTAAGCTGGGTCAGGTCGCGTTCGTTGACCACTACAAGAGAGATGCTCCCGTTTTCGTCAAACACTGGCGTGCCCGTTGACAGCAGTTGCCTGCCGGTCTTGCGAATCACCTGCATGAGGCTGACCTGGCACCGGGTTTCTAGCACCTCCAGGGTTACCGATCGATCGAACAGGCCGCTTTTGAGCAGTGTTTCCACCCGTTTTCCGACAACATCCGTTGCCTTGATGCCGTTGAGCCGCTCGGAGGCCTCGTTGATATTGATGACAATCCCGTCGGCATTGCAAACCCAGATCCCATCCGATGATGCCTTGAAAATCGTTGCCAGTTGCCAATTGAGACGACGGTAAGATTCCAACTGCCTAGCCGTTTGTTCGAATTGGCCCATTTCCTGAAAATTGCACACCGCCCCGGAGACTCGATTGTTGATGACAATGGGGGTGATGTTGACGACTAGGTCAACGTGTTTGCCGATGATCTGACGACCAATTTGCGGCAAGCAATTTTCCAGGCAGGCCATGACCAACGGGCCGGTCAATGGCAACAAATCGACAATGAAGCTGCCGATGCAGTCGGCGGCGTTGAAATGCAGGATCTTTTCTGCTTGGGGGTTCATTAACCGGATGATGCCATCGGCATCGGTAACGATGGCCCCATTGCTACTCGATTCGAAAGCATGGCGGTATGTTGGCAGGTTTTTCATAAGAGTAACGGCGCAGTCAGTTCATAAAAATAAGATAATTTTTTGAATTAGATATAACAATAATCTTATGGACGCACAAGCGGTGCCCGGCTTGGCTTTAGGCCCATCGGCTTTCAACGCTTCACCCGAATTCCCGCATAACGTGTGCTCCATCAGCGCAGCGGGCCGCGTTGCTTGACCAATATGCCTCCTGGGCGATATCTTAATGTTGTCGATCGAAGGCCCCAATCATCGTTTTTGAATTGTTTCCGGGTCGCTTCAACTCCGACTCGATCAGGGAGAGCATCCGCGCCGCCGTGATAATGAAACCCGAACTTTCCATCGCCGTTCGAACCCTGGCCGAGCATGTGCTGCGCAGCGGAGACCTGCACGTCGCCTTTCTCAGCCCTCGGCGCGCCCAGGCAGGCATCGCCGGGCATCGGCGGATCCAGAACGCGCGGCCGG
>JACDJC010001332.1_pt1 | contig 22285 bp, 19 predicted proteins | sample 7454191 | NCBI WGS metagenome assembly JACDJC01 (sample SAMN14253291, study PRJNA609438) | sludge metagenome | isolation source: sludge after 25d culture with pyrite and EDTA | collected 2018-12-20 | reverse complement strand
GATAGATTTCCCAATTCGACAACGCGCACAAAAACGCGCAGATTATCAAGATATGACATACGTCCCCTCCACGATTGTCTAGATTTTTTTGAAAGTGCTGGTCGTGATGTGACGTTCCCTGAACCTGATTCCTTTGGCACATAATGCAACAACGAACAATGGGCTAAGAATTGGCCCAAGAAACGGGCTAAGAAATGGGAGTCCCTGATGTATGATTTTGCCGTAGCCTGGGACTGGCTGGGCTTCGCAGCGCGGTGGCTGCATGTGATTACCGCGATTGCGTGGATCGGCTCGTCCTTTTACTTCATTGCGCTTGATCTGGGCTTGCGCCAGCGTCCCGGCTTGCCGGCAGGTGCGCATGGCGAGGAATGGCAGGTCCATGGTGGTGGCTTCTATCACATCCAGAAATATCTGGTTGCGCCCGCCGAAATGCCGGAACACCTGACCTGGTTCAAATGGGAATCCTACGCCACCTGGCTGTCGGGTTTCACGCTGCTCTGCATCGTCTACTATGCCGGGGCTGACCTTTACCTGATCGATCCGAATGTTCTCGATGTCTCGCGTCCGGTCGCCATCGGCATCTCGATTGCCTCGCTGGCTTTTGGCTGGATCGCCTACAACACGATCTGCAAGCTGATGCTCGGCAAGAGCGATACGCTGCTGATGGTCATTCTCTACTGTATTCTGGTCGTGGTAGCCTGGGGCTATACGCACCTGTTCACAGGCCGCGCCGCCTTCCTGCATCTCGGCGCCTTTACCGCGACGATCATGTCCGCCAACGTGTTCATGATTATCATTCCGAACCAGAAAATCGTGGTGGCGGATCTGATCGCAGGCCGCAAGCCGGACCCCAAATACGGCAAGATCGCCAAGCAGCGTTCGACGCATAACAACTATCTGACGCTGCCCGTTCTGTTCCTGATGCTGTCGAACCACTATCCGCTGGCTTTCGGGACGCAGTTCAACTGGGTTATCGCCTCGCTGGTGTTCCTGATGGGCGTCACGATCCGCCACTGGTTCAACACGCAGCACGCCCGCAAGGGCAGCCCGACCTGGACATGGCTGGTAACAGTGATCCTGTTCATCATCATCATCTGGCTCTCGACAGTGCCGAAGGTTCTGACCGGTGAGCCGGAGGAACAGAAGGTCTCGGCGTTGCAGCAATCTTTCATCTCGGACCCGCACTTTGAAAAAGTGCGGGATACCGTTCTTGGGCGTTGCGCCATGTGCCACGCCAAGGAGCCGGGCTGGGAAGGCATCATTGCGCCGCCAAAGGGCGTCGTGCTGGATACCGACCGAGATATTGCCGCGCATGCGCGTGAAATCTATTTGCAGGCAGGTCGCTCGCATGCCATGCCGCCCGCCAATGTCACCGGCGTGAGTGAGGAAGAGCGCCAGCTTCTCGCTTCCTGGTACCAGTCTGCCACGCAAGGCCCGAAATAAGGACCATGACGAAAATGACCAAGCTTCTGATCCGCGGCCGCGTGCTGACCTTTCGTGACGAACCGCAAAGCCTCGATGACAATACCGCTTATCGCTACATTGAAGACGGTGCCGTGCTGGTCGAAGATGGCCGTATCCTGCGCCTCGGCGATTTTGCCGAAGTCCGTGCCGAGGCGGACAGCGACGTCAACGTCGCCGATCATCGCCCGCATCTGATCCTGCCCGGCTTCATCGATACGCATATCCATTATCCGCAGACGCAGGTGGTTGCTTCCTATGCCGCCAATCTGCTGGAGTGGCTCAACACCTATACGTTCGTCGCCGAGCAGAAATTTGCCGACGAACAGCATGCTGAATTCATCGCGGAGCGCTTTCTTGACGAGCTGATCCGCCACGGCACCACCACGGCGGTCGCCTATTGTTCTGTCCATCCGCAGAGCGTCGATGCCTATTTCCGCGCTTCGCAGCATCGCAATATGCGTATGCTGGGTGGCAAGGTGATGATGGATCGCAATGCGCCGCCAGCACTTTGCGACACGGCACAGTCCGGTTATGACGATACGAAGGCGCTGATTGCGCGCTGGCAGGGCAAGGGCCGCCTTGATTATGTAATCACCCCACGCTTTGCCATTACGTCGACGCCGGAGCAGCTCGAAGCAAGCCAGACACTTGTTCGTGAGCACCCCGGCAGCTACATCCAGACGCATCTTTCGGAAAATCACGACGAAATCTCTTTCACCAAGTCGCTTTACCCGCAAGCGCCGGACTATCTTGGCATTTACGAACATTACGGCCTGTTGGGCGACAAGACCCTGCTCGGCCACTCGATCCATCTGGAACCGCGCGAAGTGCGCGTCATGGTGGAAACCGGTTCTATTGCCGTCTTCTGCCCGACCTCCAACCTGTTTCTCGGTTCAGGCCTCTTCGACCGCGACCGGTTGAAAGCATCGGGCGTGCGCATGGCGGTGGCGACCGATGTTGGTGGCGGCACAAGTTTCTCCATGCTGCGCACCATGGATGAGGGCTACAAGGTTCTCCAGCTCCGTGAACAGCGTCTGAACCCGTTCCAGTCCTTCTATATGATGACGCTGGGTAATGCCCGCGCGCTCTCCATGGAAGACAAGATCGGTACACTCGACGAGGGCACGGAAGCCGATATCGTGGTGCTGGATTCGTCCGCAACATCGCCAATGCGGCTTCGCATGGCGGCTGGCGCGACGCTGGAGCAGGAACTGTTCCTGTTGCAGACGCTGGGCGATGACCGCGCCATTGTCGAAACCTATGTGGCCGGGAAACCGCTCAAGTCCGAACTCTAAAGCTTCCTCACTGCGCTTCTCCCTCATCCTGAGGTGCGGAGCAAAGCGAAGCTTCGAAGGACGATGGCAGGCGCCGCGTGTTTTCCCTCAGTCCTTCGAGACGCTTCCCCTTCGACACGCTCAGGCAAGCTCCTCAGGATGAGGGAAAAAAAGGGCCGTAGAACATCGGACTTTGCCAGAATTCACTGCGCGTTAAAACTCTTCCGGGCGTTTGCCACCCATGGCGCGGGTCAGCTCGTCGGCGGTGGAGCGGATCAGCGGCCCGAATTCGTCGAGCCGCTTTTTCGGCAGGCGCACCGCAGGGCCGGAAACGGAAATGCCGGCAATCGCCTCACCATATTCATTGAAGATTGGGGCGGCGATGCAACACATGCCAAGCGTGTGTTCCTCGTCGTCGACAGACCAGCCGCGAGTACGGGTTGCCTGAATATCTTTCAGTAGCGCAGGCAGGTTGTCGAGTGTGCGTTGCGTGAAATGTTCAAGCGTGCGCCCTGACAGGGCGTGCGCGATTTCCTTGTCCGACCATGTGGACAATATGGCCTTGCCTATACCGGATGCATGGATGGGGCCGCGCCTTCCGGGCCGGAAAAAGGCACGCATCGGCGCATGGCTTTCGATCTGCGAGATGAACACGACATCGCCGCCGTCCTCGACGCCGATATTGGCGGTCTCGCCGCTCGTTTCCATCAATGTCTTGAGATAGGGCCGTGCCTGAATGCCGAGCTTGCGGAACCGGCGGAAGGCATTGCCGATTTCGAAAGCTTTGACGCCGATGGTCCAGTCTCCGCTTTCCAGATCGTGGGAAACCATACCATGATTGGCCAGTGACGACAGAAGGCGGTGCACGGTGGAGGGCGCCATACCGCTCTCATCGGCAAGGTCGGTCAATGTCGAGCCATCATTCTCGGCGATCAATGCCAGCAGCTTCAGGCTCCGGTCCAGAACCTGCACAGACGAGGGCGTTGCGTTTTCCGCCGCCTTGCGGCCCCGCTTTACCTTTGCCTGTTCCATAACCGTCTCCGAATCCCGCCTAAACTCAGGAATTATCACTATCGCATCCATTGCTACTCGGAAAGACGCAGGCGGATTATCTCCGTTCCGTTGAAAATCTTTATTTCCGTATAATGGTATGCATTTCCATTTTTTGATAATAACATTTGTAAATGGAGATGAGTTCCACAGGGTATTTTCAGCAAAAGTGCGTAAGCCTTTTGCGTCTGGAAATGCGTGAGAAAAAGAAACAAAGCGGCAATACCCGTTCCGCAGGAACGGACGCCGCTTGAGGAGGATTGGCCATGGCCAGAATGCGTGCAGTCGATGCAGCCGTGCTTGTGCTGGAAAGAGAAGGGATCAATTGTGCTTTCGGCGTACCGGGCGCAGCGATCAATCCATTTTATTCGGCGATGAAAGCGCGCGGGTCGATCCGCCACATACTGGCGCGACATGTCGAGGGCGCTTCGCATATGGCCGAGGGTTATACCCGCGCAAAGCATGGCAATATCGGCCTGTGCATTGGCACCTCCGGCCCCGCCGGAACGGATATGATCACTGGTCTCTATTCGGCATCCGCCGACTCGATCCCGATCCTCTGTATCACGGGACAGGCGCCACGCGCGCGTCTGGACAAGGAAGACTTTCAGGCGGTCGATATCGCGAAGATCGCGGCGCTCGTCACCAAATGGGCGGTCACGGTCATGGAACCGGCACTGGTGCCTTTTGTTTTCCAGAAGGCGTTCCACATCATGAAGTCGGGTCGCCCCGGTCCGGTTCTGATCGACCTGCCGATTGATGTCCAGCTTGCGGAAATCGAATTCGACATCGACACTTACCAGCCGATGGAAGCCTACAGACCCGCTGCCACGCGGGCACAGGCCGAAAAGGCGCTCGCCATGTTGAACGACGCGGAACGTCCGCTGATCGTCGCGGGCGGCGGCATCATCAACGCCGATGCATCGGATCTTCTGGTCGAGTTCGCTGAAATCACCGGCATTCCGGTCATCCCGACCCTGATGGGCTGGGGCGTCATTCCCGACGACCATCGCCTGATGGCGGGCATGTGCGGACTGCAGACCTCGCACCGCTATGGCAATGCCAATCTGCTGGCCTCCGATGTCGTCATCGGCATCGGCAATCGCTGGGCAAACCGTCATACGGGCAATGTCGATACCTACAGGAAGGACCGCAAGTTCATCCATATCGACATTGAGCCGACGCAGATCGGTCGCGTCTTTGCACCGGACTTCGGTATTGTCTCCGACGCAGGCAAGGCGCTGAAGCTGCTGCTGGACGTTGCGACCGAATGGAAGTCTGCCGGTAAGCTGCGCGACTGGTCGGACTGGGCCAAGGAATGCGGCGAGCGCAAGCGCACCATGCTGCGCAAGACGCATTTCGACCAGACACCGCTCAAGCCGCAGCGTGTTTATGAGGAGATGAACAAGGCGTTCGGTCGCGATACCTGCTATGTCACAACCATTGGCCTCAGCCAGATCGCGGGCGCGCAGTTCCTGCATGTCTATCGTCCGCGCAACTGGATCAATTGCGGTCAGGCCGGTCCGCTGGGCTGGACGTTGCCAGCAGCGCTCGGTGTCCGTGCTGCCGATCCCGATCGTCCGATTGTTGCGCTTTCAGGTGACTATGATTTCCAGTTCATGATCGAGGAACTGGCGGTCGGCGCACAGCACAAGCTGCCCTATATTCATGTGGTCGTGAACAATTCCTATCTCGGCCTGATCCGACAGGCGCAGCGCGGCTTCAACATGGATTTCGAAGTGAGCCTCGCCTTCGACAACATCAATGCCGATGGCGACGCGGAAAAGGGTTACGGCGTCGATCATGTAGCGGTTGCCGAAGGTCTTGGCTGCAAGGCGATCCGGGTTCGCAGCCCCAACCAGTTTGCCGAAAGTTTTGAACAGGCAAAAGCGCTTATGGCGGAGCATCAGGTGCCGGTGGTTCTGGAATTCATCCTGGAACGCGTTACCAATATCTCCATGGGTGTCGACATCGATCAGGTTGTCGAATTTGAGGAACTGGCAGAACGTGGCGAAGATGCGCCGACCGCTATCGCAGCGCTTTTGGATTAAGAGCAATTCCCGGTTTTGTCCGCAATTGCGCAAATAGAGAATTATAAGGAGGCGAAAATGCCGAGATTTGCAGCCAATCTCACAATGCTCTTCAATGAAGTGCCTTTCATGGATCGCTTTGCGCTGGCCGCAAAGGCCGGGTTCACCGGGGTGGAGTATCTCTTCCCCTATGAGTTCAACCGGCATGAGCTGAAGGCGGCGCTGACCAAACATAATCTGGCACAGGTCCTGCACAATCTGCCCGCGGGCAACTGGGCTGGCGGCGAGCGCGGCATTGCGGTTCTGCCGGATCGCGTCGACGACTTCCGGCGCGGTGTGGCTGATGCCATCGACTATGCCACGACGCTCAACTGTTCGCAGGTCAATTGCCTTTCCGGCATTGCCCCGCAGGGTGTCGATCCGGACGTCTTGCGCGCCACTTTCGTCAGCAATCTGCGTCTGGCGGCAAAGGAACTGGGCAAGCATGGCATTCGCCTGCTGATCGAGCCGATCAACCACTATGACATTCCGGGCTTCTATCTCAACACGGTGGAGCAGGCGGTTTCGATCATCGACGAAGTGGGCAGCAACAACCTGTTCATCCAGTACGATCTCTACCATCAGCAGCGGACACGTGGCGAGCTGGTTGCGACTTATGAACGTTACAAGCCGCTGATTGCCCATGTTCAGCTCGCCGACAATCCGGGCCGCAATGAGCCGGGCACTGGTGAGATCAACTATCCGAACGTGTTCGAAGCACTGAAAAACGCCGGATACAAGGGCTGGATCGGCTGCGAGTACAAGCCGAAGACCACTACCGAGGAAGGTCTGGGCTGGTTCAAAAACCAAGAAGCCGAACGGCTGACTGCATAGATTTGATTAGGGAGTAAGCGACATGGCCAAGATAGGCTTCATCGGACTGGGGATCATGGGCAAGCCAATGGCGCGGCATTTGCAGGATGCAGGCCACGAGCTTTTCACGTCGAAGCATATTGTGCCACCGCACCAGGATCTACTCGATCATGGCATGCAGATTCTTGATACACCGAGGGACGTGGCGGCTCATTGCGACACCACTATCTTGATGCTTCCGGATACGCCGCAGGTGGCCGAAGTCATCTTCGGTGAAGGTGGCGCGATCGGTGGTCTGGGCAAAGGCAAGCTGCTCATCGACGTGAGCTCGATTTCCCCCATCGAGACGAAAGAGTTCGCAAAGAAGGTGCGGGCGACGGGTGGTGAATATGTCGATGCGCCGGTTTCCGGCGGCGAGGTCGGCGCGAAGAATGCCAGCCTCTCCATCATGGCTGGCGGTTCGCAGGAATCGTTCGACCGCGCTCTGCCGCTCCTGAAGCTCATGGGCAAGAACATCACGCTCGTCGGCGATTGCGGTGATGGCCAGACCACCAAGGTTGCAAACCAGATCATCGTCGCGCTCAACATCGAGGCTGTTGCGGAAGCGCTGGTTTTCGCTTCCAAGGCAGGCGCGGACCCGGCAAAGGTGCGCGAAGCCCTGATGGGCGGCTTTGCATCGTCCCGCATTCTCGAAGTGCATGGCGAACGCATGATCAAGCGGACCTTCGATCCGGGCTTCCGCATTTCGCTGCACCAGAAGGATTTGAACCTTGCACTGCAAGGCGCAAAGGCGCTCGGTGTTTCGCTGCCGAACACGGCCATGGCACAGGAACTGTTCAACTCCTGCGCGGCGCATGGCGATGATGGTCTCGACCATTCCGGTCTCGTGCGTGCGCTTGAACGCATGGCAAACCACGAGGTAGCCTAACTCAGGGATTTGATTTCTCTGGAGGGAGAGGGTGGAGCTGGCTGCTTGGAGGAGGTGGCCGGCTCCATTGATTTTATATGCGTGGCACGAAATAGTGCCGTCAAACGATAATCAAGGCCGGGAATCTCATGACAGCCATCGCCGATCCGAAGAAATTTCTGACCAGCCTTTTCGATGCCGCTGTCGCGGCTGCCGATCCTGAACTTGTGATCCGCGCCAATCTTCCGGCCAAGCCGAAGGGACGCACGATTGTCATCGGTGCGGGTAAGGGATCGGCGCAGATGGCGGCGGCTTTCGAGCGCGCCTGGGCCGAAAAAAACGATGCTCCGCTGGAGGGTGTGGTGGTCACACGTTACGGCTATGGCGCGCCCTGCGAGCGTATCGAGATCATAGAGGCCGCGCATCCGGTTCCTGATGAAGCAGGACTTCAAGCCTCGAAGCGGCTGTTCGATGCAGTGTCGAACCTGACGGAAGATGACCTCGTGGTGGCGCTTGTTTCCGGTGGTGGGTCTGCCTTGCTGCCGTCGCCGCCGGAAGGGCTGACGCTTGAGGACGAAATCGCCGTCAACAAGGTGCTGCTCGCATCCGGTGCGCCGATTTCGGCCATGAATGCGGTTCGCAAACATCTGTCGACGATCAAGGGCGGCAGGCTGGCAGCAGCCGCGCATCCGGCAAAGGTCTTTTCGCTCGTTGTCTCGGATATTCCGGGCGACAATCCGGCCTTCGTGGCTTCCGGCCCGACTGTGCCGGACGAGACAAACCGCGATGAAGCTTTGAAGATCATCGAACGCTATCGGCTCGACCTGCCAGAAGCGGTGCTTGCGCACATCAAGAGCGAATCCGCCCATGCGCCAAAGCCGGACGACAAGGTTTTTGCGGGCAATGAAGTGCGCGTCATTGCGTCCGCTGCCGTTTCGCTGGAAGCGGCGGTGAAGGAAGCAGCGCGTCATGGCGTCGAAGCAGTGATACTCTCCGATGCGATGGAAGGCGAGGCGCGGGAAGTGGCGCATGTTCATGCAGCGATTGCCCGCGAAGTGGCTGACCGTGACCGCCCGTTCAAAAAGCCGGTGGTCATTCTGTCAGGCGGTGAAACGACCGTCACCATTCGCGGCAAGGGCGGCAAGGGTGGGCGTAACAGCGAGTTTCTGCTGTCTTTTGCTCTCGATATTGATGGCTATGAAAACATCCATGCGCTGGCCGCAGACACCGATGGCATCGACGGTTCGGAGAACAATGCCGGTGCTTTCGCCGATGGTTCCACTGTTTCGCGTCTGCAAAAAGCGGGCGAGGATGGCGCGGCGCGGCTCAATGCCAATGATGCATGGACGGCATTCGACGCCATCAACGATCTGTTCGTACCGGGGCCTACCGGCACGAATGTTAATGATCTACGCGCGATTTTGATAACGGGCTAGTTTCGTCATCAAGAAGAATGCGGTTTGCCGCTCCGTCCAGATCGTCATACTGGCCGCTTTTCAACGACCAGAGAAAGGCGACAAGGCCAAGCAGGCCCAGAAACAGCGCGATGGGAATGAGAAAGAGAAGTCCGCTCATTTGTGCGCTTCCTTGATGATAGCAACAGGCGCGATAGTCTTCTGCGTCTGTTGCTTTTGTTTTCCGGCCCGCAACCGCAATGCGTTGCTGACGACCACGATGGATGACAGCGACATCGAAAGTGCTGCCACCAGCGGGGTGACATAGCCGAAAATCGCAATCGGCACGGCTATGATATTATAGCCGATGGAAAGCGCAAAATTCTGGCTTATCAAGCGCCCCGCTTCCTTCGAGACTGCAAAGGCAAGCGGTACTGCCGACAGGCTTTCACGCAGGAAGACGAAATCTGCAGCATTGCGGCCAATGTCGGCTGCGGTTGCAGGGGCCATGGAAACATGGGCGGCGACAAGGGCCGGAGCGTCGTTCAATCCGTCGCCGACCATCAAAACCTTGCTGCCTTCGCTCGATAGCTTCTGCACCAGTTCCGACTTGTCGGCTGGCAGTACTTCGGCTTTAAAATTATCGACGCCGAGATAACCGGCAAGCTTTTGCACGGCGGGCAGCCTGTCGCCTGAAATGATGCCAAGCTTCAGGCCTTTGCGCTTCAGTGTGGCGATGGCTCCGGCAGCGTCTTCGCGCGGCTGGTCTTCAAAGCGGAAGGTTTCAACCAGTTTGCCATCAATGGAAAGACAGGTTTCAGGGCCATCAGCATGAGGCATAGCGGCGGTATCATCGGCCCAGTCACGCTTGCCAAGCCGATAGATGGAGCTGTTCAGTTCGGCTTCGATACCTGCGCCCGGAACTTCCGCGATACGGGTAAAGGCGGTCATCGGTTTTGCGCCCGAGAACAGCGCAAGCGCCCGCGATAGCGGATGGCGGGAATAAAGCGACAGCTCTGCAGCGATCTCCAGATTGTGGGGATCAATCGCCTCGGCATTGATCAGTCTCGGCTGACCGAGCGTCAATGTGCCGGTCTTGTCGAAAATGGCAGTGTCGATCTCGGCCATCCGCTCCATGGCGGAGCCATCCTTGATCATGATGCCATTTTCAAACAGGCGTCTGGCCGCAACCACCTGCACAATCGGCACCGCAAGAGCAAGCGCGCAAGGGCAGGTGATGATGAGGGTGCAGATCGCGATATAGATCGAGCGATACCAGTCACCGCCCGTGTAGAACATCCAGCCGACAAAGGCCGCGAAGGCGGTTGCGTGGACCATCGGCACGTAGAGTTCAGAAGCGCGGTCGGCAAGACGACGGTAATAGGCACGCCCGCCTTCTGCGACATCCATCAGCCGCACCATTTCAGCGAGGAAGGAATCCTTGGCTTCCGCGGTCGCGCGGATGACAAGCGGCGTGGAGAGATTGAGCGTGCCCGCGCGAATATCCGAGCCGGGACCGACAGGAACCGCATCGCTTTCACCCGATGCAATGGCGCAATCAAGTTCCGAACGGCCTTCTTCCACCTTGGCATCAACGGGTACGCGCTCACCTGCTGCAAGAATGATGCGCATTCCGGGGTGGATTTCGTTGACCGGCAGGTAATTGCGTTCGTCATTCTCGCCAATCACCACCGCGCCGCGGCTGCCGAGTTGTGCCAGTCCGCGCACGGCAGAACGGGCACGGGCGCGCATCATGTAGTCGAGCGTGCGGCCGATCAGCAGGAAGAACAGCAAGGTCACCGATGCATCGAAATAGGCGTGCTGGCCATGATGCAGGGTTTCATAAACACTCATGCCGAAGGCAAGCGTGATGGCGAGTGCAATCGGCACATCCATATTCACGCGCCGTGCGCGCAGCGCATTCCAGGCCGAAACATAGAAAATCCGGCCTGAATAAATCAGCGTCGGCAGGGCGATGAGGCCGGAAATCCAGTGAAACATGTCGCGTGTGGCCGCATCCGCTCCTGACCAGACCGCGACAGACAGAAGCATCACATTGCTGGAAGCAAAGGCCGCGACGCCAAGCGCGATCAGAAGCCGCGTGAAGGTCGGGTCCTTGTCCTGCGCCATGTCGAAGATATGCGCTTCGTAGCCGAGCCTGCGAAGTGGATCGACCACATCTGGCGGCGTCTCTCCATCCTGCCAGCGCACGGTGACGCGGCGCGCTGTCAGGTTGACGCGGACATAGGCAACACCTGTGATCTTGCCGAGCGTCTCTTCGATATTCTTGATGCACAGGCCACAATGAACGCCGGGAACCGACAGATCGAGCTGGCGAAAACCGTCTCCAAGCGCACGGCTTGCAACCTGCATTTCATCTACAGAGATGGCCTGAACGACGGTCGCTATCTGTGCATTCTCGACGCAACAGCTCATAATATCCTCCCGTCCTTCACCAGAACGCGGATAATATGGCGGTATGGGTCTTCAAGACCGGCATCGGCATTCACTTCCATGATCCATGCACCCTCGCCAAGTTCCAGCGGGGCGGTCAGTATGCCGGGCTCACGAACCGACAGCGTGACCTTGGTGTCGTTCACATCGCCGACCGGGCGCTTGAATTCAACCGTACCTCCGGTCATGGCGACAGCCTTGCCGTTACGATCGGCCAGTTGCCAGGTGAAGATGCCTTTTTCAAAGGTGGGCTTCGACTGCCATTGCAGGGCGGCCTGCTCCTTGCCGGTCTGTGCCTTGTCGTTGAACTCCTGGCTGGCGACATAGGTGTTCTGCACGACCAGCCCGCTCCAGCTATGGATGGCATTGTAAGCCATGGTCAGATTGACGGCGATAATGACACCAAAGAAAGCGACCATGATGCCTAGCATATGCCAGCCGGTAAACGTGCCTGAGGTTTTCGACTTGATCGACATTATCTGCCCTCCGGTGCCATGAACGTTGCCTTGTAGCGTGCGTGTTCCGCGCCGTTTGCGTCGCGCACTTCGATTTCATAGTCCTCACGATGATCGGTTATCGCATCATGCGGCATGGTGACGAAGACACGCAACGTCTTCAGGCGGTCCGGCTCCACCGGCACGTCGTAATTGCCGTCTGTATCCGCTGTTTCATCCTGAACGGTCAGTGTTGCCCCCGGCAGGCCCTCGATGGAAAGACGGAAGGTGCGCGGCGTCGGGATCATGTTGAGCAGCTTGACCGTATAGCCATTGCGGATCGAGCCATCAGACAGAAGCACATATTGCGGAGTGCGGTCATGGAGCACGTTGATGCCGATGCGCTGGCGCGTTGACAGCGAGATGATGAGCGTCAGGCCGATCAGCGCCCATACGGCGAAGTAGAACATGCTGCGCGGGCGCAACACCTTCTTCCAGGACAGGTTCTGCACCTTGTCCGAGAAATTGTTCGGCGCCTTGTAGACGCGTGCCGGGTCGATGGGCGCCGTGCCATTATTGGTCGCGAGCGCCATGTTGAAGTCGTAGTCGGCCAGTGTCGCATAGGAGATGAGACCGCGTGGCTTGTCGATCTTGTCCATCACCGAATTGCAGGCATCGATGCACAGCGCGCAGGTGATGCATTCGAGCTGCTGGCCGTCGCGAATGTCGATGCCCATCGGGCAGGCAGCGACACAGGCATTGCAATCCACGCAATCGCCCACGGTTTCGCCTGCAGCAATAGCCTTCTTGGAATGGCGTGAACGCGGTTCGCCGCGCCAGTCATTATAGGTGACGGTAAGCGAATTTTCGTCCAGCATAGCGGCCTGAATACGCGGCCACGGGCACATATAGGTGCAGACCTGCTCGCGCATCAGTCCGCCGAAAATATAGGTGGTGGCGGTAAGGATGGCGACGGTGAAATAGGCGACGGGTGCGGCCTGACCGGTCACGAAATCCATGAGCAGCTTCGGTGCGTCGGCGAAATAGAAAATCCATGCGCCACCGGTCAGAACACCAATGACGATCCAGACGGAGTGTTTGGCAACCCGCTTCCAGACCTTGTCGAAGGTCCAAGGTGCCTTGTCGAGTTTCATGCGCGCATTGCGATCGCCTTCGATGGCGCGCTCGACGACAAGATAGAGATCAACCCAGACAGTCTGAGGGCAGGTGTAGCCGCACCAGGCGCGGCCCGCGACAGAAGTGACGAGAAACAGACCAAGGCCCGCCATGATGAGCAGGCCCGCGACGTAGTAGAATTCTTGCGGCCAGATTTCGATGAAGAAGAAATAGAAGCGGCGGTTGGCAAGATCGATCAGTACCGCTTGATCGGGGGCATAGGGGCCGCGATCCCAGCGCAGCCAGGGGGTCAGATAGTAGATGCCCAGCGTAATGAGCATGACAATCCATTTGAAGCGCCGGAACTCGCCCTGCACACGCTTCGGAAAAATCTTCACCCGCGCCGCATAAAGCGACTGCCGGGTCTTGGGGGAATTGACTGCCTGAACGTCAATGCGTTCGACATCGTCTGACATTTGCCTTGCTCCTGAAGCGTGATCCCGGAAAGACAGAAGCTGGTTTCCCGGAATGATCGCACTTGCAACAATTGAGAGCGGGGTGGTTATTCGCCGTCCGTTCCAATGCAGTGGTTTGAAGTGTATCCCGACCTGCCGTTTAAGCCGGGAGCATCTGGCCCCCGCATCGGTTCCGATGTGGGGGCCAGTTATTGTTACTCACCACCGCCCAGCGAATGGACGAAGATGGCAAGCTGCTTGACGGTCGCATCGCCGAGGCGTGTTTCCCATGCAGGCATGACGCCATGCTTGGGATGCGATACCTGACGCACGATGGCGTCCTCGCCGGAACCATAGAACCAGATGGCGTCTGTCAGGTTCGGCGCACCGAACTCACGCAGGCCCTTGGCATCCGCGCCATGGCAGACAGCGCAGTTTTCGGCGAACACTTTCTGGCCTTCCGGCACCATTTCCTGATTGTGCGGCGTGCCGGAGAGGCTCACCACATAGGCTGCGACATCGCGGATCTGCTGTGGTTCCAGCACGTCGACAAAAGCCGGCATTTCGGAAACGCGGGTATCGGCATCGTCCTTCGAACGCACACCATGACGAATGGTCGTCAGAACGTCGTCGATGGCCCCCCCCCACAGCCAGTCGTCATCGTTGAGGTTTGGATAGCCGGGCGCCCCCTGTGCGCCAGAACCGTGGCACTGCACGCAGTTGACGCGGAAAGCAGCAGCGCCACCGGCAATCGCATATTGGCGCAGGTTTTCATCCGCCAGAATCTCGTGCACGTCCTTGGCCTTGATCTCGTCGATGATGCCCTGACGCTCGCTGTTGATTTTGGCGGTTTCCTCCCAGAAAGCGCCACGGCTCGACCAGCCGAGCATGCCGCCGGTGGAGCTGGAAATCAGCGGCCAGGCCGGATAGGCGATGACATAGGCAATCGCCCAGAAAATGGTGGCGTAGAATGTCCACAGCCACCAGCGGGGCATCGGATTATCGAGTTCCTTGATGCCGTCCCATTCGTGGCCGGTCGTCGCTACGCCGGTGACATCGTCGATTTGCTTGTCAGTCATTTGCGTCATCCTTGAAAGGAATATCCTTCGCGTGGTCGGCTATCTGCTTGCTGCCTGGCCGGAAGGCGTAGAAGACGACGAAGAGGAAAAAGAGCGCCATGCCGAGCAGACCCCAGCTATCGGCGAAAGTGCGCATGGTGTTGTAATCCATCGCTAAATCTCCGCTTTATCTTGCTTTGGGGGACTGGTCATAGGTCGAGAAATCGACCAGCGTGCCGAGCATCTGGAGATAGGCGATGAGTGCGTCCATTTCCGAGATCATCTGCGGGTTGCCGTCGAAATCACCAAGCTTGGCCTTGGGATAGCGGGCCTCGACACCGGAAGTATCGGCATCGGGCGTGGCCTGCGCCTTGAGATCGTCCAGCGCGCTGTCAATCATTTCCTGACTGTAGGGCACGCCGACTGCCACATTGGCCTTCAGATTGCCAGAAATGTTGGAGGCATCCAACGGACGATCCTTCAGGAAGGCATAGCTCGGCATGACCGATTCCGGCACCACGTCGCGCGGGCGGACAAGGTGCTGCACATGCCATTCGTTCGAGTAACGGCCGCCGACGCGTGCGAGGTCCGGCCCCGTGCGCTTGGAACCCCATTGGAACGAATGATCGTACATGGATTCCGCAGCAAGGCTGTAATGACCGTAGCGTTCCACCTCGTCGCGGAACGGGCGGATCATCTGGCTGTGGCAAAGGTAGCAGCCTTCACGCACATAGACGTCGCGGCCCGCAAGCTCCAGCGGCGAGTAGGGGCGCATACCTTCCACCTTCTCGATTGTGTTCTCGAGATAGAAGAGCGGTGCGATTTCAACGATGCCACCGACCGTCACCACGGCGAGCGATGCGATCAGCAGCAGCGTTGCATTTTTCTCCAGCTTGGAGTGGTTCTTTAGTATCGACATAAATCACACGCTCCTTATTCGGCAGGCTGCATGGCGGCGCCAGTTGCAGGCTGCGCACCGCCCATCGGGGCTTCGTTGCGCAGATTGCCGCGAATGGTCTGATAGACGTTCCAGGCCATCACGAAGCCACCGGCGAGGTAGAGCACGCCGCCAAGCGTACGGATGACGTAGTATGGGAACATGGCGAGCACGGTTTCCGCGAAGGAATAGACGAGGAAGCCCTGATCGTCGTATTCGCGCCACATCAGGCCCTGCTGGATACCGGCAACCCACATGGCAGCCGCATAGAGAACGATGCCGAGCGTCGCCAGCCAGAAGTGCCAGTTGACCATGCGGATCGAATAGAGCCGCTGACGGTTCCACAGCTTCGGTGCGAGATAATAGACGGCGGCAAACGAGATCATGCCGTTCCAGCCGAGCGCACCCGCATGAACGTGACCGATGGTCCAGTCCGTATAGTGCGACAGCGAATTGACGGCCTTGATAGAAAGCATCGGGCCTTCAAAGGTTGCCATGCCGTAGAAGGCGATAGCTGCAACCATCAGGCGGATGATCGGATCGGTGCGGACCTTGTCCCATGCACCCGAAAGCGTCATCAGACCGTTGATCATGCCACCCCAGGACGGCATCCACAGCATGATGGAAAAGACCATGCCCAGCGTCTGCGCCCAATCGGGAACAGCGGTGTAATGCAAATGGTGCGGACCGGCCCAGATATAGAGGAAGATGATCGACCAGAAGTGCACGATCGACAGGCGGTAGGAATAGATCGGACGCTCGGCCTGCTTCGGTACGAAATAGTACATCATGGCCAGGAATGGCACGGTCAGGAAGAAGGCAACGGCGTTATGGCCATACCACCACTGCGTCACCGCATCCTGAACGCCGGAGAAAGCCGAATAGCTCTTCACGCCGAGGAAAGAGACCGGGATCGCCAGATTGTTGATGATGTGCAACATGGCGATGGTGATGATGAAGGACAGGTAGAACCAGTTCGCCACATAGATATGCGGCTCCTTGCGTTTCAGGATCGTGCCGAGGAACACGACCAGATAGGCGACCCAGACGATGGTGAGCCAGATGTCGACATACCATTCCGGTTCTGCATATTCGCGGCTCTGCGTGATGCCGAGCAGATAGCCGGTCGCGGCCATCACGATGAAGAGCTGATAACCCCAGAAGACGAACCATGCGAGGTCACCGCCGATGAGGCGGGCGCGGCAGGTGCGCTGCACGACATAGAAGGACGATGCGATGAGCGCATTGCCGCCGAATGCGAAGATCACAGCAGAAGTGTGTAGCGGACGCAGGCGGCCGAAATTCAGATAGGGTTCCAGATTGAGATCGGGAAAGGCGAGCTGCGCGGCGATAACCACACCGACCAGAAAACCGGTCACTCCCCAGAAAACCGTTGCGATGACACCGTAGCGGATCGGGCCGTCCATATAGGTGGACTGGTCGACTTTTTTCGGCGTCAGGCCGTAATCGGCATTTCGCATCAGAAGAATGGTGAAGATGGCCAGTGTAGCGAACAGAATCCACATATGGGTTCTGAACAGCTCATCATGGGAAAATCCGGCCAAAAGCACAGCAAAAAGTGCTCCCAGACCGGAAAGGACTGTTCCAGCGGCGTAGTTCATGAAATCCCCTCGCAGCGCATGACAAGAGCCATCTCGAATGAGACAGCAATAGCGATAGGTTTCCTATCTGCGCTCAAAACGCAAGTGTCATTGATCTAAATCAAAGACAGCTGCAAAAAGCCCGAAAAATAGGGGAGAGAGCTCTGCTCAGGATTCATCGATATCCGGCTCCAGCTGGATCATGATGCGGGACGCAGAATTATGTCATCCGATAATCGTGCCCGGCACGATGATCGATGCGCTTAGTCCGCCTTGCGGGCGATTATGTAGATGCAGTTCGCCACTCATTCGCTCTGTCGCCATTTTCACGATTGCAAGGCCAAGGCCACTGCCGGTTTCGTTACGATGGGCGCCACGGAAGAAGCGCTCGGTCACATGCGGCATTTCATTTTCGGGAATGCCGGGGCCATCATCCTCGACGATGAGCCTGACTTTGCTGGCTTCGGCCTCGATCCGGCAGCGCACGGTGCCGTCCCTGGGCGAATGATTGACCGCATTTTCGATCAGGTTGCGAGCCGCAAGCGTGAAAAGATGCGGGGAGGGCAATTGCACCAGAGGCATGGCTTCCGGCAGTTCGATGGAAATGCCGCGCTGGGCTGCAGGCATCCGCATGTCGGTGGAGACCGCAACCAGAAGCTGGCAAGCCGGTTCATATGCCGGTGTTTCCATTTCGTCGCTGGTTTCGAGCGCCGCGAGATCGAGAAGCTGGTTGGTGAGACGGCTGGTGCGGTCAACGCCTGCCGCGATCTGGCGCACCGCATTGGCGCGCATTTTCTCATCCTTTGCACCTTCGGCAATCTGCGCCTGTGTCTTCAGTCCGGCGAGCGGCGTCTTCAGTTCATGCGCGGCGAAGATCGCAAAGTTGCGTTCACGCTCACGCGCCTCCTCGACACGATGGAAAAGCCCGTTCAGCGCTGTGACGGCGGGCGCAATCTCCTTGGGCAGGTTCTGTTCAGGCAGCGGTCGCAAGTCCTGCGCCTGTCGCTTGGAAAGCACGGACGCAAGACGGCTCAGCGGATCAAGGCCGCGCCGCACGCACAGCCAGATCATGAGCGCCAGAACGGGCAGCATCAGCAGGGCTGGCAGCACAAGACCGGTTACGACGTTTTGCACCAGCCTTTCACGAACGCTCAGGCTGTCGCCGACCATGACACGCAGTCCGAGCTGGGTATTTTCGACCGCGAACACACGCCAGCGGTCGCCCGCGACTTCCGTATCGGAAAAGCCGTTCGCGACATTGGTGAGCCGCACACCCGGCGCGCTTTCGGAACGACCCACGAGCTTGCCGTCAAGCGCCCATATCTGGCAGAATAACTGCCGGTCATAGAGCGGAAAATCCGGCATCGGCTTCAGCGACAATTGCCCGCCGTCGCCGTCCGGGCCAACTTCCACGCGATGCTCGGTGAGCAGAGAATTGACCATGCGCGCAGCCTCCATCAGGCGCGCATCGAGCACTTTTTCAAGCTGTGTCTGGGTGCTGATGTGGATCCACACCACCGCGAAAAGCCAGACAAGACAGGTGACTCCGATCAGTATGCCGGTCAGGCGGCTGCGAATGGAATTCATGTGTTTGCACCCGCGAGACGGTAACCGACACCGCGCACCGTTTCGATATAATCGGAGCCGAGTTTCGAGCGCAGGTGGTGGATATGCACTTCCACCGCGTTGCTCTCCACTTCCTCCTGCCAGCCATAAAGCGCTTCTTCCAGCGAGGATTTGGAGAAGGTGGCAGTCGGCCGTTCCATCAAAGCGCGCAGGATCGAGAATTCGCGCCGGGTCAGCCTGACGGGTTCACCATGGCGAAGCACCGACATCTCAGCCGGATCGAGTTCCACGCCGCGCCATTCAAGCAGGGCATTGGCGCGTCCGGCACCGCGTCGGGCAACAGCACGCACGCGGGCTGCAAGCTCATGCAGATCGAAGGGCTTGCCGACATAATCGTCGGCACCTGCATCAAGGCCGGCAATACGCTCGGGCACCTGATCGCGGGCGGTCAGCAGCAGCACCGGCGTCTCGTCACGGCCGCGTCGCATCGTCTTGAGAATATCGAGACCAGAACCGTCGGGCAGCATCAGGTCGAGTACCACGGCGTTATAATTCTGGGCGGCGAGGGCTGCTTCCGCATCGCCGCAATTGGAAACGGCATCCACGGTGAAACCGGCAAGCCCCAACCCTACGGTCAGTCCGTCGAGGAGGATCGTGTCGTCTTCTACCACAAGTATGCGCATGAGTTCCTGTTTTCCGCCTTTATTGACAACTAGACGCACACGGGCTTTTCCCTGCGCCACCTTAAGGCTGCCTTAAGGTGGCGGGAGCATTCGCCTTTTGCAACATGGATCAATTTGTCCGAATCGAATTTATGCGGAAAATCGTAATGCGTCTCTTTGCGGGCCTTGCTGGCTTATTCATCAGTTTGTTTCTCGCGCTCGGCCCGGCATTGGCAGCGAACCCGCTGCCGGTCGATCAGGCTTTCCGCCTGAGCGTGCTGAAGGATACGGATGGCCGTCTGGTGCTCAACTGGCAGATCGCGGACGGTTATTATCTTTATCGTGATCACATAGAAGCGAAGGACGGGCGGGGAAATGCGCTTGCTGTAGACACGCAACCCGGCCAGCCCAAGGACGACCCGAATTTCGGTCGGCTTGAAGTCTATTACACCCATGCCACAGCAAGCGTAAAAGCAGATGCGCAGCCGCTGGCGCTGACCTATCAGGGCTGTCAGGAAGACGGCATCTGCTACCGTCCGGAAACGAGAACCGTCGACCCGGTCACGCTCGCCATATCCAGCGAAATGGGGCAAAAGGCCAAGGCGCTGACGCAGGCATCGGTATTTGCGTCGGCCGCATCGCAGTCCGCACCGCAGAATACATCGTTTGCCCTTGCACCTGAAAAGGGCATGGTCGAAGGGCTGCTCGATCAGGGCGGCACCGGGCTGGTGATCGCAGCATTTCTGGCCTTCGGTGTTCTGCTTGCTTTCACGCCGTGCGTTTTCCCCATCTATCCCATTCTGGCCGGAACGCTGGCGCGCGAGGGTGAGAAGCTGACGGCAAAGCGCGGCTTCACCCTTTCAGCAGTTTATGTCGTCAGCCTGGCATTGGGTTTTGCCGTCGTGGGCGCAATTGCAGGCTGGTCGGGGCAGAACCTGCAAATGGTGCTGCAATCGAAATGGACCGCGCTTGCGCTGGCCGGACTATTCACGCTTCTGGCGCTCTCCATGTTCGGCCTGTTCCAGATACAGCTTCCAAATTCATGGGTCAGCGCGATTTCTTCGCGGACCGGTCCCCATGGCCAGCAGCGGACAGGTTCCAAGCGTTCTGCCGCCATTCTCGGTTTCTCGTCGGTGCTGATTGTCGGCCCCTGCGTGACGGCACCTCTTGCAGGCGCGTTGCTCTATATCGCGCAGACGGCCAATGTCGCGCTGGGCGCTTCCGCGCTCTTTGCGCTTGGCATCGGCAAGGGATTGCCGCTCATTGCTTTTGCCACGCTTGGCGCTGGCACGCTTCCGCGCGCAGGCGCATGGATGGAAACGGTGAAGCAGATTTTCGGCTTCGGCTTTCTGGCGACTGCGATCTTCATGGCCGCTCCGCTTCTGCCGCCCGGCGTGGACATGGTGCTATGGGCGCTCCTGCTTTTCGGAACTGCAAGTTTCGCATTTCTCAAAATTCCGGGGCGCAGCGTTGTGGCGCGCACAATCGGTACGGCAGCTTTCGTTTACGGTGTCATTTTGATGCTCGGCGTGGCTTCAGGCGGAAAAGATCCGTTGCAACCGCTGGCCGCATTCGGTAACCGTGGCGGCAACCAGAATCTGGCCGCGCTGCAATTTACGCCGGTCGAGACTGTTTCTTCCCTTCAGGAGAAACTTGTTGAAGCGCGCGGCGACAAGCCGACGCTTATCTATTTCACAGCGGATTGGTGCGTAAGCTGTTCCACCGTGGAGCGCCGGGTTTTGCCCGACGATAGCGTGAAGAAGGCGCTGGGCGGTTATCAGCTCATCAAGGCGGATATTTCGCAGCTCACCAGCGGCAATGCCGATCTTATGGCAAAGCTTGGCGTGGCCGGTCCGCCGACGATGATCTTCTTCGATCGCATCAGCAAGGAACCGGAGGGAACCAGATTGGTGGGCGATGTCACGACCGCCTCTATCGAACGTTCGGTCGGCCTCGTGAGCGCTGACTAGAGCATTTCCAGCAAAAGTGCGAAGCGGTTTTGCGTCGGATAATGCGAAAAAAACAAAGAGATAGAGCATTTCCAATGATTCAAGAAAAACAGGAAATGCTTTAAAAACAAAGGATTTCAAGATGACTCGGGGGCTGGGGTTTTGACCGGAGTGAATGAAAAGCGAAATGCACGAAAAGCACTGTTGCGGGTGGCCGTGGTTGCCTGTCTGCCTTTTGCTGCCGCAGCATGTACGACCGCATCCGCAGATCGGCCGATTGCCGTCACCATGCCGCAGACTGTTGCCTTCACGCCAGAGCCTGTTGCCGTTGAACCAGCCAGAGAACAGGTTAGCCAACCGGCGCCGGAAATGCAGACGGCGAAGAGTGAATATGAGACCATGTATGGCGCGGTAAACGACCGCGGCAATCTCATTCCCGCACTTGATGTCAGCAAGATCGCGGATCGCAATCTGCGCCGCGAAGTTGACTATGCCACGACGGAGCCTGTTGGCACGATCGTGGTTGATCCCTATGCGCGTTATCTCTATCTCGTGCAGCCCGGCGGCAAGGCGATCCGCTATTCGGTGGGGGTCGGTCGCGCTGGTCTGACTTTCTCAGGGGATGCCAAGGTTGCCTACAAGTCGCAGTGGCCGCGCTGGACGCCGACAGCCAACATGATCAAGCGCAATCCGGAGCATTACGCAAAATACGCCAATGGTCTGGAAGGCGGCATCCGCAACCCGCTCGGTGCCCGCGCGCTTTATCTCTACCGCGACGGCAAGGACACGCTTTACCGTATTCACGGCACCAACGAGCCCTGGTCGGTCGGCAAGGCGGCATCGTCCGGCTGCATCCGTCTCTACAATCAGGACATCCTCGATCTCTACAAGCGCGCCACAGCCGGTGCGCGTGTCGTCGTGTTGGATAAATCCCAATCGGGCAAAGGAGGTGGCATGAAAGAGGTCGCGCTCACTGGAAGAACGGATCGCTGAGATGCAGATGATTTTGGGACAGTCACGTTTTGTGCCGTTTGGCTTACCTTATTGGGGTTTGAAACGCTTCAATGAAGGAGAGCAAAACG
>JACDJC010001331.1_pt1 | contig 22297 bp, 18 predicted proteins | sample 7454191 | NCBI WGS metagenome assembly JACDJC01 (sample SAMN14253291, study PRJNA609438) | sludge metagenome | isolation source: sludge after 25d culture with pyrite and EDTA | collected 2018-12-20 | reverse complement strand
GCTTCGTCGGCGAGGTGACGTTCGCCGCCCACCACCACGCTGCCACCGTCGGCCTGCGCGGTGGTGAGTGCGGCCTGCATGCGGTCGAAGGCGGTCATGTTGACGAGCGGGCCGACGAGGGTGTTGCTGTCGAGCGGGCTGCCCACGGGCAGGCTGCCGAACGCAGTGGCAAGCCGGCTCGTCACCTCCTCCAGGCGCGAACGATGCACGATCAGGCGGCGCAGGCTGGTGCAGCGCTGGCCGGCCGTGCCGGCGGCGGAGAACGTGACGCCGCGCACCACCAGTTCCATGTCGGCACTGGGGGCGACGATGGCGGCGTTGTTGCCTCCGAGCTCGAGGATGCTGCGCCCGAACCGGGCGGCGACCACTGGGGCCACCTTGCGACCCATGGCCGTGCTGCCGGTGGCGCTGACGATCGCGATGCCTTCGTGCGCGACGAGTTGCGCGCCCACCACTCCATCGCCCAGCAACACCTGGTTCAGGTCGGCGGGCACGTCCATTCCGGCGGTGGCGCGTTCGAACAGTGCATGTGTCGCCAGCGCCGTCAGCGGGGTCAGCTCGCTCGGCTTCCAGATGACCGGGTTGCCGCACACCAGGGCCAGCGCCGCGTTCCAGCTCCAGACGGCGACCGGGAAGTTGAAGGCGGTGATCACTGCTGTGGGGCCGAGCGGGTGCCACTGCTCCATCAGCCGGTGCCCTGGTCGCTCGCTGGCGATGGTGAGGCCGTGCAACTGGCGGCTGAGACCGACGGCGAAGTCGCAGATGTCGATCATCTCCTGCACCTCGCCGAGTGCTTCACTCTCGATCTTGCCGGCTTCGAGGGTGACGAGGCGAGCGAGGTCGGCCTTGTGGAGGCGCAGTTGCTCGCCCAGCCGCCTGACCAGCTCGCCGCGCAACGGTGCCGGCGCGCTGCGCCAGCGCTGGAAGGCGGTTGCGGCTTTCGCAGCCATCGTGTCGACATCGTCGGTGGCCGGCATGAAGCCGAGCGTTGCGCCGGTGATGGGGCTGCGGGCGCTGTGCGGCCCGGCGCCCAGTGGTGCGGCCCCGCACGCGACGAGGGCGTTGTTGGCTATGGCAGTCAGGGCATCGGCAGTCGGAAAGCTCACCCCGACATCGTGCCACGTCGTGATGGGCGATTCGGTTGGACTACTGGTATCGAATCAGATACCATTGCCGAATGAACGTGGAAGGATTGATCAGAGGTGCGCGTGGCAGCCGATCGTTGCGCGGCCTGGCCGGGCCGGCGCATACGTCGCACGCAACGATCGTTGCGTACGAGGCGGGCAGAGTCGCGCCCACTACCGACACGCTGGAGCGAGTGGTGCGTGCGGCGGGTTTCGAGGTGGAACCGGCGTTGGTACGCGCCCTGCCGGCGGCCGCCCGCGCCGGGCGAGGGTCGGAACTGCTGGAAGTGCTCGCACTCGCGGCCCAGTTCCCAGCCCGTCATCACGCCACGCTTCGCTGCCCGGTGTTCGGTCCGTCATGACGGCGGTACCGACTCCTCCTGCGGCCTCGCTGGCCGACAAGATCGTTGCACTGCACAGTGCGCTCGCAGCTGGTCGTCTGCCGCACGCGTTCGGCGGTGCGCTCGCGTTGGCGTGGTGCACGCACCGCGCACGAGGCACGATCGACATCGACGTCAACGTATTCATCGCGATCGACCGTCTCGACGATCTGCTCGCTGCGTTGCCGGGCGAGGTCGCGTGGGCCGAGGCCGAGCGTTCGCTGCTGGAACGCGATGGGCAGGCGCGGTTGTGGTGGGACACCACCCCTGTCGATGTGTTTCTCAACACCACGCCCTTTCACGCCGACGTCGCGGTGCGGTCGCGTCGTCAGCAGTTCAACGGAGCCGACGTGCCGTTCCTCTCGTGCACCGATCTGGCCGTGTTCAAGGCGTTCTTCAATCGGACGAAGGACTGGGCCGATCTCGAGGAGATGGCCGTGGCGGGCACGCTCGATCGTCAGCGAGTTGTCGGCGTGCTCGCCGAGTATCTGGGGCTCGACGACCCGCGGGTGGGGCGGGTGCTGGCGTTGCCGCCGGAGGAGTAGTTCAGCAGGGGAGCGGGCCGGGCGCGGTGGTGTCGGGGAAGTAGCGGTGGTGGTGGGCGCCGGTGATCTCGATGATGCCGTTGCCGTGTCGGCCGTCGTCGGTGGTGAAGGCCACCTGGTTGAGGCCGCCGCGTTGGAACGGCTCGTACGGTCGGTCGAATCGACCGCCGGTCTCGACAGTGATCGTGCGGCCTCCTGCCAGCGTGAACGAGGCGGTGCCCTGGAGACCGGCGACGGTCTCGCCGTGCTCGCCGTAGCGGGCGGCAGCGCCATCGGACTGCAGCCAGGTGAAGTCGTGACGGAATGCGACGACGGGGATCGGGTCGCCGCCGTCGGCCGGGGTCCAACAGCCGTCGGAGTAGACCGGCGCACCGTTGGCGAACTCCCAGTGCCACATGCCGAAGAAGCCGTCTGGCAGCTGCAGTTGCAGCCACATCCACAGCGGGCAGCGAGCGTGGTGACGGATTCCCCAGCTGTGGTCGCGTTGGCCCCACCAGTTGATGACCTCACGGGTGGTGCCCTCGTAGGTGTAGGTGCCGTTGAACCAGCCCGACTGCAGCATGTGGCTCTGATCCCAGATCAGTTCGTTGCCGGCGCGCATGTTGCCGCGGCGAAGCGCGTAGGGCTGGGTACGAGCGCTGAACGTGAGGTCCATCCCGAGTGCGCTCTGCTCGGGGTCTGCCCACAGGTGGAGCTCCTCGAACGGGGTGACCACCTCGATGCGCGCCGCGGGTGTGGTCATCGTGTGCGGGTCGCCGGCATGGGGTCGCTCACTGTGCGCCAGCACCTTGGTGCCGCCGATGTTGCCCATCTGCAGAGAGTCCATGATCCCTCGCAGAGGAAACGTGGCCATCGTGAGGATGACCATGTCGCCCAGCTGGTCGGGCCGGTGAGCGACGAAGAACAGGCTTTCTCGCCAATGCTCGTGCTGCGTCTGCACGGTTGCCAGCGGCTCGGGTGTCTGGTGGATCAGGTACTCGTCGAACGCCGTCAATCGCCGCATGTTGCTGCCTCCCGGTTGCGTGTGTCGGGAGCGTACGTCGGTCGGCCACGTGCGGACGGAGCCTTCTGCGGCAGGCCGACCAGCTGCTGCGAAACCTCAGTCGATGCAGCGAGGAACGAACACGTTGCTGGCGGCGCTGGTGCCGGTGATGGCGTCGGCGGCGAGGATGACCGCTGCGCCGGTGTAGGCGCTGGTCTCGTCGGGGGGGAAGCGCACGAGCGACGGGTAGACGATGCCGGTGTCGTACGACCCGTCGTCACGACGATGAGGACGAGTCCACTCGAGGAGGTCGGTGGCGGTGCTCATGTCGCCGATGGCGGCATGAGCGATGGAGGCCTCTGCGGTCTCGCTGGCCGTGATCCACGGTTCGTCGCTGACACAGCGGATGCCCTTGCCTTCCATGGCGAACACGGACCAGCCGTCGGCCAAGCGAGCCTTCGCCGGCTCGCCGGTCATGCAGCCGGCGAGCACCGGGTAGTACCAGTCCATCGCCCAGCGTTCCTTGGGCTCGAAGGCGCCTGGTTGAGTGGCGACGACATCGGCCAACCGGCGACCGGCCTCGCACCAGTCGGGCCGCGGCTCGTTGATCAGCTCGGCCAGTTGCGCCCCACACTTCAGCGCGTGAGAGATGCTGGAGGAACCGGTGAGCAGCGCGTAGTCCCAGGGCCGCTCGTCGGCGGTGCACGCCCAGAGCGGGGTTCCGTTGGGCTTGCGCATCGACAGCACCCAATCCAGCGAGCGCTGCACCGTGGGCCACAGGTGATCCACGAATGCGCGATCCCAGGTGCACAGCCAGTGGTGCCACACGCCGGTGGCGATGTAGGCGCACACGTTCGTGTCGAGCTTGGCTTCTTCCACCGACCCGTCGGGCAAGTAGTAGTTCCACCAACTGCCGTCGGGCAGCTGGATGTCGACCAACCACTCATAGGCGCGTTCGGCCGGGCCGTGCAGGCCGGCCACGTCGAGCGCCATCGCCGTTTCGACGTGGTTCCAGGGGTCGCAGTGGCCGCCGGGAAACCACGGGATCATGCCGGTGTCGAGCTGCAGCGAGGCGATCGACTCCGCCGTCTGCACCACTTCATCCGCAGACAGCACGCCTTCGATGTGCGGGATCGGGCTCACGTCTTCTCCCCGTACACGATGTAGCTCTTTCCCATCACGGGGGCGAGACCGCGCTCGAGCACGGCCATGCTGCGGGGTTGCTTCGTGATCTCCCACTCGAGCACCTCGCGGTACTTGGTGACCAGCGCGTGATCGTTGTCGCGCGGGCCGACCGCGCACTTCAGCCACCAGTACGGCGAGTGCAACGCGTGCGCGCGATGACTGCCCAGCACGTTGAGACCCGCAGTGCGCAGCTTCGCCTTCAGCTCGGTGGCGCTGTAGATGCGCACATGCCCGCCCACCGACTTCGGCGCGTGGTACTCGTCGCTGAGCAGCCAGTTGATCTTCTCCGGATACCACGTGGGAACCGTTGCCGCGAACGTACCGCCCGGCTTCAGCACTCGCACGAGCTCGGCAAGTGCAGCGACGTCGTCCTGGATGTGCTCGAGCACCTCACTGGTGATCACACGATCGAACGAGTTGCTGGCGAACGGCAAGCGGGTGGCATCGCCCTGCAGTGCGCCGACGTAGCGCTCCTCGGGGATCTCGCCAGCAGCGATCATGCCGCCGAACGTGGCCCGGGTGGAGACGACCTCGTCGGCCATGTAGTCGAGCGCCACGATGTTGGCGCCACGCCGTGCGATCTCGAAGGCATGGCGGCCGAAGCCGGCGCCCGCGTCGAGCACCAGATCGCCGGCCTGCAGGCCCAATCGGTCGAAACGAATCGTCAGCAAGGGCTCAGACCCTGCCGTTCTTGCGCAGGCGACCGTTCTTCTCCAGCTTGGCCACGTTGGCCGGCATCGCCAGCACCTCGCGGTACTGGTCGACCGTCAGCTGTGCGCAGTGCTTCCACGTCCAGCGATCCACCACACGCGCGCGGCCGGCAAGCCCCACACGAGCGCGCAGCTCGGCATCATCGAGGCCGCGACGAATGGTGGCAGCCAGTGCCTCCACATCGCCGGCCTTGCACTGCAACACGGTGTCGCCATCGCTGCCGGTCACCTCGGGCAGCGCACCGCCATCGGTGGCGACGAGGCAGATGCCGGTGGCCATGGCCTCGATCGCGGGGAGGCTGAAGCCTTCATAGAGGCTGGGCACCACTGCCAGCTCGGCCTCGGCGTAGAGCTCGACGATGCGCTCGTCGGGCACGCCCGACACGAAGTCGATGTGCGGGCGCAGCCCGAGCTTGTCGATGAGGTCGTTGCTGGCGCCCTCGCGGGGACGGCCGATGATGGTGAGGCGGATGTCGTCGCGCTCGGTGCGCAACTTGGCCATTGCCTCCAGCAGGTACGATAGCCCCTTCAGCGCAACATCGGCCGACGCGGTGGTGATGAGGCGGCCGGGCTGGCGCTGCACGGCGGGCAGTGGCGTGAACAGCTCGGGGTCGACACCCACCGGCACCAGCTTCATGCGGTCGAGGGCCACCTTCATGTCGGTGTGGATGTCCTTGATGCTGTTCTCGCTGACCACCACGACGCGCGGCATGCGGCTGGCCACGCGGCCCTGCATCTTCACGAAGTTGTACCAGCGGCCGATGCTCCAACGCTTGCGCCGGCTCTTGGAGTGCTCCATCTCGAGTGCCCGATCGCGGGTGATGGGGTGGTGCAGCGTGACGATGGTGGGCATCATCCGCTCGATGCCGAGGATGCCGTAGCCGAGGCACTGGTTGTCGTGCACCAGGTCGAAGTCGTGCGGGCGCTTGCGCAACGCCTCGAGCACTCGCACGCTGAAGCCGAGCGGCTCGCCGAACGTGCCCTTCAGGTGCGTGAACACCTCGGCAGCATCGCCCTTGCTCTTGATCTCCCAGTAGCCGGGGAAACGGCCGGGATAGTGGTCGTTCCAGAGATCGAGACTGGGCAGCTTGTGCAGCGTCACCCGCTCGTCGAGCACGGGGTAGGGCTGCCCGCTGAAGACCTCGACGGTGTGCCCCAGATCCACCAATGCCTTGGTGAGGTGGCGTGTGTACACGCCCTGACCACCCACGTGGGGCTTGCCGCGGTAGGTGAGGTAGGCGATCTTCAGCGGCGCTTGGGGGTCGAGACCCTGTGCGCCGACCGGGGGTACTGCAGACATGGGAAACCACGCTATCGGGGCGGGGTTACCCGCCGGTAGCTGTCACGCGGTTGCAACGCGGTGTGACCGGTGTCGTGGGCTGGTGTCGTGCGCTGGTGCTGCTCAGCCCGGGCAGGGGTCGAGGACGAAGCTACCGCTCACCGAGCCGGCGTTGCCGCGAACGTCGGTGACGATGGCGGTGTAGGTGTAGCTGCCCGGGGCGGGCGAGTCGAGGAGGATGTTGCCGTACACGGCGACGCCGCCGCGATCCTTCAACTCGGTGGCACCCGAGACCGGGCCCTCCCAACGGATCGCTGCCGGGAATTGGATGCCCGACTCGTCGCTGTACTCCACGTACACGTTGGGATTGCCGAACTGGCATGCCGGATAGCTGCCGCTGGGCCCGGTGATCAGCACCAGCGCCGGGCCGTGCTCCACGCGCGCGCTCAACGCGATCTGAGTGGAAGCGCCACCAGGGCCGGTGAGCGACAGGGATGCTTGGAGGTCGCCCTCGCCGAGGCCGGTGCGGTCGAGGGTGATGGTGACGGCTTGCGACTGGCCCGGCTGCAGCGTGCCGCCCGAGTTGGTCACCACGAACGGAGCGGTGGCGCCGCTCGTGCCCCAGTTGACGGCCCGACCCCCGGTGTTGCTGATGGTGATCGAGCCCGACGTGGCGCTCGCGCCGAGGTCGAGCGTGGTGCGCGACACGCTCAGCACGCCCGGCGCCGGGAGCGTGGTGGCCGGCGCGGTGGAGGTGGGCGTGGCGGTGCTGCTGGTCGAGATGGTGCTGCTGGTGGAGGTGCTCGTCGAGGTGGTGCTGCCGGCCGTACTGGTCGTGTCGGACGCGGTGTCGGCAGTCGTGTCGGCAGTCGTGTCGGACGTCGTGTCGGACGCCACCGAAGTTGCGGCGGCGGCGTTGGTCGCCGCCGGGCCGTCGTCGCCGATGGTCGCAGCAACGATGGCGCCACCACCGATGCCCAGCAGCACTGCTGCGGCCGCGCCCAGGAAGACCGCCGGCACCCGCACGTGCCGCAGCAGGCGAGGGAAGCCGCCGTCGGCATCGAACTGGTACGAGTGCGCCGGTGCGGCGCCGGGCGTACCAGCCTTGGCCAGGATGGTGTCGCGCAGTGCGATGGGCGCCGCGAACGCGGGTGCCGCGCCCAGCAGTGCCAGCGGTGCCGCCTTCTTGCGGGTGCGCTCGCAGATCTCACAGTGCTCGATGTGGCGAGCGACGCGCTTGCGTACGAGCACGGTGAACTGGCCGTCCCAGCCGCGCAGCACGTCGGCCAGATCGGGGCACTCCTTGCGGCCGGCCCTGGCGACCACCAACGCGCCGAGGCTGCGCTCGACTCGGTCGCGCATGCGGTGCACCAGCGTGTAGCTCTGCTCGGCGCTCACGCCGAGCGCGGCGGCGAGATCGCTGCCCTGCAGGCCCTGGCGCACGCTGAGCTCGAGCACCAGCTGGTCGCGCTCGTCGAGGCCGCAGGCGGCGCTGCGCACCAGCTCGCCCAACTCGGCGGCCGAGAGGGCTTCGCCTTCGGCATCGGGTGCCATCGGGGCGGCCACCTCAGGTGCCCCCATCGCGGAGAAGTCGGTCGGTAGCGCCCGGCCGCGCTTCTTGGTGCGCCGGTAGACCTCGTTGCGCAGAATGGCGTAGAGCCATGGCTTCAACCGTTCCGGCTCGCGCAGCTGGCCCATCCGCTCGGCGGCGATGAGGAACACGTCCTGCATTGCATCGGCTGCCTCGTGACGGTCGCGCAGCATCGCGGCGGCCGTGTCGTACAGGCCCGCGGAGAAGCGGTCGTAGATGCCCGCAAGCGCGCCACGATCGCCGGCCGTGTAGGCGGTGACCAGTTGGGCGTCGGTGCGCAAGTCGGGCATGTGCCATTGATCCTTCTCCTTGCATGTCAGAGCACGGAGTCGGACGTTCCTCTCACTTCTTCGCGGATTTCGTCGAATGTTGCCATGTTCCTCACCGATGGCTCCACCGGATGCTCATGTGGCGCTGCAGGAGATCACCCGGCTCCAGCCGCGTCGCGCCGCCGATGTTGAAGGCGTCGGGGGGCCCGCTCTGCGGTTCGACGCAGGTGATGTCGTCGGGCATGTCGTACACGACCCAGTGGTCGCAATCGCTGTCGATGGTGACCGTCACGGTCGGGAACTGCAGCCGCAGCGGCGCCAGTGGCTCGATGAAGCAATCGTCCCACGGCGGTGGAGGTGCCGGCACCAGCTGCGGCAGTGGCAGGTAGTCGTCATCGCGCGGGTACATCCGGCCGAACTGCAGCTGCGTCGCGACCGGCTTGCGGAAGCACGGATGCCAGCCGATCACCGCCGGCATCGGATGCGCGGTCGCGTACACGGAGAGCACGGCTGCCAACCCGTGCTCGTCGAGCTGCAGGTGTTGAGTCGCTCTGCCGCCGAATGCCCATGGGAGGTCGGTGGCCAGGTCGCAGTAGTCGAGACCGGCGTCGAGCACCTCCCACCGGCTGGTGAAGCCGGTGCCGTGGATGGCGTGCGGCGGCATGTTGGCGGGCATCTGGTAGTGGTGGCCGTCAAAGGCGAAGCGACCGCGGCGAACCCTGCCGGCCCACGGCACCATCGGGTAGCAGCCCCAGGTGAACGGCGCTGCGGACGGGTCGTCGTTGAGCAGCTCGTGCCCGCGCACGCGCAGCGCCCCGATGCGGCCACCCTCGTCGGGGTGCACGGTCATGAGGGCGTCGCCCACCACCAGTTCGATCATCCGGGCATTCTCCACCATCCGGATTCCCTACGCTCGTTCGTCATGCGTGGATTGGTGCAGCGAGTTCGGTCGGCGAGCGTCACCGTGGGCGACGAGACGGTGGGCTCCATCGGGCCGGGTTTGTGCGTGCTGGTGGGTGTCACCCACGACGACGGCGCGGATCACGCTCGCAAGCTGGCGGAGAAGATCTGGCACCTGCGGGTGATGGACGACGAAGCCGGGGTGATGAACCGCAGCGTCGCTGATACGACGCACCAGGTGCTGGTGGTGAGCCAGTTCACGCTGTACGGCGACACGTCGGCCGGGCGCCGCCCGAGCTGGATCGCCGCCGCCCGCCCCGAGCATGCCGAGCCGCTGGTGCAGGCCGTCGTCGAGCACCTCCGGCTGCTGGGAGCGACGGTGGCCACCGGCAGGTTTCGTTGCGAGATGGTGGTGTCGATCGAAAACGACGGCCCCGTCACTCTGCTGCTCGAGCTCTGATCCCCGCCGACTCGTCCAGCTCGGAGGTGATGGAGGCGCTGTTCCACGATGCGGCACGGGTCCGGTGGGTGGAACGAGAGTTCGGCAGCACCGACTATGGTCACGGTTGACATTTCGTACACGCCGGTTCGTCGCGACCGCGTGGGGGAGGCAGCAATGGCGCTCGCAGAACGGCTCGGCAATCTCGGCACGGAGACCGCATTCGCGGTGTCGTTGGCCGCTGCGGACTGGGCATCGAAGGGGAATCGGGTGTACCCGTTCCACCTCGGCGACATCAACCTGCCCACTCCTGCCAACATCGCCGAGGCGATGAACGTGGCCATCGCCGAGGGCAAGACCGGCTACTGCGCAGCGGCAGGCATCGCGCCGCTTCGTGAGGCCCTGGCGCACGACATCGGTCAGCGCCGCGGCCTCACCTACGAGCCCACGAACGTGGTGGTGCAACCCGGTGGCAAACCCGTCATCGGCAAGTTCATCCAAGCGGTGATGAACCCAGGTGATGGCGTGTTGTACCCGAACCCCGGCTACCCCATCTACGAGAGCATGATCGAGTACTACGGCGGGCAGAGCCTCGCGTATCGCTACGTACAGACCGACACCGGCTTCGCGATCGACATCGACCACCTACGCGATCAGATCGCCTCGGCGAGCGGACGGGTCACGGCCATCATCTACAACAACTTGCAGAACCCGCTCGGCTGCGAGAGCTCGCCGCAGGAGATGCAGGCCATTGCCGACATCGCCATCGAGCACGACCTCTTGGTGCTGGCCGACGAGGCCTACTTCGAGATGCGCTACTCGGGCGACAGCACATCCATCGCCTCGTTGCCGGGCATGCAGGAACGCACCGTCATCCTGTACACGTTCTCCAAGAAGTTCGCGATGACGGGGTGGCGCCTCGGTGCGGCCGTCGCCCCGATTGCCATCGCCGAGAGCTTGGCCAAGCTGAACACCAACGACGAGAGCTGTACCACTCACTTCGTGCAGGCCGCCGGTGTCGCGGGCATCACTGGTCCCGGAGACGGGCCGAAGGCGATCCTCGACGAACTGCACCGTCGGCGCGATGCGGCCTGGGCGGAGCTTGCCCAGATCGACGGCCTGGTGTGCCCTCGGCCCGAGGCCACCTTCTACCTCTTCCCGAAGGTCACCGATCTGATGGCTCGAATGGGTTTCGACGAAGTCGGTGCCTTTGCAACAGCCGCGCTGCACCACACGGGCGTGTCGTTCTGCACGCGCAAGCACTTCGGCCGCCCGCAGCCGGGCGAGCAGCACCACTTCGTGCGCTTCGCCTACTCGGGCCTCTCCGTCGACGACATCCAGGAGGGTCTGTCCGGCCTGCGCCGGTGGATCGAGGCGGCCAAGTGAGCCCTCGCATCGCCGTCACCGGTCGCATCCCCTCTGCGGGGCTGGACCTGCTGCACGAGGCGGGTGAGGTGGTTGCCTGGGATTCGCTCGACGTGCCCTCCGTCGAGCAGGTGCACGACATGGTGCGCGGCGCCGATGCAGTGCTCACACTGCTCACCACCAAGGTCGATGCGGCGTTCCTCGATGCGGCCGGCCCCCGACTGAAGGTGGTCGCCAACGTGGCCGTGGGCTACAACAACATCGACGTCGCCGCCTGCGTCGAGCGTGGGGTGGTCTGCACCAACACGCCTGGCGTGCTCACCGACGCCACGGCCGACATCGCCATGGCACTTGTGCTGATGGCCACTCGTCGCCTCGGTGAAGGCGAACGGATCATCCGCAGCGATGCTCCTTGGCAGTGGGGCATGTTCTACATGCTCGGTTCAGGCATCCAGGGCAACCAGTTGGGCATCATCGGCATGGGCGACATCGGCCAGGCGCTCGCACGGCGGGCCAAGGCGTTCGGCATGAGGATCGCCTACAGCAATCGCAAGCCCGTGTCACCTCGCATCGAAGCCGACCTCGGTGCGCAGTTCATGAGCCAGGACGAGTTGCTGAGCACCAGTGATGTGGTCAGCCTCAACTGTCCGTACAGCTCGGCGACGCATCACCTGATGAGCACCGATCAGTTCCGGATGATGCGGCCCGGTGCGTTCCTGGTGAACACCGCGCGCGGTCCGATCGTCGACGAAGCCGCGTTGGTGGAGGCGCTGCGCAGCGGCCAGATCGCCGGCGCCGGCCTCGATGTGTTCGAGAACGAGCCCGCTGTGCACCCTGGCCTGCTGCAGTGCGAGAACGCAGTGCTCATCCCACATCTCGGCTCCGCCACACAAGAGACCCGCGCAGCCATGGCCCGCCTGGCAGCGCACAACGCGGTCAACGTGTTGGCCGGGGTGGCGCCGCCCACACCGATCCCGCTGCCGTCGACCTGATCAGCGTCGTTCTCCCGGTTTGTGTCAAGCGTCCGGATTCACAGCCCCTGGCAGCGGCTCGACAGCCTTGACGGAAGAGCGGGGGAAGCGGGGGAAGCGCGGGAAGGGGCGGGAGCGCCAGGTTGACAGCGCGAGCAGCAGCGCCATCAGCAGCACCCAGGGTGTGTCGCCGGTGTGCGAGTACCAGGTGCGCACGCCGCGCAACTCGATGGTGCGGGTGATCACCTCCTGCTCGCTCACCGACGTGCGCTGGTACACCTCGCCCTCTGGCGAGATGAACGCGCTGAAGCCCGTGGGCGAGGCCTGCACGACCCACCTGTTCTGCTCGATCGCGCGCAGCCGCGACGATGCGACCTGCTGGCTCTGCAGCACGGTCCAGGTGTAGCTGCTGCCGTTGGTGGGGTTGATGATCACGCTGCCGCCGGCCTCGATGCCGTCGTCGACCCTGTCGCCGAAGAAGACCTCCCACGAGATCACCGTCGCCAGGCGGGTGCCGTCGGGCAGCTCCAGCACAGCCGGCCCAGTGCCGGCCACCGCGTCGCGAGGCACCAGGTCGGTGGGCGCGCCGAGCGCATGCAGCAGATCGCGCATGGGCATGTACTCGCCGAAGGGAACACGCTGCACCTTCTCGTACCGGCTGACCACTTCACCTTCAGGGGTGACGACGACCTGAGCGTTGACGAAGCGGTCGCCGTCGGCGGTGTCCTCGGTGATGCCGACCGCGAACGGTGCGCCGATGCGTTGTGCCTGCGCGGCGACCAGCCCGAGCTCGCGACTGCCTTCGAAGGTGACCACGTCGATCACGTTCTCCGGCCACACGACGAGATCGACGGAGCCGGGCTCGATGGCGGCGGTGGCAGCGAGGTGGCGTTGCAGCACGTCCTCCGCCGAGGTGTCGATGGCGTGCGTGCCCTGTGGCCCGCCGCCTTGCACGGCAGCGACTCGGATGGGCACCCACTGCACCTTGTCCCCGTGCATGCCGTCGGCGAACGTCGGCAACACCAGCCACACGATCATGGCGGCGAGGAACGCCAGCACGCCATGCCACTCGCCCTTGGCGGTGATGCCTCGCTTGCGCGCCAGTGCCGGCACCACCGGTGAAGGCCCGGCGAGCGCGAAGCCCACCTGGAACACGAACCAGGTGAGCAGGATGACGCCGCCGACGCGGACGATCTCCGCGAACGGCCCCGCCGCCTGCCCGATGGCCACACTGGCCAGCGGCACACCGCCGAACGGGAAGCAGAACCGCAACGCCTCGGCCAGCGTGTGCGCTGCCGGGCGGCCGATCACCCGCCACGGACCGCGCGGTGCCACCCATGCGGCCACCGCATGGAACCCTGCGAACATCGACGCGGCCACCAAGTAGCCGGGTGCGGTGAGGAACCACATCCATGCCATGCCCGGGAACAGCCAGGCAGCGCCGAACAGCCATCCGCGAGCCAGCCGCTGCCGGCCGGTGGCCGCCTGCTGGGCGGCCGTCTCGTACACGGCGACACCGAGGAACGCCAGCGGCCACAGGCCCCACGGCGGGAGCGCGGCGGCGACCAGCAAGCCGCCCAGCACACTGAGCAACGCATGGCGTGACGGAGGGCGCAGGCGGCGTGGCATCGTCGTGCGACGCTACTGGCTGACGGCTCGTGTAGGGCGGCCACCGGCACACCATTGCCGGCACGGCCTACTGGTCGGTGAGCTCCAAGTGCACCACGATGCGCTCCTTGGTGGAGCCCACCGGATGACAGGCGAACAGGGTGGCGGTGAACGCTGCCGTCTGATCGATGATCCAGATCGCGTCGGGAGTGACCACTTCTGTGGAGGTGACCTCGTACACGAAGCGACCTTCGAGGGTGTTGAGCACGACGTCGTCGCCGGGGAGCAGCTGGTCGATGTTGCGGAACGGCTTGTCGTGGCTGGTGCGGTGACCGCCGATGACCACGTTGCCGACATGACCCGGCATCGCGCTGCCCGGCCAGTGGCCGGGGCCGTGGTCCAGCACGCTGAGGCTGACGCCCTCCAACATCGGCTTGACCACGCCCAGCGAGGGGATCTCGAGCGAGCCCAGCTCGACGATCGGCTCCTTCATCTTCGGGTCGGGAGGCGGCATCGGCACCGGCAGCACCAGCGACGTGGTGGTGGTGGCGATGCTGGTGGTGGTGGCCACGGTGGTGGTGGCGGCGATGGTGGTGGTGGGCGAAGCAGTGGTGCCGGGAGCAGCGCTCGTGCTGGCCGGCACGGCTGCAGCGCCCGTCTGCGCGCCCTGGCCGCAGCCGGCGAGCAGCATGGCGACCAGGGAGAGAGCGATCACTCGGAGGCGCATGACGGTCAGTCTGCCACCGTCTGGAGAAACGTGTGCAGCGCTGCTGCCGCCTGTTGGGCCGAGCGAATGCACGCCGGTACCCCGATGCCGTGGTAGCTGGCACCTGCAATCGCGAGCCCAGCAGGCAGGGCCTGCTCGGCAGCGGCCACACGTGCCGCGTGGTGTGGCCGGTACTGGGGGAAGGCGCCCGGCCAGCGACTGACGCGCGCGTGCTGCGGTTGCAGGGTGAGGCCGAGGTGGTGCCCCACCTCGTCGATCGCGGCGGCGAGCAGTTGCTCGTCGGAGAGATGCAGCACCGCGAGACCGTCGCGGCCCAGCGAGACGCGCAGCACCACCGACGACGGCAGCCTCCAGTGCGACCACTTCTGCGACCCGAACGAGACGGCGGTGACCAACCGCTGCTTCGGCTTGGGAACGAGGTAACCGCTCATGCCGATCAGCCCGCGCGGCCAATCGCCGGCATCGAGCGCGATGGTGACCATTGCCACGTCGGCCGATGGGATGGCCGCCAATGTGGTGGCGGCCGCCGGAACGGGCTGCCGGAGCAGCCGGCCCGCCGCGGCGGCCGGCGCGGCGAGCAGCACTGCCGCGAAGTGCTCGCCGTCGACCCGCCAGCCCTTGCCGTCGCGCTCGACAGCCTGCACCGGGGTGTTCGTGCGCAACTCGGCCCCGGCGGCCGTGGCGGCGGAGGCCGTGGCGAGTGCGAGGGCACCCATGCCATCGCGAGGGGCGTAGAACACGGGCCCGGCGTTGGCCGGTGGCTTGGGCATCTTGCGGCCGGTGAGCAGCACGCTGCGGCCCTTGCCGGCGAGGTCGGCGATCTGCGGCACCGCCGCCAGGCTGAAGTGGTCGGTGTCGGCCGCGTAGATGCTGCCCACCAGCGGGTCGACCAGGCGCAGGTGGATCTCGCTGCCGAAGCGAGCGCGCACGAAGCCGCCCAACGAGTCGGGTTCCAGCGACGTTCGCCGACGCAACGGCTCGGTGGCCGCGCGCAGCTTGCCGGGCCAGCTGAGCAACCTCGACCGGGCCAGCGCCATCACCTCGGTGGGCATGCCCAGCAGCAGCCCTTCGGGAATCGGGTGCAGCGCATCCCACCACACCGCGGCTCTGCCGGCTTGCGGTGAGACCAGGGGGAGACCCAGGGCGGTGGCCAGCGCGGTGCCCCAGGGAAGGCGGGCCAGGAACGCATCAGGCCCCTCGTCGATGCCCGGGTGGCCGGCGAACGGCGAGGTGCGCAGCTTGCCACCGAGGCGATCGTCGCTCTCGAAGACGGTGACCTGCACGCCCAACCCGTTGCCGTTGCCGTTGTCGTTGTCGTTGCCCGTGCCGGTGCACAGTGCGTGAGCAGCGGCGAGCCCGGTGATGCCGCCGCCGACCACGGCGACCCGTTGGCTGCCAGCGGCCATGACTAGCCGGCTTCGATCACACGTCGGGCGAGCGCGGCCATCACCGTCGGATCGTCGTTGACGCAGGCGGTCCGGGCGAACGCCAGGCCGCGCTGGGCGGCGTGACGGGCAGCCTCGATGTCGAGGTCGTACAGCACTTCCAGGTGGTCGGCCACGAAGCCCACTGCGCTGACGAGCACGCCGCGCTCGGCACCGGCGTGGTTCTCCGAGTCGGCGAGCTCGTCGATCACCTGCAGGATGTCGGGGCCCAACCACGGCTCTGGCGTGCGCCCCGCGCTCTGCCAGGCGAGCGCCCAGCTGTTCCACCGGCCGAGACCGGCCGCGGCGGCCACTGCCTCGGCGGTGGCGCGCAGCTCGTCGGGGTAGCGGTCGCCGGCTGCAACGATGCGTTGTGGCAGCGAGTGAGCGGTGAACAGCACCTTCGTGTTGGGGGGCAGGGTGGCCAGCTTGGCGCGAAGGTCGGTGGCGACGAACTGCACGAACGCCGGTTCCGTAGCCCAGCTCTCGATGCCGCTGACGGTGATGCCGTGCGGTTCGGCCGCAGCGCGGGCGCGATCGAGGTACTGGCCGATGGAGAACGCCGAGTAGTGCGGCGCCAACACGAGACCGACGATGTGACGGAACCCCTCGGCCGCCAACTGGTCGACCGCCACCTCCACCTTCGGGTGTGCGTGCTTGAGGCCCAACGCCACGTGATAGCGGCCGGGGGCGGCGTGGTCGAGAGCAACCTGCAGGCCGGCTCGTTGCGCCTCGGTGCGCGCCGCCAACGGGCTGGTGCCGCCCAGCGCGTCGTAGCGAGCCGTGAGGTCGGCCAGCTGCTCGGGGGTAGGGGCACGGCCGCGGCGGATGTCGGTGTAGTAGGGCTCGATCTCGTCGCGTGTGCGCGGGGTGCCGTACGCCATCAGCAGCACCGCCGTCGTGGAGGTCATCGTCGTGTCGCCTCGTGCACGCGAGCGGCCACGGCGGTGAGCACCTCTGGGTCGGTGTTGGGTTGCACGCCGTGGCCGAGGTTGAAGATGTGGCCGGGGTGTTGGGTGCCGTCGGCCAAGCGGTTGTCGGCAAGCACCGCATCGGTGCCGTCGAGTGCAACGTCAGTGCCGGCGAGCACCAGTGCTGGGTCGAGGTTGCCTTGCACCACCAGGTCTGGGCCCATGCGCACACGCGCGCCGAGGATGGATGTGCGCCAATCGAGCCCGAGCACCTTGGGCCCGGCGGCGAGCATGTGCTCGAGCAGGTGGTCGCAGCCGATGCCGAAGTGGATGCCCGGCGCCTCGGGATGCAGCGCCCGCAGCTGCTGGAACACCGACCTCGAATGTGGCAGTACGAACCGCTCGTAGTCGACGGCACTGAGCGCGCCCGCCCATGAGTCGAACAGTTGGAAGGCGCGTGCGCCGTTGGCCAGCTGGCTGCTGATGGAGGCGACGGCGTGTTGCACGAGGCGGGCCATCAGCGAGTGCCACAACACCGGCTCGGTGTGCATCAGCCGCTTGGTGTGCTCGTAGGTGCGGCTGGGGCGCCCTTCCACGAGGTAGCTGGCAACGGTGAAGGGGGCGCCGGCAAAACCGAGCAGCGGCACCTGCTCGGGGAGCTCGGCCACCATCTGCCGCACGGTGTCGAGCACGTAGGGCGTGTCGGCTTCGGGCTCGAACTCGCGCAGGCGGGCGAGGTCGGCGGCCGTGCGGAACGGTGTGGCGCACACCGGCCCGGTGCCCGGTGCCACGTCGATGCCGAAGCCGACGGCGTGCGCGGGAACCACGATGTCGCTGTAGAGCACGGCGGCATCGACGCCATAGCGGCGCACGGGCTGCAGCGTGAGCTCGGTGGCGAGGTCGGGCACCTTGATCGCATCGAGGATGCTGCCTTCGCCACGCAGTGCCCGGTACTCGGGCAGGCTGCGGCCCGCCTGCCGCATGAACCACACAGGGGTGTGCGCGGCCGGGCGGCCCGAGGCCGCGTCGAGGAAGGGGGTGGACGCCATCGCCCGGGCACGTTACCGTGCGTCGCCGTGTTGCGTCCTGTGCATCAACCTTCGGTGCCCGGCGACCAGCAGTTCGGGTACCAGCCGGCGCTGGATGGTGTGCGTGGCGTGGCGGTGGCCCTGGTGCTGTGCTTCCACAGCGGCTTCTCCTGGATGTCGGGCGGCTACGTGGGCGTGTCGGTGTTCTTCACGTTGTCGGGCTTCCTCATCACGTCGTTGCTCATCCTCGAGCACCAGCGCACCGGCCGCGTGTCGTGGTCGGCCTTCGTGGTACGGCGAGCGAAGCGGTTGTTGCCGGCAAGCCTGCTGTGCTTGGTGGCGATTGCGTTGCTCGCGTGGAGCGGCCAGTTCGCCGACGTGCCGCACCTGCGGCGCGACATCGTCAGCGCGGCGATGCAGGTGGCCAACTGGAACGCGTTGCACGGCTCGGGGTCGTACGCGGATCTGTTGAGTCGGTCGGCCGGCGTGACCAGCCCGGTCGAGCACTACTGGTCGCTGGCGGTGGAGGAGCAGTTCTACTGGGTCTGGCCGCTCGCGTTCATGCTGCTGCGGCGCGTCTCGAAGGGGCGCATGCGGCTCTTCATGTCGCTCGCGGCGCTGGCCGCGACGGGGGTCGTCGCCGCTCGAGTCATCGCCGTGCACTGGGGGCCCGACGAGGCGTACTGGGCGACACCGGCACGGGTCGGTGAGATCCTCAGTGGCGCGGCGCTCGCCGCCGGTTGCGTGGTGTGGCAGCGCCGACCCCGCTGGCTCGGTGCGCTGGGGGTCGGCGGGCTGGGTGTGGTGCTGTGGGCGGCTGTCGAGTGGCCGACACGAGGCGGGCCGGCGTACGCCGGGTGGTTGGGTGTGTTCAGCCTCGCCTCGGCGGCCCTGATCCTCGGTCTGCAGGCTCCGGGGGTGCTGCGCACGGCCCTCTCGGTGCAGCCGCTGGTGTGGTTGGGGCGCATCAGTTACGGGGTGTACGTGTACCACTGGCCGATCTTCCTGCTGCTCACGCGGCGAACTGTGGGGTTGACCGGTTGGTCGTTGTTCGCACTGCGCATCGCCGCCACGGTGCTCGTTGCTGTGCTGTCGTTCGTCGTGGTGGAGCAGCCGGTACGCCGCGGTGGGTTCTCGCCGCGCCGTGCGCTGACGCTGGCCATGCCGATCACCGTGGCAGTGGTCGTGCTGGCCGTGCTGCTGGTGCCGGCGGCGCCGGGGCGCCGCAAGGTCGCGGTCGCACGGTCCGTCACGCCGACGTCGGTGGCGCAGCCGTCAACGACAACGTCACCGGCAACGACGGAGACAACCGCGACGACAGCGGCAACGGCAACGTCGACGGCGACTGCAACGGCAACGACAGCGGCAACGACAACGGCAACGGCAGCGGCCTTGCGGGTCGACTCGTTGAACGTGGTGTTGATCGGCGACTCGACGGCGGTCGCGCTCAACGACGGCCTCACCGCGTGGGCGGGTGAGGCCCCTGGGCGAACCGTGGCGTCGATCGCCAGCCTCGGTTGCGGGTTGATCAGGGGCGCCACGCTGTTGGGGGATGTGAGCAACGAGTTCGGCGAGCAGTGCGACGAGGTGTTCGGCAGTGACCTGCCACACGTGTTGCGCACCAACGGTCCGCAACTCGCGTTGATCATGGTGACCATCCCCGACCTGACGATGCGCGAGTGGAGTGGCGACGAGGGCATGTTGCTGCCGACCGACGACCGCTATCGGGCGCGCATGCTCGACGACTATCGCGCCGCGGCACTCACGCTGGTGGCCGGTGGCGTGCAGCGCATCGCATGGGTCGTGCCGCCGGCGCCGAGCGACTGGTGGGTCGGCTGGGAGTCCGAGATCTACACGCCGGAGGGCTGGCGGTTGCTGACCGAGGTGATCGACACCGTCGCCGGCGAGTTCCCGGGTGTTGTCGACGTGGTGCACCTCGACTCGTGGTTCGGCGAGCTCGGCGCGGACAACGACGATGCCGTGCGCAGTGATGGCTTGCACCTCAGCGCCGCCGGCGCGCTGTGGGTGATGGACGAGTTCCTCGGTCCGGTGCTGTTGCGACTCGCTGCGGTGTAGCAGGATCGCGGGATGGCAGCTGACCAGTCCCCTCACCCTCGTCTGTTCTCCCTGGAGGGAAAGACCGCGGTCGTCACCGGCGGCAGCCGTGGCATCGGGGCCATGATCGCTCGCGGTTTGCTCGATGCAGGTGCCAGCGTGGTGATCTCCTCGCGCAAGCAGAGCGAGCTCGACGATGCTCGCATCGCACTGTCCGCGTTCGGCGACGTGCACGCGATCCGTGCCGACGTGAGCACGCTGGAAGGCGTGGAGAAGCTGGCTGCCGAGGTGGCGGCGCACTTTCCCACGCTGAACATCCTCGTCAACAACGCAGGTGCCACCTGGGGCATGCCGCTCGACGACTTCAGCGAGCACGCCTGGGACAAGGTGATGGACACGAACGTGAAGGGAGTGTTCTTCCTCACGCAGCGGCTGCTGCCCAACCTGCGCGCCGGTGCGACGGCCGACGACCCGAGCCGCGTGATCAACGTCGGCTCCATCGACGGGCTGCACGTGAACCCGATGGACACCTACAGCTACGCCGCCAGCAAGGCCGGCGTGCACCACCTCACTCGCGCGCTGGCGCGCAAGCTCGGCCCTCAGCACATCACGGTCAACGCAATTGCTCCGGGCCCGTTCGAGAGCAAGATGATGGCTGCGACGCTGCAGGCGTTCGGCGAGTCGATCGCCAAGTCGTCGCCGCTGGGGCGCATCGGGCGACCCGACGACATGGCGGGTGTCGCTGTCTTCCTCGCCAGCCGGGCCGGCTCGTACGTCACCGGCTCGGTCATCGCCGTCGACGGCGGCATCGCCACCACCGCCTGAGCGCCAGCGCACCCCACCCACGCCGGCGCATGCGGCATCTGCGCGCTGCCGGTTGGCGTACCCGCGGCTGCCGATAGAGTTTTCAGACCACGTTTCCGGGTCCTGAAGGGCGTGGCACCTCACACCACCATGTCGCAACATCACCCCGATCTCGCTACCGAGCAGGCGTTCATCGACCACGCCTACCACTGCCTCGAGCAGAGCAAAGTCGACGCGTGGAAGATGCGTGGGCTCCACGAAGGCACCCTCGGGGGCACCTTCCAGGCCCGCTACGAGCGCGACGTGTTCGACGAGGCCGTGTTCAACCGGCTCACCCAGCTGGATCTGGGCACGGCTGCGCTGGTGTTCGGTCGCATCGACCGCACCGAGGGCGACCGCACCGACGACGACCGGGCCGACGCGCGTGCAGCCGGCGGTGTCGACGTCGAAGGAGCCGGGGTGGAGAGCTTCCACATCGGTCGCCTCGCCGTGGCCGACGAGAACAGCGACCCGGTGGTGGTCGATTGGCGGGCGCCGGTGGCCGAGCCGTTCTACCGCGCCACCGGTCGTGATCCACTCGGTCTGGTTCGCCGGCGCCACTTCCACGTGCAGGGCCGCCAGCTGCTGGGCCTGGAGGACGAGCTGTTCGGCGACGGGCATCTGGGCATCGGAGCGGAAGGCGACCCCGTGGTCGGCACAGCTCCTCGGCCGGATGGCATCAGGGGCTACAGCACCCTGCTGGCCGCGCTCGAGCGAGGTCGCACCGGGCAACTGGGCGACATCGTCGCCACCATTCAAGGCGAGCAGGACGAGATCATCCGCAGCCCGCAAGCCGGTGTGCTGGTCGTGCAAGGTGGGCCTGGCACCGGCAAGACCGTGGTGGCGTTGCACCGTGCCGCCTACTTGCTGTACACCTTCCGCTTCCCGCTGGAAGATCAAGGCGTGCTGGTCATCGGCCCCAACCGCGTGTTCCTGCGGTACATCGAGCGCGTGCTGCCGTCGTTGGGTGAAGCCGGCGTCGAGCAGGTGGTGCTCGCCGATCTGGTGCACGACGTGCAGTGGGCCCGTTACGCGATCGACCCTCCCGACAACCAGATGGCTGCGCGCGTGAAGGGCGACCTACGTATCAGCCTGGTCATCGACAAGGCCGTCACCGACCGCGAGCGCCCGCTGCGCGACGACCTGGTGGTGCCGTTCCGCACCGGCTACGTGCGCCTGCGTGCCGCCGAGTCCGCCCGCATCGTGCGCGCCGCGCAGCGCCGGTTCCGCAAGCACAACGCCGCTCGCCGTTGGGTCGAGGGCGAAGTGTGGGCGGCGATGGCCGCCGGCTGGCACGACGAAGCGGTCACCGTTGCACACGTGAAGGAAGCGGTGCGCGCGCTGCCCGAGGTGCGCGCCGCGCTGGAACGCATGTGGCCGGTGCTCTCGCCGGCGCAACTGCTGCACGACCTGTACGGCAGCCGGGCCCTGCTGAAGTTGGCCGGCGCGAAGCACCTCAGCGAAGCCGAGTACCTGTCGCTGTACCGCGATCGCGAGGCCGACGTTGCCGATGTGCGCTGGACCGAGCACGACGTCGCCATCCTCGACGAAGCCCGCAGCTACCTCGGCGCCCGCCCGGCGAAGGGCACGCTGAAGCCTGACGAGGCCGACGAGATCCGCACCTACGGCCACATCGTGGTCGACGAAGTGCAAGACCTCACGCCGATGCAGCTGCGCATGGTATCGCGCCGTTCGCTCAACGGCAGCATGACCGTGGTGGGCGACATCGCCCAGGCCACCGGCGCCCTGGCCCCCGACGATTGGGACGACATCCTGCGCCACCTGCCCGCCACCCGTGGTGCACGGGTCATCGGCCTCAGCGTCGGGTATCGCATTCCCGCACAGATCATGGAGCTGGCCAACAAGGTGATGATGGCCGCCACGCCCTCGCTGCGTGCGCCCACCAGCGTGCGGGCGGGTGACGAGCACCCCGAGTACGTGCACGTGGCGGGTAGCGAGCT
>JACDJC010001325.1_pt1 | contig 22375 bp, 20 predicted proteins | sample 7454191 | NCBI WGS metagenome assembly JACDJC01 (sample SAMN14253291, study PRJNA609438) | sludge metagenome | isolation source: sludge after 25d culture with pyrite and EDTA | collected 2018-12-20 | reverse complement strand
GGACCTTGACCTCGCCACTTTCGACCGACACATCAACCGCCTCTACTCGCCACGGCGACTTGATCCCCAGGATCTGCTGGTACAGCTGTTTGTCTCTCATTCTCCTACGCTAAACCACCCACTCGATCAGGGGAAGAGCCTATATACGCAATACGCGGGTCTTCTTGTGCGGATCACTCCAGAGTGAACCAGAGCTTCGTCCGTGCGATGTGCCGGGATGTGCCCACGCGTTTGCGAGGGAGGCAACGACTTGGGATCGCGTTACCTCCCGCACTGACGCTGGCAAACCTAGCGGATTCGCTTTCGGCCCAGCCGCAATGAATTGGCCACCACTGACACCGAGCTCAGGCTCATTGCCAGAGCAGCGATCATCGGGCTCAGCAGCAAACCTGTCAGTGGGTACAGCACGCCGGCCGCGACCGGCACACCCAATGCGTTGTAGAGAAACGCGAAGCCCAGGTTCTGCTTCATGTTGGCAACAGTCTCGGCGGAGATCGAGCGTGCCCGCATGATGCCGCGCAGGTCGCCTTTCACCAGCGTGACCTGCGCGCTGGACATCGCCACGTCGGTACCCGTGCCCATGGCAATCCCGACATCGGCGCCTGCAAGTGCAGGCGCGTCGTTGATGCCGTCGCCGGCCATCGCAACCTTGTGGCCCTTGGCTTGCAACCGTCGTACCAGGTCGATTTTGTCCTGCGGACGGACTTCACCATGGACCTCGTCAATGCCCAGGGTCTGTGCGACAGCCTGCGCCGTGGTGACGCCATCGCCGGTGGCCATCACGATTTTCAGGCCAGCCTCGTGCAGCGATTTGATGGCATCCGCAGTTGTGGCCTTGATCGGGTCGGACACCGCGAGCAGGCCGGCCAGCACGCCATCGACTGTCAGGTACATGACGCTCGCACCGGCTCGACGCAACTCTTCGGCGGGAGTGGAAAGCACGGAAGCATCCACGCCGACTTCGTGCATCAGCGCGGTGTTGCCGATCGCCAGTGTGGCGCCGCCAACCTTGCCGCGTACGCCGATGCCGGTAGATGACTCAAAGCTCTCCGGCGTTTCCAGGGTCAGGCCACGATCGCGGGCCTCGGTGACGATTGCATCGGCCAACGGGTGCTCGCTGCCCTGATCGAGACTGGCTGCCAGACGCAGGACTTCTTGCTCGGTAAATCCTTCGGCCGCCAGGGTGGAGTGGAATGCCGGACGTCCCTCGGTCAGGGTTCCAGTCTTGTCCACAATCAGGATGTCGATCTTGCGCAGGTTCTCGATCGCTTCGGCATCGCGGAACAACACCCCTTCTCCGGCGGCGCGACCGGTCGCAACCATGATCGACATCGGTGTGGCCAGTCCCAGCGCGCAAGGACAGGCGATGATCAGCACCGAAATCGCGTTGAGAACTGCAAACGTCCACGACGGTTCCGGGCCGAACAGCCCCCAGACGAAGAACGTCGCGACGGCGATCGCCAGCACCGCCAGCACAAACCAGAAAGCGACCTTGTCGGCCATTCGCTGCATCGGTGCGCGTGAGCGTTGCGCCTGCGCCACCAGTTGCACGATCTGCGACAGCACAGTCGCCGAGCCGATTTTCCCCGCGCGAATCACCAGGCTTCCGGTGCCGTTGAGCGTCGCGCCGATGACACTGGAACCGATGCTTTTCTCGACCGGGATGGGCTCCCCGGTCAGCATTGATTCGTCGACATTGGAACGGCCTTCGATCACTTCGCCGTCCACCGGCACCTTCTCGCCGGGACGCACGCGCAGGCGATCACCCACATGGACCTCGCTGAGTTCGACATCCTCCTCGTCGCCGTCGTCGCGCAGGCGGCGTGCAGTCTTTGGTGCAAGTCCCAGCAGCGCCTTGAGAGCGGTGGATGTCTTTGAGCGAGCACGCAGTTCGAGGAGTTGGCCGAGCAGGGTCAGTGTGACGATGGCCGCGGCAGCTTCGAAGTAGACCCCTACGCGGCCATGTTCGTGGAACGACTCCGGGAACAACTCCGGCGCGAGGGTGGCAATGACGCTGTAGCCGAACGCCGCACCGACGCCGATACCGATCAGCGTCCACATGTTGGGACTGCGGTTGCGCACCGACTGCACGCATCGAACAAAGAATGGCCAGGCTGCCCACAGCACCACCGGAATGGTCAGTACCAGCTCGATCCAGGTTCGAGTTTCCACCGGCCGCACGTGCAGAAGGCTTCCATAGGCGCTTGGCCAGAAGTGCCAGAACAGCAATCAAGACCAGAACACCAGCGCCAAACAAGACGAACAGGTACCGATACTGCTCCCAAGCCACTCGCACGGATGCCAGTTGCAGATGAACAAAGAAATCTGCGTCGAAATCTCGCCCAGAGAAGCGCACCAGCGCGAAAAACAGCATGCGAACAAAGAACAGCGTCACGATCGCGAGCGTTGCAGCTATCACCCAGCTGCGGCGCCATCGCCATGCCAACCAGGACGATGCCACTAGCAGCCCCACCACCCCAGTGGTGCTGGTTAGATTTTGCCAGTCAAAAAAGCGTGCTTCGAGCCAAGACAGGCCAACATGCGCAGGAAGCCATAGCGCAACTGCAACCGTCACCCACAGCAATACAGCGCTGCGCGGACCGCGGTCGGCGAACAGATTCTTTGATGTCATTGGGCGCCATCCATTCTTGTACCAGCACGCCAAGGTACGGCTGTCACGGAGCAAGGTAACCCACAGGCTACAACGTGAATGCAACTTGTCACCTTCATACGAAATGACGCATCGAACCAGATGAAGTCTGTAAGAACCGGTGGCGATAACAAACAACCCACCGGAAACGTGAAGGCCTCAAGTGATTGGTTGCGGTAGGAACGGTGGTTGCCCGGCGCCCCTGCTGCCACCGCTCCGGCCGTCGGATGGCCGTGCAATGGCTTCGCAAGCGCGATCGCGCCGTTGACGCTGCCATCCGACGCCTTCCCAGGTCGCCAAGTCAAGATAGGCGCGATCTGCCAAGTGATGCACTTCGGGGCTGAATTTGACAGACTAAAAAAACCCGCAACACGTGTTCGACGAATCCTTCGCGATTATAACGGGCTCATGACCTCGGCTTGTGGGCAATGAAAACATCGGCACCCGGCCCGATGATACCGGCGTCGGGTTCCTGCAGGCGCCAGAGCTCCGTCTCGAAACCGATTTCGTTCAAGCGCACCAGCATCTCGAGGCCAAAGATCGTCCACACCAGAATCCCTTCGCCCGGGTGAACCGGATCGACGTGGTAGAGCGCCTCATGGTGATGCACCAGCTTGCCGTCGACCAGCGAGGCCCGTACGTTGTCGCGGATCATGGCCTCGCCGTAGGGTACCGTGAAAAAATGCCGCCCGCCCGGCTTGAGCACACGATATATCTCACTGTGTGCCTGATACGGTCGTGGCATGTGCTCAAGCACTTCGCTGGAAAGCACCACATCAAAACGCGCCGACGCGAAGCTGAGCGCTTGCAGATCCTCATTGCGCGTGCCGTCAACGACCTCGCCAAACTCGGACTTGTCACCCCAGTATTCCGAACACTGATACTGCGGATGCACCTTCAGCGCCTCATGCAGAGGGCCGTTGGCCTCAGTGTTGTAGATGCTGACAGCTTCGGGCATGCGCAGCGGGCCGCGAGCCTCCAAGCCGAGCTCCCGGCGCAGCATCCAGGCCATCTGGCGCTGCCGGTTCGAGCATCCACACCGCCGACAGAGGCCAGACTCGCGCAGGTTCTCACTGAAGGGTTTGAATTTGCCGCTCGCGCCACAGATCGTGCAGATGCCAGACAGGCGTTGTCCAGCCAGCGCTGCGGACTCGATGGGCGACACAACATGGCTTACCGGCGGGTAATGCCGCACCGTGGCACTGCCGGGCACGGTGCCGGACGCCGGCGGTTGCGCACCGCTGGCAACGTTCACCGGCCGATTCCTGTTGAACCAGTTCAGCGACATGCGCGGTGGTCACTCGACCACGAAGTCGACGTCGTTGCTCTGAACCGGAGTAGCGCCCTGCTTCACCGTCACATGCAAGGCATAGGTTCCGGGTACCGCATAAAGCGAAGGTGGCACGATCGCCGTCACCAACTCACCCTGCACCACCGTGGCCAAGGAATGCCCGTTGAAATCAATCGCGACATCGGCACCATCCAGCGACTGATTCAGCCGGATCCACAGCGCGGCACTGCCGTCCGGTTGCGCATTGAAGGCTATCCCAGCCTTGGTCCGGTCCGGACCCCAGTTGGTGATCTGCAGGGCCCCCTCCACCACGGCAGCAGTCTGATCGGTGGTATTCGAGGGCAACGCCTGATCACCCCGGTCACAACCAGCCAAGCCGACCGCCAGCCCGAGGACCAGGCTGAACAGGATCAGTGTTTTCGTGGACATTGCAGACTCCTCAACATGAAACGAATGAATCAGGATACATCGACCGGATCAGCATCGATGCTCAGCGGTCAAAAGCCCTTCTTCCATCGGCGACCGCGGGGAGTCCCCTTGCGGGCGAGAAGGACCTGTCCGCTGCGCTTCGAAGCTAACCAGGTCGTGCCTTGGTGCTCTGCGCGCCTTGTCCCGAGCCATCGCGGCGGCGCGCCACGAATTTTCCCGGCCGAGGTTCGACGCTGATCAGGAGATATCCCGAGAGGCTGTGAAAAAATCGCCCGCCTACTGCGAGCGCAAGATCTTGCCCACGTATCCAGGATATCGGTTCGCGCAGCGAAAGCGCTCACTCGAAGAACATCCCGTGCCTTGCACGCATCCGGCGCCGCTCCTCGCGCAACAACCAATGCGCCACCGCCCAAGTCACGCTGCGGCGCGAGGGCGGCGTGTATTGGCCGGCGAAGACCAGCGAGCGCTGCGGCAGGCGAACCGGGCCGGCCAGACCCAGGTGAGCGTAGGCGCGTTCCAGCACGGCCTGGGGCGTGTCACGGAATTCATGGCTGCGCAGCACCAGCACCAGGGATCGGTCGAAATGGCGATACAGCGTGTCGAGTTGTCGCGCGTAGTCGCCACGCAAGCGGTACGAATGATGCCGCAGTGGCGAATCCGGCGAGAAGTCGTCCAGATGTCCCCGCAGGCGCCAACGCTCCAGCAACAACGCCGGCAGCAGCGGCCAGTGCTCATCGCCTCGTCCGTACTCCATGTGGTACTGCGAGATGGCCCGCTCCACGGGGTCACGCAGCAGCAGCAGCCAGCGCATCTGCGGGTTGTAGCGGGCAATCCGTTGCACGAAGCGTTCGTGCAGGCAGTAGATCGGCGTGGCGTCGCCCACCAGTCGGCCAGCGACGTCTTCGGCATAGTGCGGTGCATAGCGGCGATCGACCTGCGCCCGGTCCCAGTCCTCGTCAAAATCCGGCGCATCGAAAACGTGGGCCTCCTTGCCGCTGGGCAGCAGTACCTGCGGGTGCTGGCTCAGGCATTGCGCCAGTGCGGTCGTACCGCCCTTCTGCACGCCACCGATCAGGAAACGCACGCGGGCTTCGGTCGATTCAGTCATGCGCGCGGGAACTCATGCGATCGGCCAGCGCGTCCAGCTCGGCTTCGGAATACAGTGCCAGGCTGCCGCCGCCATGCGTGCGCAGCGCGGCCACCAGCGTAGCGGCCAGTGCCGGATCGTACTGCGCGCTGGTGTTGCGGCTGGCGAGTTCGGCGGTGGAGTCCGCCGGCAGGCCCGCCGCCTGCAGCAATCGGCGCCCGCTGCTGCCCACGATATCCTCGTAGCGCAGCAAGCGCGACGGTGGTACCCAGCGCGTCAACCGTTCGAAAAACCACTCCAGAATGATCACCTGCCGACGCAGGACATCGGCCTCGGCCGACAGCGCCGCGGCGAGTGCCGGATCGAGCCGTTCGCCCGCCGGCAGGCGTCCGTGCGACACCGGCAGGTCCACCGAATGCCACGAGGCAAGTACTGCCAGCGGATGTCGCACGATGCCCAGCACCGGCCAGCGCGTCGCCAGGGTCGGCAGCAGGGCCGTGAACGCCGCATTGTGTTTGATCACCAGCCGGAATGCGCCCGATAGCGGCTTGCCCACGTCGATATCGCCAAACTCGACCAACCACGGCCGGGCCTGCTGGCCCGGTACTCGCTCACCGTACGGATTGTCCGGAACGCGCCCTTGATAGTGCTTGCTCGGCACGCAGCCCTCATCCAGCGCACGCCGACGCACCATGGCGAAGTAGTCTGCAATCTCCCCGGCGGCGGCGGCAGGATCGGTCGGCAACTCCGCCACCGGCATCGGCTCGAACAGCGCCAGCGTGTCCGGCGCCTGTCCCAGCAGGCGGCAGGCCAGCGTGGTGCCGCCGCGGGGAATGCCGGTCAGCACCAGGTCGTTGCGATTCAGCGGTGCCATAGATCGTCCAGCTCATCGAGCAACGCATGCACCCGGCCACGCTCGGTCACCAGATCAAACTGCGCCGCGGTCTGACGTGCCGACGCCGCCAGCCGCGTGCGCAAGGCCGCGTCGCCATGCAAAAGCAGCACGGCACGCACGATCGCCGCCACGTCGCGGCCCGGCACCAGGGCGTTGTCGCCATCGCGCAGGTAGTCGCGGCTGCCCAGGCAATCGTATTGCACCAGGGCCCGCCCCATGCCGAGTGCCTCCAGCCCGGGCAGGTAGAAACCCTCGGCCGGATCAGGCAGGGTCACCACCACGGCGGCGGTGGCCATCAGAGCCAGATAGTGAGCGCGCGGCAATGGTTGCGTGTGCAGGCGGATGCGCAAGCCGGTGCCGGCCAGCGCATCGATCAGCGCCGCACCCAGCACAGGCTGCTTCAGGGCATCGATGAACACATCCAACTGTTGCGCCGCCACACCCAGCCGAGCGAGCATGGCCGTGTCCGCCGCCGCCGGAATCACCCGTACCGGCCCGTTCACTTCGCCGGTCGCCACAATCGCCTCGGCCACCGCCGTGCTGACGCAGATCCGGATGGCCCGGCGCGACAGAAACGCGCGCAGCGGCAGGGCCGGGTCGGCATGCCGGACATGTTGCACCAGGTTGATGACCGGCTGCGTCGACGGCAGCGACGACACCGCCGCCCAGTCCATGCCGCCCAGCAGCAAGGCATCGGCATCGCGCGGTTGCCACCGGTCAGTCAGCCCCGGCGCGTCCAGAAACGGATTGCCGGCCGCGTGATCCGATTCCGGCGACAGATAGACGACCGGCGCCCAGCCCGGGTGTGCCGCCACGTGGCCGATGTAGTCGCGCAGCTTGCCATGGCCGCCGGCATAGCCGTGGTAATCGCGATGGAACAGCATGCGTCGCATGGCAGGCTAACGCGGGTTGACGGTCATCGGAATCGGAAACAGGCCGGTGAACTGCTCCCGGCTGTCGTCGACCACGTCGAACGACAGCCAGCCCTCCTGGCGCGACAGGACCGTAGTCTGCTCCAGGGTCGGCGCGTCGACCACGCGCATGCGGAAGCGGTACACACCCTTCTGCAGGGTGGCATCGAAGGTCACATCCAGGCGCACCACGCCCTCATCGTCAGGTGCCGGTAGCGGAACGCGCCGGCCGGTAAGCTGCAGGCCCTTCCCGTCCATCAGGTCCAGGATCAGCCGTGGCGACTGCAGCGCCGCGTTCAGGCGGATGTCCAACGTCAGCCGCACGCTGTCGCCATAACGCAGCGAGGCGTGCCGCTCGCAATCGTTGATGCACGCACCCACCACGCAGGCATCGTTCGCTCCGTAGCCGAAGTCGATGCGTTCCAGACCCAAGGCGGCATGTTCGCGGCTGGCCTTGAGCACGTCGGTGTGAATGCGGTAAAGATATTCGGTGATGACTTCCTCGGGGGTGGCCTCCAGGATCAGCTGGCCGCGTTCGAGCAGCATCGCGCGGCGGCAGAACGACTTGACCGCATTCAGGTCATGGCCGACGAACAGCAAGGTGGTGCCGCGCGCCATGATCTCGTCGATGCGCGTCATCGCCTTGGCCTGGAAACGTGCGTCACCCACCGACAGGGCCTCGTCCACGATCAGGATGTCCGGGTCCACGTGCACCTGCACGGCAAACGCCAGACGCATCATCATGCCAGAGCTGTAGGTCTTCACCGGCTGGTCGACATACTCACCGATGTCCGCAAAGGCGAGGATGTCCTCCAGGCGCGCGGCGATCTGCTCGCGGCTCATGCCCAGCACGGCGGCATTGATGAAGACGTTCTCGCGCCCGGTCATTTCCTGGTTGAAGCCCGAGCCCAGCTCCAGCAGTGCGGCCACGCGACCATGGACAATCGCCGTGCCGCTGCTCGGCTGCAGTACGCCGGCAATCACTTGCAGCAAGGTGCTCTTGCCGCTGCCGTTCAGGCCGATGATGCCCAGTGCATCGCCGCGATGCAGCAAAAAATTGATGTCATGCAAGGCCTGGTGGTAACGCAGGTGCTTGTCCACGCGCGCCTGCAAACGTACCGACCAGCGCGGCAACACATGTGCGGCAACACCCTGCAAACGTTGCAGCAGCGGCACCCACAATCGTGCGGCTGGCGAACTCCACAGCCGATAGACCTTGGACACACCGCGCACTTCGATGGCGGCAACAGCAGTATCGGCAAGCGGAGCGGACATGGTGGGCCTAATGCGCAAGAGCCCGTCAGCTTAGCGGACCGCACCCGCGCCGGCCAGACGCGCTGTGGCGACAAGCTTTGTGACAAGCGGCCTGCATCGACGCTTCAGGTTATTCCTCGTATAAAAAAAACGGGCGGCCCGAAGGCCGCCCGTCCTGTCACGTTGGAACTTCAGCCTGGTTTAGTAGCTGCCGCTCACCGGCGTGCCGAGATTGCTCACGGTACCGGAGTTGTTGTTGCGGTTCAGGTTGGTCACTTCCATGCTGGCGATTTCGCCGGTCACGGTCAGGATCCACTTGCCGGCACCCGCACCCAGCGCGCCGCTCAGGCCCTTGGCCGTGTTGCCGTTCTGCAGATCGTCCGACGTCAGCTGGATCGACTTGCCGCCGCCCAGCGTCATGCTGACCGTACCCGCTGCCGCCGTACCGGCGTCGTCACGACCCGTGATCGTCACCAGGCCGGCGGTACCACCGGTGTTGCTGATGCGCAGGAAGCTCTCCTGGGTGGTGTTGCCGGCCGGATTGAAGGTGTAAACCACCGCCACCGGGCCGTTGTACGCCATCGCCATCGCATCGTCCGAGGCCGAGTTGGTCTTGGTAGTCGCCGTGCGGGTCATCACCGCCGAAGTGGTGATGGGGGTGGCGTCAATCACCTGGGCGTTGGAGCCCGGCAAGGTGAAGCACAGGATGCCGGCACCGGCGTTCAGCGAGCTGTAGGCCACGCCCGTGAAGGTGACCGAGGTCGCCGTGACGGTGCCCGGGAGCGTCGTGGTCGGAGCAGCGCAAGTACCCGCCGTCACCAGGTCCACCGTAGCGCCGGTCTGGGTGAACGCGTTGAAAGTGCCGTTCACGGTCAGGTTCAGCGTGTCGGCACCGGCCCAGGTAAAGGCCGCACCGGCGGCGTCCTGCATGCCGGCGACCACACCGACGGTCGGAGTGCCGGCCTCAAAGTACGCCTCGGTCGGGCCGTTGACGGCGCCGGTGGACGAGAAGCCGGTCTTGCTGTCTGCCGATTGCGAGCCCACGTCGATCCTCTTCAGCACGTTGCTGCTCGCGGCGACCGAATAGTCCAGCGCGTCTGCCGACTTCAGCACGTTTTGCGTGAACGGGGTCAGGATCACCTGCGCGGTGTTCGGGTCGGCGAAGGTGACCGTGACGCCCACGGTGCCGCCGGCGGTGGCGAGGTTGCCCACACCTTCCACGGTGATGGCACCAGCTGCCCAGGTCAGCGCGGGACCATTGATTACGCCGTTAGTACCCGGCTGGACCGAATACGTGACGTAATTGAAACCCACGCCGCCGGCCGCCACTGTGGCCGTCCAACCACCCGGCAAGGCCGCACCGATGCCCGGGGCGCCCAAAGCCGTGTACTTTGCGCCAGCCGGCAGTTCAAGGCGGACCGAGAAACCGGTGGTGCGACCGATGATCAGGTCGGTGTTGTCGATGTTCACGGAGGTAGCGCCCAACGCCACCACGGTGGTGGCGTCCTTGACGTCCAGATCGGCGACGAGGGTCGGCAGGGTGCTGGCGCCGGGGGGGGCCACATCGGTGAGCGTGGCGGCGAATGCGGACGGTGCGGCCAGCATGCACGCGGCCACGATGGCCATACTGAGCGAGGTCTTGCGAATGATCTTCGACATGTCGAATCTGACTCCTTGAATTTGGCGTTCGAACGTAGCCCACAACGGCCGTAGCACTACCTCGGTACCAAGGTGAAGTATCACGGACGGCGTTACCCTATAGCGTAGATACCGGAATCAGCTATCCCCCTTTTTGTAGCAACGCCGAACTACAGGGCGCAATCTATCCAAACCCGGTGGATGCGTCAACAAGTTGTTAACCCATGAACGCCGCCGTATTGGGCAATTGAGTGCTCGACCACAAAATCGCCGCGGCGGCGGCGGATCAGTCTCTGACGCCATCGCCTCGACGGTCGCCACGCGGCATGCGCGGCCTGCTGATGTATCCTACGCGGCTGGTCTTCAAGATATCCACGCCGTGCAGCTATCCGACCTCGTCTCCCCGTTCACCCGGCATCGCGCCCTGCTCGGCGCGCTGAGCCGGCGCGAGCTGGCCAGCCGTTACCGCGACTCGTTTCTCGGCAACCTCTGGATGGTGATCACGCCACTGCTGATGCTGGCCATGTATACGTTCGTGTTCGGCGTGATCTTCCGCGCGCGCTGGCAAGGCATGGGCGATCACGGAGTGGCCACGTTTGCGATCGTGCTGTTTGCCGGCCTGTTGCTGCATACGTTGCTGGCCGATACGCTGGGGCGCGCACCCAAACTGATCCTGGAAGAGCCAAACTACGTCACCAAGGTGGTGTTTCCGCTGGAGCTGCTGGCCTGGGTCAACATGACCACCGCGCTGGTGCATTTCGCGATCGGCGTGTTTCTGCTGCTGCTGGTGATGGCGTTCGTGATGCCGCCGGTGCCGCTGGCGGCGCTGTGGCTGCCACTGGTGGTCGCGCCCTACGTCCTGTACCTGATGGGCCTGGGTTGGGCGTTGTCGGCGATCGGCGTGTACCTGCGCGACCTGGGCCAGTTCATGGGGACGTTCGTGAGCGTGCTGATGTTTCTGAGCCCGGTGTTCTACGACCGCAGCTCCGCGCCGGGCGGGCTGGGCACGTGGATGGTGTTCAATCCGCTGACCATTCCGGTGGAACAGGCGCGCCGCGTCCTGTTTCAGCACCTGCCGCCGCAGCCACTGGTGCTGGCGATGTATACCGGCGGCGGCGTGCTGGTTTATGTACTGGGGTTGTTGACTTTCCACAAGCTGCGCCGCGGTTTTTCGGACGTGATGTGAGGGCGCGCCGATGACGCAGCCACTGCTGGGCGAAATGCTGGTCGCTGAAGGCTCCGTGCGGCCGTCGGAGGTGGAGCGGGCGCTGGAAATGCAACGACGGATCGGCGGACGGATCGGTTCGCTGCTGATGCGGGTGGGGGCGGTCTCGGAGGACACCTTGCTCGATACGCTCTCGCGCCAGCTGCAACTGCCCCTGCTGGGACGCGACCTGCCGCCACCGGACGATACCCAGTTGCGCGCTCTGCTGCGCACGCCCGGTATCAGCGTGGACTGGCTGCTCGACCAGCAGGTATTGCTGTGGGAGGACGCCGAGGCGGTGTGGCATTGTGCTGCACGCGATCCGCTGGCGCCGGGTCTGCACGAGGAATTGCGCTTCGTGCTGGGTGGCGCGCGCGCACTGCAATTCTGCCTGCTGCCCGGTCAACTGCTGGAGCGACTGCTGGACCAGCTCGCCCGCCTGCAGCGCCCCGAACACGACGACACCAGCGAGGACGTGCAGCACCTGCGCGAGATGGCCGAAGAGGCACCGATCGTCGAACTGGTCAGCAACGTGATGGCGCAGGCCGTGGAGCAGCGCGCTTCGGACATCCATTTCGAGCCGGAGGAGCACCAGTTGCTGGTACGCTTTCGCATTGATGGCGTGCTGTATACCCGATTGCAGCTGCCGCGCGAGCGTTTCAGCGCGGTCGCCTCGCGCATCAAGCTGATCTGCGGCATGGACATTGCCGAGCGGCGACTGCCCCAGGACGGTCGCATGAGCACGCGCGCCAGCGGCCAGGACATGGACGTGCGCGTGTCGGCACTGCCGGGCGTGCATGGCGAGTCGATCGTGTTGCGCCTGCTGCCGAAGGATCGCCAGGACCTGTCGCTGGACAGCCTGGGCATGGCGCCGGACCACCTGGCGCTGATGCGCGAATGGGCCGGCGAATCCAATGGCATCGTGCTGGTGACCGGGCCGACCGGCTCGGGCAAGTCGACCACGCTGTATGCCACGCTCGCGGCCACCAATGACGGACTCAAGAAGATCATTACGGTGGAGGATCCGGTGGAGTTCCAGTTGCCGGGCGTGACCCAGATCCAGACCCACGCCGATATCGGGCTGGATTTCGCCAGCGCATTGCGCTCGATCCTGCGTCAGGACCCGGACGTGATCATGGTGGGTGAGATCCGCGACCTGGAAACCGCGCAGATCGCGATCCAGTCGTCGCTGACCGGGCACCTGGTGCTGTCCACGCTGCATACCAACGACGCGATCAGCGCATTCACCCGCCTGATCGACATGGGGGTGGAACCATTCCTGGTGTCCACACCACTGCGCGCGGTACAGGCGCAGCGACTGGTACGCCGCCTGTGCGGAGCGTGCGCACGCCCGAGCAGCACACCACCTCCGCTGGATGCCATGCTGGTGGCGCTGGCTGAACGCGTGATTGGCGATGTGCCGCCGCAGTGGCTCGAACCGGTCGGATGTCCAAAATGCCTGAACACCGGCTACCGTGGGCGCGTGGGCATCTATGAAATGGTGGGGGTGTCGAACGATATGCGTTACATGATCAACAACGGTGCCAGCGCCACGGAAATGACCGCCCAGGCCCGCCGCGAGGGTTATCGCTCGCTGCGCGACGACGGCATGCTCAAGGCATGGCAAGGGCTGACCTCGGTCGAGGAAGTCCTGCGCGTGACGAGCCTCTGAGCGGGCCATGCCACGTTTCGACTACGAGGCACTGAACGCCGACGGCATGTTGCTGACCGGCACCATGCGCGCGGACAGCGAACGCGAAGCGATGCGTCTGCTGGAGCGGCGCGGACTGACCGCGTTGAAACTGGGCAAGGAAGGCGCGCGCCGGGCACGCCGGGCCGGCGCGTTGCGCACGATGGACATCGTGCTGCCGTTTCATGAGTTGGCCACCATGCTCGACTCCGGTGTGGCGCTGGCCGAAGCGGTCTCGGTGCAGGCGCAATCGTCGCACCACCCGCTCATGGTCGAGGCGTTCTCGCGCATGACCAACGGCTTGCAGCGCGGCCAGGTATTCTCCGCCACGCTGGAAGCCAGCGGCATCCCGTTGCCGCCCTATGTATTGCAACTGGTCAAGGCCGGCGAAATGACCGGCCAGTTGGGCCAGGCCATTGCCGGCGCGGTGGAGCAAATGGAGTACGAGCAGCGCATGCGTTCGGACCTGCGCAATGCCTTGGTCTACCCGACCATCCTGATTTTTGCCGGCGTGGCGGCGGTGATCTTGATGTTCACCTTCGTGGTGCCGAAATTCGCCTCGCTGCTGGACAAGGCCGACAAACTGCCCTGGCTGGCGTGGGCGGTGCTGGCCAGCGGCACCTGGGTCAACAACAATCGGCTGTGGCTGCTGCCGTTGCTGCTGCTGGGGTTGTTCGCGGCGGTTGCCGCACTGCGCCGCGAATCGGTACGTAACTGGCTGTACCAGACCGCCAGCCGCTGGCCGCTGGTCGGCAGCTGGCTGCTGGAATCGGAAACCGCCCGCTGGGCCAAGATGCTCGGTACGCTACTGGCCAGTCGGGTGGCCTTGTTGCGTGCGCTGGAACTGGCCAGCGATGGCATGCGCCTGCACCAGCGCCGCGTGCGCATGATGGAAGCAGCACGTGCGGTTCGCGGCGGCGCCACCCTGGCGCAGGCACTGGAAGACCACGACGCGCTCACCGGCACCGGCTACAACCTGATCCGCGTAGGCGAGCGTGCCGGTGAATTGCCGGCGATGCTGCTGTCGCTGGCACGCCTTTACGAGGAGGCTGGGCGACAACGGCTCAAGCGCCTGCTGGTGATGATCGAGCCGCTGGCGATTCTGGTGATCGGCGCGGCGATCGGCGTGATAATCATGGGCGTGATGCTGGCCATCACCAGCGCCAACGACCTGGCGATATAGCGGAGGAACACATGAAGTTTGGCAAACGGCAAGCTGGCTTTACGCTGCTGGAAATGATCGTGGTGCTGGTGATCATCGGTCTGATCATGGGCTTGGTCGGTCCGCGCCTGTTCTCGCAGGCCGACAAGGCCAAGGTGCAGACGGCGCAGACCCAGGTGAAGATGCTGGGCGGTGCCCTGCAGACCATGCGTCTGGACACCAGTCGCTTCCCTTCCGCGCAGGAAGGGCTGTCCATGCTGGTCAACCCACCCAGCGACGGCGACGTGGCGGCGCGCTGGCATGGCCCGTATCTGGACGGCGATGTGCCGCTCGACCCGTGGGGCCGCCCTTACATGTATTCGCCCGAACCGAGCGGCAAGCAGGCATTCACCCTGTACTCCTATGGCGCCGACGGCAAACCCGGCGGCGAAGGCTTTGATACCGATGTCGGCTACCTGCCGCAACACTGAGTCGCGACGCAGCGCTGCCGGCTTCACCCTGCTCGAACTGGTGGTGGTGCTGGCAATCATGGCGCTGGTGACCGGAATCGCGGCGACGCGTGTGTTCAGCCTGATCAACAGCTGGCGCGAGCACACCCAGCTGGAATCGATCGAACAGCAGTTCGCCCGCCTGCCGATGCTGGCGCGCCAACGTGGTAGCGACATCGTCTTGCCACCGCCAGCACCGGCCACGATGACGATCAGCAACGAGGCGGACGCCACCACCGACCCGCTGCCGACCGAGCCACCGGCACTGGACCTGCCCAAAGGTTGGATGGTGTATTTCGACCAGCCGTTGCGCGTGCGTGGATCGGGCTTGTGCGAAGGGGCACGGATCCGGATCGAGCACGGCGACCGACAGTATTCACGAGTGGTAGCGCCACCGTTCTGTGAGCTGTCCGAGGACACCGCCAAGCCATGGCCATGAACCGCCAACAACGTGGCTTCACCTTGCTGGAGGCGATCGTCGCACTGGTGATCTTCAGCATGACCGCGATTGCGCTGTTTGGCTGGCAGGCCAGCAACCTGCAGACCATGCATCGCGCCGAGGCACATGCGCGGAACAACACGCTGGTGCGCTCGACGCTGGGCCTGCTGGCGCAGGTCAATCCGATGCAGACACCCACCGGCGAGCGCCCGCTGGGACCATTGACGATCAAATGGACGTCCAAGGAGGTCCAGCCGGTGAAGCCCGGCGTATCGGCACTGGGGGCACCGGGCATCTTCGACCTGGGCCTGTACCTGCTCGACGTGCAGGTGCTCGATGGCAACCGTCTGGTGACCACCTTCCAGGTGCGCCAGGTGGGATACAAGCAAGTGCGCAGCTCGGGCAGGGATCTGTGATGGCCAAGCCGCGCGAGCACGGGTTCACCTTGCTGGAAACGCTGGTGACGCTGGTCGTGTCGTCGCTGGCGATGATGATGATGTTTCAAGCGCTAGCCGGATTCAATCACGCACGCGAACGCATCGCGGCGCTGGAAGGCGTGCGCAACAACGACGCGGTGGTACTCGACTGGTTGCGCGACAGTTTCCAGGGCGTGGTGGCGATCGAGGCCACTGCCGGGGTCGCACGCCAGCCAGGCGACCCATCCGCCGGGTTGCGCGGCACCGCGGACGGATTCACGGCCCTGACGCTGGCGCCGTTGCTTGGCCAGGCCGGCACGCCAGTCAGGGTGCAATGGCATATTGAACACTCCCTCAGCGGCAACACGCTGACTTACGAAGAAGCCGGCCGTGCGCCCCTGACGTTGCCGCTGCGCGACGCCAGCGAGCTGCACTTTGTCTACCTCGACGAAAGCGGCGCCGCGACACCCGAGTGGCCCCCAAAAACGGGGTTGCAGGCGCCCTTGCCCAGTGCCATTGAACTGCAGCTTGGCCATGGTGCGCAGATGCGCGTGGTGGCCCAGGCGATCGCGACGCCACGGCCAATGCAACTGGCACCTTACACGGCCGGAGACGACGAGTGAGCGCACCATGGCCGACGCTCGGGACGCGCAGGAAATCGCAGGGAGGCTTCATCCTGCTGACGGTGATTGCCTTGTTGGTGGTTCTGGTACTGCTGGCGGCGGCGGCCGCCACCACGACCAACCGCGTGCGTGCGGACCAGGCGCGCGACGACGCCCGCATCGCCGGCGAGATCAACGGCTTCTCGACACGCGCCACCGTGCTGTATCTGCTGGCGACGCAGCGACTCACCTTCGGTGGGCTTACGGTGGACGATCAGATCCGGATGACGGCGGACGAAGTGGCTGCCAGCAAGCAGGGCGAAGTCGTTTTCTCCAACCTTCCCGTCGGCAACGAACTGCGCCTGGACAATTCGCTCTATCACGGCCTGGGCACCAGCGTGTTCGCGCTGCAGGCGGACAGCGGCCGGCTCAGCGTGAACTGGGTCAATCCGGCGTTGCTGGAACGCTGGTTGATCAACCTGAATGTACCGATGAAAGAACAAGGCCCGCTACTGGCCAAGCTGCTCGATTACCAGGATCCGGATGACGTCTACCGGATCAACGGGGCCGAAGCGGAACAATACAGGGCCGCCGGACGACCGCCGCCGCCGAACCGACCGCTTGCGACCGCGCTGGAATTGCGCCAGGTACTGGGCTGGGACAAGGCCCTGGCCACGCTGGACGAGCGGCAACTGGTGGACACCGTGACGGTCGCCCGGTCGGCCCAGATCAGTATCAATACCGCGCCTGCCAGCGTGCTGGCCTTGCTGCCGGGAGTCACCGCCGAAACGGCGGCACGGGTTGTGGCGATGCGCCAGTTGGAGCCGTTCTACCAGCAGTCGACAATTGCCGAACTGCTACCGACGGTACCACTGGAGAGCGACTTGGTCAGCTTGCACCCGGGGGGATCTGGTACCATTGAAGTCTGGCCTGGGTCCGATGGGGAAAGTAGGCTGCTGCACTGGACTCTGACGCCCTTCGATGATGGTGGACATCCCTGGCGTATCGATTATGAACTCAGGCTTTCAGCACGCCCGCGCATCGGGCGAACGCCTGCTCGCGAGGCTGCGACGCCACTTCTCACCAACACGCCAGCTGCGCACACTCAATGACTTGCAGCCACTGCGCGAAGGGGGGCGGCATTTCGAATGGGTTATTTCGCGCGGACTGAGCCTGTTCATCTCGGTGCCCTGCGCGGCGGTTCCACGCAAACGTCGCGAAGCGTTTGTCACGACCGCCGTGCGTCGCGCCGCACCGTTTGCCGATCCAGCCTGGTACATCGCCTGGAGCGGCGATTTGGCGATGGTGTGGGTGTGGCCGCAGGAGGAGTTGATGGCGCCATCCATCAGCGCGCTACCCGGCGACTCGGACGTGGCCGAAGCGAGCCGGCCGATCAGCTACATCCGCCGCTTCCTGCCCGAATCGTTGTTGCGTGGCGAACCGCGCGAAAGTGGCGTGGAGTTGCTCGAGTGCTCCGATGGCGTGGAGGCGAGGGCCTGGCGTGCCGGCGCACTATATGCAAGCAGCTGGTGGCCGCAGATGCCGGACGCCACCAGCTGGATGGCGTTTTGCCGTGGCGCCGGCGTGGCGCCGCAACCGCTGCCGAGTGCGTTGTCCCCGGCCTGGCGCGACCAGCCCTGGACCTTGGTACGGGGCCATTCGCTGCGCGACACACTGACCCAATATCAGCGATTGGCGATTCCCGGCGCATTGGCGCTGGTGTTGCTGGTGGCGGCGTGGCAAGTCAGTGCGCTGCTGCATGTGCAACTGGGTCGCATGCAGCTCGATCGCGATATTGCCGCCAGCAGCCAGAAGGTCTCCGACATCCTGACCGCCCGCAACCGCGCCGAGGACGATCTTGCGGTCACCCGCAAGTTGCTGACGTTGCGCCCGCCTGTGCCACAATTGCAGCTGATGGCCACTGTGTCGAGAATCCTCGATCCGATGAAAGCCACCATCGTACAGTGGACCATGCCCAACCCGACCACCCTCGAAGTGGTCGTGGCGATGAACGCCCCGGACCCGCGCGCGCTGGTGCTGGCGTTCCAGCAGACTCATACGTTTGACGACGTCAGCGTGGACATGGGGCGCAACAGCAAGGACCAGGTGATTATGCGTGCACGGATCCGCCCGTCGTCCCTGACCGCGGCCGCAGCCGGCGGCCCCGGCCCCTCATGAAGATGACCTGGCTTGCCACGGCGCGCGCCGAACTGGCGGAGAATCCGCGCCTGCGCGTGGGGCTGGTCGTGATTGGTGCACTGTTGCTGATGTATCAGCTGACCGGCTTGTCCGACCTGCGCGAGCGCATGAGCGCCGACTACGCCGCCCGCCAGACGCAGCTGGCACGGGTGCAGAACATCTCCAGCGAAGACGGTTGGGACCAGCGGGCCAGTGCGATGCACGCCATGCGTGCGGCACTGGAAGCCGAAGTACCCCGCATCGACAGCATGGGGTTGGCCCAGGCCACCATGCAGAGCTGGTTGCGCGACATGGCGACCCGCTCGGGCAGCACGCTCTCCATCACGATGGGAACGCCGCTGCGCGTGGATGCTGACGCCGGGTACTGGAAGATCCCGGCACAGATCAGCGGCCAGATGCCGATACATGGAGCACTGAACCTGATCCGCCAGATCGAGAGCCGCAAGGAGCTCATGAGCGTGGACAGCATTCGGCTGACCACGGGCAACCAGCCTTCGATCTCACTGGAGGTGGCCAGTTACTACCGCCTGCCGAAGGGGGGAAGCGCGCATGCGACTCCCTGACTGGGCTGCGCGTCGTCAGCTGTCACTGGCGCTGATTGCCATTGTCGCCGCCGGCTTGTTGCTGGGCTGGTTCACCACCCCGCTACCGCGCGAGTTGGCCACGCCTCACGGCGCTGACACGTGGACACCGCCCACGGCGGCGCAAATCCAGCGGTTCGATGATCACGCATTCCAGTCGCTGCTCACCAGCGCAGCCTGGCCCGAGACCACCCGCGTGGTCAGCGTCAATGGCACGACAAGTGGTGCCACCGCAGCGGCGTGGTCGCTGATCGGCATTGTGCTGACCCCCCAAAAAGTGGCATTGGTGCTGGACTCGGCCAGCGCAAAGGTCGAACGCGTGACGATGGGGGAGCCGTTGCCGGACGGCGCGACCCTGGAAAAAATCGAGCGTGATGCGATCAGCGTATCCGACGCTGGTTGCCGCCGTCGGATTGAATTGTTTCGTACGCCACAGGATGCCGGGAACGGAGCCTGCACGTCGCCTGCCCAGGCGGCTAGCGCCAGCCCACCCGCTCCAGGAGACTCTGAATGAGCAAGTTTCGCCCGCTATCCCTCGCGCTGATGACGGCTTTGCTCGGCGCTTGCCAGAGCGTGCCGACACAGTTGGAGCTGCCTGCGGCGCTGTCCGTCGGTACCAAGGCACCGAGCGACCAGGGGATTGCCATCAAACCGGAGGGGGCACGCCAGCGCACCGGCGTGGAAGCGACGCCGACATCACCGATCATGGGCAAGACGTCCATCGGACTTGGCACCCCGCAGAATCTGCCGCCCCTGAGCGGCGCTCCGATTACCGCCACGCTCAACAACATGCCGTTGCCGGCCTTCATCAACGAAGCCTACGGCAACCTGCTACACGTCAACTACGTACTCGACCCGAGTCTGGCTAGGCAAACCGACCTGGTCACGCTGAGGGTGACCGAGCCGCAGACGCCGGAGACGTTCTATCGGCTGGTCGACGCGGTATTGCGCCGTTACGGCATTGCCGGCATCTGGGACGGGCGCGTACTCAACATCACGCCCGCCAAGGATGCAGTCGGCAGCGAGCCGCCGATCATCATCAGTGGCCGTGCGCTGCCAAGCGTCCCGGAGAGTCACCGGCCGATGTTCCAGTTGGTGGAGTTGCACGCGGTCGGCAACGTCGACGTGGCGCGCTGGCTGCGCACCGCGTACAACAATGACCAGCTGAAGGTGGAGGAAGACATCAACCGCAACGCCGTGGTGATCTCCGGGCCACCCGAACTGGTGGGCCAGGCCGTGCAGGCGGTATCGGTTCTGGATCGCCCGTTTCTGCGCGGCAGCCACAGCCGCCGGCTCGCGCCAGCGTTCATCGGCGCCGAACAGTTGGCGCCGCGGCTGGTCGAGGTGCTGCGGGCCGAAGGGTTTGCCGCCAGCACCTCGGTCGTTCCCGGCACATCCATCGTCGTGCTGCCGATCGCCGCTGCCAATTCGGTGCTGGTGTTCGCGCCGGACGAGAAAACCCTCGACCACGTCGTCGAGTGGGCGATGACGGTGGACCAGCCCAACCTGACGTCCAGCAAGGACAGCGTTTTCTATTACCCGGTAGCCAATACCAAGGCGTCGGATCTGGCAACCATTCTCAACGGCAGCAACAACATGGCCCAGTCTCTGTCGATGGGTACCCCGGAAGCACCAGTCGCCGGCGAGGCACCCAATGCCGCGTCAACCAGAGGCGCGGGTCCGCGCGCTGCACTGGGTGGCTTCGTCACTGTCGATGAACCCCGCAACGCCCTGGTCTTCCGCGGCGATCCGGCGGAGTGGCAGCGACTGATTCCGTTGATCAAGCAAATGGACCGCGCCCCGCGCCAGGTCATGATCGAGGTGACGATTGCCGAGGTCACGCTGGATGATGACACGCAGTTCGGCGTCAACTGGATGGCGAAGGACAGCCATGGCAAGCTCGACGGCACCTGGCAGATGGGTACGCTTGCTGGCAGTGGCGACTCCCGTGCCGCCAGCAGCGGCCTGACGTATCTGGTGGACGTGGCCGGTTTGAACCGCGCCAAGCTCACCGCGATCGCCCAGGATCAGCGGGTGACGATTCTTTCCACCCCGCGCATCCTGGTCAAGAGCGGCCAGGATGCCAGCATCGATGTCGGCACCGAAGTGCCCACGCTGACGTCATCGACCGCTTCGTCACAACAGAGTGAGGGTAGTTCAAACCTCCTCCAGTCGGTGCAATACCGCAAGACCGGCATCATCCTCAACGTCAAGCCGACCGTTTATTCGGACAACCGCATTGATCTGGACGTCAGCCAGGAGGTCAGCGAGGCGCTGCCGGTCGACACCACCTCGGGCGTCAATTCGCCATCGATCTACAATCGGTCGATCAAGACCAGCTTGTCGCTGATGGATGGTGGCTCGGTCGTGCTTGGCGGACTGGTGTCTAACAAGGAAACCGCCTCCAACAACGGCGTTCCATTTCTCAAGAACATGCCGATCATCGGCAATCTGTTCAAGTCCCAATCCAAGCAGAAATCCCGCACCGAATTGCTGGTGATGATCGTACCGTACATCATCGAGTCCGATCAGCAGGCCAAGGCAGTCACGGGGGCGGTAATCGACAGCATGCAGGTACTGCGGCCAGCCGATCTGAGTTCCAAAATCACACCTCCGTCGACACCAGCGGTACCTACCGTCCCCGCGGCCAGGCCACTGCACTGAAAGACGGCCATGGATCGTGTGCCTGTCGGGAGCGTCGCCGAGTGCCGACGCCGCCGCTGCGTGCTTGCGGCGCCCGCGCTGCCCGCGTTGCCAAGGCGGACAGCCCTGCAACAGGAAGGCGTGAATACGTTGCTGTTCGTCGCGTGGCGACGAGGCCGGCCCGGCTGGCCGCAGCTCAGTCGGCACCAGGCGCGAACAAACAGCCCGCATCGGCCTGCAGTGCATCGATCATCCAGTAGCAGCGCCCTACCCCGGCAGAAGCGGCGGCCAACTGATCGAACGGCGTGTCACCAACCATCAGGCAACCATCCAGACGCACGCCAAAGTCGCGTGCGGCGGTCCGGCGGCGGTTTGCGACAGGCGCACGCGAGCCGGTATCCGGGGATCGCCGCCTGCGGGTGATGCGGACAGTAGTAGGTGGCCAGAAGCGGCGTGCTCCGTGCGGCAAACTGTTCGTGCACCCAACGGGTGTAGGCGATGAACTGTGCCTCGCTGTGGTCGCTGCGGGGATACCAGCCTGGTTGGTCACCACAATCAGCGCATGGCCGGCCACGCATGGAGTCACCGAGCGAGCTCTGATCTCCGAGTGTGGCGGGTCGTACTGGCGGCTGGCCAGTTCATCCACACAAACTAAAACCTGATTAGCGACGACGCTCAGCCATGAAAATTATCGACGGCGCGCAAATTCGGCTCCGGCCAAGGCTTGCACAGCACCATAGCCCGCGCCAGTCGCGGCAGCATCTCGGGCAGACGAAATCGACGGTTGAATCGGTAG
>JACDJC010001324.1_pt1 | contig 22390 bp, 19 predicted proteins | sample 7454191 | NCBI WGS metagenome assembly JACDJC01 (sample SAMN14253291, study PRJNA609438) | sludge metagenome | isolation source: sludge after 25d culture with pyrite and EDTA | collected 2018-12-20 | reverse complement strand
CTCCTTCGCGGGTACCGTCGGGCAGTTCGACATACTGCACATAGCGCAAGGGGGTGTCCTGCTGACTGAAATCCGGCAGGATGCCGTAGGCGGGGATAAAACCAGTCAATGTGGCACTAGCGTGACCGCCGCTGATCGGACTGCCTTCACCGCTCTCTTTTACAAACGGTTCAAAGCCGGCATATTCGATGTAAGAACCCGCCATTTCCGGCGCATTCTGGTCATATTCCCAGGCGGTGAAGATCCCCAGGCCATCAATATCACTGATTTGGCTCAAGTTGGTCGATTGGCTTAATTCGCGCTGAAACTGAGGGTCACAAGCCAGCCAGATATTGAACGTAAAATCACCGGTTTGCACCGCTCCGCCGCCAACAAAACCTTGGGTAGTTTCACTGTAGAATCGGTTGAGATTGAGGCCCGATTCTTCCAGGCTGATCTGGCAGGCATCGGCTACCAGACTTTGGCTGGCGGGGATGATTTCCTCTACTTGTGGTTCGTTAGAATCCGTAGGAGGCAGGATAGCATACGGCAGGTCGTCTGTGGTTTGATTTTTTATTTCGTCAATCTCAGCCTGCGTCAGCAGGCTGGTCTCGATATTCACTGGTCGGTAGCCGCTGGCTTCGCGCTGTAAGGTGAAACTTAACGCTGCGCCTTCCCGAACACCGTTGGAGAATTCCACATATTGCACCAAGCGTAAGCGGGTATCCTGCTGGCTGAAATCTGGCGAAATGTCCGTTCCAAGAGTGGGAAGGAAACCATTCGTAAAGCCGCTGCTTATATCACCGTTAATAACGTGCCCAGCTCCGCCACGTTCGATAACAAAGGGCTCAAAGCCGCCATATTCGGTATAGGAGCCTGGTGTATCGTCTCCTTTGTGGTCGTAATCCCAATAAGCGAAAACACCCAGCCCATCCACTTCGCTTTCTCGCTTAAAGGTTGAAGCTCCCCGCTGATATTCCTGGCTGCAAATCAGCCACATCGTGAAGGAGAAGTTACCGCTTTCTACCGTTCCGCCGCCAATATATCCATCGGGTGTGTCTAAAAACTCAGGATTATGGTAATTGCCGGTTTCATCTCGGCTTATTTGGCAGGCATCGGCCACCAGGCTTTGACTGGCGGGGATAACCTCAGGAAGAGGAGGAGAAGAGATAGGAGCGGCAGCTGGTAAAGGTGGATCGGGGTTAAGGGATTGAACCGCCCAGAACAAACCCACGCCAATCAGGAGGATGAGGGCCGCGCTTCCGACCAGGTTAAATAATTTGATTGAAAATACCCGCCGTTTTTGCTGGCGGCCAAATTGTGGGGTAGCCTGCTGGGCGATTTGGTCTAATTTTTGTCGCAATTGAATTTCCTGCTTTCTGCCAGGCTGCATGCCGGTATGCAACCTTTTGGCAAGGCTGAACATATCTTTCCCTTCTTTGTCTTCTACTGAAATAGGTTTTTGGCTGCCTTGCAGATATTGATCGAAACCCTTTGCCAATTGATTGGCTTTTTCTCGTTCATTCATTGGACACCTCCGTTCCCGTGAGTGGGCTCGTTTCTTCCAGAAAGCGTTTTAATTTTTTTAAAGCACGGTAAATAATAACCGCCACGTTTTGTTCACTTAATCCAGTTTGGGCTGCGATTTTTCGGTTGGTAAATTCTGCCCCAAACCGCAAGGCAAGCAGGTCACGGTCGCGTGGTTTTAAGGTGTGCAGGGCGGCCAACAAACTTTGTTTATTCTCGCGTTGCTCCAGCAGTGTTTCGGTAGCGGTTTGTGGGTGCGGCTTGTGTTGTAGCTTCTCCCAGGGGAGCCACTGCCGCAAGCGTTGTTTGCGGTAATGGTCGGTGAAAACATTGCGAGCGATCGCAAACAGCCAGGCTTCAAAAGGGGAATCAACAGCTTGATAGGTGGATAAGTTTTTTAATACCCGTTCAAAGACTTGGGCCGTTAGATCCTCAGCAGTGGCTTCGTCATCACAGCGATACGACATATAGGTTAATACCTGCCGCAGGTGAGCTTCATACAAGCGGGTAAATTGCTGGGCATCGCTGATTAAAGTGTGTACTGTGTCCTGGGATTCAATGTGCATTTGCAGATTCCTCTTGATGAAGTAGATCTTAAACGTTAAAACGGATTGGATGAAAAAGTATTACAAAAATAATACCACCCGCTCTGTTGAAACGGATAGCAGATGAAGGCCGGGAATGAAAAAAATCCACCACCTGCTCCGCCAGAGACCACAGCGGAGAATGGATTTTTTTGCTTGCTGAGTTAGTGAAAAAGCATTGAAATTGTGCATAAAAAACGAGGCATGGCGTTTCGCATTTTCCACCCAGAAAGCCGGTATAATATATAAAAAACCTTGAGAGATCCTAAAAAGCTTCTATTTTGTACCATGATTGTGACAAAAGTTTGATAAAATGAAGGTGTTATTCATTCAATAAAGGAGAGAATATGCCTCAAGAACGGACGCGAAAACTGGTGATCACGGGGGTGATGGGGGCGATAGCTGTATTGTTGGGATTAACCCACTGGGGGTTCATTCCCTGGTTTGGCGGAATATCTTTAACCATTATGCACGTACCGGTTATTATCGGCGCGATTTTAGAAGGGCCGGTGGTTGGCCTGGGGATTGGTTTGATCTTTGGCATTTTTAGTATGTTACAGGCAGCCATCGCACCCACTTCCCCTTCGGATGTGTGGTTTACCAATCCCATCTTGGCGGTGTTGCCGCGGCTGGTGATTGGCCCGGTGGCGTATTATGTGTGGATTATGTTAAAACGAATCCCGGTACTTGGCTTGATTGTGGCTGGCATCGCTGGCAGCTTAACCAATACGATCTTGGTGTTGGGTATAATTGGCCTGCTGGGTTATTTACCCTGGGCCGTAGTTGGTGGCATTATTATCTCTAATGGTTTGTTGGAGGCAGGGTTAAGTGCGGTCATCACCCTGGTGGTGGTGGCAGCCTGGCGTGGATTTCGGATCGGCAAAAAACAAGGTGCTGATCTATAGCACGATTAAGACAACCGAAATCAGCACGACCCCCAGGATCATTAAGCCATCCTGGATTTTAAATTGAAAGGTTTGATAAGAGCCGCGTTTGATATGGCTGCCGTAGCCACGCGCATCCATGGCCAGGGCCATATTTTCCGCACGCTGCAAGCTGGTCAGGAACATGGGCACCAAGACCGGGATGAAAACCCGAATGCGTTGAACCAGGCTGGCTTTTTTGACTCCCCACTGAGCCCCGCGTGCAGCCTGTGCCTTCGCGATTTGTTCGACCGCCTGCCCCAGCATGGGTAAAAAGCGGATCGTGATTTGAAAGATCATAATGATATCTTCACTCGGGATGCCGACCCAATTCAGCGGCCTTAAGAGGGACTGCATGCCGTAGATCATGTCACTGGTGGAGATGGTGAAGCTGCTCAGGCTGATCACCAGGATTAGGGCTGTAAAGCGGATGATCAACACCAGGGCAGTGATCACCCCTTGTGTGGTGATCGTTAATGACCAGATACTGAAAATCAATGGGTTGCTATCGGAAGGCGCAAAACGGAAAAGCTGCAAAAGAGCAATGATCACCAAAAATGGCAACGGCGTAAGTAAACCCCGCAAAGCGTATTGTAGGGGCACTTTTGCCAGGACGTATAGACCCAAAATGAACCCCAGCCCGAGCAGGACCAACAAAGGTTTTGAAATGATGGTCAACACCAAGATCAAGATCAAATAAATGACCAGTTTGGCACGCGCATCGCGGCGGTGTAGCCAGGAATTGAGGGGTAAAAACTGACCAAACGAAAGGTTTTGGGTGTATTCAAAATTAGCCATGGGCGATCGCTTCCCCTTGTTCAAAGGCTTGAATGAGCTGATTGGTGGTGATGATATGAGGCGGTAAGGCCCAGCCATTTTCACGGAGTATGTCTGCGATAATGGCAGCAATGGGACGCTGCATTTGGTATGTATTTAATAAATCTTGGTTGGATAAGAGCTGTCTGGTTGGAGATTGGGTGATCTTTTCCCCTTTATTTAATAGTAAAACTTCAGTTGTTAAATTAGCAATATCTTCCATTTGATGAGAGGACAAGACAATGGTTTTTCCAGATTGATTAAAGTCCAAAATTTGCTGGCGCACTTCATATCGTGAGGAAGGGTCAAGCCCGGCAGTGGGTTCATCTAACAAGAGTACGTTCGGATCCATGGCCAGGGTGGATGCCAGGGCAACTTTGCGGCGTTCACCGCCGCTGAGGGTGAAGGTCAGGCGGTCTTTAAAGGTTTCAAAATCCAGCCCAATTGTATTCATGGCAGCTTGTACGCGCTCGCGCAGCTCCTGCCCTTGCATCCCTTGTAAACGCAGCCCGTACGCTACTTCATCACCGACATATTGTTCAAACAGCTGGTAATCGGGGTTCTGAAAAACAATGCCAACGTATTGCCTTAACTTGCGGATATCCAGCGCCTCGTCAACCTGGTAAGGACCGACCCGTAAGGAACCCGATTGGGCCTGATATAAACCATTCAGATGCTGTAATAAGGTAGATTTCCCAGAACCCGTAGAACCGATCAGACCAAAGGTTGAGCCTTCAGGGATATGAAAGTCAATCCCTCTTAGTGCCTGGTGTTTTAATGGTGTATCGTATAAATACGCAAAGGATAGCTGATGAGCTTCGATTAAAATTGGAGATGGATGTGCAGCTGTGAGTTCCGGCTTTTTAAATAGCAAATTAGGAGTGACGTTTTTTATGTCCTGATTAAACTGCACTGCATTCAGCGGGGTGCCTAAGGTGGGGATCCAGGGTGACAAGCGGTTGGCAATCGTGGTGATGCGCGGGGTTGTTAAGCGCGTTTTATTTAAAAAGTTGGTATTGCTGAATAATGCTTGCGGGCTGCCATCAAAGACCAATTCTCCCTGGTGTAAGGTTAGCACCCGCTCGGCCTGCACGACTTCATTCATGAAGTGGGTGATCGTGATAACCGTAATGCCCTGATCCCTTAACTTTTTTATACTGAGATGAATATCGCGGCGTCCGATGGGATCTAACATGGCGGTAGCTTCGTCAAAGATGACGCAGGCCGGGCGCATGGCTAGAATGCCCGCCAGGGCGACGCGCTGCATTTGGCCGGCGGAAAGGTGCTGTGGAGAGCGTTCCCGAATATCCCATAGATTTACAGCTTCTAAGGCTTGTCTGACGCGGCTGCGGATTTCGTCCGTCTCCAGTCCCAGATTTTCCGGCCCGAAGGCAACATCCTCTTCAATCGTAGTAGCGACCATTTGTTCCTGGGGATGTTGAAAGACCATCCCCACGCGCTGATGGATCAAAAGATGATGGGCTTTATCCTTGGTGTTGAAGCCTTGGACAGTAACCTGGCCCGCGTCTGGAATCAGCAGAGCATTCAAATGCCGGGCTAGGGTAGTTTTGCCGGAACCATTCGATCCCACGATGGCGATGTATTGCCCAGCGGGAATGGAGAAGCTGATATTGGTTAAGGCTTGGTGTGCTTCACCGCCGGGGATGGGGTGCGCATAGCTTAGGTTGTTGACTTCAAAGAATTGCGCCATTTAGAATCCTGTTAAAAAGTGATGGTCAAACGGCGCAATTTTATCATACCCACCTCATTTCTGGCGTCGCTGTAGTTCTGCTTGCACTTGATCGAGGCTGATCCCGCGCGATACGAGCATTACCAGCAGATGGTAGGTTAAATCGGCCGTCTCTTCAATTATACGCACATCCCCCTGACTTTTGGCTGCCAGTATAACTTCAATGGCTTCTTCGCCGACCTTTTTAAGGATTTCATCTTCCCCGGCAGCAAATAATCGGGCCGTGTAGCTGCTGGCTGGGTTGGCGGTTTTGCGGTCTTGCAGGGTTTCGTAAAGCTGTTCGAGTTGATTCATGGTGGGTGTCCTTTTTGTTGGTGCGTTTATGGGGTGGGGGTATTATAACCTTTGGGGAGCGATGGTTTGCAGATTGGATAAGATAAAACTTTCGGAAGGATAAACTTTTTACGGTGTAGACTCATGAAAACCTTCCGAATGAGAATCGCCTTCTTTTTGAGGGTCGTTCACCGGATAGAGCCTCTCATAAAAGCAGGAGACGGCGCCGGTGTGACAGGTAGGGCCTTCCGGTAGGGCAAGCACCAACAGCGTGTCGTGATCACAGTCAACAAACAGGCTCACTAGGTTGAGATAATGATGACTGGTTTCTCCTTTCAGCCATAAGGTTTGGCGACTACGAGACCAGAAATGAACTTTTTTTGTCTGCAAGGTTAGGTCAAAGGCGGGTTGGTTCATCCAGCCGACCATTAACACCTGTTTGGTTGCTGCATGCTGGACGACGGCCGGAATCAGGCCTTGGGAATCAAATGTTAGCTTGATCATAGCAGACTGCGGATCGGCAGGTTTTGCGCTGCCAGGTAGTGTTTGAGATCGGCGATCTGCATGATGCCATCGTGGAATAACGAGGCCGCCAAGGCCGCATCAGCCCCCGCGTTGAGGACATCAGCGAAGTCCTGCATTTTGCCAGCCCCACCAGAGGCAATCAGCGGCACTTTCACCAATTGGGAAACTCTTTCGTATAATTGCAGATCGTAACCGGACAGGGTGCCATCTTGATCCATGCTGGTTAATAAAAGTTCTCCAGCTCCCAGGGAAACGGCTTGTTCGATCCAGGTCAGCCCGTCCAGTCCGGTTGGCTGGCGGCCGCCTTTTACATATACTTCCCAGCCACCGCTGGGCTTGCGGCGCAGATCAGCCGCCAAGACGATACACTGACTGCCAAATAAAGCCGCGCCTTGGGCGAGTAGCTGGGGGTTGGCAACAGCAGCCGAATTGATGCTGATCTTATCCGCACCGGCTAACAGCAGCTGGCGCATGTCTTGAATGCTGCGAATGCCACCGCCAACCGTCAAGGGCATGTGAATTTGGGCAGCCACCTGCTGCACGACGTTGACCACTGTTTCGTGTCCTTCGGCTGTGGCGGAAATATCCAAAAAAACAAGTTCATCGGCTCCGGCAGCGTCATACAAGGCGGCTTGCTCGATGGGGTCGCCCGCATCGCGCAGGTTGACAAAGTTAACCCCTTTCACCACACGTCCGTCCTTAATATCTAAACACGGGATGATTCTTTTGGCTAACATGACTGACCTCCTGCCTGAAGCTGAAAGACAGCCTGCGGGTCGAGGCGTTGTTCGTACAATGCTTTCCCGATCACCACCCCGGATAATCCGGATGCTTTTACAGCACGGACATCTTCCATACTGTTGACTCCACCAGAAGCAATCACGGTCAGGCCGCTTTCTTTGGCTAAGCGGGTGGTGCTTTCCAGATTAATACCGGTTCCGGCGCCATCGCGGGCAATATCCGTATAGATGATGGTTTGAATGCCGGTTTGTTTGAGCTGGCAGGCTAATGCCAAGGGTGTAATGGGTTCCGTTTCTTGCCAACCCTTGGTTTTTACAAACCCATCGCGAGCGTCAATGCCAATAGCGATCTTTTCCGCGCCGAAGGTACGCAAGGCTTGTTTCACCAAAACTGGATTTTGCACGGCGGCGGTGCCGAGGATGACGCGCGTTACGCCGAGCTTGAACAGGGCTTCCATTTTTTCAAACGAACGAATGCCGCCGCCGGTTTGAATTTGAATTTGGTTGCCATAGCTGGTCACAATGGCTTGGATGGCGTCCAGGTTGGCTGAGTCCGTTTCGCCAAACGCGGCATCGAGGTTAATGAGGTGCAGCCATTTGGCACCCATCTTTAACCAGTGTGCCGCGAAATCAGACGGGTGATCGCTGTATGTGGTTTTTAAATTGGGGTCGCCATATTGTAAGCGCACCACCTGGCCGCCGCGCAGGTCTATCGCCGGATAAATTGTAAAGGGTTTCATCAGGTTTCCTTTCGACCGCTGGGAATGGTTAAAAAATTGGATAGGATTTGTTTGCCCACCTGCTGGCTTTTTTCCGGGTGGAACTGCACACCGTAGAGGTTATCGCGCTGCACAGCACTGCAAAAATCAAAGCCATAATTGGTGGTGGCTGCGATGCTTTCTGCCTGGGTTGGTTGGCAGTAATAGCTGTGATTAAAGTAAACATAAGACCCGCGGGGAATGTTTTGGAAAAGAGGATAGGGGTTGTCAAATTGCAGTTGGTTCCAGCCGGTATGCGGAATTTTTAACTGAATCGAATCCGGGAAAGGGATTACTTGGCCGGGCAAGAGCTGCATGCCGGCAAACTGCCCCAACTCTTCGGAAAGCTCAAACAGGGCTTGCATCCCGACGCAGATTCCCAGAAGCGGTTTTCCGGCTTCCAGGAAGGTTTTTAGAGCTGGAATGAGGTGGTTGTGCTGCAAGCCTTTCATAAACTCACCAAATGCCCCCACCCCGGGTAATATAATGCGGTCCGCGGATAAAACCTCACAAGCCGAGGCACTGATGCGGGCTTCAAAGCCGAGTTTCGTGAGGGTGTTGGCAACCGATCTTAAATTCCCAGTTCCGGCGTTGACGATCAATATATTTTCCATAAAACCCTTTCTAAAACAGGACTTGTTTGGTGGAGGGGATTAATCCCTGGCGGCGTGCATCAACCATTAAAGCTTGATCCAAAGCTTTTGCCAAGCCCTTAAAAACCGCTTCACTGATGTGGTGGTTATCTTTACCAGCCAGTACGCGCACAAATAGATTGATGCGAGCGGCGGAGGCAAACGATTCCAAGAAATGTTCAAATAAAGAGGTTGGAATTTCCGCCAGGGTTTCGTCGCTCCAGGGAATCACTATGACTGCGTACGGCCGGCCGGAAAAATCCAACGTCACTTCCGCCAGACTCTCATCCATTGGGATGGTGGCGGAAGCCATGCGTTGGATGCCTTTGCGCTCCCCAGCCGCCTGGCGGAAAGCTTCCCCAAGGGCCAGGGCACAATCTTCCATGGTGTGATGGGGGTCGATTTCGAGATCTCCCTGGGCGTGCAGGCTTAAATCAAACAAGCCATGTTTGGCAATCTGGTTGAGCATGTGATCCAGGAAGGGAATGCCGGTTTGAATTTCGGCCTTCCCGCTGCCGTCCAAGGCCAATTCGACCATGATATTGGTTTCCGCGCTGCTGCGCTGCACTTGGGCGGTGCGCTCGGCCGGGGGATCAAGCAGCAGGTCGGTTAACTTGAGGGCTGCCTGAATGGACTGTGCCGTATCGCGCTCGGTGAGCTGTGCGACTATTTTTAAACCAGCGCGGTAGGCTTCTTGGCGGGAAGGTTGTAAAAAAGTTTGAAGCGCAGCTTGTAAATCTGTGTTTTCTAAAAATTGAGAACCCTGATGAAACGCGATCACCTGGGAAATATGGGTTGCGGTGTTCAGCCATTGTCGCCATTCGCATTCCTGCGGGAAATTTTTAGCGGATTGTGGATCCGGCAGGAATAAGACATCAAACCCCTGCAATGGCAACCCGACCGCTGAAGTGGTCAGGGAAAAACCTGGTTTCCCGTTCGGGATTGGTAAATAGCTGCAATAGTCCCAATCTAGGGAGAGGGCGGGCTGCTGGGCTTTCAACACTTCCAAAGGCTCGAGGAAAGCCAGGGTATCGGTGTACGACATACTTGGGTAACAAATCATGGCAATTTTCATCGGAGTTCCTCCAAGGCTTGAATCAGGGTATCGGTTTGGGCTGGCGTTCCAACGCTGAAACGCACGAAGTTGTCTAGACGCGGGGTTTGGTAATGCCGGATAAAGATACCCTTGGACACCAATTGGTCTTTTAGGTCAATCGCCCGTTTGCCCATCACCTCGCACAAAATGAAATTCGCTTGGCTTGGCCGCGGAGCTACAAAAGGGAGCTTTTGTAGTAAATCAAACAGCCGCTTTCGTTCCTGGCGGATATGCTGCACATTTTTTTCCAGGAAGGGTAAGGATTGCAGGGAGGCTAATGCGGCCGCGTTCCCGGCAACGTTAACATTATAAGGCTGCTTGGCGCCCCATAAGGCCGTTTTCATCCAGACCGGAAAGGCACCATAGCCAACCCGTAGCCCGGCCAGCCCGGCCCATTTGCTAAAGGTCCTTAATACGATTAAATTGTCATAGCGCGGCACATCTTGTATGCGGCTGTTTGTTTTCCAAGCTGCGGCTGTATCTGCGGTAAATTCGATATAGGCTTCATCCAGCACGATCAACGCCGGAAGTTGAATCAGTTCCTGAAAATCTTCCGGCGTGATCAGGCTGCCATCCGGGTTATTGGGGCTGGTGATAAACACGATTTTGGCTTGGGTGGCAGCAGCCTGCTGCTTGATTTGCGCTAGATCCAAAGAAAAATCTGCCTTCCTCTCGACATCAACCACCCGGCCAAAATTAAGGCGTGTATCAAAGCTGTACATGCCAAAGGTAGGTGGGCAGTTAATGACCGCCTCACCCGGTTCCAATACCACCCGCAGCAGCAGATCGATCAATTCGTCAGCGCCGGCCCCAGCTACCAGGTAATCAGCATCCAGGCCGCAGAAATCAGCCAGTGCGCTGCGCAGCGCACGGCTCTCTGGGTCGGGGTAAATATGCGGAAAGGGCAAATCCGCCAGGGCTTGCTTGACGGCTGGTGCCGCGCCATACGGGTTTTCATTGGCATCCAGCTTGATCATCTCTTCTGGTTTTTTACCCAGCCGTGCGGATAGAACCTCAAATGGTTCGATGGGAGTGTAGGCCGGGAAGTTTTCAAAACGGCGGGCCGGTTTCATAAGCGTATCTCAGCAGCATTGGCGTGTGCATCCAGGCCTTCAGCGTGTGCCAACTCGGCAGCGGCGGGTGCAATTTGGGAAACGGTGTTTTTATCGAGGCCGATCAAACTGATGATCTTGATAAAATCCCAAACATTCAGCGGGGAGGCAAAACGCGCTGAACCACTGGTCGGCATGACGTGGCTGGGGCCGGCAACGTAATCCCCTAATACTTCAAAGGAATGTTCCCCGATAAAAATGCCCCCCGCACAGGTTATCTTTTCAACCCAGTTCCAGGGCTCCTGTACGGCCAGACAGAGGTGTTCGGCACCGTACTGGTTGGCTAAGGCTACCGCTTGATCTAAATCTTGGGTGATGACGGCCCCGCCGCGCTGGGAGAGCGATGATGCAATCACTTCGTTACGAGAACGTTGTGCCGCCTGGTGTTTGACCTCCCGTTGAACTGCCTCGGCCAGGGTTTTTGAGGGGGTTAATAAAATCGCTGATGCCAGCAGGTCATGTTCGGCCTGTGCTAACAGATCGGCAGCCACCCAGGCTGGTTTGGCGTTTTCATCGGCGATGACCATCGTTTCGGTTGGCCCGGCTAAATTGTCGATACCGACCGTGCCAAACACCTGTTTTTTTGCCAGGGTGACAAACAGGTTGCCGGGGCCAAAGATCTTATCTACGGCAGGAATGGTTTCGGTGCCATACGCCAGGGCGGCAATCGATTGGGCACCGCCGATGGCGTAGATTTCCGTCAGGTTCAATAGCTGTGCGGCTGCCAGAATAAGGGGCGAAATTTTGCCGGTGTCGCGCTGCGGCGGAGCAACCAACACAATTTGTGGCACACCTGCCACCTGGGCTGGCACCGCGGACATGATCACACTGGAGGGCAAGGGAGCTGTGCCGGCTGGGATATATAACCCGACACGGTTGATCGGGCGGATCATTTGACCGAGCATGCCGCCCAAATCGTTGCTGATCCAGGAGGTTAGCGGCTGGCGTTGGTAGAAACCGCGCACGCGGCTGATGCTTAGCACCAGGGCTTGTTTTTGGGCTGCGGTAATGAGTTCAATCGATTGGTCGATCTCTTCCTGAGGCACCCGAAAAACCTGGGATGATTGCCCATCGAGGATGCTGGCCCATTTGAACAAAGCCTGATCGCCCCCCAAGCGAACTTCTTGGAGGATGCGGGCGACCGCTTGATCGGGGGTGAGGGTTTCTCCAAAAAATCTTTGAATGCCATCCCGTATATTTTGTGGCACGGTATAAGCGTCAATCGGTTCCCTTTTTAAGATAGATTGTTGGGCTTCTGCTACGGTAAAAATTGAAAACATGTTACTCCTCCTGAGGCGGGGTTTGGGTTTTGTTTTTGTTTTTGTTTTGAAGGACGTCTAATAGTCGTCGGTAACGGGGCGGCTCTTCATCAAAAACATAAGAGACAGGCAGGACGATGACTCCGCTGCCACCGATGGCGCGTAATTCTGAGACAGCCTGGTAAAGCTGGTCTTTCATGACGACAATATTGACTGCGAACCAGTTTTGTGAATCATCTTTCACGATGACCGGGGAGATGGTCGGGCCTTGTAGACCTTGGATGGAGGTGCTGCTAAAGATGCGATCGGCAATCGCCTGGGGGGAATCCCCACGCATATTGGCAAATAGAGCCAATTTTTGTTTGCCGACCAGGTAGGCTTCAAAATATTCGATTAAAATGCGGGCGGTGGCCAAGGCCTGGGGATTTTGTTGGAGGGTATGATAGTTGGCGATCAAGACAGATTGCGACTCGAGGATTTTTCCATCCTGCAAAGGTTTTAAGCGGTTATCGCGCAGGGTCAAGCCGGACGAGACCACATCGCAGATCATGTCCGCGTAACCAATGGCCGGGGCAATTTCAAGCGTGCCCTCGGAGGAAACCAGGCTGTAGGGGATCTTTTGTTGGGTAAAGAACTCTCCCACCAGGTTTTTATATTTGGTGCCAATGCGCAACGGGTGGTTTAAACGGCGGCTAAAATCTTTTAAATCGGCAATTGTGTTGACGTCGCTCCAACTTTCTGGCACGGCTAGCTGTAAAGAACAGCCGCCGAACCCGAGGGCTTCGTGTAAGATGATCAGTTCACCTTCCTTGCCCTGATGTTCGGCGACCACATCGTATCCGGTGATGCCAAAATCGACACTGCCATCGCGTACACTGGTTAGAATGTCGGTTGGTCTTTGTAATAAAACATTTAATTGCGGCAGGGCCGGCAGACTGGCTTCATATTGGCGCGGGTTGGGTTTATAGATCTTGAGCCCGGAGGCGGCCATAAAATCAAAGCAATCTTCGGATAAGCGGCCTTTGGAAGGGATGGAGATACGGAATGAATCTTTTTGTTTTTGGTCTGATAACATGCGTTTGTCCTTGATTTGGAATAAAAAAACCTCCCGAGACCGGGAGGTTTAAGGGTTATGTCGAATTCTTTGGGGTTATGCCACCACAAACGAAACCGACCTCCGGTCAGAAAAGGGGAGGGGGGAATGATGATGATGGGATAAAGCCAACGTGTATATCATAGTCTTGAGTTTACCAAGAAAACGATATTTGTCAATGAAAAACCGAAAACATGAGCAGCTTGGGTGTGGTTAGGTAGGGTTTGGCTTTAGCAGGTGAGACAAGCATTAACCACCAAGGGCACACCAAGCAAAATAAAGAACAAGACTTAACCCAACCAGACTTCGATATGATGGGTGTGTCCATCCTCATAATAAGGGATCGGTGTTCCGATTGGATGCGGTTTTCCATCCACCAGCATGGTTTTGACCCCGGATTGGTGATGATGCGGGTTATGAACTTGAATGTGATAGGTGGCGTTGCGGATTTTGCGGGTGGCTGTAAAGCTCGGCCAATCCGCTGGGATACACGGATCAATCACCAAGCCATCATAATCGGGACGGATGCCTAAGATAAACTGGGTAATGGCAACATAATTCCAGGCTGCTGTGCCAGTCAGCCAGGAGTTTTTCGCTTCTCCCTGGGTGGGGGCGTCTTTTCCGGCAATGGTTTGGGCATAGACGTAGGGTTCACAGCGATGAACATCACTGATGGATTCGCGTGTGCTGGGATTGATTCTTTTGTAATAATCAAAAGCCTGGTTGCCGCGTCCTAAACGGGTTTCAGCAATCATCACCCACGGGTTGGTGTGGCAGAAAACGCTCGCATTTTCTTTGTACCCGGGCGGGTAGGATGTGATCTCCCCATACTTCGGATCGTAACGGGTAAAAGCAGGTTGAACCAGCATTACGCCATGCACACTGTTCAGCCATGCGTTGACCGAATCCATTGCTTTTAGGGCATAGCTATTCTCCAAGCCAACATCGGCCATGACGCAGATTCCCTGCGGTTCAATGAAGATTTTCCCCTCTGGGTTTTGTTGCGAGCCGAGGACATCCCCAAAATAATCATAGGCGCGGCGGAACCACGCCCCATCCCAGCCATGCGTTAGCACTGCCTCTTGCATGTCCTTCACATGCTGCCTGACCTGTTGGGCATATTGGGTTTCCAGGGTGATTTGAGCGATTTTTTCCATTTCGTGACCGGCCAAAATAAACAAGCCAGCAATAAAGACCGACTCAGCGACACCGCCAGCTTTATTCTCTGTGGTTTGAAACGATTCGCCCGGGGTGAGGGAAAAACAGTTTAGATTCAGGCAGTCGTTCCAATCGGCGCGGCCGATCAGGGGCAAGCCATGCGGGCCAAGCCGATCCAGTGTATAGGAAAAGGCACGTTGTAAATGCTCAAACAACGCGGTTTCTGTGTCCGCTTGGTTATCATACGGGACAAGTTCTTTTAAAATGGAATGATCGCCGGTTTCTTTCAGATATGCGGCCACCGCCAGGATCAACCATAAGGGATCATCGTTGAAATTACCGCCGACAGCATCGTTTCCGCGCTTGGTGAGTGGCTGATACTGGTGATAAGCCCCGCCGTTGGGTAATTGAGTGGCAGCCAAATCGATTAATCGCTCGCGTGCTTTTGCGGGCACCATTTGCACAAAGCCGAGGAGATCCTGGTTGGAATCCCGAAAGCCCATGCCGCGCCCGATGCCGGATTCAAAATATGAGGCCGAGCGCGATAAATTAAACGTGGTCATACACTGGTATGCATTCCAAATATTGACCATGCGGTTGGTGTCTTGATCGGGGGTAGTGACCTGATATTGCTCTAAAATTTCTTGCCAAAATCGGGCTAGATCGTCAAAGGCTGCATCCAGCACAGATGGCTGCAGATAGTGTTGGATGCGCGGGGACACAAATTGTTTGTTGATCTGAAAGGGGTGGTTGGAATCAAATTTCTGTTCGCGTGGGTTTTCAAAATACCCCAGCACGAAGATGATCTCTTTTTCTTCCTGCGGATTTAAAGCAAATTGGAGGTGATGAGAAGCAATCGGCGCCCAGCCATGAGCGATGGATTGGTTTGATTTTCCAGTTTGAACGACCTGTGGGTTTTCAAAGCCATGATAGTTATCCAAAAAGGCATTCCGGTCGGTATCAAAGCCAGTTAACGGTTCTGAGCAGGCAAAATAAGCAAAGTGATCGCGCCGTTCACGGTATTCCGTTGTGTGGTAAATGACGCTGCCTTCCACTTCAACCTCGCCGATGTTGAAGTTGCGTTGGTAATTGGTGCTGTCATCGAGGGCATCCCACAAACAAAATTCAACCAGAGAAAATAAGGAAAGGTCGACCGGGGCTTGGGTGTCGTTTTTTAGGGTGGTGCGCCAAATTTCGCAATTGGCTTGCAGGGGTACAAAATAAATGGTGTGGGCATGGATGCCTTGATAGTCGGATGAAATGCGCGTGTACCCTAAGCCATGCCGGCAGGTGTAATGATTGAGGTCTTTTTTAACGGGTTGCCAGCTAGACGACCAAACTTGACCGTTGGCGTTGTTTCTGAGGTATAGATAGCGGCCGCCCTGATCATACGGGACATTGTTATAACGATAGCGCGTGATGCGACGCAGGCGGGCATCGCGGTAAAAGCTATATCCGCCGGCGGTATTGGAAATCAGGGAGAAATAGGAATCATTGCCGAGATAATTGATCCACGGCAGGGGAGTCTGGGGGGTGGTAATAACATATTCTTTATTTTTATCGTCAAAATGACCGTATTGCATGGTTGAACCTCTGATTAAATGAAATTGAACGAATTTTTTGCTGGGAAAGGCATACTGGTAACATTTAAGGGTAGGACCTGTTTGCGTGGAATAATGTTCTGCCATCCATTTTTCAAAACCGATTGGACATCACTAAGCGTGTTGGGAGCGCTCCCATATCGTACAATAGTTTTAAAAAAGTGTCAATCCACCGCGGCCCTTGAATTTTTTACTTCGCCCCATGGAAATAACCAGCACCCTCAGGGAGAATATGAAGGTTAACAAGGTTCGGAATAATCGGGCATGAGAGACAAGAAAAGCCAATTTTCAGGTGAGAGCCTATTCGGGATGAAGGCCGTGTTTTAAAGGTGTTTATTTCTTAAAGGATTGATACAGAAAATAAAGACCGACAGTAATTAATAAAACCGGTGTCACCGTGCGGCCGTATTTACTTAATCCCAGGATGATTTCAAAAAAGGCTGCCCCTGCCAGAAAGAGGATCGCTCCAATTTTGGCGAGTTGTTTCCCAGTTTTTACCAGGGTTGCACGATTGTTTTGATTTCCAAACCACCATAATCCCAAGCCAAAAGAAGTCGGTGAGACCAAGGCCCAGGCGTAAGCCCAGCTAACCCAATGGTTTGTAATCGTTTGATAAAAAAACAGGAGGGCGGTCATTGTGAAAATGCTGCCGATGATCACCAACGGTTCCCCATGCTGTACCGACCTTTGGTTCGCTAAGACCAGCAGTACTACCCCGGGGATGAAAATAAAAAAAGGCCAGAGATAGCGGCCAATGCCAAAATCAAATAGCTCTCCAGCCAGGATGAGAAGACCCATCACGATAAATCCCAGGCCAATTGTGGTGGTGACTTTGGATCTTGTAACTTTCTCTTCAAAGGAAGGCTTATCGGGAATTTGATTTTGGCTCATAAGATTTTCCTCATTTACGCATAATACCGCGAATCAACATAAATAATCCTACCCCAATCGTTAGTGCAGGCCAAACCAATCTGGAATTAAAGCCGAGCAATGAGCTTCCACCAAAGGCAACAAATAAAATCGCACTAATGACGAGCAGAATCAGGCTGGATTGCCAGACATCGCCGTGTTCTTGCGGAGAAATTAGGGCAGCTACTGCAAGGCCAATTCCCACAAACCCAGGGATGAGTGTCCAGGCGAATTGCCAGGTCTCCCAACTACCGGTCAGGTTTTGATAATACAATATGCCTCCAATGCCGCTGATGATCGTGCCCGGAATGGCTAGGCCGCCGGTGCGGGTTAACACAGCAAACAGGAGAAAGACCAACCCCACCCCCAGTACGATCCACGGCCAATCTAAGTTAATCGTCCAAGCTGGCAACAGTTGATCGGCTAATAAAACGCCCCCAATCAAGACCAGCAAGAATCCCCAAATCAATGTTTGTTTTTTGCGTTCCATGTCTACCTGCCTCTATTTGTTGGTTAATCCTATTTACGGAAAGCACTAGAAAAAGTTGCACGCAGCAGCCAATCTGTTTGGATCTGCCGCGGCTGGCTACCTGAGCTATTTGCGGGTGATGAAGGTTAGGATCAAGACCAGGCCGATGGCAACGATCAATAAAGGGACAACGAGATTGGGTTGTAAACCGAACAAAGCAAAAAAGCCTGGAATAGAGAAAATTAACGCGGCCAACAGGTTAAAGGCTGTTTTTATTTTTTCTTTTGCCTGGAAAGAAAGATAAGCAGCAATCACCCCACCCACCGCCGCAACCAAAATCGGAATGCCCCACCAATGGGCTAACAAGCGGTTGAAGGGAACCCGATCTAATGCTTGCATGAAAAACAGCCCGCCGGTTAGCATGACCGCTAAACCAGAGCTAATTAACCACGGGCGGACGGATTGCAGGATGGGTTCAAGCCCACTGGATGCTGGCAGAAACCCCGATAAAAGCAGGGAAAAGCCAGCCAGGATAACGAAAACCGGCCAGAATATGACCCAGCTTAAGTCAAATAAAAACATGGCGGCGATAGCTGCTGGAAAGAGGGCACCCAGCAGGCCTTGGGCGATGACGGCCGCGGTGGTAATACCCCGGCGCATATCCTGGATCAGGGTGGAGATGGATGAGATGGAAGGAATCAGGATAAACAAAGCCCACCAATTTTGGATGTCTGCCAGGCCAAGTCGTTTTAATAAAAATACTACACCGATTAGGATCAGAATGATGGCGCCGGTAATGCTGTTTTGTGGATCGCGGTTTTTGTTTTCCATGCGTTTCCTTTTTTGGAGAAGAGGATTTTATTATACCGAATATTCGGGAATTAACCACCAAGCACGAAGCAAAAAAAGACACAGAGAAAAAAATCAGAAAAATGTAGGAGCGAGGCGAAAATAGAAGACACCACCCATAGCCTCGCCCGCAAAACCACGAGGCCCGGCAAACACAGGGAATGAAAATTAACCCCGATACCCTGCGGACGCAGCGTACAACAACCACACCCAGCGAAATTCCCAAACCTCCCTGGGGGAAAGGCTGCCCCCGTATAACGTTGTTATCCTCGCGGTTTGGCAGGTTTTGTATAAGGGTTGTAAAATGATAGGTAAATTATTAATCGATGAGGTCGACCGATGAAAACAATTGTGATCACAGGCAGTACGCGCGGCATTGGGTTGGGGATGACGAAGGAGTTCTTAAAACGAGGGCATCAGGTTGTCGTTAGCGGTAGATCCGAGGCTTCGGTGGCTGATGCGTTAGCTGAGTTGCGCCAGGAATACCCGGCAGACCAGATGGGCGGTTTTGCCTGTGATGTTGGTTATTACGAGGCGGTGGAAAATTTATGGCAATTTGCGGAGAATTTGTTTGGGAAAATTGATATTTGGATCAACAATGCCGGTATTTCGCATCAATCATTGCCTTTTTCGGAAATTCCCCCCACAGTTTTTTCCAATGTACTGCAAACCAATGTGATCGGGGTAATGAATGGCACTCAGGTGGCATTCAAGCAGATGAAGAAGCAGGGTGGCGGGTTTATCTACAATATGGAGGGACTCGGTTCCGATGGACGCACCAATCCCGGTTTATCCATTTACGGCACCAGTAAACGGGCTGTGCAGTATCTGACCGAGGCTGTGGTTAAAGAAAATAAGGACACCGCTGTAAAAATCGGTTTTTTGAGCCCCGGGATGGTCGTTACGGATATGTTGGTTGGGGATATGGATCGTGATGATGAAACAAAGCAGCGTCAGAAAAAGATATTTAACATCCTGGCGGATCGCGTGGAAACGGTGACGCCCTATTTGGTAGAAGAGATGTTGAACAATGAAAAACATGGGGCTAAAATTGCCTGGCTGACCACGCCAAAAATCGCTTTTCGGTTTTTAACGGCACCATTTATCAAGAGAGATATTGTTTAAAAAACCTCCCGTGATGTTTTTAAGAACTATTTTATAGAAATTTAACGGAAAATTTCAAATGTCTACGATGTTTCTTTGATTTCACCAATGATAAGATGACATTTAGGACAGTAATACATATCATCTATGATTTGATTTCCATCCTCTACTCTACCGATTTTGACGATTGAGCTAGTTTTACGAGTTAATTGTTTCATTCCTTTTTTCTCGTATTCTTCCTGAGGCATCCAATGTGTTCCTGAACGTCCATAAATGACACCTTTAATCATTTGTCCGGCACATTTTTTGCACTTCATCGAATTATCGTCTTGTGTTGTCACCCAATTACCTTTCTTTAATTATTCCTTTCCACAGGAAAACTTACAGGGTCATACTTACTTTTTATAGAACTTGCTTCACCGTGAGAAAGTTATCTTTTTCCGTATTGGCTTTTTGGATCGCATCTGCTGAACCCAAGACGACCACAGCTGCCTGTTGGTTTAACGCGGCGAGGGTTTCTCCGAATTTGTGAAAGTCGGCTTCCGTTGTATTCAAAATTTCCTCTCGAATCTTCTGCCGTTCTTCGTCGCTTACCCCCAGCAGGTACCGCAGCATGGCAGTGTAGCCTTTGGCATCCGGCAGCAGGTAGGCATCCAGCTCTCCAATGGAACCAATCATCGATTTGGTTAACTCGGATTCGCTGATCTCTAAATGTTTGAGGAAATCAGCGGTGTGATCATAATTTTCCAAGGTTTCCAGCAGGTTGGGGTCACGATACGATAGGAAATTAAAGACTCCTGAAAGACGGTCAAAACTGGAGAAACCACCATACGCGCCACCTTGTACCCGAATTTTTTCCCACAGCCAGGTACTGCGCAGGTATTGGTTGATAACGTTGATCGAGCCATGATGCTGGTATCCCAGATGATACAGATCGGCACCTTTGCCGACGTAGTTGACTTGGGTGGGGATGGTCAGGCCTTCAACGCGGGGCATTTTTTCAGGTTGCCAGGTTTGCTGGGGGTGCGGCGTATGGGGAAGGTTCTTGAGAAAACTGGAAAGGGCCTTCCAAACGGTCTGCTTTTCCGCTGATTCGATCGTGAAATCACAAATTAAATTTGATTGTTGGATGAGGAGGTCACGCATCGTGGTAAAAATAGTTTCCACTTCTTGCCAGCGCCCGTCAAAATCTTCGGCCAGGCTGCGTACAAAGAACAAATAGTCAATCCCGCTGATTTGTTCGGTTGCCCATGCGGCTTCATCAAACTGGGCTTTTAAGCGATTGTTGATGACGCGGTGTCCCGATGGGATCAGACCGGCTTCCATGCTTGATTTTTCTTCCAAGACCATCTGGCGAACGCGCTCTTTGTGCGAGAGGTTCGCTGCTATCAGGGTATCGAATAGGATAGCGAGTAATTTCTCGGTTTGGTCAACCATCGTTTTAGCACGCAGAAATAAATAGGCGGCGATTTCGTCTTTGTCAGATTTTTTGGAAGTATACAGGGTATGATAAATACCGCCGGTTTCCCGTCCGATACGTTGAATGAAACTGACAAAATCTTCCTTATCCGTGCCAGTTTGCAGCAGGGCTTTTGAAAACAAACGCAAATAGGGCAGGTATTCCTGTGGCAGGCTTTTTAGGTTGAAACCCAGGTTCAGGTAAAGAATGCCGCTGGTGAAAAGGTCATGGTAGAGCAGCTTAACCGATTCGTGGGGAAGGAGTTCAATCGGCAGGGTGCGTGATTCTAGCTCAAGATCTTCCCGTTTGAGCATGGGAATACTAGCAAGTGCTTCGGGTGAATCAGGTGTTTCTTGCAGTTGTTTCAGGTATTTTGCATTTTGAATGGTTTGTTCGATTTGCTGCGGTGTCATCGCAGCTTTGGCAGCTTGCAGACGTTTGGCTTCTTTTTCCTGGCGTTTTTTGGCGAGGGTAGCATCCGGCAGCAGAATGACGGTGGTACGGTGGGCATTTGAAATGAGATATTGCTCGATAAGATTCTCAAAGTAATTTTCCCCGGTAGCCAGTTTTTGTTTGATGTGCGAGAGGGGGGCTTCAAAGGCAAGCGGTTGAATCGGGTCGCGCTCATACAACCAGTTGGTTAGCGAGCGCAGCATAACGGCAATACCGCGCGGGAAGGAGCCGGTATTGTTTTCCCGCAAATTGAATTCGAGGGTGTTTAGTGAGGCTTCGATGGTGTTTTGGTCAATCCCATTGTGGGCAATTTGTTTAAGAGTCTCCAAGACCAGGGCTTCGACCATCTCGATGTTTTTGGTTTCAATGCCGCGCATACCCGTAGAAAACATCATTTGGCGATACTCTTTGCTCAGACCGGAGCCTACCAGGTCTTCTCCCAGTCCCGATTCGAGCAGTGTTTTCCGCAGCGGGGAAGCCGGGGTGCCCAACAAGATATGATCTAAAATGCCGAGCCCCAATACCAACTCGGGCTGGTTGCCTTCTGGCAATAGCCAGTTCACGGTTAGATAGGCTCTCGCGGTTTCACCGGATTCGCCGGCGTCATAGGGTAATACCTTGCGGCGCGGTTCGGTAAAGCGCGGCTGCAAGGGCAGCGCAGAAGGTACGGCAATCGCTTCAAATTCATTTAAATAGGCATCCAATAATTTCAAGCGTTGGGTGGGATCATCATCACCATAAAAGAAAATCCTGGCATTGGAAGGATGGTAATAGGTTTCGTGGAAGTGCTTGAACTGCGGATAGGTTAGGTCGGGAATGACTTCAGGATCACCGCCGGATTGAAGCCCGTAAGGGGTATCTGGGAAGAGGGACATTTGACTTTCATCCCCCAGAATGTCATCGGGCGAAGAATAAGCCCCCTTCATCTCGTTGAATACCACACCTTTAAATTTCATTTCATCATTAGCGGCGTCTAAGGTGTAGTGCCAGCCTTCTTGCATTAAGGTTTGTTCGGAAATGAGCGGATAAAACACGGCATCCAGATAGACATCGATCAGGTTATAAAAATCCTGCAAATTGGTGCTGGCAACGGGGTAACAGGTTTTATCGGGGTAGGTAAAGGCAGTCAGAAAGTTATTTAGGGAACCTTTAATCAATTCGACAAATGGTTCTTTGACCGGATACTTGCGGGAGCCGCACAGGACAGAATGTTCCATGATATGCGGCAAACCGGTTGAATCAGCCGGCGGGGTGCGAAAGGTGATGCCAAATACTTTATTTTCATCTTCATTACTGACCGACATCAATTCAGCACCAGTTT
>JACDJC010001320.1_pt1 | contig 22423 bp, 14 predicted proteins | sample 7454191 | NCBI WGS metagenome assembly JACDJC01 (sample SAMN14253291, study PRJNA609438) | sludge metagenome | isolation source: sludge after 25d culture with pyrite and EDTA | collected 2018-12-20 | reverse complement strand
GTTCTACAAAGCTGGCCAAGCGGGGCTTGTCGATACCCGACTTTACCGTACCAAACTTGGGCAGCTCGGAACCGGTAAAGCGGTGACAGAGATTGATCCCGCCTTGCGTGTCCACCGCCAGCAGTGCCACGCCCGCCCCACAGGGCAGCTGTTTTTTGTTGCCTTCGTGTAGATCGGTCATCAGCTGATGCATATTGCCAAAACCGAGACTGCGATTCTCCAGCGCCTGCTCAAGATAGCGCTGCCCGAGCCGTTTCATGCCGGCGAACACCTGTTGCAGCTCTTCCGGGCGAAGATTGAACGCCGCAATATCCCCGGAGGTCACCGGACCGAAGCCAACCTCATGGAACCCCAGATCATGGTGGAGGTGGTCAAAAATGGCCACCACATCGGTGATGCCGTGAGTGAGCGTCACCCGACAGCCGACCGGACGTGACAGATCGGCCGCCAACAACTGCTTCACCTTCTCGCTGACTATGTCATAGGTGCCGTGTCCACCCACCGTCAACCGGTTTCGGTCATGCAGGCCGCGCGGACCGTCCATGGAGACGGTGAGCCCGAACCGGTGCTGCTTGAACCAGTCGATCAACTCGGGTGTCAACAGGGTGGCATTGGTGGTCAGGGTAAAATCCGGCCTGGCCCCCAATTCCGCAAAGCGGCTTTCACAATAGGCCACCACCTTGCGGATCAGCGGCATATGGGTCAGTGGTTCACCGCCAAAGAAGACGATGTTGTACTTCGCCTGCCCCGGTGACTCCCGCAACAGCATCTCGATCGACTCCACCGCCGTTTCGTAGGACATCTTCAGCCCGTCCGACGGGGTCGCCAGATCCTCCTTGTAACAGTAGGTGCAGCTCAGATTACAGCCGGTGTTGACATTCAGCACCAGGGTCGTGAGCGGGAAGTGCTGTACGCTGACCGGCGGCAGATTCAGCCTTGCCGCCTTACCGTCATCGCAGAGTATTTCCAAAGACTTCAGATCGTCGATAGTCTCGCTCAGTTCAGCCGGGTGAAAGCGCGCATTCAACCTTTCGTCGATCAAGCGCCTGCTGACGGTTCCGTTCTCATCAAACAGATCCAGCAGAGCACCACTCAACTCATCGAGCTCAAACAGGCCGCTGGTCGGTATATGAAACAGCATGTCATGCCGGTCCACCGCCACCCGATGCAGATTGGGTCTGACCAGTGTCAGGTTATCCATGAGTCACCTCGGTAGATTGCATCCGTTTATGCATCATCAACACAACCCGGCCTACAGCACCGAGGCCCGGACAAAATGCTGCACCGTCACCAGCAGGTGGCCTTCGCCACTCACCGTGTTGCCGGCATCATCCACCGTGCCGACCACGCTCAGGTTGCCCACGTTATTGGCCGACATCTTGCGTTCCGGGTTGGGCCCGGCATCACCGGGAACAAACACGCCGTGTGCATCGATGGTGCCGGCATATTTGAGGTCATTGTCTTCCTTGGCCGTCTCATCAAAGGGTTTCAGGGACCAGGTGGCCGGCATATAACCGAGCCGGATATCATCTTCCGTACCGGGCTTGCCATCGGCACCGGCCGCATAGCCCACTGCCCGATAGGCCGCCTTCGCCTTGGCGATCGGCGTGCCGTTGCCACCGACCCGGGCAACCGACTCGCCGGGCACCACATCGACCCGCGCCAGCTTGTCATACACCGCCAGTGCAGCAGGTGCCTGAGCCTTACCAACGGCAACATCACGCAGACCCACCGTGGCGTCCTTTTCCGCCTCCACCAGCAGGTGGATACGGTTGGCACCGGCAGACAGGGTCTTGATTATCCGCACGCCCTTGCCCAATGTCGGCTTGCCTTGCAGGCCAACACCGACGATGGTGATCTCCTGCCGCGCTCCCTGGCGAATATGCGAAGGCATTACGCCGGTCACCGCGTGGTCTCCTTTGGTCGCCCGCTGCGCCACCATGGCCGCGCCCAGTTCATTCGCTTCCGCCATGAACATACGTCCCTGCATCCGCGTACCCTGTTCATTGGCCGCCAGGATCTGACGCATCTTGACGCCGTCCAGCGTCAACGCGGCGCGCCACTCATAGCCTGTATAGGTAATGGCTTGCCCACTGCCGGTGAGCGGTGTGCCATCGGCATACTGTCCGGTGACCTGCAGGCCATACTGGTCGCCACCTTTGGCGCGAACCTGCATCAGCGCGTCAAAATCACCCTTTCCGGGTATGTATCCGGTGATTGTCCAGTTGTGCTCAAAGGTCGGCTTATCCGCCGCCTGCCAAGCTTTCCAGGCCGCCGATTCGAATGGATAATCCTGCGCCAGCTTCGGCACGACTTGATTCATGGCGATATCGAACCAGGGACGGTCACGCGCCAGGGAATGCAGTTCCAGCGTGGGAATCTGCCCCATGTGAAACTGCACCAGGAGCGCCCACTCCTCTTTGGTACGGCGCTGCAGGCCAAAACGGGCGCCGGAGTGACAGCGGGCGCACATCTCGACATAGGCGGGATCGTTGTTCTCCAGCAGGTTGCCGTCACGCTCCAATCCATAACGCAGTCCTGCGCTCTCTGACGGTGCCAGTCCCTGGGTATCGGAAAGGTATTTGTGTACCTGCTTCCGCTCATCCTCGGACATTTTGGCTTCCTGGATGGCGACCATGCGCTGTATGGTCATCTGCCACCCTTCCGGGGTTTTACGCTGTTCACTGATCCTGGAGTAAGGCAAGCTGGGGTTGCCGGTGTCAGTATGGCAATCCATGCAGCGCTTCTGGATTACCTGTTCGCCACTCATGGGTTGTGAGGCGGCATAGAGCGCGCCACTTCCAGTAAGGGCAAGAAACCCACCGATCAGAAGTGCGCTTTTTTTGCTGATCTGTTTCAAACCACCACTCCTTCCTAATTAATTGTTATAAAATCGCCGCAAGGTTGCCGGCGCAACTATTTTTTCCACCCCAAGAGGGGGAGAGACTGACAGCGCCTCCTGGGCTGTTGTCAGCCGATGATTGCCAGCCTAAAGTATCCTTCCTGCGTTAACGAAGTTCTGCCGAAATGTGCTAATTTGTCGTGATATGTAACGAAATGTAAATGAGGTCATGGGGGCATATCCGCCCGATATGAATAACCGTAATGACTAATATTCTTCTCTGCTTAATGTCCTGATAAGTAACGCGCAATGGATAGTATTCCCTGCGCCTTGTGTGAAATACTAGGTATTGTTATAGCCGCGTAAACAGCCATGCAGGACCGGCTTCGGCATCACCGAAACAAGGTACGCCATGCAGACTGATCGTAGACAAACCACCATACTGATCGTTGAGGATGACGCCGCTTCACGCGCGCTACTGGTCAGTTATTTTTCCAATGAAGGCTATCATGTGCTGGAGATGGAACAGGCCGATGATCTGGTACGTCGCGTCAGGGACGAACGGGTCGACCTGGTCTTGCTGGACATCAACCTTCCGGGAAAGGATGGCCTGACGGTCACCCGGGAGCTACGCGCGGAGTCCAAAATCGGCATTATCCTGGTTACCAGCAAAGGCGACGAGATCGACCGGATTGTCGGCCTGGAACTGGGGGCCGATGACTATGTCACCAAACCGTTCAATCCACGGGAGTTGCTGGTGCGGGCGAAAAACCTGCTGTGGCGTGTAGATGACTGCCTGCAGTTGAAAAAGCGCCACGGGAATCCCGACGTGCTCCATTTTGAGGGCTGGCAGCTCGACTGTAACAGGCGACTGATATCGGGTCCGGACAACACCTCGGAACGCCTGCCGGAGGGAGAATTCAAATTGCTGCAAACACTAGTTTCCCGGGCCGGGGTCGTCCTCTCCAGGGACCAGCTTCTGGACGCCATCCGCGACCGGGAATGGACACCCAATGACCGCTCGGTTGATGTTTTGATCGGCCGGTTGCGGCGCAAACTGAAAGATGACCCGGCCAAGCCCACGCTTATCCTCACGGCACATGGCGCGGGATACGTGTTTGCGGGAAAACTGGACTGACACCATGTTGCGACTGGCCGGATATCATGGCCTGACCCTGCTTCACGAGGGGAGCCGATCCGTCATTATCCGTGCCACACGGGATGCGGACAATCTGCCCGTGATCATCAAACAGGTGAGCCGCGCCGCCCTGGTCAATGACAACATCAGCCGGCTCCAGCATGAATATCATCTGCTGTGCGACCTGAATATCCCGGGCGTTATTCGGCCCCTCACCCAGCAACAGAACGAACAGCTACTGTTTACTGTCTTTCACGACCGGGGGGGGGAGTCGCTGCGCCAATACATGCGTAGCGAAGCGACCCACTGGCAATCCCTGCTCCCTTTGCTGCGTCAGTTGAGCGAACTGGTTGGCCGGATCCACGAAGCGGGAATTACGCACAAACAGATCACGCCTGACAATATCATTGTCAACCAGCCTGCCGGGCAGGTGGAGATCATCGACTTCACCCTGGCCACCCGGCTCGACAGCGAGGAGGCCCAACCGGAGACCACGCAGATCCCGCCCGAGGCCCTACCCTATATGGCACCCGAGCAGTCGGGAAGAATTAACCGGCGTATCGATTTCAGGACCGACTTCTACAGCCTCGGCATCCTGTTTTATGAACTGCTGACCGGACAGCCACCGTTTGTCGCACAGGACAAGCTTGAGCTGATTCACAGTCACATCGCCAGGCTTCCGCCCCCCCTGTATCAGATCAGACGCGATATACCGCCGACCCTTTCGGCCATCGTGCTCAAACTATTGGCCAAGGATGCAGCACAGCGCTATCAATCCGCTTTTGGCCTGACCAGCGATCTCAGCGAGTGCATTCGCCGGCAACAGACGGCCGGGGGCATTGAACCCTTTGCGATTGCACGTCAGGATCGTCCAGAGCGATTCCTCATCCCACAGCGTCTCTATGGCCGGGAGAGCACCATCGCCAAGCTGCTGACCGCGTATGAACAAGTGATGCAGGGTGAGCCGCGGACAGTACTGATTTCCGGCTATTCAGGTATCGGAAAATCCACCCTGGTGAATGAGATCCGCGAACAGATTATCGAACAGAACGGTATTTTCATCAGCGGAAAATTCGATCAGTTCAGCCGCGGCCGGCCTTATTCGGCAATCATTATCGCCCTGCAGTCACTCATCAAGCAGCTGCTTACCGAACCGGAACAACAGATTGAGCGCTGGCGCACCCGGCTGCAATCTGCCATGGGTGATAACGCCTTTCTGATGATCCGCCTGATTCCCGAACTGGAACTGATTGTCGGTAAGCCGGTTGAAATCCAGCGACTGCCGCCCCATCAGGCGCAGAACCTGGTGTCCCGTATGTTCATCCGCCTGCTGGAGGTTTTCTGCACCCATGAGCGGGCACTGGTGATTTTTCTAGACGATCTCCAGTGGGCCGACATGGCCTCCTTCAGTCTGGTCAGTGGTCTGACACGAAACGGGGCACTCTCCAGGTTGATGCTGATCGCCAGCTACCGTGATCAGGAGATCGGGCCGACACATCCCATACGTCAGCTGATTGACCAGGGCGCCAATGATCGCCTGAGCCAGATCCGGCTTGAACCGCTGAACCAGGTGCAGATTTCTCATCTGCTGGCCGACACGCTGCATCGGGAAGCCGATGAGATCCACTCACTTTCCCGTATCTGCCTGCAAAAAACCCAGGGGAATCCTTTTTTCCTGAAGCAGTTCCTTGGCTCACTGCATGGCCAGAAACTGATCTTCTTCAGCCAGGGAAAATGGCACTGGGATGAACACGGCATCCAGCGCCAGGAGATGGCCGACGATGTCATTACACTGCTGGTCAACCGAATTGAGTCGCTGCCACCGGAGACGCAACAGGTGCTGAAACTGGCGGCCTGCATTGGCAATCGGTTCAATCTTAAAATCCTCTCCGTTGTTTATGAGCATGATCATCACGCAACAATCCGGGCATTATGGCCCAGCCTCACCGACGGACTGCTGCTGCCGCTGGATGAGCACTATTACCCGATGGGCGAGGCGGGTATCCAGGAGCTGACCTGGTACCGCTTTATTCATGACCGTGTGCAACAGGCGGCCTATTCACTGGTGCTGCCGGAGCAGAGAAAGGCCCTGCATCTACAGATTGGCCAACTGCTAAGGAGAAGCACCCCTGAGGATAAGCTGGACGAACATATTTTCGAGATTGCCAACCATCTCAATATGGCCGGGGAGATCATCACCCAGCCGGATCAGCGCATCCTGTTGGCTGAACTCAACCTCAGGGCCGGCCTCAAGGCACGGCAGTCGGCGGCCTGCGAGGGCTCGGCGGAATACTTACAGCATGGGCTGGACCTGCTACCGAAAGATTGCTGGTCGAGCCATTACCGCACCAGCCTGGCTATCCATACCGCCGCGGCAGAGAGCGCGTTTGGCCGTTCCGACTTTGTCCGGATGGAGAGCCTGATTGATCAAATCCTCGCCCATACCCATACACTGCAGGACCAACTGAAGATCCATGAGTTGAGAATTCAGGCGGAAACCGCCTGCAATCGGTTCGACCGGGCCCTGAAGATTGCACTGGAAGTGCTCTCCCTGCTTGGCATTCAACTACCGGAGTCCCCTGGCCGGTTGCGTATTCACCTGACATTGATGAAAACACAATGGCAGCTGGCAAAGCAGTCCGAGACCCGACTCCTCGAAGCACCGGAGATCAGTAATCCGCAGATCAAGGCCGCCCTGCCCATCTTGACCAGCATGTTCGGCATTGTGAAATTTTCCAGCTCCTCGTTGCGTCCCCTGGTGATGGCAAAACAGGTAGAGCTGACGCTGCAGCATGGCCTGACGCCCTGTGCCGCGCAATCATTTGCCGGCTACGGCGGCATGCTGTGCGGCTATTATGGTGAAATCGAAAAAGGCTACGCACTGGGTCAGCTGGCCCTGAAACTGGATCAGCAGCTCCCCTCCAAGACCACTCACCATAAAACGCTGTTTCTGCACTACACCTATATCGCGCATTGGAAACAGCCCCTTGAGGAGACGCTCCAACCACTCCTGCAGGGCCATCACCTGGCACTGGATTGCGGCGATGTGGAGTGGGGGGCATACGCCCTTGCCACCTACATCCAGTACTATTTCTTTCTTGCGCCCAGACTGGACAATTTGAAACAGAAACTGGGCGAGTATCTGCACCAGATCCGGCTCAGCGGACAAAAACAGTCGGAAGAGTATTCACTCTTCGCCCTGCAGACCATTGACAATCTGCTCGGCAACGGTAATCCGGCCAGCCGTCTTGAGGGTGAGTATTACCGTGAATCGGTGATGCTGCAGCAACATAAGGCGAACAATCACAAAACCGCCATCTGCCTGCACTACTTTTACAAGGGCCTGCTGCACTATCTGTTTGCGGAATATGCAGAAGCGGCGGCCGTGTGTCGCAAGGGTCTGGAGTATCTCCGCTACATCAGCGGAACCTATACCTCTCCCTACTTTCTCTACCTCTCCGCACTCACGGAGCTTGCCCTGTTGCCTGAACAGCCGCTGCAGCGCAGGTTGGCGAAACGACGCAAGATCAATGGCTTTCTGAAACAGCTTGAGCGCCTCTCCGGCTTCTCTCCACAGAACCACAAACACCATGTTCTGCTGATCCGGGCGGAACTCTGTCGTGTGAGCGGTAACCGGTCACTGGCAATGGCCTACTATGAAAACGCCATCGTCAGCGCCGAAAAAAGTGCCTTCATACTGGACCGGGCGCTCTGCAACGAACTCGCCGGCCGGTTCTATATCGAATGGGGTAAACCGACCCTGGCGCGGGCAAATCTGCAAGCGGCCTGGAATATCTATCGGGCCTGGGGTGCCGTGAGCAAATGCGACCAGATGATTCGGCAGTACAATCACAATTTTGCCGAACGGCCGGACCCGGGCACGGCAACCCAGACAGGGTACGTACAGGAACAACAACCGAGGGGGTTCAGCAATCAGAACCTGGATATCGCATCGGTACTGAAAGCCGCCCACACCATTGCCGATGAGATTGTCCTGGAGCGTATTCTGGACCGACTGATGACCCTGGCGATGGAGAGCGCCGGCGCCCAGCGCAGTGTGCTGATGCTCAATCGGGAGGGCGAGATGAGTGTTGCCGCCGACACCGACATGGAGAACCGGCAACGGATTCAACCCGGCACACCGGCACACACGGCAGCAACCGACTTGCCGCTGGCACTGATCCATTATGTCTCCCGCACGCAGCGCATCGTGGTAATCGACTCCACCGCCGAAGATCAGCTTTTTCTTCAGGACAACTACCTGAGACACAAGCCGCCCTGCTCCATACTCTGCCTGCCGATCCTCTACCATGGGGAGCTCACTGCTGTCCTGTACCTGGAGAACAACGAGGCCAGGGGTGTATTTACACCAGAGCGGGTTGAAACCCTCAAGGTGTTGGCCGCCCAAGCGGCCATCTCTATCGAAACCGCCAAGCTTTATCGCAGCCTGGAACAGTCCGAGCGGGAGTATCGCTCACTGGTTGAAAATGCCATCGAAGGGATCTTCAGAATCTCGCCGCAAGGTGAAATCATCTCGGTCAATCCGGCACTGATCGCACTGCTGGGCTATGACACCCAGGAGACGTTCATCAGTGCCATCACCGACATCGGCAGTCAATGTTTCTGTGATAGCGGGCATCTACGCAGCATGCTCGCACGGCTGAAAGCGGAATCGTGCGTCAGCGACTTTGAAACCCTGTGGCAGCAAAAAAATGGCGAGCGGATTCATGTCTCCATCTCCGCCCGAAAAGTGGTGGATGACCAGCATAACCTGATCTATTACGAAGGCGCGGTTGCCGATATCAGCGCCCGCAAGGCCCGGGAGCAGGCCGAGCAGGATCGCTTCAAGGCGGAGATAGCCCGGCAAAAGGCAGAAGCGGAGACCGTGGCAAAATCCCGGTTCCTCGCCACCATGAGTCACGAGATCCGCACGCCGATGAATGGCGTACTCGGCATGGCGCAACTGCTGCTCAGAGGCGAGTTGACCGACAGGCAGCGCAGCCAGGTGGAGACGATCTACCATTCTGGCCAGTCCCTGCTGGACATCCTCAATAACGTGCTCGATTTCAGTAAACTGGAGGCGGGTAAAATGGAGTTCTCCAGCACACCCTTCTCACTCAACGACACATTCAGCGACCTGGCCAGCCTGCTACATCCACTGGCCGATGCGAAGGGACTGACGCTGGAATTCGATCTGGCCAGCGACCTGCCGGCGCAGGTCATCGGCGATGTCCATGCACTGCACCAGATACTCCTCAATCTCTGTTCGAACGCAATCAAATTCACAGATCAGGGCACGGTGAACATCGCGGCGAGAGCGATTCAGTGTCACGGGACCAACCTGCGGGTCCGCTTTGAGGTAAAAGATAGCGGCATAGGAATCCCTCCCGAGGCCAGTGACAGGATCTTTCAGCACTTCAGCCAGGCCGACTCCTCTATCACCCGTCACTATGGCGGTACCGGACTGGGACTGGCGATCTGTAAAAAACTGGTGGAACAGCTGGGCGGTGAAATCAGCTATGAATCCACTCCCGGCCAGGGTGCGCTGTTCTGGTTTCAGCTGAATTATACAGTGCAGACGGAATGGCTGCCGCAGCGGCTGCCGGCCATCGCCACATCCCTGCCGCCACTGCGGATACTGCTGGTGGAAGATACGCTGATCAACCAGGAGGTCACTGTCGGCCTGCTGGCCCAGGACCAGCACCAGGTGGATATCGCCGCGGATGGTTATCGTGCCATCGAACTGCTTTCCGAGAACAGTTACGACCTGATTCTGATGGATATCCATCTACCCAGGATGGACGGCATGCAGACCACCCGGAAAATTCGTCTGTTGCCCGATACAACCAAGGCCGAGACGCCGATTATTGCCCTGACCGCATCGGTTACCGATGCGGAGGTGACGCGCTATTACCAGTCAGGTATGAACGAGGTCATCGGCAAGCCTCTTCTCTATTCCGTCCTCAGGGAGACCATGCAGCGAACGCTTGCGGGGGGATATTCAGCATCCGGGAAACCGGCAACTCCTCAGCCACAAGCGCATGTTGAACTGCTCAACCGGACCCTGCTGTCCGAGCATATCAAGCATCTGGGAGACCGGCAGTTCAAACTGCTGATGGAAAAATATTACGCTCAGGCCGATGACCTGCTGATAAGACTGGAGCAAGCGATTGCCGCATCCAACCGCAGCGAGGCCGGCAAACTGGCTCACAAACTGGTCGGGGCCAGCGGTAATTTCGGCCTGGATGGGGTACGCCATGCATTGTCACGCCTGGAGGCCGATATCCACTCAGCGCCGGTCAGCGCACTGGCTCTGCATACAGACCAGGCTCGACAGCTCTATTTGCAAAGCCGGGAACTGCTGGAGCAGCAGCTTGCCGCACTGATCATTGAAGCGTGAAAAAGGCTGCGTCCTGGTTACCTGCCGCTACGCTTGGCACCGGAGAGGCATTTGACCTGTAGGAGGTCCGCCCCGGGCCGAATTCGCGGCGAGGCGCCGCTCCTACTAGGCAAATCCGCTCACTCACATCCTGTGCTTCGCGGTATAACCCCTTCCCTGGGCAAACCGTCAAGCTAAAACAACATCAACATATAATTGAGCCAGTAAAAAAAAGGCAGTGATCTCTCACTGCCTTGCAAGCGCTTAAACGGGATAAACGCGGAGACTACTTATTGATATTCAGCAACTGGGGTGAGGTGTATTCCAACAGCCCCTCGACGCCGAACTCGACCCCAAAACCGGACATCTTGCAACCACCGAAGGGCGCATTTGGCAACACTTCGGCATGTCCGTTGACCCATACGGTACCGCACTCCAGGCGGGTCGCCACCTGTTTCGCCGATTCTACGTCAGGTCCCCAGACCGAGCCGCCCAGTCCGGCATCGCAATCATTGGCGCGGCGCACCGCATCATCCACATCGCTATAACGGATCACCGGCAACACCGGGCCAAACTGCTCCTCATCAACGATCCGCATGCCGTCATTCGCATCGGCAATGATGGTGGGCGGATAGAAATAACCACTGCCGGCCAAACGTTCACCGCCACAGAGTATGCGCGCACCGTTCTCTTTTGCATCCTCAACCAGGTTGGAGACGATCTGCAACTGTTTTTTGTTCTGCACCGGACCAAAGGTGGTGTTCGCATCCATGCCATCGCCCAACTGCTGCTGTTGGGCGATCCCGGCCAGTTTATCGCACATATCCTCATAGATGGAATCGTGCACATAGAGCCGTTTCAGCGCGGCACAGGTCTGCCCCATGTTGAGAAACGCCCCCTGAAAGATCGGCAAGGCCACCGCGTCCACGTCGGTTCCCAGCAGCACGATACCGGCATCGTTTCCACCCAGCTCCAGGGTCAGGCGCTTCAGATTATTCGCCGCATGGAACATGATATCCTTCCCGGTCGCGGTCGATCCGGTAAAGACGATCTTGTTGATCCGGGCATGGACACTCATCGCCCGTCCGATATCGCCCATGCCGGTCACCACATTGACCACCCCTTTGGGCGCCACTTCATTGATCAGCTCCACCAGCCGCAGGGTATTCAGCGGGGTATATTCCGAGGGCTTGATCACCACGGTATTGCCCGTTCTGAGCGCCGGCATGATATGCCATACAGCAATCATCAGCGGCCAGTTCCAGGGGGTAATGGAGCCGACGACACCCAATGGCTTGCGGTGCATCTCTATCCGCTTGCCCGGTGAATCCTCGATCACCTCCACCGGAATATCCAACTCTGCGGTTGCCCGGGTCCAGGCGACTGCACCACCGACCTCCGCCTGGGCCAGAAACATCGGTTTACCCTGTTCAGCCACCACGATCCCGGCCAGCTCCGCCGCATGGGCTTCGATCTTGTCGGCGATGTCATGCAGCAGTTTCTTGCGCGCGTCATCACTGCTGAACTGCCACTGTTTGAACGCCTCGCCGGCGGCGGCGACGGCCGCATCCAACTGGCCCACCGAGGCGCAAGGGCATGCCGCCACCACCGCTTCCGTGGCCGGATTCAGCACGTCGAAACTGCCGTTATCCCCGGCAACCGACGCGCCATCTATAACCAGTGTGTACTCTCTATTCATAACCGTTATCCATTAATTGTCATTACCCCTGCGAAAGATCCGCAACCGCCCGGCGACACGCTATCAGAACGGTACAATGGTCAGGAGTTGGAAATAGGTGCTGGTACCGGAACTGCCCAATTGGGTTCCACCCTGGGCGGCACTCTTTTCCGGGTTATAGAAGCCGATAACCGGACTGAGAATCAGGTGATCATTCACCACCCATTCGGCAAACAGGTCGATCTCCGTAGCATCCAGGTTGTTATTTGAATCACCGTTGAAATTGAAGTACAGCGCACCCACTGTCAGCGTCTCCATGGGATTTGCCTTCAAGGCGATATGATGAACGCCGGTGTCACTGTTGAATGGCCCCGCATAGTTGGCGGCCACCTCGCCCTGGAACCAGGTGCCGTAACCCCGGTTAAAGCCGAAGAACAGGGGATCAAAGCCCGTATCGAACTGGCTGTAGCGGTAGTTCAGGCTGGGTGACCAGGCGGTATTGGAGAAGGTCCAGCCGGCCTCCATATACCAGGCATCCGCATCGGGTCGCGTGTTGTCACCCTGATCCTGATTGGTGTATTCAGCCGACAAAAACAGATTTTCGATACCCATATTGCCCTGGAACCGGACACCGGCAGTGCGCTGGCCGTCACGATGGGTGAGCCCCATAAATGCCGCCTCGGTGGTATCCACATCCAGTCCCTTGATAAAATAGGCCCCCACGGTTCCATAGTCCGCCACATGCTCCACATTGAGACCGGCCAACTCCATGCTCGCCTGGGCCGGATTGTTCGACTCCAGCCAGAACAGGTCGCCCCTGAGACCACTTTCGCCGCCCAGCTTCAGCATCAGACTCTTCTTGAACGCCTTGCGCGCCGCCAGCCAATACGCGCCGCCCCGATTCATATCGGGCGCACCGGGGATCCCCGCAAAACCCTTGCCAAAGTTGAGCGCATCGCCGTTGATCAGAAAACCATCGCCGATGGTAATATTCTGGCTACCGGCCGAGACTTCAAACATCTCGTTGCGCCAGCCGACATAGAGATCTTCAAAATCGGTCTCGGTCTCATCACCGGTGGTAAATCCGGCCGCATCCCCATCGCCAAAAGTACCTGAGGTCAGCAGGTTGATAGCGCCAAACAGGGTTCCGGAGCCGGCCTTGGTGGAGCCACTGAAGCCATACTTCACATAACCCTCCTGCCAGCTGACGCTGCCGGGCGTACTCCGCAGTTGTGCATAGCTCTCGTCGCTATGAAATATGCCGAACATCGCTTCGATATCCAGATTGAGCTCGGATACATCATTCTTCATCAGATTCAATGCCGATGCCGATCCCCAGGTCGCACATAACGCAGCGGCAACGACTCCCCTGATAATGCAGCGTCGTTTATTTATCTTCATAACGATAGCCTCGATAGCAGATTATTCTTGTTGAAATAGAGATACGGGATTACTTCCCGGCCATAGGTCACGCGGTCGATCAATAGGATGCAGGCTATCTTTTTCCTGTAAACCGGATTTGTGCGAGTTGTAGTGATTTGTGCCGGGTTGTAACGGAATGTAAACGCGCAACCTATGGATGGCTACTTACAGAGGAACCGAAACCAGCCGAGACCTTTTGCGGTTTTTGCAGTGGAGATGGGGTTGAAACGGACGATCAATACCACTGAAAATTTCGGTATCGGTATGCAACGAGTATGGACCCTCGCTGGGCGAAGAGGTGGGATGCTGGGGATCAAGGAATCAGAACTCTCCGGTTTCATCGCTCCAGAGAAAACAGCGAATCAGCTCGCTGGGAAAACCGCGGTATTCAAGGAACCGGGCACGCCTGACGCGCTCCCGGAAATCCCCCGGCATGGAGTCACCGAACTTGCGCCGACAGCACTGGCGCATCAGGGTCGGCCACTCGCTCTCCCCCGGGTCCGTCGAAAGATCGATCAGGGAGGAGTCCACACCCCGCTCCTGCAGCTCTTGCCTGATCCTGACCGGTCCAAAGCCCTTCTGCTTGCGACTGTTGACGTACTGCTCGGCAAAGCGGGCATCGCTCAGATACCCCCGCAGCTCCAGTTCATCCAGTACGGATTCCAGCAACGCCGGGACTTCACAGCGGGACTGCAGCTTCCTGCGCAACTCCATCCGGCTGTGCTCCCTGATCGCCAGCAGGCGGATGGCCGCCTGCTTCAGCTCCGCGGCTTCCGACAGATCAGACCTCGACACCAGCCTCTGGCTCATCGGATTTCACTACCGGCTTGGGAAATGCCTGCAGGCGTATCTGATCCTCCAGGTGCTGGGCGATATCCCTGTTCTCCTTCAGAAAGTTGCGCACATTGTCCTTACCCTGGCCGATACGATCACCGTTGTAGCTGTACCAGGCACCGGCTTTTTCTACCAGTCCATACTGCACACCCAGGTCGATCAGTTCACCTTCGCGCGAAATTCCCTCGCCATAAAGTATTTCGAAATTGACCTGCTTGAAGGGGGGTGCCACCTTGTTCTTCACCACCTTGACCTTGGTCTCGTTGCCGATCACCTCCTCGCCCTTCTTGATGGCGCCGGTACGGCGGATATCCAGACGCACCGAGGCGTAGAATTTGAGGGCGTTGCCGCCGGTGGTGGTCTCCGGATTGCCGAACATCACGCCGATCTTCATGCGGATCTGGTTGATGAAGATCACCACGCAGTTGGAACGCTTGATATTGGCCGTTAGTTTACGCAGCGCCTGGGACATCAAACGTGCCTGCAGACCGACGTGGGTATCGCCCATGTCACCGTCGATCTCTGCCTTGGGTGTCAGCGCCGCCACCGAGTCCACCACCACCACATCCACCGCGCCGGAACGCACCAGCATATCGGTGATCTCCAGCGCCTGCTCACCGGTGTCGGGCTGGGAGACCAGCAACTCGTCCACATTCACACCCAACTTCTCGGCATACTGGGGGTCCAGGGCGTGCTCGGCATCGACAAAGGCCGCCGTGCCGCCCTGTTTCTGGGATTCGGCCACGATATGCAGGGTGAGCGTGGTCTTGCCCGAGGATTCAGGACCGTAGATTTCGATCACGCGCCCCTTGGGCACACCGCCGATACCGAGCGCGATATCCAGATTGATCGAGCCGGTCGGGATCGCTTCGATGTTCCTGATGGCCGTGCCGTCACCCATGCGCATCACTGCACCCTTGCCGAACTGTTTTTCGATCTGACTCAGTGCGGCACCCAAAGCCTTCTTGCGATTTTCGTCCATTGTTTCCCCCGGTTTGACTAAAGATGACATCCCGTCACCCGACAAGTTCTATTGATGTTCTCCATTATTACACAGCCACAGACACAAGTCATGAGCCTGCTCACTTTTATTTAATTCAATATAATTCCTGTGTAATTGAGTGACATGGCAATACTGATATTAAACAGGATCACCGGCCTCTGGAACACGATTACAGGTACAATCCCTACGATAACCCTCTTTAACTCCCTATCACTCAGCAGGGCAGACGACATGTTACCAGGAGCAACCGCCGGCATCGCCAACTACCCGTTACGCAATCAGCTGGCCAGCGAAGTACATGCCCGGCCCTATGAACAGCTGACAGCACCAGTCCAGGCGAGCCATCTGGCCATTCTCTCGGATGAGACCCTGCTTCCGAAGGAGCGGGCGCTGATCGGCGAGCTGTGTGAAAGGTTTCGCATCGCCCCACCCTCCCCGTCCGCCCGTCACCACAGCGCCGACATGGGCGTGTTCCGGCTGAAATGGGAACGCCACAGCGAATTCTCCAGCTATACCTTCTTTCACCATGCACCCTTTGACCAGCCGTTCCAGGAGAGCGCCATCAGCCGGGTGCCGGCAGAGTGGCTGGGGCGGCTGCCCGGCGAACTGTTGACGGCCGTGCACTTGGCGCTGGCCCCCAGGGATTACCCGAAACAGGAGATCGAGGAGCTGGCCACCCTGTTTGCCAGCAACACCGTGACCGGTTCCACGGTCTCCGGTGGCGCGGCCCGGGTCTGGACAGACTTCTACATCCATGCCGACGGCTTCAGCCGCTTCCTGATCCAGGACGACCACCTGCGCAGCCGCCAGGCCGGACGCCTGATGCAACGTCTCTATGAGCTGGAGCAGTACCGTCTGCTGGCCCTGCTTGCCTTCCCGCTGGCACAACAACATGGCCAACAGCTGGGCCGACTCGATCAGGCGCTGACCAGCCTGACCAACGAAATCGTCGACATCGACAACCTGGAGGATGAGCGGCATGCCCTGGAACAGTTGGCCAGCCTGGCGGCCCAGGTGGAACGGATCGCCGCCAATACCAATTATCGTTTCAGCGCCGCCGCGGCCTATTACGACATTATCCAGCAGCGCCTGGCGGAACTGCGGGAAGAGCGCATCCAGGGTGTGCAGATGCTGGACGAGTTCATGCAGCGCCGACTGGCCCCCGCCATGCACACCTGCCACTCGGTGGATCAGCGAATCCAGGCACTGGCCACCCGCGTCGCCCGGGCCTCCAACCTATTACGCACCCGGGTGGATGTGAGCATGGAGGGACAAACCAAGGATCTGCTCCGCTCCATGGACCGACGCGCCCATCTACAACTGCGCATGCAGGAGACGGTGGAGGGACTCTCGGTGGTGGTCCTCAGCTACTACCTGCTGGGACTGGTAGGTTATGGTCTCAAGGGACTCAAGTCAGCCGGCATCCCTGTCAATGTGGAACTGGGCATCGGCATCGCCATACCGGTGGTGCTGACTGCTGTGTTTTTCGGCGTCCGCCGATTGAAACGGCTGGCGGGACACGGAGAGCACTGACGCATCGGAGAAAACCGTAGCATCATAGGCGATGAGATGGTCTCCCCCACTCCAACCAGGCACGCTTTTATATCCATGCGGATGCTCTTCCTTCAGCAGGCTTCCTTCGACAGGCTCAGGATGAACGGGTGATTGCTGCTCGTGGTGAACTCATCGCCGTTCGTGGTGAACTCATCGCCGTTCGTGGTGAGCTTGTCACCGTTCGTGGTGAGCTTGTCGAACCATGAACGAGCAGCAGGCGCTGGAAACATCCTTCGACAGGCTTCCTTCGACAGGCTCAGGATGAACGGTGATTTTTAGATCAGGAGAAAAATCAGAATCGCAGGGTGCGCATGTTACAAAAGCGCCAGCACTCCCTGCAGCGCCACCCGCACAGCCTGACGGCGCACCGCCTCCCGATCACCGGCGAACCGGTGACGGGCGGCGACCGCTTCATCTCCCCGGAGTTGCCATGCGAACCAAACGGTGCCCACCGGCTTCTCCGGGGTGCCGCCGCCCGGTCCGGCAACCCCGCTGACCGAGAGTGCCAGCTCGGCCTGGCTGTGGACCAGGGCGCCCGCCACCATCTCCCGCACCACCGCCTCGCTGACCGCGCCATGCGCCGCCAGTGTCTCCGGTTTCACCCCCAGCATCTCTTGCTTGGCCCGGTTGCTGTAGGTGACAAAGCCGCGATCGAACCACACGCTGCTGCCGGCAATATCGGTCAGCACTTTGGCGATCCAGCCGCCGGTGCAGGACTCTGCGGCGGCCAGTTTCAGCTGCTCGGTCAGTAGCCGTGCCGCCAGTCTTTCGGCCAGTTGTTCCAGTTCATCCATCATACGAACAGTATCTGGCTTCACCCCGGTCGAGGCAAGCTGCCGTATAGACCAGCCACGCTTCGCCGCCACAGATCGGGCCTGACCATCTCGGCGAATTGGGCTACACTGTGCGACCTTGAAGCAGCAACCCGGAAGGTCCCTATGCAAATCCTCTGTGAACACAAGGCATCACCGGCCAAACTGGAGATCCTGGGCGTCTTTGAATGGCCCATCTGGGAAAAAGAGGTCTCCGAGTTCCCCTGGCAGTACGACCGCACCGAGGTCTGTTATTTTCTGCGTGGCCAGGTGGAGATCACACCGGATGGCGGCAAACCCGAGACCTACGGACGCGGTGATCTGGTCACCTTCCCGGCCGGGCTCTCCTGCACCTGGAAGATCCTCAAGCCGGTAGAGAAACACTACAGCTTCAAATAGGCCCACAGTCGACTACCCGGACAACAGTCACAGCCCCATGAGCAAGACAGCCAGCTCCGCACATACCCCGATGATGCACAGGTGTTTCATCTTTGTTTTACAAGTATATTTTTAATAACATCAGCATAAAAGCTACACTACAGGTTACAGTTTTTCAGCCCCTTGCTTCATAGTGTGTTTTTTTGTTGTAACCAATTGTTTTATTTAACTTAATTCTTAGCACCCATTGCCCATTACTCCTATCACAAATGTGTTAACACATTGTTTAACAAGTATATTTTCAAGTGCCACCGCATAAAAGCTACACTAAATGGCCAGTGACCCTGCTTCCAATGGCGGCGGCCGCCGACTCTTACAAACCGTAATCCGCTTTGCATTGGTACCAAATATGGACTATATTTGGTACGTTCTGGAGTCACAGATACGGTGGACACATTATGAAACTCAGCGAATCGGTCAAACCCATCAGCTACCTCAAAAGTCATACGGCCGAGGCCTTACGAGACGTCAACGAGGGCCAGCGGACCATGGTGATCACCCAACACGGTGAAGCCAAAGCGGTTCTCCAGGACATCGCCAGTTACGAACAAACCCAGGAATCGCTGGCACTGCTCAAGATGCTGGCCCAGAGTTCCAAGTGCATTCGAGAGGGGCGTAGCAAGCCCGTCAAAACGGCCTTCGCAGATATCCGCAAACGCATCAAGGAAAGCACCGGGTGACACGCTACCGCGTCCGGGTTTCAGAAGAAGCAGAACAGGACCTGATCGACATCTACCGTTACGTTGCAATCCATGACTCGGTGGAGAAGGCAACGTACGTGTTGGAACAACTGGAACCGCTCTGTTCGAGCCTTGCCGACCTGCCCATGCGGGGCCATATCCCGCCCGAACTGGATCGGATCGGCGTGACGAATTACCGGGAGGTTCACTTTAAGCCGTATCGTGTCATCTATGAGGTCATCAGGCAGGACGTCTTCGTTCATTGCGTCCTGGATGGGCGACGAGACATGCAGTCATTACTTGAGCGGCGACTGGTGCGGTAGGGGCTACCTAATCGAACCTGAAATATTCATTTCAGGCCATATCCGCACTGTAGATTCTTGGTGGAGCATCCTGCCAGAACCGGTGGCGGGCGTCCCGCACGCCCTTTTCCACCCATCCCTTCTCCTAGCCGACCGCCGGGTTGCAGAACTTCGCCTCAAACAGATAGTGGCTGACCATCGCCTGGAACCGCTTGTTGACGAGTCGTTCCTTGCCCCGGCCCACCTGGTCCTCGGCGGCCTTCATGTTGTCGTAGATTCATGCCGTAACGGCGGGCGCCTTGGGATCTGGCCTGTTACAATCCGCGCCCAGTAGCCGCGTGGCGACTGGCGCCTGCAAGCGACAACACCGCTTGCTGACTGCAACATCGGAATCGCCAAGTTTCTTGCCCACCTCGGTGGCAGGGCGCTCCCAAACTATCGCAAACAGCCTTTGACTTTCCTCATCTGGAGCATCGTAATCGCTCATCTCTCACGTCCGCCATGCACCGAGGCCTTAGAGTTGCGGGCAACTCTCGGCTAGATCTCCTCGCAAACCGAGCTAAACCACGTCGCCCTGGAAAGCAACGCAAAACACCCCGCATCGCAGCGCGATGGTGTAACCACCTGTTTTCCATTGTTCTTTCTGACTTTTCTACAATTTTCTCACGTTTACTCGCGAAAATTATTGCATTTATTGTACTTTTTTTAGATAATTAGCATAAATAATTACACAAACGAGAAAAATGGAACAACCCCTAATAATCACCGCCTGCACCAATCGAAAGAGCGCGGCCCTCGAGGAACGACTTCAGGCGTCGGACCTACCACTTGGATCCCTGAAAGAGGTTGCAGGAATCTGGAATGCGAGGGTCAAACAACATCACTTTCGCCTTCCTGCATCGGAATTGTATGTTGGGCGGGGAGCTGCCGAAGCCAAAAAAGCGACGGAATTCTGCGATGGACAACAATGGTTTATTTCGGCAGGCCTAGGACTCATTAGCGCTATGGAAGAAGTCGCTGCTTACGATCTCACGGTCGCCGGAACTGGACCGAATTGCCTCGCATCCAAAATCCGTACACCTGTTTTCCGCAGCAAAGACTGGTGGTCCGCGGTTTCCAGGAAACGACGGCCTGCGCGCAAACTTTCTCGGCTCATAGAAGCCAACCCAAAATCGCTCATCATCCTCGGATTGCCAAGCAGTTATCTTGCTATGGTCTCAGACGACCTGGAAGAACTTTCAAGCGCTGGACGCGGGCGCCTGAGAGTAATCGGCCCCCCGGAAGCAAAGGTTCCGGCCGCACTGCATCCATATTGGATGCCATATGACGAACGACTTGACGGCCCCCGGAGTTCATACCGCGGCACGCGTAGTGATTTCCCACAACGCGCGACGCGCCACTTCCTTGAGGAAATTTGGGCAAGATCAAAATCGGCGGGGCCAGAGAGCCACGCCAATTCCGTCGTGAAACTGCTTGCCGATTTGCCTCATCCGACGATCCCGAAACGCCAGCAACTCGATGATTCAGAGTTGCTGGTTGTCATAAAGAAACTATGGGGCCGAGCGGAAGGGCAATCCAGCCGAATGTTAAGGATCTTGCGTGACGAAGAACTTATCGCCTGTGAACAAGGCCGCTTCAAGGTCCTTTTTTATCGAGCGAAAAAGCAACTTGGTATCATTTAATGCCGGAAAAAATACTGCAACTGAGAGCCCTCAGAACCGTTCAGAAAAAGGATACGGAAGTTTTCGCTTTCTTTATCCCGGGTGAACTGATTACTTCAATCGCCGATATCAGTCGGATTCACCGGGACGACAACGACACACTCGAGGGCTTTCAGCGAAAAGCAATTAAGGCACATGTGAAAAACATCGTCGAATACCTTGATCAGGGTGACGTTCTTTTCCCGAATTCCATCACCCTTGCACTTTCGCCAGAAGTTGAGTTCAAACAGTCGCGGGGTCGTGAACCAAAAGGTTCTGTGAAGGCCGGTCAGATTGGAACGTTGAGTATCCCCATACGAGAAGAAGGGCAACGAGTTGCCTGGATCGTAGACGGCCAACAACGCTCGTTGGCACTGGCCCAAACAAGGAATGGAAGCCTACAGGTTCCTGTGATTGCCTTTGTTGCACCCAACTTGGATACTCAGCGAGAGCAGTTCATCTTGGTCAATAAAGCGAAACCCCTGCCCTCTCGTCTTATAAATGAACTACTCCCTGCAGTAGACACGCACCTCCCTCGAGACCTTTCCGTGCGGAAGTTGCCAAGTGAACTCTGCGACCTCCTTAACCGAGATCCTAAGTCGCCGTTTCATCAGATGATCAAGCGAGTGTCTCAGGAAAAAACGAACACCGCCGTCATTACCGACAGCGCAATCATTGATATGATTCGAAACAGTATCCGCAACCCCTTGGGTGCGCTCGCACAGTATAAAAGCCTTGGAACTGAACCCTCAGACACCGAGGCAATGTACGATACCCTGCTTACTTACTGGTCTGCAGCAAAAGAAGTGTTTCCAGAGGCCTGGGGGAAACCACCGACTAAAAGCAGACTGATGCATTCGGCGGGAATTCATGCCATGGGCGTGCTGATGGATAAAATCATGAACCGCGCGAGTAGCCAGAGCAATCCAAGCAAGCACGTAAAGGATTCTCTTAAACGTATTGCACCGCATTGCCACTGGACCTCGGGGACATGGGAACACCTAGGCTTGAGATGGGATGAAATACAGAAAGTCGCGAAGCACCTCAGGCTGTTGTCTGACCTTCTAACCCATCTAGATTACGAAACCGCACAGTAGGCTCGGAAGTGAAGTTTATCTTTGCCGACGCCCAGGATTTCGTCGATCCTCACTACGATTTCTTGAACGACATTAACGGTGAAGGGCGCCAACCCTATTGGGATGACCAGTACCCTCATGAGATCCTTGGTCACGCACCTTATGATGGAATCTTGGTTTCTCGCGCAATCGTTGGCGGTCCTGGCATCAATGGGAAGTATTCGGAATCGCAGTCAATGCGTCTGCGTCGAGTAGGTGCTCGAGAATATCTGCGATTCAACAAACCTGAACATTTGGAGAAGCCAGTCTTTGGGGACTGCGGTGCGTTTTCTTACTCGAACTTAGATGCCCCTCCTTACACCGCGGTCGACACTGTGGAATTCTATGGGGACGGCCAATTTACGCATGGTTTCTCTATCGATCATATCGTATTTGAGTTTGACTCTAATGCGAAGGGTCTCACCGGTGGTTCGGCCCAGTCCAGGGAACGGTTCGATATAACGCTAGATCTGGCGGCCGAGTTCATCAAAGAGTCTTCAAAGCAACTAGACAGATGTTTCACGCC
>JACDJC010001318.1_pt1 | contig 22439 bp, 23 predicted proteins | sample 7454191 | NCBI WGS metagenome assembly JACDJC01 (sample SAMN14253291, study PRJNA609438) | sludge metagenome | isolation source: sludge after 25d culture with pyrite and EDTA | collected 2018-12-20 | reverse complement strand
TTTTTTAAAGTACTATTGGCATAACTATTGTTTTAAAATTCTCTTCACTTAAAACAAATGGTAAATTACTCTCATTTATGCCTATTTTAAACTCTGAGTCATTTATGTTGTTTAAAAAGTCTAAGAGGTATTTACTATTTAATGCGATGCTAAACTCATTTTCAAACTCTGTTGGAAATTTAATCTCTGTTTTTGCTTCAATGTTATCATCACTAAGTGATTCAAATATGATAGATTCAGGTAAAAAAGTGACTTTAACATCAGATGATATTGTAGTTATCTGTTTTAGAGCTTCTAACATTAAAGCTTTTGGTAGAGTTAGATTTTTAGCTGTCTCTTTTGGGATGATTCTTGAGTATTCTGGAAATTTACCATTTATGAGTTTTGTAAAAAATGTGTACTCATTTGAGTGGATTATGAGGTTTGTTTCATCATAATAAAGTTCAATATCATTGAAAAATAGCTTTTGTATCTCAATGATAGCTTTTTTAGGAATGATGAGTGATAGTGGTGTGTTTGTTTGGTTTAATGTTGTAATGATACCTAATCTTCTAGTATCGGTTGAAACAAAGTTGATGCTATCTTCTTTTATGTCAATTAAAGCTCCATTTAGTTCAAACTTAGGGTTTGCATTGTCTATTGATGGAGTTATTTTTCTAAGTGAGCTTATGAGTGTGTGAGAGTTTATCATGATTCTTGGTTTTGACTCAAAGCTTGGAAATTTTGGAAAATCTATGTAAGAAAATGTTGGAAGTTTAAACTTCGAGCTAGATTGAGTTATGTGAAGAGTGTTATTTATGAGTTCAAGATCTATATCACCATCTTTTAATATTCTTATGATATCTAGGAGTTTTTTACCATTTGCGGTTGTACTTCCATCATCAAATATATCTACTTTGTCGGTTGTAGATATAAGTCCTATTTCATAATCTGTTGCCTTTAAGGTTAGATTTGAATCTATTGCACTTATTAAAATATGCGATGTTATTTGTGAAGTATCTTTTTTTTCAAGAAATGGTCCTGAACTAATTAACATATTTTCAATGATTGACTTTTTGATTTTTATCTTCATAACTCTTTTCCTATATATTTTTAAAATTTTAGTAGCAGTAGTAGTATTGTGTGAATATGTGAAAATAGCCTAAAAACTACTAATTTTAGGTATCTTGCTATGCATTTTTTATGAGCAAAATTATTCACATTCATTCACAATATTATATCTATATTTTATTAAAATTTATGAAGATGAGGTAATTTTGTTGGTTAATTCATCAATTTTTACCTTAAAATCCTCATCATTTTCTAAAAGCTCTTGTATCTTTTTTATAGTGTGACTAATTGCTGTGTGATCTTTTAAGTTAAAATATTGTGCGAGTTGAGGCATCGTACTTTGAGTGAGTTCACGACAAAGATATATAGCAATTCTTCTTGCATAAACTAAGTTTTTACTTCTACTTTTAGATCTTATTTCACTTGGTTTTAGGTTTAGATCTTTTGCTACACTTTGAGTTATGGAATCTAGTGTTAGATTTACCCTATTTTCATGGAGCTGATCTTTTAGTATATTTTTTGTAAATTCAAGTGTAATATCAATATTCATAAGCCTTGAATATGCGTGGAGTTTTGATAAAATACCCTCTATTTCACGAACATTACTCTCTATAACTGTTGCTATGTAGTTTATGATCTCTTGATTTAATCTTATTTTGTTTATTTGGCATTTGTTTTTAATGATAGCTATTTTTGTCTCTAATTCTGGGGGTTGAATGTCCGCAACTAACCCATGTTCAAACCTACTTTGAAGCCTTTTTTCTAGTCCTGCTATCTTTTTTGGGTGTTTATCGGCGGTTAAGATTATCTGTTTTCCCTCGCCTTTTAGTGCTTCAAAAGTGTGAAAAAACTCCTCTTGAAGTGTTTCTTTGTTTGTTAAAAACTGAATATCATCAATGAGTAAAACATCACATTTTCTATATTTTTCTTGAAATTTTTCCATATTTTTGTTTCTAACATGTCTTATAAAATCATTTAAAAACTGCTCAACTGTGGTATATACAACAACTTTTGAACTATTTTGCAAAACATTTCCAGCAGCTTGCATCAGGTGAGTTTTACCAAGTCCTACTCCACCATATATGAAGATTGGATTATAAAGTATGCCAGGTTTTTCACTAGCACTTTTTATAGCAGCATAAGCAAACTGGTTTGAGCCACCAACAACAAAGTTTTCAAATGTGTGAGATGGGTTTAAAAGCGAGTGTGTTTGAACTTTTGGTTTTAATTTTGAGCTTTTTTTTTCACTCACTTGATTTTTTAAAACTATATTCACATCAACTATAAGTGAATAGTGTGATTCTAAAAGATCTTTTATCTTTTGTGAGTATCTACTTTTTACCCAATTTTGTACAAGTGCATTTGGTGCAATAATGTAAATTTTATCTGCCATTGAGCTCTTGTCATCGTAGATTAGGTGTTTTATGTAACGGTTATAATCAACTTCGCTTATCTCATCTCTTAGGTAGTCTAAAAAGTTTTTATCTATATTCACAATGTAACCTATAACATTAAATTTAATGTGAATAATACTACCTTTAAACCTAAAAAAAGTTAAATGAGTGTGAATAACTAAATCTTAATGGAGTTGATTGTATAATTTTTTTTATGAATATACTTGGAATTGACCCTGGAACTAGAAAGATGGGATACGCCATCATAAACCTTAAAAACTCAAAAATTTCACTAGTTGAAGCTGGACTTATAAAGATCTCTCAAGATGAACTTCAGTACCAAATCCCGCAAATGTTAGAAGCATTTGAGAGTATTTTTGCAAAATTTAGCATAGATGAGGTTGCACTTGAAGATATTTTTTATGCACACAACCCAAAAACTACTATAAAATTAGCACAATTTAGAGGTGCTATTATGCTTATGTTATTACAACAATTTGGGCAATTTAGTGAATATAGTGCACTGCAAGTAAAACAGGCATTAACAGGAAATGGAAAGGCTTCAAAAGAGCAAGTTGCATTTATGGCAAAGCGACTTTTAGGCATAAAAGTGGAGATAAAACCACTAGATATAACAGATGCTATTGCAATTGCTATAACTCACTCACAAAGAGTAATAAATAAATAGTTTTTGAGATAGAATTTCGCTATTTTAATAGCGGGAAAAAACGGGATGAAAATCTATCTTTTAGCAGTTGCAATTCTTTTTAGTGGGTGTGTAAAACCTGAACCATCATTATCACAAAAAGATTTTGAAACTTTTGGAAAACAACTAGAGCAAAATGAGCAAAAAATCTCAAATAGCCTAGATGAAAAAATATCAGCTCTTGAGTCTAAAAACGCTCTGCAAAACTCACAAATAAGGGAGCTAATTGAGTCAAATAACCAAGAAAATGATAAATTTTTTACTCAATTAAGAGATGATATGAAAAATTTAAATCTTCAAGTTACAAATAACATAAAAAGCATAAAAAATTCTATAAAACAAGATGAGCCAACCCCAGCAAAAGTTATCGTAAAAGAGTTAAAAAGCCATAAAGATAAGATAGTTGTTGGCGAAGTTGAAAAAGTGAAAATTTTTCCATCAGATTTTATTATGGATGCTAGGATAGATACAGGTGCTGAAATATCTTCAATTGACGCAAGAGAGATTGAGGAGTTTGAGAGAGATGGCAAAAAGTGGGTTAGATTTAAACTTATAAATCGTGATGATAATAAAGAGGCTACTATTGAGCGGGAGATAAAAAAATATACAAAAATAACTCAATCATCAGTAAAAGATAGCATAGATAAGCGTATAACTGTTTCTCTAAAAATAACCATTGCAAATAGAAGTGAACTAGCTGATTTTACACTAACAGATAGAGAGCATATGAGTTTTGGAGTGCTTGTTGGTAGAAATATACTTCAAGATGTTATGTTGGTAGATGTTAGTGGTAAGTTTTTAGCTCCACTATCAGCTGAATAGGAGTTTTTATGTCAAGGCAGCTATCGCTTTATGTTATAACAGCACTACTTATTATCTTGGGTACAACATTCATGGTACTTCGTCATAATGATACTCAGATTCCATATCTATCAAATGAAAAGAGAGATGTTTGGATGGTTGAGGCTAAGGTTGAGTTTGAACCTATAAAAGATTCTCCACTCTTAGTTAGCCTAAATCTTCCTGAAAATCCGCCAATGTATCATATATTTTTTGAACAGAGTGTTTCGGCTGGATATGGCTTTAATATTGTCAATAAAGATGGCATAAGAAGGGGTGAATGGAGTAGCAGAGGAGCTTCATCAAAACAGGTTTTATACTATAAAGTTCAAGTCTCAAAAGATAACAGAGTTAATGAAACTCAAGAAGATGTTACTTCAAATGAGTATGAAGAGAAGATTATCTGGAATGAAGCAGAAGCTATAGCGGCTAAAGAGATATTAGAGAGCTCTTATGCAAAATCAAGCGATAATGAGATATATGCAAAAGAGATTATTAAAAAATTATCAGCTCTAAAACAGAGTAAAAACGGCTCTATTTTACTTGCAAAAAGAGAGTATATAGATGTTCTTAGTAAACTTTTGTATGATGCAAATATCCCGCACCGTATATCGATGGCTCTTGAGCTCCAAGATGCAAGAAGACACCAAAATTTGATCCCTATCATAGAAGTTTATGATGCTAAAAAATGGGTAATTTTTGATCCTCTAAATAGTAACTTAGATAAAAAAAGAGACTATCTTTTGTGGTATAGAGGTGGTAAATCTTTAATAGATCTAGTTGGTGGAAAAAATGCACATGTAACATTTTCTATGATAAAACAAAATCTTCCATCAACCGAAGTTGCAAAAGCACAATTTGATGATAGTGGTTTTGGGCTATTTTCACTTCAAAGACTACCTATTGAGGAGCAGAGCTTTTTAAAGATACTTCTACTTTTGCCTTTAGCGGCACTTGTAACTGTTTTTATGAGGCTTATTATCGGTATAAAAACATCAGGTACATTTTCGCCTGTTTTAATCGCTATGGCATTTTTACAAACGACGCTATTTTTAGGTTTGACAAACTTCATAGCACTCATAGCCATCGGGCTTATGATAAGAGGTTATTTATCTGCTTTGAACCTTTTGCTTGTCGCTAGGATCGCAACCATCATCATCATAGTTATATTTATGGTTGGATTTATGACACTTTTAGGGTATGAGTTAGGATTTAATAGCCGAATGAGTGTTGCATTTTTCCCAATAGTTATAGTCTCTTGGATGATTGAGAGAATGTCTATACTTTGGGAAGAGGAGGGAGCTAAAGAGGTTTTTGTTCAAGGCGGTGGAAGCCTTTTTGTTGCATCACTTGCCTATCTTGTTATGCAAAATGGTTATATGATACATCTATCTTTCAATTTTCCAGAGATAAACTTTATAATCATCGCTCTAATCATACTTATGGGAAGATATACAGGCTATAGACTCTTAGAGCTTTATAGATTTAGAGAGTTTAAAAAATGATAAGTCTCATCTCTCCTTGGGAGTTAAAAAGATTGGGTATTTTGGGTATGAATGCTAGAAATATCGACTTTATAAGTAGGTATAACAACCGTAAATACTATCCACTAGTCGATAATAAACTCCAAACAAAACTCTTAGCACAAGAGCATGGCATAAACACTCCAAAACTGCTTTTTGCCATAAAATATCAGTATGAGGTAAATAGCTTTAAAGAGCAGATAAAAGAGCTAAGCTCTTTTGTTATAAAACCAGCTAAGGGTTCGGGTGGTAAAGGGATTTTAGTTATTGTTGGTAGAGATGGTGAAAACTTTATAAAATCAAGTGGAACTATCATAGATTTTAATGAGATTGCAAGACATCTAACAAACACTCTAGCAGGGCTTCACTCACTCTCGGGCGATCAAGATATCGCTCTTATTGAGACTCTAATAGAGATAGATCCCATTTTCGAGAACTACTCATACCAAGGTGTACCAGATATTCGCATAATTGTTTTTAGGGGTTATCCTGTTATGGCGATGTTAAGGCTCTCTACAAAAGCATCTGATGGTAAGGCAAACTTGCATCAAGGAGCAGTTGGAGTTGGGGTTGATATAAAAACAGGTAAAGCAATAAATGCTGTTATGAATGGTGTTAAGATAATTACTCACCCAGATACTCATCACTCTTTTGAGTCCATATCTGTTCCAAATTGGAAGGATCTTTTAACTCTTGCTAGTAGCTGTTATGACATAACAAACTTAGGATATTTGGGTGCTGATATAGTCTTAGATAAAAACCGTGGGGCGATGCTTCTTGAGTTAAATGCAAGACCTGGTTTAGCTATACAAATTGCCAACTCAAAAGGGCTATTAAATCGCTTAAGAGAGATAGAGAAGATAAAAACTATAAGAAGAAATCCAAGTGATAGAGTTGAGTTTATACTAAATGCTATATTGCCGTGACGGTAGATATTTAAATGAAAGTATTATTAAAAGTTTTAATTTAATGCTATAAAAGTAAGTTAAATGATTTTAATTGATGGTGCGGATGAGAGGACTTGAACCTCCACACCTTGCGGCACTAGATCCTAAGTCTAGCGTGTCTGCCATTTCACCACATCCGCGTGTATAAGTAGTTTAACAAAAACAAGTGGTACGCCCATCAGGATTCGAACCTGAGACCGCACGCTTAGAAGGCGTGTGCTCTATCCAGCTGAGCTATGGACGCATACATCTTTTTAAAAATGGTGCGCCCGATAGGATTCGAACCTATAACCGTCGGATCCGAAGTCCGAAACTCTATCCAATTGAGCCACGGACGCCACAAATTTATGAAGTTTTTAAGTTTTTGTTATCTTTTATGTTTATGGGGTGAGATACGAGATTCGAACTCGCGACCCCCAGTGCCACAAACTAGTGCTCTAACCGACTGAGCTAATCTCACCATAAAGAAATAAACACAAAAAATAAAAAAAGGTGGTCGGGGTGAAAGGACTCGAACCTTCGGCCCCTTGGTCCCAAACCAAGTACTCTAACCATACTGAGCTACACCCCGCCCTTTTTACACATTAATCATTTTTGACTAATGAGAGTGGAATTATAGTTAAATATTTTTATAATGTCAATACTTTAGAGTAAATTTTAAAATTGTATCAAACCATCTATGGGACTTGACGCTGTTGCATATGGCCTTTTGGCTATTCTGCCAGCCAAATAGCTAGCCCTTCCAGCCACAATGCCATGTTTCATAGCACTTGCCATAAGAAGTGGATCTTTTGCCATTGCTATTGCACTATTTGTAAGCACTCCATCAGCTCCAAGCTCCATTGCATAGACTGCATCACTAGCACAACCTATTCCAGCATCAACTATCACGGGAACTTTTATGGCATCTCTTATAAATACTATGTTGTAAGGATTTTGGATCCCAAGTCCGCTTCCAATCGGGGCAGCTAGTGGCATAACTGCAGCAGCTCCGGCGTCTTCTAATCTTTTTGCCATTATAGGGTCATCTGAAGTATATGCCATTATAACAAAGCCCTCTTTTGCTAAAACTTCACAAGCTTTTATGGTTTCTATCACATCGGGATATAGTGTTTTTGTTGTGTCGCCTATGACTTCTAGTTTTATAAGATCTATCCCCGTTGCCTCTTTTGTGAGTCTAAAAGTTGTTATTGCTTCCTCGGCGGTTACACATCCAGCGGAGTTTGGTAAAAATTTTATAGATGTGTTTTTAAAAGTTTCTCTTAGGTTTTCCTTGCTTGGGTCTGTTATATTTACCCTTCTAACCGCAACAGTTATAAGATTACTTCCACTCGCTAGTGTCGCATTTAGGGTAGTTTGAAAATCTTTGTATTTTCCGCTACCAACTATAAGCCTTGAGTTTAATTCATATTTTCCTATTTTTAGTTTGTTATCCATTTTATCCCTTTTATAAGCTCTTTTGGTGTCAAAGAAAAGTTTGCACCTTTATAATTTTGTGATAGTTTTGCAAGTGCTAAAGAGCCATTTATGGCAGCACTAACATCGCTATAACCTTGTGCTAAAAGCGAACCAATAAGCCCACTTAACACATCTCCGCTTCCACCTTTTGCAAGATTTAGCCTTCCATGTGGGTTAATATAGTAGCTTTTATCTTTAGCAATAATAACATTTGCACCCTTTAGCAAAAGTGTAATATTTGGGTAAGTTTTACAAAAAAGCTCACTATAATAAAACCGCTGTTTTTGAAGCTCATCAACACTTATACAAGCTAAGCCGCAAAGCTCTAAAAGCGATACAAACTCCTTTGGATGCGGTGTTAGAACAACTCTGTTTTTTTGAAGTAATCTAAGAAGCAGCTCTTTTTTATAAAAAATATCTGCATCGGCTATGATGGCTACATCATTTTTTAAAAACTCTAAAATCTGCTCATCACTAAAACTCTCACCTAGCCCCATTCCAAGAGCTAGAGCGGTTGCATTTTTAGGTATGGTTTTTGAGCTCATTAGAGTATATGGAAGTGATATATTTTGTTCGCTTATGAGTGTTACTAAACCACTTCCAAAAGATAGAGCTGCTAGTGCCGATATAGTACTTGCTCCATTTTTTTCACCACAAAGTAGTGCCAAATGCCCATAACTACCTTTGTGCGAATCGTTTTTATCTCTAAGCGGCAAAGATATATCGCTCATGTCTAGTAGTTTCCATGCCGAGTTTTTTTCATAAAAAGAGCGGCTAATGCCTAGATCTATGAGTTTTATCTTGCCAACTTTATCTTTTGCCCCATCTTGGAAAAATGCCTTTTTTAAAGCACCCATACTAAGTGTTACGCCCGCATTAAACTTCATACCAGATGGAGTGTCACATGCTATTTTGTAGGCTTTTGTGCTATTTATAGTATCTATTAAACTAGAAATTATAGGGTCTAACTCACCCTTAAAGCCAGTGCCAATAATCGCATCAACTATAACATCGCACTCAAAAATCTCATCTGTTTTTTCAACTTTTAGTGCATCTGCTCTTTTTTGTTGTAAAAGTGCCATACGAGATTTTGGCTCTTTTGCATAAAATATAAAAACTTCATAATCCCCATGAAGCATTCTAGCTAAGGCGATGCCATCGGCTCCGTTATTTGATGAACCTACACAAACTATGATCTTAGAGTTTTTTTTAAAGTGCTTTTTTATGTACCTTGCCATGCCATTTGCGGCATGTTCCATAAGTAAATCTTCACTTAAAAAGTACTCTTCATAGCATCTTTTATCTAGTGTATTTAGTTCATCATAGAGATTTTGCATCACTCTTCCATTTTATACTCATCAATCTCAACCATATTTGTTTTTACATCATTAAAAAGTAGTGTTCTATGGTCTGTTCTATATTGGTATATAAAATGGTTTTTTGGTATTTTTTTGAGTTCTGCGGTGTTAAAATACTCAAAATGTGTACTTTTTCCAAGATATAAAAATGTAAAAAGCAGTTTTAGTTGAGCATTTTCAAATGTTGGATGCGGTTGTGCTAAAAATGTAAATCCATGTTTTTTAAGATTTAAAAATGTTAGCATATAGAGTAAAAAGTCCTCAAATTTTGTGTAAAAACCATTTAGACTCTCAATGTCATGAAAAAAGTAGTAGTAGTTATCTAAAAGTTCTTGGATTTGAAGTGTTTGAGTTAGCTTACTTTTTATATCTCTTTTGTTTGAGAAAAATCTAGGATCAGCCGCCATATAGATATGCTTTTTCTCATCTATTAGTTTTTTAAAAGCTACTAAAAACTCATCACTCTCATCAAATCTTATGTAGTTAAAATGTTCGTTTTTATATCTTCTTTCTATCTCATCTTCGTTTGAGTTTGAAAAATCAAGATATAGTGTCAAAACTCCACTATCGGTTATGTAATCTTTTATGCGACAAGCTAAGTTTGTCTTTCCTGCTCCTGCTTCTGCTATGATCAAGGAGTTGCAAGATACGGTCCTTTGTGTTAGTCTAAGATCATCTATGGTATCAACAAATTTTCCAATTTTATCTCTCATTATCTATCCTATTTTTTAAAGTTTTTAGCTCTAATATTATATCATTAACTAGGTAATAATCATTATAACTAATTTTTTTGATTATATTAGATTAAGTCTATAATTGATAAAATTGTGACAAAATAAAACTGTAAAAAACATCAAAAAAAAGGAAAAAAGATGAAAATAAAAATATCATTAAGTGTTATACTTGCCACAACAGCTTTAATAGCAAATGATGCCGATTTAAGAACAGCTGCCACTCAAGCAGGTTTAAAAGCTATACCTGCTAATAAAGCTGAGTTAAATAAACTAATAGACAATCCAAAAAACCCAATAACAGCCCAAAAAGTTGAGCTTGGAAAAAAACTATATTTTGAGCCAAGGCTATCAAAAAGTGGACTTATTAGTTGCAACACTTGTCACAACTTAAGCTTTGGTGGAGCCGATGGTGTAAGTGCTGCAACAGGGCATAAATGGTTAGCAAACCCATCACATTTAAACTCTCCAACAGTTTACAACTCTGTGTTTTTTAACTCACAATTTTGGGATGGTAGAGATCCACACTTAGAGGCTCAAGCTCAAGGTCCAGCTCAGGCACCAGTTGAGATGGCTGCTACTCCAGCCCATATTGAAGGTGTTGTAAACTCAATGCCTGAATATGTTGCTGAGTTTAAAAAAGCTTATGGTAAAGATGTAAAAATCACTTTTGAAAAAGTAACAGATACCATAGCAACTTTTGAGAGAACACTTGTTACTCCATCAGCCTTTGATGACTTTTTAAATGGCAACGATAAAGCTATGAGTGCCGCTCAAAAAGAGGGTTTAAAAACATTTATAGATAAAGGTTGTGCAACTTGCCATAACGATATTGCACTTGGTGGAAGTATGAATATGTTTGGAATTACAGGCGAGTACAAATACCAAGATGTTGGTGGATTTAAAGGTGATGCAAATGGTATGGTTAAAGTTCCAACTCTAAGAAATATCACTCAAACTGCACCATATTTTCATAATGGCCAATTTTGGAACTTAAAAGATGCTATCGTTGAGATGGGTAGAATCCAATTAGGAACAGATATTAGTGATAAAGAAGCAGCTTCAATTGAAGCATTTTTTACAGCACTTGATGGTAGAAAAGATCCAATTATATTGCCACAATTACCACGCGCAACAACTAAAACCCCAGAGCCAGACCTTAACTAAGGTAGTTGCAATTTTATACCCAAATAAGGGTATAATTGCACTATGGATTACATAAAAATAGCAAAACAAACCCTTCAAATAGAAGCACAAACTCTCCTTGATAGTGCCTCAAATCTTGATCAATCATTTAACGATGCAATAGAGCTCATACTAAAATCAAGCGGTAAACTCATAATAAGCGGTGTTGGCAAAAGTGGGCTAATAGGTGCAAAGATAGCAGCAACTCTATCTTCAACAGGAACTCCTAGTTTTTTCTTGCATCCAACAGAAGCACTTCACGGTGATCTTGGTATGATTAGTAAAGGCGATATTGTTTTGGCTATAAGTTACAGTGGTGAGAGCGAAGAGCTAAGCTCAATACTACCACACATAAAAAGGTTTGAGATTCCACTCATTGGTATGAGTCGTGATAAAAACTCAACACTAGGAAGATATAGCGATATCTTTTTAAACATAAAAGTAGCAAAAGAGGCTTGTCCACTAAATGCTGCACCAACTAGCTCAACAACACTAACTTTAGCTCTAGGCGATGCTTTAGCAGTTGCACTTATGAGTGCTAGAGATTTTAAACAGAGCGATTTTGCATCGTTTCACCCTGGCGGATCGCTTGGCAAAAAGCTTTTTGTAAAAGTAAAAGATCTTATGCAAACCAAAAACTTACCAATCATAAAAGATAGCTCAAACCTAAAAGAGGCAATTGTTGCCATTGGTGAGGGGCGACTTGGTACTGCTTTGATCGTAGATAGCAGTGATAAATTAGTCGCACTTATGAGTGATGGCGACATAAGACGAGCTTTGATGAGAGATGATTTTGACCTTGAAGATAGTGTCTTAAAATATGCTTCATTAAACCCAAAAAGCATAGATGATGAAGATCTATTAGCAAGTGATGCTCTCTCTATCATAGAGAGTTTAAAGATCCAGCTTTTAGCAGTAACTAGCAAAGATAAAAAAGTAAAAGGTGTATTGCACATCCACACATTAGTTGAAAAAGGTATTTCGTGAGGTTAAATAAATATATTGCACACAACTCATCATACTCAAGAAGAGAAGCCGATGTTGCCATTGAAAAGGGTTATGTTAAGATAAATGGCGAGGTTGTAACAAACTTTTCAACCGAAGTTGACGATAGAGATATTGTCATAATAAGTGGCAAAAAGATAACCCCACGAGATAAATACACAGTCATAGTTTACAACAAACCAAAGGGCGAAATCGTTACAAAAAAAGATCCACAAGGTAGAAAAACGATCTACGAATCGCTAGATAAAGAGTTTAAACACTTCATACCTATTGGGCGACTTGACTTTGCTAGTGAGGGGCTACTTTTGCTAAGCGATGCTTCAAAAGTTGCAACTGCTTTGATGGATTCGGATCTTGAGAGGGTTTATAAGATAAAGATCAAAGGTCTAGTAACTCCATCAATGGAAAAAGCGATGCAAGAGGGTCTAAGCCTCAGCGATGCAACCGCGGGAGCTCATTCACACTCAAAGATAACCGCGATGGATTTTAAGCCATTTTTAGGTTATGTTATACAGAAAAATCAACCAAATTATTCAGTGTTAAAAGTTGCTATAACAGAGGGACAAAACCGCGAACTTAGAAGATTTTTCGCACATTTTAAAGCTGAAGTTGTAGATCTAAAGAGAGTTAGTTTTGCTGATATAAAACTAAACAATCTCCCAACAGGCAAAAGTAGGTACCTAAGTCGCAGTGAATATAGTGCTTTGCATAAGTTTTTAAAGCATGAAGCTAAGGCAAAATAGTTTTGCGAGATTTTGCATATCATTACCGCCCAAAAAGCTTTGATGATATACTCTCCCAAGAGCATCTACTAGCAAAAAATGCACCATTTAGAGTACTTTGTGAGAAAAAATATTTAGGGCATAGCTTCTTTTATGGAAGTGCGGGATGCGGTAAAACTTCACTTGCAAGAGTTGTTGCAAAGGAGTTAGAGCTACCATTTTATGAGCTAAATGCTACAACTCTTAAGATAGAACAGTTGCGAGAAATTGTCTTTAAAAACTTAAATGCACTTGCAAAACCGCTTATATTTATTGATGAAATCCACCGTTTGAGCAAAAACCAACAAGAGGTACTTTTGCCATTTATGGAGAGGAATGATGCACTTTTTTTGGGTGCTTCAACACAAAACCCATACTACTCTCTAGCTCCAGCATTAAGATCAAGAGCAATGATTTATGAGCTAAGCAGAGTTAAAACGAGTGATCTTAAAATTTTGGCAAAAAAAGTTGCAGATGAAAATGGCATAAGTTTTGATGATGAGGCACTCGAGTATCTTTTAAAAAGCAGCAATGGTGATGCTAGGGCTATGTTAAAACTTTTAGAGTTTGCCTCAGTGGTGGATAGTAACATAAAACTAAGCACTCTAAAATCATTAAGATCAAATGCACTTAGTAGCGGTGGCGGCGAGGATTGCAACCATTATGATCTAACTAGTGCGATGATAAAATCGATCCGCGGCAGTGATGTAAATGCCGCACTTTATTATCTAGCTAGACTCATAAATGACTCACAAAACCCAGAGTATATAGCTAGAAGACTAGCGATATTAGCTAGTGAAGATGTAGGAAATGCCAACCCACAAGCACTCATTTTAGCAAATGCGGCAATGCAGAGTGTGCAAAACATAGGCTACCCAGAAGCTAGGATAATCCTCTCTCAGGTTGCGGTTTTTTTGGCATCTTCTCCAAAGTCAAACTCATCATATAAAGCGATAGATAAAGCACTAGATTATGTAAGAAACAACGAGGAGTTAAGTATCTTAAAAAACATCAAACACAACCCAAAAGGGTATAAAAATCCTCATGATTTTGGCGGGTATGTAGCTCAAGATTATCTTGAAGAAAATTTAGATTTTATAGATTTTAAAGATAGTGGATATGAAAAAAAGATAAAAGAGTGGTTTGAAGCTATGAAGCTAATGGCTAAGCCACCTAAAGAGTAGGTAGCTTATTTTTTAAGAGCCGCTTTTGATGCTTCTGCAACTTTACTAAAAGCTGCTGCATCGTTCATAGCCATATCAGCTAATATTTTGCGATCTAGTTCGATGCCAGACTTATGTAAACCGTTCATAAAAGTTGAATAGTTCATTCCATTTAAACGAGCTGCTGCATTTATACGGATGATCCATAGTTTTCTAAAGTCTCTCTTTTTTTGTTTTCTATCACGAAACGCATAATAAAGAGATCTCTCAACTTGTTCTTTAGCTTTACGGAAGTGTCTGCTACGACCGCTATAAAAACCTTTTGCTAATTTTAAAATCTTTTTGTGTCTTCTTCTACGAACAACACCTGTTTTAACTCTTGGCATACTTTTCCTTTCTTCTTTACCCTTTTGCTAGTTTTGATATTTGCTTAGGGTGCCACATATGTGGACTTGCCCAGATATATCTGGAGATAAGATCAATTTAGTTGATCATTTCCTTAACATTTTTTGCATCAACAGCTGCTATAGTTCTTGGCTTATTTTGAGCCCTTCTTGTTTTAGCATCTTGTTTTGTCAAAATATGACTTCTAAAAGCAGTACCTCTTTTGATAGTACCATTTTTCTTAACTTTAAAGCGCTTTACTGCACTTTTAATCGATTTCATTTTTGGCATCGAACTCTCCTCTATAATTTTGGGAATTGCGATTATACCCAAAAAAATCTAAAACTTTTGTTATACTACTGCTATGAAAACTATTAGATTTATTGAAGATGCGTTAAAAGAGCTAAATGGTGAAGTTGAAGCGGTATTAGGCAATATGGCAACTCCGATGAATGAAAAAGATCATCAAATGCTTATAATTTTGCAGCAAAAAAGAGTGTTAGAACAAACTTTAGAGGATTTAAAATATTTAAGAGATAATCCGCCAAAACCAAGTGCTAGTTGTGGGATCGCAAAATATCGCGATGATATGTAAGCACTTCTCCCCAGATACCTGCGGCACACAACACAAAAAGGTGTGCTGCTGTATTCCTACCCTGACACAATGTCTTAGTGCATCGTTGCACAGGTCTAAGAAGAAGCGGTGAAATTATATCTAAAAAAGATTAAATATATATGATTTACATCGTAGTTGCACTAAAATCAGAAGCACAAGCCTTTATTGAGAGGTTTAAACTTAAAAAATCAAAACTTCAAAACTTTACAATATATTTTAACAATAATATGCAGCTTATCATAAGTGGTGTTGGTGTGCGAAACTCACAAAAAGCAACCGCTTTGTTAGTAGGTGTTATGAGGAGTAATGAGGCACTTTATAATGTCGGTATTTGTGCTTCAAAGTACCCGCTTGGTGAAGTTTTAGAGATCTCAAAAGTTAGATATGATGCTTATGAAATCTGCTTAAACACTAACACAACTAACACTATAAATACTCTTGATGTTGAAGCAACTGATGATGATTTTGACATAGTAGATATGGAGTCATTTGGGTTTGCTAAGAGCAGTTTTGGTGTTGAAAATAGATATATTTACAAAGTTGTAAGTGATAATTTTGAGCCACAAAAAGTTAGTAAAGATGCAACTAAAAAACTAGTTTATAAACTAATAGATGAGGTGTTTTGTGAAATTAGCAGTAGTTAGTGGAAGCAGTAGCGGCATAGGGAGAGAGATAACATCAAGGCTTTTAGAGAGTGGGTACTGTGTTTTAGGACTTAGTAGAAGTGATGTTAGTGAGCATTTTAACTCACAAAATTATGAGCATTACAAAGTAGATCTAGCAAAGGAGAGCGAAGTTTTAAAGTGTTGTGAGTATTTATCTAAAAAAGAGGTTTTTTTACTCATAAATTCCGCTGGTTTTGGTAGGTTTGAGCCGCATGAAGAACTAAGTGCCACAACCATTATGAGTATGACTTTTTTAAATTTGATAGCTCCAATGCTTCTTAGTAATGCCATGCTAAGATCACTTAAAAAAAATGGCGGTTATCTCATAAATATAAGCTCTATCGAGGCACTAAAATCATCAAAATTCTCAGCTGTTTATAGTGCTACAAAGTCAGGACTCAAAGCCTTTAGTGACTCACTTTTTGAGGAGACTAGAAAAAGTGCTCTTAGTGTTTGTAATATAAACCCCGATATGACTCAAAGCGATTTTTACAATCAGCTTCGATTTGCTCCTAGCCTAGATGAGAACCAAAAGCTTTTAGTAAGCGACATAGGCGATGCTCTTATGCACATTTTATCTATGCGAAAAGGTGCGGTTGTGAGTGAATATACCATTCGTAGTTTGAACTTTGGTATAATGAAAAAATAGAGATTAAAAGAGGTATATTATGATAAAAAGTTCAGCGCTTTTAGCCTTGGTGGCTGTTATTTTTAGTGGATGTGCAGGAAGTAGCGTTTATGAGGGAGATGTTTATAGTTCAGATGAAGCGGGAGTTGTGCAGAGTGTCTCATTTGGCGAAATAATTGGCATAAGAAATGTCACTATACAAAAAAATGCTAATGGAAAAAATACAAATACGACTTTAGGAACTATTGGTGGTGGTGCACTTGGTGGGGTTTTAGGAAGTGGTGTTGGCGGTGGAACAGGTAAAAGTGTAGCAGTTGTTGCAGGTTCTATTTTGGGTGCGGTAGCTGGAAGCAAAACTCAAGAGATGCTTGAGCAAAGTAATGCACTGCAACTAACCATAAAAAAAGATGATGGAAATGTTATATCGATCGTTCAAATGGCTGAAGATGGACACTTTTTTAGCGAAGGTCAAAGAGTGCAACTTGCGGGAAGTGGTTCTAGTGTAAAGGTCATTCCAATTAAATAAACTTAAATTAATTATATATTTGTCACATATCAAGCTCAAAGTTAGTTAAAACAGTATAATTTGAAAAATTAACCAATAAGGGGCTTATATGAATCCTTTTTTTAACTTGCCAGATGGGCATCCGCTTAGGGTTTATCTTGAAGAAAATATGCTAATTCGCGGTTTGATTTCAAGTATAAATAGTATAGATATTACTTCACAATATGATGAATTTGAAGATAAATTTAAAAAACTACTTTTAGTTGAAAAACATTTTGCTAGAAAAGAGAACCAACTTTTTCCATACCTTGAAAAATATGGATGGACTCAACCATCACAAAATATGTGGGCTTTTCATGATGATATTAGAGCTGAGATAAAAACTGCAAGACTTTTAGCACAAGAGAAAAACCTTGAAGCACTTTTTCCAGCATTAGCTAGAGTTTTCGCAAGTCTTGAGCATGTTATGAATGTTGAAGAGGGAAGGCTACTTCCTAGAGCTTATGAGCTTTTGAGTGAAGATGATTGGAGGGAGATGAGAGAGGGTGATGAGGAGATTGGTTGGATGTTTGATACCCCGCCAACTCGCTACCCAGCTCAAGAGTACATTCATCCATCGCAAGACACCACAAAAAGAGATCTGCCATTTTCACTTGATGGTCGCATAAAACTTGATGAGGGGTGGATGCTTCCTCAGCAGATAAATTTGCTTTTAAAGTTTATGCCTGTTGATATTACATATGTTGATGAAAATGATGTTGTTATATTTTATAACCGTGGTGATGAGAGAGTTTTTCCAAGAAGTGCGGGAATCATCGGTCGTGAAGTTAGGTTTTGTCACCCACCAAAATCGGTTGGGCAAGTGCTACTCATACTAGAGGAGTTTAAAGCGGGAAGACAAGATGAAGCTGAATTTTGGATCACTTTTAAGGGTCGTTTTGTTCACATTCGCTACTTTGCTATAAGAGATGATGAGGGAACTTACAAAGGTGTTATAGAGGTTAGCCAAGATGTAACCGACATAAGAAAACTTGAGGGTGAGAGAAGATTGCTTGATTGGAATTAAGTTAGAGGTTATAAAAATCCTCTAACTAGGCTATTTATGCTACTCTCATCTAAAGCCCCAGATACTCTATGAATCTCTTTTGAATCTTTAAAGATTATGATAGTTGGTATGCCTCTTATGCCAAAGCGAGAGCTAATATCTGGATAATCTTGAGTGTTTATTTTAGCAAACTGAGCTTTTAGTGCAAAGTTTTTTGCACTTTTTTGAAAGTTTGGTGCCATCATTTGACAAGGAGCACACCATGGTGCCCAAAAATCTACAACTACCAACAGGTCACTATTTACAACAACCTCATCAAAATTAGAGCTACTAAGCTGCATGGGAGTTGTATCTAGTAGCGAGTTTTTACACTTGCCACAATTTGCTTTTGTGTAACTCTGCTTAAGTGGAACATTGTTTATGCTCTTGCAGTGCGGACAGACAACCCTCATACATTCTCCTTATAAGACAACCGCAAATATAGCACCTCTTCTATAGATAAAGACTCTCTTTTTATCATTCGAAGTTGTAGCTTTTTTAAACTCATCTACATTTGTGATCTCTTTGTTTTCTACTTGTATGATTATATCATTTTGTCTGATTCCTGCTTCATAAGCTTGGGAATCTGGCTCAACTTTATCAACCACAACACCTTTTATGCGACTAGATCTGCTATCTTGTGCAACCACACTCATACCCTTAAATTCAACTACACCATTTGAGCCTTTTGAGCCATCATAAGTTGTTAGTTTTGCGGTTGTTGTAGAGATTTTTTTATCTCTTAGGTATTTTATAGTTACACTTTTTGATGGCTCTTGTGTGCCTATGATGTTTTTAAGTTCACTCGCACTTTGTGTTTTTTTACCATCTACTTCAACTATAAGATCCCCTCTTTTTAGCCCTGCTATAAAAGCTGGAGAGTTATCTTCAACACTTGTTATGAGGGCACCATAGCTATTGTTGTAAAAATCACTCATATCTTTACTAACATCAGAGATGTTTACACCTAAGTATGCTCTTGTATATTTTCCGCTATTTATAAGGCTTGTAGCGACTCTATCTACCATATTTGCTGGTATGGCAAAGCCTATGCCCACATTTCCACCTGAGCGGCTTAATATGGCTGAATTTATACCTATGAGTTGCCCTGCTGAGTTTATAAGTGCTCCGCCAGAGTTTCCAGGGTTTATGGAAGCATCGGTTTGTATAAAATCCTCATACTCAACAATGCCGACATTGCTTCTGCCTGTTGCTGAGACTATACCTTGAGTTATGGTTTGCCCTACTCCAAATGGATTTCCAAGAGCAAAAACAATGTCACCAACTCTAACCTCATCTGAGTTGTAAAATGTAACAGCATCAAGACCTTTGGCTTCTATTTTTATAACTGCTATATCACTTTTCTCATCCCGCCCTATAAGTTTGGCTTCATACTCTTTTTTATCACCTGCTAGATTTACTATGATCTCATTTGCACCATCAACTACATGGTTATTTGTAACTATGTAACCATCGGTTGAGACAATAACACCAGAGCCTAGAGATTTTTCAACTCTATCTTTTGGAATGTTGTTGTATCCTCTAAAAAACTCTCTAAAAAATGGATCATCAAGAAATGGATTTGCACTCATACTTTGATCCACCTTTTTTTTGATAGATATATTTACAATGCTATTTTTGACACTCTCTAAAACATTGTTATAAGATAGTATGGTGCTCTGGGTAGATGGAGCTACTCGCTGCGTAACTTGTGGAGCATATTTAAACTCAACATTTGATTTTGCCTCTAAGAGTGTTAGAGCAACTAATGATAACAATAGGGCCTTTTTCATTAATATTCCTCTTTAGATAAGATAAAAAATTTTATAATAAAAACGGCTTATGAATTGCTAATGGAGGGCTAATAGATGGTAAATAGACTAAGTGTACTTGATAAAATCAGCCACAATAAAACACTCTGAACTTCGTATATCGCTATAGCTTCCAAGTGCAAACTCAAAAAACTTATCTGCTCTTAGTGTTATGCCATCGCTCATATCAACAAATGTTAGTTTTGAGTTCTCTACTAAAGTGGCATCACTAACACTATTAAAACTTAGTGTTAGCTCCACCCAGTTAAACTCTTGTGCCCTATCTTGTGCTTGAAGTTTTAACTCAATAGTTTTAGAGTCTATAATGTTAAATGATTCTAACATCGCATCTTTAAAACTATCGAACCTATCTAAAAAAGATTTGATATCTTTTTTTAGGAGTGGCTTCATTGACAACCAACACACTCCATGCTTCTATCTTCTACATCTTTGCTCATCTCAGGTGATTGGCTTCTTAGATAGTATGTCGATTTTAGCCCTAGTTTCCACGCTAACATATAGATGTCATTTAGATATTTTCCACTCGCTTTATCAAGAGTTATAAATATATTTAAACTTTGCCCTTGATCTATCCATTTTTGGCGAATCGCAGCTGCTTTTATAAGGATGTTTTGGTCAAGATCATAAGCAGGAGTGTAGTAGCTCCAAGTTTGTGGGCTTAGTTTTGGTACAACAACAGGTATGAGTCCGCTAAGGTTCTCTTCAAACCATTTTCTTTTAAATACAGGCTCAATAGCTTGTGTAGTTCCTGTTAGTATAGATATAGAACTAGTTGGTGCTATCGCCATTAAGTAACCATTTCTCATACCTTGAGATTTTACTTTTGTTCTTAAGCTCTCCCAATCGCAATTTGATGCAAAAAGCCCACCACGATCTACAAGTTTTAGAGTTTGAGTGTTTGCATTATCCATTGGCATAACACCTTTGCTCCATTTTGAACCCTCAAACTCCGCATAAACACCCTTCTCTTTTGCTAAGTTACTAGATGAATCGATAGCCGCATAACTTATGGCTTCCATAAGCTCATCTATCTTATCAAAGTGACTTTGTGATCCCCACTCAATGCTGTGTTCTGCTAACATTTGTGCTTCGCCCATTACACCTAGTCCGATGGCTCTTGTTTTTAGGTTTGTTCTTTTTACTTTACCAAGTGGGTAGAAGTTTAGATCTATTACATTATCTAGTGCCCTAATGGCTATAGGAACAACTCTTTGTATATCTTCAAGTGTGTTGATTTTTGATAGATTTACACTAGCTAAGTTACAAACCGCAGTGTCGCCATCAACTTTTTCTTTTTCTACAACAAAGATCTCCTTGCCACCAAGTTTATCTAGTGCCGTAACTTTTTTAGCTGGTTTTTCTAAGCCACTATCTACTTTTAAAATAGTATCTTCATCATAATTAGCTTCGCTTCCATCAGCAAAAATAAACTTCACTTTGTAGTAGTTTGGACTTGTGTTTTGAAATATCTCTGTACAAAGGTTTGAGCTTCTAATAACACCACTATGGCTATTTGGGTTAGCTCTGTTTGCATTGTCTTTAAAACATAAAAACGGACTTCCACTCTCAAAGTAAGATGTGAGTATCTTTTTCCAAAGATCTTTTGCCCTTAGTTTTTCTTTTATGATGCTCTCATCTTGTTCAAATTCAATATATTTTTTATTAAACTCTTCACCATAAAGTGTGGTTAGTTCTTTTGTCTCTATTGGGTCAAAAAGTGTCCATATAGCATCTTCTTGAACTCTTTGCATAAAAAGATCATTGATCCAAAGTGATGGAAAAAGATCGTGTGCTCTTCTTCTTTCTTCACCACTATTTTTTTTGAGATCCAAAAAGTCATTTATGTCTATATGCCAAGGTTCCATATAGACTGCTATAGCACCTTTTCTAGTTCCTAGTTGATCTACCGCGATGGCAATATCATTTGTGATTTTTAAAAATGGTATGGTTCCACCAGCTGCATTTTTATGTCCATCTATAAATGAGCCCATCGCTCTAACATTGCTCCAGTCCCAACCGATGCCACCACCAAATTTAGATAGAAGTGCCATCTCTTTGTATGAGTCAAAAATACCCTCTATGTTATCGGGAGTTGAGCCGATGTAGCATGAACTTAGTTGATGTCTTGTAGTTCTTGCATTGCTTAGTGTTGGAGTTGCTAACATCACTTCAAAGCTAGAGACCATATTGTAAAACTTTATAGCCCAAATTTGTCTATCATCTTCTCTTTGAGCCAAAAACATAGCTATCGCCATAAACATATGTTGAGGTAGCTCTATGGGTTTTGAGCTTCTATCTTTTATGAGATATCTATCATAAAGAGTTTTGATGCCAAGATAGTTAAACTGCATATCTCGCTCTGGTTTTATGTGCTTATCTAACTCCTCTAAGTCATACATATCTTTTAAGCCTAGCAAGATTTTGCCCTCTTTTTCACCCTTAGTTAGATACTCTCTTAGAGTCGTATAACCAGTAAAACCATTTACTTCATGGTAGAGATTAAACAAAAACAATCTAGCAGCTACAAATGTCCAGTTTGGTGCATCTATATCTATCTTATCTACTGCGGTTTTTATGAGTGTTTGTTGTATCTCTTTTGTGCTT
>JACDJC010001316.1_pt1 | contig 22454 bp, 15 predicted proteins | sample 7454191 | NCBI WGS metagenome assembly JACDJC01 (sample SAMN14253291, study PRJNA609438) | sludge metagenome | isolation source: sludge after 25d culture with pyrite and EDTA | collected 2018-12-20 | reverse complement strand
GCGCGACGTGATCAAGCGCGCAGCGATCGCCGGCACGGTGCTGCTGAAGAACGACGGCGATCTGCTGCCGCTGTCCGCCGGCACGGGAGTTGCATTGCTCGGCCCCAACGCGGACCGCGGTCAGGTGCAGGGGGGTGGCAGTGCCCGGGTGCGCACCACCCGTCCTTCGATGCCGTTGGCGGCATTGCAGGGCCGTGGCGTCGCCATCGTGCACGAACCCGGCTGTCGCATCGACAAGCGCCTGCAGACCATGCGTGGCGAGTTCCGCGTGCGCTACACCGGTGCCGATGGGGCCACCGCCGACTCCGTGACCGATCGCCTCACGTTCATCTGGATGGACGACCCGGCGCCCGGCATCAGTGTGGCCGCCTTCGGAGTGTCGATCGCGGGCTCGTTCATCCCCGATGTCACCGGCGACTGGCAGATCAGCCTCACTGCAGTCGGTTCGGCCGTGTTGCGCGTCGACGACGAGGTCGTCGTCGATCTCACCACTCCTCAGACCGGAGGGGCGTTCTTCGGCCTCGGCAGTCCGGAGATTCGCGTCACCGTGCCGTGTGAGGCGGGCGTGCGACGCGACGTGTCGGTCGAGGTCAGTGTGGAGGAGCGGTCGCAACTACGCGGGCTCATCGTCGGAGCCGAAGCGCCGAAGCTCGACGACGCAATGAGCCGCGCAGTCCGAGCAGCAGCGGATGCCGAGGTGGCGGTGGTGATCGTGGGCACCAACGCCGATTGGGAGACCGAGGGTGAGGACCGCGAGCACATGCACCTTCCCGGCGAGCAGGACGAGTTGGTGCGCCGCGTCGCCGCCGCCAACAGGCGAACGGTGGTGGTCGTCAACGCAGGGTCGCCGGTCTCGATGCCGTGGCTGCACGACGTCGCTGCCGTGATGCAGGTGTGGTTCCCGGGGGAAGCGTTCGGGGAGGCGTTGGCAGAGATGCTGCTGGGGGTCGCCGAGCCAGGCGGCCGCCTGCCGCTCACGATTCCCGAGCAGTTGGCCGACACGCCCGCCTACCCGTACTACCCCGGTGCCGACGGTCGGGCCGTCTACGGCGAAGGCCTGCTCATCGGTCATCGCTGGTACGACGCGCAAGGAACACAGCCTGCGTTCCCGTTCGGGCACGGCTTGGGCTACACCACATGGGCGGCGGGCGAGGCGACGCTGCGCGGCGACATCGCGTCCGGTGTCAGCGTGGCGGTGCCGGTGCGTAACACGGGCAGCCGCGAAGGCAGCACGGTGGTGCAGTGCTACGTCGAGCCAGTGCAGCGCGAGGCCGGTCGGCCGGTGCGCACGTTGCAGGGCTTCGCGCGAGTGCACGCTGCCCCCGGCGAGGAAGTGGTGGCCGGCATCGAGCTCGACACCCGTGCCTTCAGCCGGTGGGATGCGGCAGCGCACGCATGGGTGGTCGCACCGGGCGACTACCGGGTGCTGGTGGGCTTCTCGTCGCGCGACCTCACGCTGGCGGGCGTGAGTCGTGCACCCGCACCGGGGTGACGGGCCGGAACTGAACCGCGACGCCGCGAGTGAACGTGCCCATCACATCGACGGCCAGGTGCATCGAGCTCGACACGTAGACGCAGATCATGCCGTCGGCACCCACGGGCACGATGGCCATGTTGGCCACCGGCGAGCCGACGACCGCATTCAGGTTCGACTGTGCCTGCGGCCCGGCCACCATGCTGGCGCACGAGTTGGCAGTCACGTAGCCGGCACTCTGTGCGTCCATCGCGGTGAGGTTCACCACCACCGCTTCCGCGCCTGCCGGGGCACGCATGCGCACGATGTTGCCGGCACCGTTGCGTTGGTTGCATCGTTGTGCCTGAGTGGCAGGGTCGGTCCAGCACCCGCGTGTGTCCACGATCCGCGACGGTGTCTGCAAGGTGAACGACAGCGAGCTCGCAGTCGGCGGCCCGAAGAAACCCTGCACGTCGATGATCTCGTGCACGCTGTTCGGTGAGTAGGTGCAGAACTCCGACCCCTGCGGAGAAGGGGCCGAGGGCACCACTGCGAAGTTGGCCACCGTGTCGCCCTTCGCGAAGTTGACGACGCTGCGGGTCTGTGGCCCGGGGATGAGCGTGGCGCAGGCATCGGCAGTGATGTAGCCGGTGCCGACACCGCCCACGGCGGTGATGTTGGCGACGGTTGCCGTTGCCCCGTCCAAGGCCCGAGCGGTGTTGGAGAGCTCGACGCCAGGGTTGATCGGGCCGAGGCCCTTGCAGCCGATGAGCGGTGAGCACACCGGCTTGACGCGCGTGTCGGTGGTGCGTTGCGCTGCCACCGGCGTGTAGTAGCTGCCGTTCGTGCCGAACGCGGTGGGAGAGAAGTAGCCCTGCACGTCGACGATGGTGTGCATCGCGGTGGACTGGTAGAGGCAGAAGCGGCCCTGCGCGTCGATCGGCACCACGGCCGCCGACGCGACGGCGCGATCGGGGCGGACGTTGCCGTTGGACCACTGGCGGAAGTTGTTGGGCGCTGCGCCGCAGGCCTCGGCCGTGATGTAGCCGTTGTCGGCCGCCCCGGTGGTGGTGATGTTGACCAGTGCGGCCGTGGTGCCCGCGGGAGCGCCGGTGGCAACCACTACTCGGGTGTTGGCACCGGGCACCTCCGTCTTGCCGTAGCAGCGGGTGGTGATGGCGCCCTTGGCGTCGGCGACCAGGAAGCACTTGCCACCAGATGGCGCCGGTGCGGTGACCGCACCGGGCGGTGCGACGACCGGGCTGCTGCTGCTGCCAGCGGTGTTGAACGCCAGGATGGCGCGCGCTTGTGCAACCGTGCCGTTGAATTCGAAGTGCATGGGGTCGCGGCTGGCTGACGACTTCACCTGCGACGGCGACGAGCAACCACTGCTCCATCCGTAGCCGCCCCAGTAGAGCCCCCACTTCTCGGCGACCTGAACGACCCATTGGGGTACGTCGGTGAGCATGGGTGTCTGGCAGGCCGACGCGCCATTGACGCCGTAGTACGTCTTCAACGGGTTCTTCGCCGTGTTGAAGTCGAGGGCCAGACCATACGCGTGGTTCGACAGGCTGCTGCGAGTGAGCCCTGCACAGTCCTTGCGGGTGCTGGCAGTGCAACGGAACACGTACATGCCGGCGTCGCCGATGACGTAGCCCTTGGTCTGGATCTCCGCAACGAACCCTTCGAAGAGTGGCAACGAGTCGGCGAAGCTACGCAGCTGCCCGGACTTGACCGAACCGATCTGCGAGCCGTTGCGCGCCAGCTGCTGCTCCCACTCGAACAGTGCGGTCGAGCCGTTGTAGCCCCAGCCCAACCACGTCCAGCCAGCGGGTGGGAACACGCCGGTGCCCGTGTTCTGCACGCCGAGGGAAGTAGCGGTCACCTGGTCCACCACGCCGGTCGCGGGCAGCCCACGATCCGCCTGGAAGGTGGTGACGGCGGCTGCGGTGATCGGGCCGAACTGCCCGTCGGCGGCGATCGTGGCGCCGAAGTCGATGAGAGCCTGCTGCACCTTCACCACCGTCGGCCCGGTGGACCCGATCGTGAGGTCGACCCATGCCAGCACGGTTCCTCCGGCAAGATCAGGCGACGGGTACGGCGGCGCCGGCCAGCCGCGGGTCTCGGGCAGCCCGGGGCCGAGCGCAACGATGCATCCGGCAACGTTGCCGCTGTCGATCTGCTGTGTGGTGCACTTGGCCGGCACGGTCGGCGTGACCCACGGCGCGTCGGCCGCTGCCACGAACTCGACCGGCGAGGCCGTGGCGAAGCTGCTCACTGCCAGCACGGTGGCCATGCAGAGCGCTGAGAGTCGGTGGGTGAGCTTGGGCATCGATGTGGTATCGGCCCGTCCGGACCAGATCTTGACACATCGGGAATGTCGGTCGATCGCGAGCGGTTGCTGCGGCCATGCCCGAGACCTCCGATTCGTCCCCGTCTGTCGCCACCGTCGAGCGTCTGATCAATGCACCTGCCGAGAAGATCTTCGATCTCCTGGCGGATCCATCACGGCACCAGGAGATCGACGGTTCCGGGACGGTGAAAGGCCCCCCGGGTGGAGCGCAGCGATTGGCGCTCGGTTCGAAGTTCGGCATGTCGATGAAGATGGGCATCGGCTACACGATGGAGAACACGGTCGTCGAGTTCGAGGAGAACGTCCGCATCGCGTGGCAGCCGCGGCCCACCCAAGCGCTGATGGGTCTGTTCATCGGTGGCCGCATCTGGCGGTACCAGCTCGTTGCGCAAGAAGGTGGCACGCTCGTCCGCGAGAGCTGGGACATCAGCCAGGAGCGCCACCCGTGGTCGGTGCGCAGCTTGCGATCCAAGACCGTCGACTCGATGACCAAGACGCTGGAGCGAATCGCTCAGGTGGTCGAGGCCTGAGGGCTGCTCGCGGCGTCGGCGAGCTCGGCGTCGGTGTAGCGGCGCGCCGGCAGCGCGTGGTTCAGTTCGGCGCCCAGCAGTGCAATGGCCGCATGCAGGCTGAACCACGTGATCAACCCGATCACGGTCGCGAAGTCGCCGTAGACGGGGCCGGCATTGGCGATGGCGCGACCGACGATGGCTGTGCCCGTGTACTGCAACCCCGCGAAGGCCACGCCACCGGCGATCGCCCCGGGCGCGACCTGACGCCATGATTGGTCGCGCATGCACAACCAGCGATAGGTGGCGGCCAGCACGGCGGCATTGACGATCACGGCGCCGAGCGCCAGCAGCACCCTGTTGATGGTGCTCACCCCGGCGACGCCGATGAGGCTGGTGAGGATGGCCGTCGTGACCTGGGCGCCGCCCACGAAGGCGATGCCCAGCAGCGATCTGGCTCGTGATCGCACCAGGCTGGGCCGCGCATCGCGTGGCACTTCGGCCACATCGTCGAGCGCCATCTGCAACACGTTGAAGGCGCGCATGCCGGCCCACAGGGCAACCAGCAGACCAGCGACCAGCACCAGTGCGTTGCCCTTGAGCTGGCTCGGCTCGGTCTTCAACTGCTGGCCCACGAACGGAATGCGGTTCCATGCCGAGTCGATGATCGACTCCTGCAGGTTCGGGTAGCTCTCCAGCACGAAGCCCAGCACGGCGGTGAACACCAGGAGCAACGGGAACACGGAGAGGAAGCCGAAGTGCGCCACGAGCGTGGCGTTGCGTCCGGTGCGATGGTTGCGGAAGTTCTCCATTGCACGCACCAGCAGGTTGGCCGGTGCCGAACGGCGCCGAACGCCGAGCACCTTGGGATGAGTGGTCCACGACGCCTTCGCCATTGCGGAAGCAGGTTAGGGCGCTGCCGGAATGGAGCGGTTCACCCGCGCATCTCGGCAAGTGGCGTGCCGGCCAGATCGTGTCCGAGCATCACCAGCACGGTGGCGTCGCCCAGGCCGGCCGTACCGCCCTTGATCCAGGCCGGGGTGGGCATGCGCACGACGGGCAGGCCGCCCATCAACCTGCTGACGGACTCGGCGACCGGCTCACTGCCGGCAATCACGTAGATCTTGCTCGTCTCCAGGTCTTCGTCGATCCCCGCAGCGTTGGTGCCGTCGCGAGTGGTGAATCCCAGCGCCGCCAGTTCGCCCGTGAGCGAGCGTGCAGCGCCGTCGACGCCGGACGCATTCGCGACCTTGACGATGCCTCCCTCCACGATCAGCGGTTCGGTGGTGGTGGTTGGCGGCAACGTGGTGGTCGTGGTGGTTGACGTGGACGTGCTGGTGGAGGTGCTGGTGGAGCCGGTGGTGGTGGTGATGGCGACGGACGTGGTGGCAGCCGGGGCGCGACTGCTCTTGCAGGCGACGGGCAGCAGCACCAGCACGCCGACGAGCGCGCAGCGCCACAGGATGTGCCGTTGATCGGGTGTGCGACGCCGCATGATGCACCCAGCCTGCCGACTCGCAAGCACCGAGACAAGTCACCTCCCGGCCGGCAGTGGTCGTGGCGCGGCCGAATCCGGCGGTAGGGCAGCTAAGTACCCGCGTGGCTCGCCGCATCTTGTACGGTCCACCGGGTGCGACGCTTGGGGGCTCAGCGCAGTGCTGCCACGATCGTGGCAACGCTCACGATCGTCGCTCTTTTCGCGATCCAACTCGTGTTCTTCGGGATGCCGTTGGGGCTGTGGACTCGCGGCTTCGTGCTCGGCCTGCTGGCCGCGATGCTGGCTGTCGGCATGGCCTTGATCTACCGGGCCAACCGAGTGGTCAACTTCGCCCAGGCGGATCTGGGCACGGTGCCCACCGGGTTCGCGGCGGCGCTCATCCTGTTCTGGCAGTGGCCGTACTTGATCGGTCTCGGCGTGGGGATGCTGATCGCGGTAGTGCTGGGGTTGGTCGTCGAGATGGCGATCATCCGCCGCTTCCGCAACGCGCCGCGCATGGTGATGACCGTGGCGACGTTGGGCGTCACGCAGCTGCTGGTGGTGCTGGGCATCCTGGTGCCGCGCTGGTGGGGCAAGAACCTGGCCAGCCAGCGCCTCGAATCGCCGCTCGACTGGAAGCTGACGTTGTCGGTCAGCTGGCCCCCCTGGAAGCCCGACTCCAGCAAGTTCATCCTCGGCGGCAACGACATCATCGCGATGATCGTCGCGCCGTTGGCGCTGTTGGGCGTTGCCTGGTTCCTGAATCGCAGCCGGCTCGGCACGGCCATTCGTGCTGCGGCAGAACGCAGCGACCGAGCGGCGATGCTGGGCATCCCGGTGGCCCGACTGAACACCGTGGTGTGGATGCTGGCGGCAGCGCTGTCGTTCCTCGCGCTGTTCTTGCGCAGTGGCATCACCGGCGTACCGCTGGGCTTCGCGGAAGGGCTGCCCACGCTCTTGATCGCACTCAGCGCGCTCGTGATCGGCAGGCTGGAGAACCTGGGCACCATCGCGGCCGCGGCGGTGGCGTTGAAGCTGCTCGAGTTCGGCGTGCAGAGCAACGCCGACACCCCGTACCTGGCCTACCCCATCATGGCGGGCGCGATGTTCGCCGCCCTGCTGGCCCAGCGAGGCAGCAGCTCGCGGCGCGACAACGACGCCACCAGCAGCTGGCGCGGCGCCGAGGAGGTGCGCCCGCTGCCCGAGCACTTGGCCACCAACCCGTGGGTGGTCACCGTCAAGTACACGTTGCTGGCCGCTGCGGCAATGTTCGTGCTGCTGCTGCCGCGCCTGCTCGGCGTCGGCAACGTCATCAAGGCGTCGGCGTTGCTGGCATTCGCGATCATCGGGCTCTCGCTGGTGGTGCTCACCGGCTGGGCCGGCCAGGTGTCGCTGGGTCAGATGGCCATCGTCGGCATCGGGGCGGCGGTCAGCGCCACGGTCACCTCGCGCTGGCAGGTCGATCTCACGCTGGCGCTCGTCATCGGTGGTGTCGCCGGCGGTGCGGCCGCGTTCGCGGTGGGTGTGCCAGCACTGCGCCTGCGAGGGCTGTACTTGGCCGTCACCACCTTCGCCCTCGGCTTGGCCACCCAGTTCTGGTTGCTGAACGATCGCTTCTTCACGTGGTTCCCCAAGGGAGAGGAGCGCTTCGAGCGGCCGCCCCTGTTCGGTCGCGTCAGCGTTGCCACACCAACGCGCTACTACTTCTACTCGCTCGCGGTCTTCGCCTTGCTGTACTTCGCGTTGCGTGGCATTCGTCGGTCGCGCGCCGGCCGGGTCATCATCGCCATTCGCGAAAACGAGCGGGCCGCGCAGAGCTTCTCGGTCGGCGTCGTGCGCTCCAAGCTCACCGCGTTCGTCATCTCCGGCTTCGTCGCCGGTGTCGGCGGCGCCCTGTTCGTGCACCAGCAGCAAGCGTTCTCCATCGACAGCTTCACCACCGGCGAGAGCTTCAACGTCTTCACCAGCGCGGTCATCGGCGGTCTCGGCTCGTTGGGTGGGGCGTTTCTCGGAGCCCTGTACCTGCGTGGCACCCGCTGGTTCATCACCGACCCCGCGTGGCAGACGCTGTCCACCGGGGCCGGCGTGCTGCTGGTGCTGCTCATCCTGCCCGGTGGTTTGGGCGGGTTGTGGGTGAAGCTGCGCGACGTCGTGGTTCGGCTGCTCACCGGGCAACGCGTCGACGAACCCCTCGCCACTCTCGCCGAACCGATCACTGCGCAGCCGGCAGGCGTGGCACTCGAGCCCGTGGAAGAGGTTGCATGAGCGCGGTGCGCAAGTTCTTCGGTCATGTGGCACACCCCATGCTGTGGCTGCGAGGCGTGTGCGGCGGCGAGTCGGCCTACCCGCTCGCCGTGCTGTTCGGTCTCAACGCGGTCGACGAGCTCGACCGCACCGCCTTCGGCATCCTGCTCCCCAACATCCGTGACGAGTTCGGGCTCGACAACACCAAGGTGCTCGGGCTGGTGGCGCTCTCGTCGATCGCGGCGCTGGCGCTGCAGGTACCGATCGCGCAGTACGCCGACCGTTCCAGACGAGTGCCGCTCGCCATCGTCGGTGCGCTCGTGTGGGCCACGTTCAGCGGCATGACGGGCCTGGCCGGGGGAGTGGTGGTGCTCACCATCGCGCGCAGCGGCAGCAGCCTGGGGAAGGCCGTCATCGACCCCACGCACAACTCGCTGCTCGCCGACTACTACCCCATCGAGGCCCGCAGCAAGGTGTTCAGCACACATCGCGCGGCCAACGCCGTCGGCGCCTTCGTCGGCCCGCTCAGTGCAGGCATGCTGGCGTACGCGTTCGGTTGGCGCGTGCCGTTCCTGGTGTTCGTGGTGCCCACGCTCATCTTCGCCTTCCTGGCGCTGCGGCTGCGCGAGCCCGTGCGCGGCAAGTGGGAGCGCGCGGCGATGGGTGCCAGCGACGAAGTGGCCAACACCGAGGAGACGGTGCCGTCGTTCGCGGAGAGCTGGCGTACGGTGCAGAAGATCCCCACGCTGCAGCGGCTGTGGTGGAGCCTGCCCTTCCTCGCCACCGCCCTCATCGGGTTCGTGGTGCTGGCGTCGCTGCTCTACGAGCAGCAGTTCGGTCTCGACGAACGTGGTCGCGGTGTGGCGGCGGCAGTCGCCGAGCCGTTCCAGCTCGTGGGGCTGGTGGTGGGCACGCGCTACATCACCAAGCGGTTCATGGCCGACATGCGTGGGCTCATCCGCTTCATCGCACGCGTTGCCATCGGCACATCGGTCGCCTCGGTCGGCTTCGCGTTCGCCCCCAACGTCGTCATCGCGGTGGCGCTCAACTGCGTCATCTCCGGCACCCTCGCCGTGGTCGGCCCCGGCATCCTGGTGGCACTGTCCCTCGCCATTCCGTCGCGCGCTCGCGCCACCGGCTTCTCCGTGGCATCGCTGTGGGTCATCCCTGGCCTGCTCATCCTTCCGCTGATCGGCTGGATCAGCAGCCACGTGGGCATTCGCGTCGGCATGCTCACGCTGGTGCCGCTGTTCATCATCGGCAGCCTCATCCTGGGCACCGCGCAGAACACCATCGACGGCGACATCGCGCAGGTGTGGCAAGCGTCGGCTGCTCGTAGCGAGGCGCTCTACCAACGCCGCCACGGTGAGGCCGACCTGCTGCTGATCCGCAACCTCGACGCCGGCTACGGCGGTCGACAGGTGCTGTTCGGCGTCAACTTCGACGTCAAGGAAGGCGAGATCGTCGCGCTGCTGGGCACCAACGGCGCCGGGAAGAGCACCCTGTTGAAGGCCATCAGTGGGGTGGTGGAAGCAGATCGCGGGGCCGTCATCCTCGACGGCCGCGATGTCACGCATGCTCCGCCCAACGAGATCGCGGCCCTCGGCATCAGCCAGATGCCCGGCGGCCAAGGGGTGTTCGGCGGCCTGACGGTGCAGGAGAACCTGCAGCTGGCCGGCTGGACCCGCCACCGCGACCCGGTGGGTCGCGACGCGGCGCTGGAGGAGGTGCTCGTGCTGTTCCCGCTGTTGCGTGAGCGCCTGCACCGACCGGCGGCCGACCTCAGTGGCGGCCAGCAGCAGATGCTGGCGCTGGGCATGGCGTTCGTCGCGCAGCCGCGGGTGCTGCTCATCGACGAGCTGTCGTTGGGGCTCGCACCGGTGGTGGTGGGCCAGCTCCTTCCCATCGTGCAGCGCGTGGCTCAGCAGGGCACCGCCGTCATCCTGGTCGAGCAGAGCGTCAACGTCGCGTTGTCGGTTGCCGAGCGGGCGTACTTCATGGAACGCGGCACCATCCGCTTCAGCGGGCCTACCGCAGATCTGCTCGGGCGCAAGGATCTGCTGCGCTCGGTGTTCCTGTCCGGCGCCGCCGAGCCCGATGGCACCGCGACGGCCGTGCGCCGCGACTCGGCGACCGATGAGAACGTGGCGCCGCTGCTGCGAGTCAACGAGATCGCCGTCGCGTTCGGTGGCAACCGGGCGGTGAACGGCGCGACCTTCGATGTGCGGTCGCACGAGATCGTCGGCATGATCGGCCCCAACGGCGCCGGCAAGACCACCATCTTCGATCTTGTCAGCGGGTTCGTCGCGGTCGACAGTGGTCGCATCGAGCTGCAGGGGCGCGACATCACCAACCTGGGCGCGAGCGAGCGCGCCGCCGCCGGGTTGGGGCGCAGCTTCCAGGATGCGCGGCTGTTCCCCGACATGACCGTCAGCGAGACCCTCGCGGTGTCCCTCGAGCGATGGGTCAACAGCCGCAGCGCGCTCGCCGCGGCACTGCGGCTGCCCGCGGTGTTCGACGACGAGGAGCGCACGAGGCTGCGCGTGCACGAGCTGATCGAGTTGATGAACCTCGGCGACTATCGCAACTCGTTCGTGCGCGAGCTCAGCACCGGTACGCGTCGCGTCGTCGACCTCGCCTGCATCGCTGCGCACCGTCCGGTGATGGTGCTGCTCGACGAACCGAGCAGTGGCATCGCACAGCGTGAGGTGGAGGCGTTGGCACCCGTGCTGCGACGACTGCGCGACGAGATGGGCGCCAGCCTGCTGGTCATCGAACACGACATCCCGCTCATCTCGTCGATCAGTGATCGACTGGTCGCGCTGGATCAGGGTGCTGTGCTCACCGAGGGCGCACCCGCTGACGTACTGGGTCATCCAGACGTGATAGAGAGCTATTTGGGGAACAACGCAGCGGCGCGCGAGCGCTCCGGCACAAGGGGGTAGCCATGCAACCGGCCAGCACTTCGGGAGCAAATGGGGGCAGCAACCGGCAGCTGAAAAGATGGGGACCGATCGCGGGTGTGCTCGCGGTGGTTGCCATCGGTGGCGGCGTGCTGCTGGCCACAAAGGACGACGACAGCAAGAGCACCACGGCAGCAACCACCACGGTCGCCGCCGAGTCGACGACGCCTCCGGAGACCGGCACGCCCGACACTGGCGCACCCGACACCGGGGTCGACACGACTGGCGCCCCCACCGATGAGATCACGTTCCCGCTGTCGTACTCACAGGCCGTCGAGCAAGGCATCGAAGGTGATGTGGAGTGGGGCGAGCGCTGCGACACCGCCACCGGTCGGCTGGCAGTGCCCGACTACTTCGCACCGGAGTGCATGGCGCCGTTCACCGGCGACAACGGTGGGGTCACAGCCACCGGCGTGACCGCAGAGGAGATCACGGTCGTCAACTACATCGGCCAGGCGAACGACCCGATCATCGCCTACATCACCGATGCAATCGACAACGACGACACCAACGAGCAGTACGCCGACACGATGAAGGGCCTCGTCGCCTACTACGAGGCGTACTACGAGCTCTACGGCCGCAAGATCAACCTGGTCACGTTCGAAGGTACCGGCGGTGCCACCGACGAAGTGGCGGCGCGCGCCGATGCGGCCACGATCGCCGAGCAGTACTCGCCGTTCGCAGTGCTGGGTGGGCCTGCGCTCACGAGCGCCTTCGGTGACGAGCTGGCAGCGCGCCAGGTGCTGTGCATCAGCTGCACGCCCGGCCAGCCGGCCAACTTCTACACCGACCGCGACCCATACGTCTGGGGCCTCGACGGCAGCGCGTTGCAGAAGCAGGCGCACGTGCTCGAGTTCATCGAGAAGCAACTGATCGGCAAGAACGCCGAGCACGGTGGCGATGCGGTGAAGGCCCTGCCGCGCAGCTTCGGCCTGGTGTACCTGGAGAGCAGTGGCGCCTCGAAGGACCTTGCCGACACGTTCGCTGCCGCGATGGACACGATGGGTTCACCGCTCGCCGCGGTGGCCGCCTATCAGCTCGACCCGGCGACCATTCAGCAGACGGCATCACAGGTGATCACCAAGATGAAGGCGGCCGGCGTCACCACGATCGTCTTCAGCGGCGACCCGGTGGCCCCGCGCGACTTCACCAACGAAGCCACCGCACAGGAGTACTTCCCGGAGTGGGTCGTGGCGGCCAGCACGTTGGTCGATGTCACCGCGTTTGCCCGCACGTACGACCAGCAGCAGTGGGCCCACGCGTTCGGGGTCACCCAACTGGCCGCACGCAGCAACCCCACCACCAGCGGCGCCTACGCCAACTACGAGTGGTTCACGGGTGTCGAGCCGCCGGCCAACGACTCCATCGGGGTCATCGCACCCAGCCCGGCGCTGTTCTTCGCCGTCGTGCAAGGCGTCGGCCCCAACCTGTCGCCCGAGACGTTCCGCGACACGCTGTTCGCCGCGGAAGGCACCCGGCCCGGCATCAGCCAGCCGTACCTCTCGTACGGCGACAAGGGCTACTGGGGTGGCGTGGCGGACTATCAGGGCGTCGACGACGCCACTGCGTTCTGGTGGGATCCCGTCGCGACGGGCCCCGACGAGATCCGCCGTGAAGGCACTGGCATGTACCAGTACGTCGACGGTGGCCTGCGCTACCTGCCGGGCCAGTGGCCCACCGACGACAAGATGTTCGATCCGGCCGGAGCGGTGGCGATCTACGAGACAGCACCCGCTGGAGAAGAGCGCGGCGACTACCCCAGCCCCGCCGGCTGACGTTCGGCTGAGCTCAGTCGGCCAGCGCCCAGTCGATCGGGCGCTGGCCGGCTGCAGCAAGCGCCGCGTTGGCCCTGCTGAAGGGCCGGCTGCCGAAGAAGCCGTTGTGCGCGCTGAGCGGCGAGGGGTGCGCCGACTCGAGCACGACGTGGCGTGACAGGTCGATCAACGACTTCTTCTTGCGAGCCGCGGCGCCCCACAGGATGAACACCACCCGCTGCTGCTTGTCGTTCACCGCGCGCAGCACCTGGTCGGTGAAGATCTCCCAGCCCTTGCCCTGGTGCGAGGCAGCCTGCCCGGCGCGCACGGTGAGCGTGGTGTTCAACAGCAGCACCCCTTGGCGAGCCCACGCTTCCAGGTTGCCGTGCCGCGGAACGGTGATGCCCAGATCGCTGTGGAGCTCCTTGTAGATGTTGGCCAGCGACGGCGGCAGCGCCACACCGGGGCGAACCGAGAAGCACAGGCCGTGCGCCTGGCCCGCCCCGTGGTAGGGGTCCTGCCCCAGGATCACCACTCGCGTGTCGGCGTAGGCGGTGAGGCGCAGGGCCGCGAACACGTCGGCGTGAGGTGGGAAGACGGTGGTGCTGGCGCGCTGCTCGGCAACGAACCGCTGCAGCTGTTGCCAGTAGGGCTTCGCGAACTCGCCGCGCAGCACAGGGTTCCAATCGGTCGTCTCGTGGGTGGCCACCCGGTCAGTATGGACGACCGGCGACGCCCTCGACACGGCCGTCGGCCGTCAGCGGGGCGACTCCGTGAAGTTGTTCGTCATCGTGCCGTTCACCAGATCGACGCGGGCATCGGTGCGATGCGCATCGGATTCGAACCGCACCTCGACGTGGCCGCCCGACGAATGCCGCACCTCGGTCGTGAAGCCGGCCGCAGCCGCATTGGCCACCAGCGTGAGCGTGTCGCCGTCGTTGCGCACCGTGATGCTGCCGCCGATACCGGTGAACGTCTGCGTGATCGGCGCGGGCGGCGTGCCGGTGGTGCTGGTCGTGGTGCTGGCGGTGGTGCTGGCGGTGGTGCTGGTCGTGGTGCCGACGGTGGTGGGCGTGGCGGTGGGTGGCGGCGCGATGGAGGTGGCCGGGGTCGGCGGGGGGTTGCTGGGCGACCCCGCAGCTGGGTTGCTGGACGCGGGCGATGCGTCGCCGGTGGACGACCTGGTGGCCGTGATCGAGGGGGTGGGCCCGGTGCCGTCGCCGCTGGAGTCGCCGGTGCTCGACGGCGTGCTGCCGGCCGTGTCGTTCGGGCTGTCGTTCTGGTTGTCGTTCGGGCTGCTGTCGTGGCTGTCGCCGGCAGTGTGATCCGGGCGCAGCTGGCTGCCGTCAGGCCCCGTGAGCTCGCTGCTGCCGCCGGGCTGGATGGAGCGGCCGTCGCTGCCGCGCACGGCCGCCAGGACGCCGAGCGCGAGCAGCAACGAACAGGCGGTACCGCCCATCACGGCTGCGCGGCGTCGCTTCGCTCGGCGCACTCGCGTCTGCACCTGCTGGTACGCCAGGTTCACATCGGGGAAGGGGCCACCGGAGCGGCCGAGGATGCGCTCCAGCTCAGGGTCGTCGAAGTCGCTCATGGTTGTGCGTCCTGCTGTACCGCGAACAGCCCACGCAGCCGGTCGCGTCCTTGGTGGAGGTGGAACTTCACCGCTCCGTCGCTGAGGCCGAGGGTGGCCGCCACCTCCGCGATGCTGAGGTTGTCGACGTAGAACAGGGCCATCGAGAGCCGCTGCTGCCGGGGCAGGTCGGCCAGCAGCGCCGCCACATCGGTGCCGTTCGACCAATCGACGGCCTCCGGGCGATCGTGGCTCTTCAGCTGTTCCAGCGCGCGTTGTTTGCGGCCGGACCGACGGTGATCGTCGTGGAGCTTGTTGATGGCGACCCGGCGGATCCAGCCCACGGGGTCGTCGTAGCGCTCGATTCGGCGCCAGTGCACGTGGGCCTTGACGAAGGCCTCCTGCACGGCATCGGCTGCCGACTCCTGGCTGCCGGAGACGACGGCGAGCGTGCGGACGAGGCGCGCGTAGTTCGCACGGAAGAGGGTCTCGAGGCTGGCCACGACGACGACATCGCCGGCTTCCGCTGCCTCTCCCATCATCGCTGCCATCGTCGCCACAGGTGGGACACGCCCAGACGGTGGCCGAGGTTTGGCGACATGCCAGGAATTGTGCAGCGGGGATGACGACACCTGGACAGATCTTGGACGGATTCGGGACTCTCGAGGGTCGGCGCGATGTGTGCAAGAGTTCGGTCGTGCGCGCAGACGACACCACCCCGGTGAGCGGCTGGGGCTTCATGCTGCGCGGCGAGGAGCTCGACGCGCTGGCGGCACTGCTGGGAAGCGGGAGTCACCCCACCGTGCTGCTGGCCGGTGAAGCAGGGGTGGGCAAGAGCCGGCTCGCCGAGCGAGCGCTGGAGCTGCATCTGGCCGGTGGCGGATCGGGCAGCCGCTGCGTCGCCAGTTCGTCGCTGGCCGATGTGCCGTTCGGTGCGCTCGTCGGGTTGATCCCTGCGCACCACATGGCAGCGGTCGCGGCCGGTACCCAGCAGCTCAGCGTGTTCGCCATGGTCTCCGAGCACATCCTGCGCTCGGGCGCTACCGCCGACCGACGGTTCGTCGTCTTCGTCGACGATCTGCACCACCTCGACGATGCGTCGTGCGGGCTGCTGGTGCAGCTCACCGGGAACGCCCCCGTGCAGCTGCTGGCCACCTATCGCACCGGCGAGGCGTTGCCCGATGGTGCGGTGCCGCTGTGGACCGCCACCGGGCTGGTGCGCCTGGAGGTGGGCCCGTTCGATCGTTCGGCGTGCGACGAGATCGTGCGGTGCATCATGGGTGCGGCCACACCGGAGGTGCACGAAGCACTGTGGCAGCAATCGCGCGGCAACGCGCTCTACCTGCGCGAGCTCGTCGTCGGTTCGGTCGCGGCCGGGCGCATCGCGCAGCATGGCGGCACCTGGGTGCTGGCACAGCCGTTGGTGGGCTCGATGCACCTCACCGAGTACCTGTTGCAGAGCGTGCGCAGCCTCGAGCCCGGCGCTCGCCACCTGGCCGACATGCTGGCACTGTGCCAGCCGTTGCCGATGGCGATGTTCGACGGCGAGGAGTTGGGTGCGCTCGACCAACTGATGCGAGCCGGGGTCGTATCGACCTCCGGTCCCGCCACCGACCTCGAACTGCGTCTGTCGCACCCCATCTACGCGGAAGTGATCCGCACTCACCTCTCCGCTGCCAGCGAGCGGCAGCTGCTGAGCGACGTGGTGCGGCGCGTGTCGCCCCACCTGCGACCGGGCGACGACCTCCGCCTGACGGTGTGGCAGCTCGATGCCGGGGGCGCGCCGAACCTGGAGGCACTCGTCAGCGCCGCCCGGTCGGCAATGGCAGGCCGCGACCTGCTGCTGGCCAGCCGGCTGACGCGCGCCGCACAAGCGATCGTGCCGCACCACCCCGCGGCGTCGTTGGTGCTCTCCGATGCTCTGTACGAGATGGGCGCGTTCACGGAGTCGGCCGCCGAAGCCACCGCGGCGCTCGGGGTGGCGGCCGATCCTGACGAGCAGGCGCTGCTGGTCGCGTCGCTCTATCGCACGTACATGTGGGGACTCGACGACGCCGATGGCGCGTTGGCGGTGGTCGAGTTCGCTCAAGCCGTCACGCCCCCAGGGCCCGGCCATGTGCTGCTCGGGGTGGCAGCGGCCAACGCGTTGTCGTTCAGTGACCGGCCGGCTGCCGCGCTCGATCGGTTGCAGCAGTTCGACCTCGACGCGCTCGACCAGGCCGACAGGCTGCTGTTCGATCCCGTGGAGGAAGCAACGCTGAGTCAACTCGGGCGAACTGCCGACGCGGTTGCAGCCCAGCTGGCGCCGACGGCGGTGGCCCTGCACCACGTGGTGCGCAGCTTCAGCCTCACCGAGCACGGGCGACCGGACGAAGCGTCCGAGCTCGCGCAGGCGTTGCGCGCCGATGTGGTCGGGCTGTCGCTGGCACTCGACCGGATGTGGGCGGCGCTCAACGCCGGCCGGGCCCACCTGATGGCTGGACGCCCTCGCAGCGCGGCACTGTGGGCGGGCGATGCGATGATCACCGCCGAGCGTGCCGGGTTGATCGTCGGCCAGTCGTTGATCGTCTCCGTGCTGGCGACAGCACACGCACAGTTGGGCGAAGCCGACGCCGTCGCACGGTACGAGCGGCGGGCCGAGGAGCTGGCACACGTGCGCGGGTTCCTCCGTGCCGAGCGGGCGGTCGGCCGAGCGTGGGCCGCTCACGTGCGCAGTGAGCACACCCTGTCGCGCCAGCTGCTGCTCGATGGTGCGGCCATGGCGAAGGCCGCCGGCCAGGTGGTGTCGGAGAGCTTCTTGCTGCACGAGCACCTGCGACTGGGCGGAGAGCCGATGGTTGCCCGCCTCGCAGAGCTGGCCGACACCTCGCAGTCACCACTGGTGGCTGCACGAGCCGCTCATGCAGCGGCCGCGACCAGTGGCGACGCCGAGGCCTTGGCCGACGCCGCTGCGCAGCTCGTGGCCGTGGGTGCACGGTTGGCCGCGGCAGAGGCGTACACCGCGGCAGCACGCTGCGCTGCCGGCGCCGGCCGGCAGGTCGCTGCGTTCAGCAGCCTGGCCGACCGGTACCGACAGCAGTGCGAGGGCGCCGTCACCCCGATGCTGGATCAGCGCGATGCTCCGGCGGCGGTTGCGTTGTCGCGTCGCGAGCAGGAGATCGCTGCACTCGCGGTGTCCGGCCTCAGCGCCCGCGAGATCAGCGAGCGCCTGTTCCTCTCGGTGCGCACGGTGGAGAACCACCTGCAGCGCGTTTACACCAAGCTCGGCCTCTCCAACCGCAACGACCTCGCGAGCTACTACTCGCGTCCGTGAGCCACCGATGCCCCGTGCCGGCCTCTGACGCTACGGTGATGGCATGAGCGACATCCTGGAAGTAGATCTTCTTGCGTTCGAGCGGGGCACCGGCACGCAACGCCGGGCGGTGGTCGATGGTGTGCGCCGCAGCTTGACCACCGGATTCGTCTACACACGTCACGATCTCTCCGACGACATGCTCGACACCGCCTACGGAATGCTGCGCGAGTTCTTCGAGCACCCGCAGGAGATGAAGCAGGCGTTCATCGCTCCCGACGCCCACGGCCAAACCGGGTACACCGGTCTGCTCGTGGAGACCGCTGCCAGCAGCGACGTGCCCGACTGGAAGGAGATGCTCAACTGGGGCCTCACCTTGCCGCAGGGCCATCCGCTGCGAGCCCGCTACCCCCATCGCTATGGCCCGCAGGTGTTGCCCGAGGCGGCAGTGCCCGGCATCACCGACGTGCTCAACCACTTCCACCTCAAGGTGGAAGACATCCAGCGTCGCTTCCTGCGCATCATCGCGGAGAGCATTGGTTGCCACGAGTCGTTCTTCGACGAGATGACCACCAACGGCGCCACGCTCACTCGTGCCATTCGCTACCCGTCGATGACTTCCGCGCCCAACAACGGGCACGTGTGGGCAGGTGCGCACGGCGACATCAACCTCATCACTGCGCTGCCGCGTGCCACCGCCCCGGGCCTGCAGGTGCTGGTCGGCGACGAGTGGGTCGATGCGGTGGCCCCCGACGGCCAGGTCATCATCAACACCGGCATGATGCTCGAACGCCTCACCAACGGCGTCATCCCCACCGGCATCCATCGTGTGGTGGCCGCTCCCGGGTTCACCGGCGAGCGGTACAGCGTGGTGCAGTTCGCTCATCCCACGCCCTGGACGCTGCTCAACCCGTTGGCCGCGTGCATCACTCCCGACAACCCGCAGCGGTTCAGCGGCATGATGAGCGCCGATGCGCTCGATCTGGTGCTCTACGAGATCAACCTGGTGGAGACGGCGCGTCGCGTCGGCTGAAGCATGACCGCACCGGCCGCAACCGACGAGGCGAGCGATGCGCAGCCGGCCGCGCCTGCGCCCAAGCCGCTCGCCGAAGTGGTGCTCGCCATCGACATCGGTGGCACCAAGATGGGCGTCGGCCTGGTCACCATGCAGGGCGAGCTGATCGACCGCGACAAGGTCGACGTCGATCACCACTTGGGTGCCGACGCATTGTTCGCCACGCTCAACGCCCTGATCGAGTCGCAACTTGCCCGCGCTCGCGAGCATCACCACATGCGGGTCGTTGCCGTCGGCGTGGGCAGCGCCGGCCCCAGTGCGCCCAACGTGGAGACCATCTCACCGCTCAACATCCACTCGTGGCGCAACTTCCCGCTCCGCGAACGGCTGTCGCTGGCCACCCGGTTGCCCGTGTTCGGCGATCTCGATGCCAAGGCACTCGCGCTCGCCGAAGGCTGGCTGGGTGCCGCACAGGGCAAGCAGAGCTTCCTCGCGATGGTGGTCAGCACCGGTGTGGGTGGCGGCATCGTGCTCAACGGCCAACTGCTCGACGGTGCCGGCGGCAACGCCGGCCACGTCGGCCACATCATCGTCGAGCCGAACGGGCGCCGGTGCCCGTGTGGCTCTCGCGGCTGCCTGGAGGCAGAGGCATCAGGTGCTGCCATCGAGTCGATCACCGGTCGCTCGCCCACCGAGCCCACGTACGAGATCATGCAGCGCACGGGGCGGCTGGTCGGCCGCGCGTGTGCATCGGTCTGCAACGTGCTCGACCTCGACCTCGTGGTGGTGGGTGGGTCGGTGGCGCTCGGCTTCGGCGCGACGTTCTTCAACTCGGCGCAAGAGTCGCTCGACGAGCACGCCAAGCTGTCCTTCGTGCGCGGCGCGCGCATCACACCGGTTCGCCTCGGCGACCGCGGCCCGCTCATCGGTGCCGGTGCAGTGGCGGTTCGCGGCATCCACAGAACACGGCGCGCCCGCTCCTCGCGCTGACTCATCTCGCCTGTCGCTCACATTCAGCGGAGGCCTGCAACGTCGGCCTAGGCTCTCGCCTCATGGCTAGGGGAGTGACCGGATGACGAAGATTCGCAGTACCGATGGGTCGCACATCGACGACCGTCGAGGCCAGAGCGGTGGCGGTGGCGGCGGTGGCGGCTTTCCGTTCCAGATCCCCGGCATGGGTGGCAGCGGTGGTGGCGGCGGCGGCATGCCCGGCCTACCCGGTGGCCTGAAGGCCGGTGGCGGCCTGCTGGGCATCATCGTGCTGCTCGCTGCGGTGTTCCTGCCCAAGCTGCTGGGGGCGGGTGGCACCGGCGCCACCTCGCAGGCGGCCGAGGTGGGTTCCACCGGCGCGCCAGGGCAGTGCGTCACCGAGCTCGAGCAGATCGTGTGTGGTGTCACCAACGACGTGCAGCTGTACTGGTCCGACGCTCTCCCCCAGTTCTTCGACACGCCGTACGAGATCACCGAGACGGTGTGGTTCACCGGTGGCGTCAGCACCGGCTGCGGCCAGGCCAGCAGCGAGACCGGGCCGTTCTACTGCCCGGCCGACCACCTCGTCTACATCGACCTCGAGTTCATGCAGCAGCTCGAGCAGATGCTCATCGGTCAACCCACCGACCTTGCCGAGCAGTACATCCTGGCTCACGAGTACGGCCACCACGTGCAGAACCTGCTGGGCACGAATGCGCAGGTGCAGCAGGCCTCGCAGAACGATCCGGGCCGCGCCAACCAGTACTCGGTCGCGCTGGAGCTGCAGGCCGACTGCTTCGCCGGCGCGTGGGTCGGCGCCCGCGACGTGCTCGACAACCCCGCTGAGCTCGACGAGGCGATCAAGGCTGCCGAGGGTGTGGGCGACGACCGCATCCAGCAGCGCAGCCAAGGTCGCATCGACCCCGAGAGCTGGACCCACGGCTCGGCCGAGCAGCGCAAGTCGTGGTTCCTGACGGGCTTCAACTCGCAAGACCCCACTCAGTGCGACACGTTCACCGAAGTGCTCTGAGCGCACTCAGCTGGCGTCGCTGAAGCGGCGGTACACCCACTCGAGTGGGCCGATGCCGCGCCAGCGCTGCCAGGCGGTTGCCGCACCGACGGCACACAGCCAGTAGGCGGCGGCGAAGACGAGTGCCGTGCCCAACCCACCGGGGTGCACCCACGCGAGCCGGTGCACCAGCAGGTTGTAGACCAACACGTGGCCAACGTAGAGCGTGAGCGTGGTGCGCCCGGTGGCGCCGAGTGCCCGGGTGACGCGGGCGCCGGCCGAGGCCTGCGCGGCCCAGCCGACCAGGCTGACTGCCATGAGTGACGAACCCACGGTGGTGAGCGTGTAGAGCAGGCCGCGGTCGAACGGCCGGGTGGACTCGAGTGTCGGGTGCCAGGCGACGGCCTCGTGCATCATGTAGCCCATCGCGAGCAGCCCCGCGCCGGCGACGGCCAGCTGCACCCGACGCGCAGGGCTGAACGGCAGGAGGCGACCCAACACCATGCCCATGCACAGGAACACCAGCCATGGCAGCAGCGGGTGGGTGCCGCGCACGAACGTGTCGAGCAACAGGTCGCGCGGGGATCGGTTGGCGGTGGCGTTGGCGGAGAGGAGCCACGACACGTCGTGGCCGCCGGTGGTGCGCTGCACCGCCCACCACGAGAGGCCGGCCGCGGCCAGCGCCGCGCCGGTGCCGATGAGTGCCAGCCATCGGCTGCGCAGCGTGAACAGCAGTGCCCCGGCCATGAAGAAGGCGCCGTAGTAGAAGAGGATGGTGCCACCCCACACCCAGTCGAGGAAGTAGCCGAAGGTGAAGAGCAGCACGCCGCGGCGAGCCAGCTTCCACCGGTCGGCGCTGATCGCGGCGCGGCTGGCACCGGCGCAGCTGCGCCGGGTGAGCAGGGTGATGCCCATTCCCGCAACGGTCACGAACGTGGCGGCGAAACGCGTGGAGAGCGGCCCTTGCCAGGGGTCGAAGATGCGCTCGACGAAGGTGGTTGGTGGGTACTTGGCGCCGTCGATGATGAGGTACCCGTGGAAGTTCATCACGCACACGCCGATGAGGGCGATGGCGCGAACGACATCGAGCTCGATGTAGCGCGAGCTGGTGGGCCCGGTCATGTCCACTCGAGCTCGTCGCTGACGGTGCTGATGAGCGGTCGCTGCACGTCGACCCGATCGCCGACCCGAGGGCACGGCTGGCCGTTGGGCACGACTGCCAGGCTGGTGTGCATGTGTGGACGCTCCAGCAACGGCAGCGGATGGCGGGCGAAGTGGAACGGGCTGGCGGTGGCGGCGCCGGCGGAGTGGAGCGGCCCCGACGGCGACGGTGGGGGCGCCGCAACGCCGTGCGTCGAGCCTGCGCCGATGACCACCAGCGTGCCGTCGTGGCGCACCGGGCTGTGGAAGTAGCCGGCGGTGTCGCCGGCTCGTACCTGCTGCAGCTGCAGCACGTCGGCCGACAGGTGCAGGAAGCCGCGGCGAGGCACCCCATGCCACAGTGCGGTGCCGATGCGCACGCGGAACCGTCGCGTCGGGTGTGCACCGCGCAGCTGCTCGAACGATGAGGGCTCGAGATGGCTCACCCACAGGTGGGCATCTGGTGGGAGATGAGGCAGCCAGGCTCGGATCTCGGCCAGCCGCGCAGTGTCGTTGCCGGCCAACGGGAGGTGCACACCGAAGGCCTCCAGTTGCAGACCGGCCCCCGTGACCGCGGCCAACAGCGGGCCCAACTCGTCGGGGGTCGCGCCGTAGCGACGCATGCTGCTGGCCAGCTTCACGATCACGCTGCCGTGCCACCCTGCCAACGCATGCACGTGATCGATGCTGCCCACGGTGAGCACCG
>JACDJC010001313.1_pt1 | contig 22471 bp, 26 predicted proteins | sample 7454191 | NCBI WGS metagenome assembly JACDJC01 (sample SAMN14253291, study PRJNA609438) | sludge metagenome | isolation source: sludge after 25d culture with pyrite and EDTA | collected 2018-12-20 | reverse complement strand
GTTCCTGTCTCTTACTACGACATAGCTGTAGATACAGCCGAAACTGATGGAAAAAGAAGTAATTATTCAGCCCTTGTAGTTGGAGCCTTCACTGCTGGAGGTTCCTGCATCATTGTAGATATCATACACGGTAAATTTCTCCCAGATCGCCTCATTGATGAAATAATTAATGCCTATGTAAAATATAATCCAAGGTCTGTAAAGATTGAAAAAACCTCATTTGTTAGAGGTTTGATGCCTGGACTTCGAAAAGAATGTGAAAAAATGGGACTCTACATCCCCGTAGAGGAAGTTCCTGTTTCCAACAGATTAGCCAAAACTGAAAAAATTATTAAAACTTTACAACCCCTATACAAAAATGGTCACTTAAAGTTTTTAGACAATCTTTCTAAAAAGAACGAACTTTTAGAAGAATTTAAAAAGTTTCCAGCTTGGGAAAGAAATGATATTTTAGATGCTCTTTCCACCTTATTCGAAAATAAGGATTATTTTGGTAGAGAAGTTCCCAAAAAGGATAATCCTGCTAAAGCTCACATTCTCCACCAAGAATATCTAAAACGTTTGCCTAAAATGTGGGATCAACACTTAGGAATAGCGGATACCGATAGCCCACAATACATTAGAAATAATTATGATAGAACTGGTCTATAATAGTTATAGGAATAATTTAGGATGCCTCAAGAAAGACAACCAGATAATGTACAAAATTTAGACTTAGATTCAGAAGATTTTAAATTTGGGCAAGAAGAAATAAGCGATATTTATGCCCTCAATCTAGTACAGCAAGTATTTCCATTATCTGAAAACTACCGCTCTACTTCCGCCCACGATCAAAGATGGAATACCAACGATTCCCTTTTCTGTGGTTGGAAGGATATGAAGGTTTGGGAAGGTACCAACATTCCCAGAGCCTCTTTAGGTATTCCAATCGTATTTGATCAGGTAGAAGCAGCAGTTCCAGCCATCTATAACGCCTTATTCGGTATTGGGGCTGAGTGGTTTTCTGTGGATGCAGAACCTGGAACCGATCCCCAAGAAGCCAGAGCTTTACAGGCTACAATGTCCTATATTTTAGAACACTGTAGAGACAACTATTCAGGATCAGCAAAAGCCGAAATTAACCTAGCCATCATAGATATGTGTCTGAGAGGTAATGGTGGAATTGAATTAGGATTCGACCAATTACAAAGAAGACCTTATGTAAAATGGGTAGACATTCGAGATTTCTATATAGATCCCGGTTGTAACACTCCAGATGTTGAAGATTGTAGATGGATTTTCCGCAGAAAATTAATGACTGTGGAAGATCTTGAATCTTTAAGAGGGTCACAAGGGATGAAAATCCCTCCCAAAGAGGTTCTTCAAGCCCTAGCCAAAGAAGGGCCTCCATTCGTTATAGCCGATCAAACAAAGAGAATGCAGGAAGCATTTAGAGGAATTCAATATCAACCAAATTCCTCAGATTATACTCCTGTTCCTATGGACAGAAAAATTGAAGTCCTTGTATATTACTCAAAAACTCGCATTATTTGGGTTCTAAACCGCAAGGTAGTAATCTATAATGCTTCAAATCCATACAATTTCTTTCCATTCGCTTTTGCCCCATACTACATCTTTATCTCTCGCTTCTATGGACTCTCTATTGCCGATGTTCAAGAGGGAAATCAAAGATATATAGAAGCCTTAATCAACGGCAGATTAGATGAGCTATCTTTAGCTATCAGACCTCCCAGAATTGCTAAGAGAGGTATCTTAATGACGCCTTCTCAACAAAAATGGCACCCTGGAATGGTTTATCAAGCTGAAGATCCGAAACACATGGAGCTTTTCCAGCCCCAAAATGCTTTGGCTAACATTTATGCTGAAGTAGAGTATTTCGAAAAGGCTTCTGAAAAACGTACTGGAATTAACTCCATGGCCCAAGGGGTTCCTAGAGGCGGAAACGTCAACAGAACTGCTACAGGTGTCCAATCTCAGATGCAAGGGGCTAACAACAAGCTTCAAAGCATTGTATCAAACATTGAAGATTACCTAATCCTCCCAATGTTGTACAAACTGTACAAATTAATACAGTTTCATATGAACCCAGAGGAAAGCTTACCAGCCCAAACCTCATTCGGCTCTTTCGGAAAAGTTTCGGCCTCTCTCTATTCAAAACCTATCAAGTTTAGAATGAATGCGGCATCCCGTATGGTCACTAAATCGGAATTACAACAAGTATTTCCATTTATGACCCAATACCTATTGAATGGCCAATTCTTAGGTATGTTGGAACAATCTGGAAAAACAATTAATTTCCCAGAATTCTTTGAAATGTTCCAAGATGCTACTGGTGTCTCCAAACGCTATTCTCTAGTAAGAGACATTACAGAACAAGAAATGCAGCAAAGACAGCAACAACAAGAGCAAAATCCAGAAACTCAGAAAATGAAGATGGATTATGAAGCTCGAAAATATGCTGTAGACAAAGATTATGAAGTAAAGAAAGAAAAGAATCAAATTGACGCTCAAAAGGGCGGTCCTGATCCTATGGAAATGCAAATTGAAATGCTCAAATTCCAATTAGAGCAAGAAAAAATGCAAAAAGAAATCGCCATTATGGAGAAGGAAGCGGCTATCAAGGAACAACACGATATTCGTATGGCCCAAATTAAGGCAAAAGCAGCCGAAATGGAATCTCAAGTTAAACTACGTGATTCTAACATCCAGTCTCAAATCAAACAACAGGAGCTTACTGGAAAAATGAGGGCAGCTATGATGGATTCTCAAATCAAACTGAAATCTTCAGAGCAACAAGCCCAAATTTCAGCCGCTCAAGGTGAACAATCTTTGAGACAACAAGAAGAGATGCATCAACAATCTCTAAAACAGGGCGAGGCTACCAGCAAGCAAAAACTAGATTATTCTGGAAAACAAGGAAAACAAAACCTTCAACTAAAGAAAGAAGAATCTAAAATTAAAACAAAGGTTATGCAAGAGAAATCGAAACAAAAACCTAACAAAAAATAATGTATGAACTTAACAATTGATCAACTGGAAGATATAGCCTATTTAAAGGAAGAAAAAGCCTTTAAAATAGTTCTAAAAGCCTTAGAAGAGGAAATAGAATATACATCCGAAATTATGACATCTTTTGATGACAATATAGATGTAAAAATTCTGCCCTATTGGAAGGCTCTTAAAAAAATTCTCTTTATTCTTACAACCTACCCAGAAACAGTAGCCCAAGAATTGGAAAATTATAGAAAAGATCTCTTAGAAAAAGGGATGGAAGACATTCTTTTACGTAAGCCTTCAGCGGCTCTTTTAAGCGCTCTAAAGAAGGAATATGAGCTAAAGAAAAAACAAATGGAAGAAGTAGTATAATAAAAATATATGGATTTAACACAAACAATTCAAGAAGAATTAATGGGTACTTCAAACAATGAAGAAAAGCCCCTTAAAGTTAATCTAAATGGACAAGAAATCACCTTCACATCAGTAGATGATTTAAATAGAAATCTGACTGAAGCCCTTTCAACTGTTGGTTCTGAATATCAGCAAATGAAAGCCAGATTAGTCGAATTAGAAGCTAATCAAGGACAAACAGTTCAAGATGACGAACCTGTAGCAGACACTGGAAAATTTTCGCAAGACAAATTCCTAGCCCTTCTAAAAGAAAATCCTGTTGAGGCTTTTGATTATGTTGATACATACCGTTATGGTATGGAAAAACCAACCGAATATATCAAAACAAACCTAAAACAAGCTGAAGAAACAAGACAGGAATATGAAGTAAATCGCTGGTTACAGAAACACCCTGAATTCCCAGGTGGTCAATATGCCCAAGTTCTAGACAACGTTAGAATGAAGATGAATCTTCCCCTAACTGCCCAAAACTTAGAACTAGCATATCAAAACAGCATTCAATACGGTATGATTCCCGACTTCAAAACAATTGCGGTTCTAAACTACCAAAAGCAACAACTAATTAATGAAATCCAACAAAATGGGGGAACAGTACCTCCATCAATGATGCCTCAAAACAATCAAGGACAAGGTCAAACTTTCCAACCTTCATATGGACAAGCCCCAACCTTCAACAATCCTGCCCCTCCTCCCAGATTACCTAGTGGCGGAAGTTCAGGACCATCATTTAATGAGCAACAAATGGAACAACTATCTGTAGAGCAAATTGAGAATATTTTAAGAAAACATGGCGCTCTATAAACAATCTTGGGTAAACCTAGATCCAACGAGCTAGGATATATGAGGGGGAATAAATGCTGATGAGAAAAAATATGGGTTATGAGCCGTCAGTTATTCCCCTCCCCAAGCTAAATAAAAGAAACAATAAATATAAATATGATGAATTTTGATATAATTAAAAATAGAGGAAGTAAATATTAATGGCTTATTCTCCAGCGGCAAATCTGACTAGCTCAAGTGGTCTAGCCCACTTACAGTCAATTTACTACAAAAAAACTGGTCTGGACCGACTAATGAAAAAGTTCGTTTTCCGCAAACCTTGTATGAAGGACTCAGTTCCTAAAGCGAGTGGAAGAACTGTTCAATGGTACAGATATAACAATCTATCTACACAAACTACACCTTCTGCTGAAGGACAAGTAGGAACATCTCAAACAATTTCGAATAGAGTGGTTCAAAGCACAGTATCTCAATACACAGCCTTTATTAACCTCTCAGACTTCTTAATTGAAACAGCGATTGATCCGTCTGTCCAAAATGCGGCAGAACTATTAGGGTATCAAGCTGGTTTAACTGTAGATACAATCACAAGAACAATTTTTGACAATGAAAGTGCTTCTACAAACCTAAACACTTTTGGAACATATTTCAAAGTCGCAGATCTTCGTAATGCTCGCCACACACTACAAGCAAACGATGTTCTACCTATGGATGATGGGGAATTTTATGTTTACCTTCACCCATTCGTTTCTTTCGATCTTGTAAATGATCCCGCAGCAGCCGGATTAGCCGATATCTTCAAATACAATACTGATGTAAAAAATACACCACTTGTAAAATATGAAGATAGAGGTTTAATCACTCACATTGCAGGATGCAGAGTAGAAGAAACAACTAACGTAAAAACACAAACTGGACCAAACCGCTACAGAGTTTACTGTTTCGGTAAAAATGGTGTAGCTTGCGTAGATCTTGAAGGAAGAGGGCCATCTAATGTAACTGATCCCGCAAAACAATCTTTCAAAATCAACACAATCAAAGGCTCTCCATCTATTGTAGACCCTGAAGGTGTTATCGGAGCGGCTGTTTCTTACAACTTTGTATATTCAGCAGTTGTGTTAGAAGGACCAGCCGGAATCGGTGGAACTTACCGTTTCAGAACCTTTGATCCTCAAAGCTCAATTGGTTAATTTAGAAAGAAAGATTAAGAGGAACATCTTATAAAAAATGGCAGACAGAAAAATACTATCTAACGACACGGTTACTGCGCCGTCGAAACAAGGGCTTGTATACAATGAAGAAATTTTTACCTTCAATCAAGCTTCTGAAACTTCCGCTCTAACTGGTTCAGCTAAAGCGCCCTTATTTATTGCAAAACAAAACGGACGTATTGTTGATGTAGTAATTGGTGTGGTAGCTCCAGCAGTTTCGGCTTCTGGTTTCGTTTCAGGAACAGTTACAGGGGATGCAACAATCAATTCAGCCGCTGTGTGTTCTACAGTACCTACAATTTATGGTCCTGTAACTTCAGCAGGAGCAGCAACTCGCAAAGTAACTAATGCGGTTTCAGCTTCAGCGGCAGGAAATCCAGCCCCAACTTCAGCGGTTGTAAACCTAGCATCTTCATATTTCTCAACTGGTGACCAAATCGCCCTATCGTATAACCTACAATCGGGAGGATCGGCAGCAGCAGGAACAGCAGGTGCAGGATTCTACGGACAAATTAGAGTCCGTTATGCAGCACAATAACCAATAACCATTGACTTACAACCTATCCTTTGTTAATATAGGGATAGAGCAAAACCCCCGTAAGGGACATGAAGGGCCAGCTACTCCGGTAGTTGGCTTTTTGTGTATTTGGGGGGAATTTTTAGGAGAATTTATGAAAGATTTTGGAAAAGAATGGATAGGCTTTGATTTAGATCGTACTTTAGCCTACTACGATCATTGGCAGGGCTTGGAACACATAGGGGAACCAATCCCTCAAATGTTACAACTCCTCAAATATCACCTTTCTCTAGGCCACAGAGTAAAAATCTTTACAGCCAGAGTATGTAATATGGATGGGAAGGCGGAATATGCCCTCAAATTTATAGAGGAATGGTGTATGAAACACATAGGCCAAGTCCTAGAAGTAACTTGCACCAAAGACTATTCTATGATCCTTTTATATGATGATAGATGCAAACAAGTTTTACCTAATCAAGGAATTATAGTATCATAGGAATATATGAGTAAGAACATTGTTTTTTATTCTCCAGTGTCATTAGAACCCTGGAATTACAATACCCCACATGAAACAGGAATAGGCGGTTCCGAAACCTGCCATATAGAACTTTTAGGAATCCTCCACCAAAGAGGCCATTCCGTTCTGTCCTACAACAACCTAAAAGATTGTGATGATACAATACATTGGAAAAATCTCTCAGACCTTCAAATAGGCGAAAATCAAAATTGGTTTGTGTTCCGAGAACCATACTTCTTCGATAGAAAAGATTTGGCTGGAAAGAAAAACCAATATATTTTCGTAGCTCAAGATGTAGACTATGATTGGAATGAGGACAGATTATCAAAAGTTGATAGATACATGTGTCTCTGTAAGGCCCATGCTGACTACACCTTAACCCGATATCCCCAACTATCAGGGAGAGTTATAATCTCCTCTAACGGTATCAGATCCTCTTATATCAAAAATCGCCTTCAAACTTTTGGTGAAGGGCGGAATCCCAAACGTTTAATGTATGCTTCTTCTCCAGATAGAGGCCTTCTCCTAATCCTCCAAAATTGGTTCCGAATCCGCGAAAGAGTTCCAGAAGCCGAACTTCACGTATTTTATGGCTTCAATAACGTAGATGAAATTGTTAAAAGAATGGGGGGCAACTCAGACCTTGTAGTATTAAAATCTGAATTAGAATCTCTCCTAAAACAAGATGGCGTTTTTTTCCACGGTAGAAAAAATCAAAATGAAATTTGTGAAGAATGGATGAAATCTGGAGTATTTTTCTATCCTTCAGATTGGCCAGAAACCTCCTGTATCTCCATTATGGAAGCTCAAGCTTGTGGGGCAATTCCAATCACCAACAAATATTGGGCGCAAGGGGAAAATTGTCTAAATGGAATCCTAATAGATGGAATTCCCCAAAGGGATGATATGTGTAAGTCTCGTATGATCCGTTACTGTATCGATCTTCTCTCAGATGAACCATACCAAAAGTCTCTCAGAGAAAAAACAATAGATGATGCCTTAGACACATTTGATTGGGAAAAAGTAGCAACCCAATGGGAAGGCCTTTTAATATGAATTTTGAAGAACTATTAAGATTTTTAAAAAAAGATGTCGGTCCTACATTAGAAAATTCGGTTCATGACTACACTTCAAAAGCAGCCATAGACAAACTTGATAAATTATTTACTTTAAAAAACAAAGTTATCCTTGATATTGGTTGTGGTCTTGGAAGAGACATTTTCTATATGGAATCTTTGGGAGCACGTTGTTATGGCATAACTACAAATGCTGAAGAATTATCAAAAATAAACCATCGCAGAGTTTATAGCTACGACATGCATGATCTTCATTTATTTTCGAATTATGATATTATTTTTGCATCTCATGTTTTAGAACATTCTCCTTGTCCTCTTTTGGTTCTAAAAAATTTCTATTACTCAACAACACCAGAAGGTATAGTATACATAGAAGTTCCATCTCCACAACCTTGGTCTATCCACAACCAAAACCATTATAGTGTATTCTGTAAAGATATGTGGTTGGAACTATTTGATAAGGCTGGTTTTACTTGTATAGAACAAACCAATTTAAAAATAAATATTGAAACGGATACGGGGAAAATTGAAGACGAATTTTGGGGCTTCATTTTAAAAAAGAAAAATGCTTAAAAACCACGATAAAAAACCAATTGGGACAATTTGTAGAATGTTTAATCTTTCTTTCCCAGACTACTTTGTAGACAGTTGGGAAAAATTAATCCACTACAATAACGAATTCCTTACCACTCCCGAAACCTATATCCACTATACAAAGGGAAGAGTTTCCTACCACGAATTAGGGCGCAACAATGCTGTATCTGAAATGAGAGGGGATTGGCTCTTCATGCTAGATACAGACCATATTTTTGCCCCAGACATTCTAGACAGACTCCTATTCCTAAAAGAGAAACATAAAGCCCAAGTAATATCTGGAATCTACCAATATAAATTTCCACCACATGCCCCAGTTGCAAACGTTTGGCAATACCCAGACAAAGAGCATAAGGGCCTCATAGGTATCTTAGATTGGAATAGAAAAGCAGAAGTTTTACCAATTGGGGCGGTTGGAGGAGGAGTTCTTTTAGCAGATAAAGAAGTTTTTATTCGCATAAAAGAGGAATTGGGGGAAGAACCTTTTACAAAAAATTATGGCCTCTCAGAAGACTATGCATTTTGTTATAGATGCAAACAACTCGATATCCCAATTCTTTTGGCTCCAAAAGTTCAAGCCCATCACGTAATTTCAAATCCGCTAAGTGTTGATGATTATATATGTTACAAGGATAGTAAATCAGTAACTACAGAAGATGGTAAAATAATAGTATGAGCTTAAGACCTTACACAGACCTTATCCAAAAAGGAATCGCTTGGTATAAAGATTTAGAAGATTTTGGCCGCAAATCGAATGGGGGAGCCTTATCAACTATCCCTGGAGATTCAAAACGTCCTTATAGAGCTTGGTCTGATCCCCAAGCAGTCTCCTATTCAAGAGATTTCTTTTCTGGTTTCTATAACAGAACAGGAGTAGCTAGAACTTACAAATTTATTGCTAGGGATTCGGCAGGATTTCCAAGACTAACCCCTATCGGTTCCAAGGAATTCAAAGACACCTACTCACAGGTTCCTAATTCTGCAAACTACAAAACCTACGAACAATACGACTATATGTTTGGGGGTGGAGTTCCATTCTTAGAGGAAAAAACACTATATGGTGATCTAGATAAATTTGAAGAACCAAACTTCAAAGGATATAGTCCTGGATATGATTACCCTCTAGAAATCAAACCAACAGATATGTTATTAGTTGGAGCTAGCGGAATTGTTCAAACAGTGGATGTCTACGACTTCCTAAATCTAGTTTCAGTTAGAGGATTCTCTGACAAAGAAAAACTAGAGATGGTTAGAAAAACTTATGAAAGATTAGATATGTCTGATTCTGCAAAAGTTAAAGCTATCCATGAAATCACTCTAAGAGCAAATATTGTTGGACCTGTGATATAATAAGAATATAAAAACATAGTTCATTCTCCTTTCCTTTAAAAAGCCTCAGAAGATCACTTCTGGGGCTTTTCTTTTTGCTATAATAGAAATAGCAGAGTAGTGAAATAAGGTATCACATCGGATTCATGCTCCGAAATTACGGGTTCCAATCCCGTCACTGCAACCAATTTGGAAGGGCCTAAAAGAATTTGCCAGAAACACCTAGAGTCGGAAAATTTCCCCAAGACACAACAATAACTTGGTCTGACGATTCCTTATTTACTGGCATCCTTTACGTGGCCCTTGTTCCCCCTTCCTACAATACAGTAACAGATGATGATGCAACTTCTGTTAATTACGAATCATTCTATCCTGCCCTAAAAATTCCTGTGCGTGTAGGAATTCCTATAGTCAATGGAAAATTTAATGATTCTTTAGGCCTTTTTTATAATGCTGATATGACACCCCCAAATTCTCGCTATGCCTGTCGCCTCTATGATTCTACTCTCAGAGCAGTAACATCAATGAGCGCCCTTTTCGAGGTAGATTCTGACCCCATAGATTCTCTACCTTCTCTTGCCCCAACTGTACCAGGAGTAGGGGATAATATCCCTCAACCAAACTAAGGAATGGATATGCAAGATATTTATAGCGTAATTACTGGTGTTATCTCTTCTTTAATAGTTGTGGCTGTTAGTTGGGGAAAATTTTCTAACAGATTAGATAACTTAGAATTGCGGGTTTCGGAAGCAGTAAACGAACAAAAACAGCTAACAAATTCTCTATTCGATCTTAAAATAGAAATCACAAAATTAACTAGCGAAATTAAAGAATTCCGCCACTTTTATGCAAAACAATAGATCAAATCTTGTAATTAAAGACACAGATGCTCTAATTAAAGATCACAGAAGAAAACAACTAGAAAAACATCTTGAAGAAAAAAAGTTGTGGGCAAAAAACACCCTCCAACACTGTGTTTTTCTTCGCAATGAAAATGAAAATCCAGCCAATATACCCCAACAGCTTGGTAACATAATGACTGGAAAAGAATTGGAAACCAAGTTAAAAAAACTTATTCCAAATTTAGTTTTCGAATACAATCCAATTAACCCATTAATGAAAGCCCTTTATGTTATAAGAGATAACAAAAAGGAATATATCTGTTCATATCATGCTGATATGATGCCAGAACATTCTATAATGAAGGTTAAAAAAGAGGTTGTTTGGGATGAGGACTACGACCAACCCTTAAAAAGATCCGAACTTCCAACCCACAAATGGGTTAAGGGAAAGGGTTATGTTTTCGAAGGAATTCCCCCAGGTTGGAAAGAGGTTGAGATTCCTTGGGGAGAAATAAAGAGGGGTTGGCGTACAGTCCTACTAAAATTGGTGAAAGAAGGCCTGCTAACAGTAACACAAGCAGAAAAATTTGGTACCCCAACCTCCCAATTCGGAAAAAGAGCTTGGTCATACCACTTAGGAAAGCAAACAGATTCATCTATACAAATACCATTTTAAAATTTTAAGGGGCTTAAATTTATTTCTAAACTAAGCCCCTTCTTACCTACCCCAGACTAAACCGAAACTGGAACCAAATCCTCTTTCGGTTTTTCTTCCACAACACCTTCATACCACTCAGGGTGTCTATCCTCCAACTTCTTTACAACTTCTGCAATCTGTACAAAAGACATGTACCAAAAATCATTCATCTCCTGAATCATATTTGCAAGAGTCCAAGAAGTACAACCTCCCAAATACTTAATAAGACCAAAATCGTTAATATCGATATCTGGAATTGTATTGTAAGCAAAAGGATACTTCTTTTGGAAAATATCATACAAACTATTATATGTTTGTAAAAGATTTTCTCTAGTTAGTAATCCTTCAGCCGCTAAACCAGCCCCTATAGCACAAACCCCTACTACCTCTTGTGTTGATACTATGGTTCTAGCTATAGTTCCTGTAACTTGGGGATACATTGTTCCACCCAAAAGAATGGCATCAGATAGTTTCATTTTACAATTAAAACCTCAGTTCCTCTAACCAATTTCCGATTAGGACTCATACTCTGAACAAAAATATCATATTCGGCATGATTCCCAGGTTCAACCTTCAAATTGACTCCAGAAGAAGATTCTGCCATCTTCAGAGCCTTTCTAACATCTCCCCCAAAAATCTGCTTACTAACTTTGTGTCTCACCAAAATATCTTTTACGGGCTGAATCAATTCCTTCTTGGTAAGCTGGTAGAAACACTTTCCATCCTTAGGATTATAATTTAATCCCGTCTTATAATTATAGAAAGTTGTAATATCTGTTTCCTTCTCAACCTTATGGGTCTTAAAATTACCAGTAACATTTAACAACTTGCTTTGTGCGGGATCAAAATTGGAAAGATCTGTTCTAAAATAATTTGTAACTGAAGCTTGACCAACCGCTCTAGCTCCCAAATAATTTGCAGTTGCTGCAACATTACTTTGGGAAACCCTCTCATATTCTTTTTTTGTCTGATCCCACTCTGTAACATTCTCTTTTAAAGCCCCGTAATGGCTAGCAACTGTCTTTGCATAACCCTTAGGAACCATAAAGGCAAATGTCCAGTGTCCAGTCATTTGCTTATCATGGATTTTTTCGGCCAAAAGTTTGGCAGGAGTAGAACTTTGATTTTCTCCCCCATCCGTAAGAACCACAACCAAATATCCCCAATCTTGAGTAAGATTTTGGTCTAAAACTTCTGTGCCCTCCAAAACCCTTATAGCATTCATAACACTATCAGTTAGGGCGGTTCCTCCACCAGGAATAAATTGATAAGGATATTCTAAAGCCTCTTGCGGCTTTTTATTTACAAAAATATTTCTAGCAGAATAATCGAAATCGGAGAAACTTACAAAAACGTCACCTTCCGCATTATCCTTAATAGCTTTAAATTGATTTTTCAATTGAATTGGAACTTCATTTTGACAGAAATCCATAGATCCCGACTTATCCAAAACAATCGCAATTCTTGTTAACTTCTTATTCCCTTGAACAGGAACATTATTTTGGGGTAAAAAATTCGCTCTATTTCCCATAAACTTTTCCTTTAAAAAAATTTCCGCTCTCCACAAAAGAGGGGAAGGGTGTATGAAAGGAGATAAAAGTTACCCTTCCGCCTCTCTCGCGTTTTGTGGCTAACCCTATATTACCATTTTGGGGGTTGTCTGTCAACAGGGAGGGCTGAGTATCAAACATTGATAAAGTGGTAAAATAAGATTAAGGAAATTTATGAAACCTAAACAAGAAATTACTTTAACTCCCGAACAAATTACTATTATTGCAAACTCGCTTTCTGGACAAGTTGGTGGAAAATCTGAAGCCATGGAAAGCTTCCTTCAGAAGCAAAATCGGATTTTAGATAAGCAAATTAATGAGCAAGAAGAAGCGGAAAGAATCCATAAAGAGCAACAAAGACAGGGCGCTCATGAGATGCAAAAAAAGAGAGATAGAGAAATAGCTAAACAAAATTCCTGTCCTCACATTAAGCCCAATAGAGCTACAGCGGTTGGGGGCCAAAGGGATCACTCTGGAAACTATCACTATATTTGTCAATTGTGTTCAAAAGAATGGGGTAAGGATTTAGAGCTTCCAAACTGGCTAGTTCCTGATCCGATTGTAATTGGGGGTCCAATACACTAAACGATGGCTGCAACTTATAGACCAGTAGACGCGCTTTTTTATGCCAAATTTTTCATCAAAAATATGCCCTTGGAACAATTGCAAGCGCGTATTTTAGATGATGCTAACAAGTATATTTGGATGGCCGCTCCATGGCGATGGACTATAAGTACTTTGCCTACAACAATTACCTTAGTTAATGGGCAACAGGATTATACTTTAGCTCCTCCAGCTAATTTCTTAAAACCTATGTATGCTTATATAGCGGATGGAACAACCACAAAGATGGATTTAGATATGAGTCCTTCTCTTCCAGCCGATGTTGTACAAAAAGGTACTCCTACCAGAATGGCTTATATGGGTTCTAATACTTGGAGATTTTATCCTATTCCTGTAGTATCTGGAACAAAGGAAGTAATTGTAGAGTATAAGAAAAAATCGCCCATCATTACCAATCAATCTTCATACACAGAAGGCTTTTTGGAAATGGATGATGAGTGGTTTTGGGTTTATGAGCAAGCAGTATTATGGAAAGCTTACTGGTTTGCTGATGATGAAAGAGGCGGAAACACACAATTCGATAATAGCGGGAAATATGCTATGACTCTAGCTAGAGCCGAATTGGATGTAAATGTTCAGATGATGAGAGAGCGGGAATTGCTGCCTATCTATGGGTTTCAAACAGTTCCTGAGGCTAAGGTTGGTACAAGATAATGGCTTACACATATGATGAATTGTTAAGAATGACAAAGAGATATGCTCCTGTAAACATTATTGAAGATTTTGGCCCAGAAATTTGTAATATAGTAACACAAGAAGTTTGGAAGAAGTACGATTGGAGGGAGGTGACAAAAACCCTTCCTCCTTTCATGCTAATTCCAAATGTTCAGGATTATGGGGCACCTTTTGTATCGGTCCCTTCTGATTTTTATGGATTAAGAAAAGTAAATTATGTTAATTTACAAGGGCAACCCCCATTAAGATATTTACTTAAAGTTGTTAAGGATTTGGAATTAACACAAGTTAGATATATGCCAAGATCTATTTGTTACAATCCTGATACATCTTCTTTCAGAGTTTTTCCAAGAGTTCCTTCAAATGTAGGATCACCTTATTGGATGATTGATGGGACTTATAAAAAGCTTCCAACAGCAGTAACTACATCTAATTTAACTAATGACCTTCCTATAGCTCCTATGTACTTACAAATGTGGTTGTCGGGCTTTAAATGGGCAGCAAAGATGTTTATGGATGATCCTACTGCTATGCAAGTACAAAAACAGAATGGGATGGAAACCATGGCTGGAAGACTGGCAGAATTTCATTGGAATATGGAACAAGCGGCATCTAGTGAAGGTTTGGAATTGTGAGACTATTATATCGCTCCCTCAGAACCATTAACAAATGGAACTTTCCCCCAATCTGGCGGTCCTTATGGCTACGGGACGTGGGTTTATTAAGAGGTAAAAATAATGGGTTGTGGAAAACCAGTTGATAAAAGTAAGGCTATGAAAAAGATAGCCAAAAAAATGAAACAAAAACCAGCTTCGAATGGGGCTTTAAGCAAATTGAGTAGAGGGAAATATTAATGGGAATCTCAGATTTTCTGTTTGGAAAAAAGACATTAGAAAAAGCGGCTGGTAAGAAAGAGGAAGTTAAAAAAGCTCCTCAATCTACCGATTATTTGAAGGAACAGATTAAAAGATCGACTCCTCCAAAACCGACTCCAGCCCCTCCTGGAGCATTAGAAAAACTTAAAAAAGGTGTAAAATAATAATATGGTTAATAGAGATACAAAATATAGATTTCCCATTTATCAATCTTCAGAAGATGCATTAAAGGAAGGAATTCCTGTTTCAGTTTATGATCCTAACAAAGCTAGAAAGCATTGGTTTGATCCCAACCCTGTATTAAATGCGGATGGAGAAGCGGAATATAAAGTATTTAAATATACTGGAAATATGGTTCAAGTAGATCCTGTTACAGGACTACCAAAGTTTGTAACACTTCGCCTTTCTCCAGAATGGGCAAAAACTTTAAACATTTATGACCCACAATTCCACAATCAAATGGTCCCTGATTTAGAGGTTGGTTCTGTTCCTGCCCCTATTAGAGATTTAAAAGAGGGCGAAACTTGGAAGTTCGGTTTCTTATCTGAACCAACAATTGTTGTAAACAAACCAGGAACAGTTGTAAATCCTGGAGTATTTAATGTAGACCTTTTAAACAAATTAGAAGTTATTGAAGAAAAATTAAACAGAATTATAGTTATTTTAGGGAGTAAATAATCATGGGAATGCCAGTAAATCCGGGGGGTTCTAGAGGAAGATCTGGAGCCGATCTAGGACAATGGGGAGGTTGGGATTCAACAGGATCAACTGGGGGAGCCTCACAATCTTTAGCCAGAGGGGGAGTGGGTTATCAACCCCCAAATCAAACTCCACAAGTTGATCCTCCTGTTGGTGGCCCTCCACCAGTTAATCCTTGGTCTATGGCAGGAGCTTTAGGTGGAAGAGGGGGAGAAATGCCGCCTGGAACTACTCCACCACCAGCATCTCAACCATCTTTTGCCCCAACTTCTCAACAAACAGCGGCTAATCCGCAAGCTTGGGCAGGAACTTCTTTTGATCCTGCTAGAAATATAATGAATGAGAATCAAGGGACTCCTGGAGGGGCATTTTCTACTTCCATGCAAGGGGGAGGAATTGGTTCTCAAGGTACAGGATATTATGGAAGTAATGGCCCTCTAGATAGATCTAGATTTACTCCTCAAGGGGGAGCGGCAGACGCTTGGTATAAACAGGCTTTTGCTGGCGGAAATCCCAACAATATTTCTTATTTAGGGTTTGCCGATCAATTAGGAAGACAAGCTTTAGAAGCGGCTGGAGGCCAATGGACAAATGGAGATTCTGTAGGATCTCAAATTAACTATCTTAATTCTCAAGCTGGAAAAGATTGGTTAAAGAAATTAACTACAGCACCTGGAGGGGCGCAAGAACCTACAACAGGGGGGCCAGATCCTAGCCAAGGGACAGGACCAGAAGCTCCAAAACCACCCGCACCACCACCAGCTAATACAATTAATCCAAGCACTCCTCAAGGGGCTAATCAGATTATGCAAGCTATGTTACAGGGAGGATTTCAACACAGAGATATTCCTATTCAAATAAGATTAATGGCTATGGGTGTTGCGGGACAAAACCCTCTTGTTAATTCTATGCAAGGTGGGGGTTCTTTAAATCCGCTTATGGCTCTTCTAGGAATAAAATAATATGGCCGCATTTGATTTTATGACTCCTGAAAATCAGGCCCTTCTACCGTCTCATTTAAGATCGAATGCTTATATGCAAGCTGGTGGAACGGCAGGGGGTTATGCTCCTTGGGTTGAAAATAATATTAATAAAACTTTGGCCCAAACTCCATATTCTACATATGATCCTAGATTTTTTCAGGGGCAAAATGATTTTACAAACGTTTATGGGGGAAATCCTTTAGATAGAAGTAATAATTCCGCTGAAATGTTTAATTTTAATGATCCTGAAGAGTTTCGGAAGAGGGCGCAAACTCCTCAAGTTGGACAACCACAAAGTAATCCCATTCCTGGAGCTACCCCAGAAACTACTCCTGGAACAACTCCCGCAACTCCTGGAGCCGCAACAGCATTAGGTGGTGGCGCTAGATCTTTGGCTAATAGAAAACCTGGATTAGCTGGAGGTTTTAGTGGGTGGAGTGGGGAAAATCAAAGCGGAAGCAATTCAAACTTTAATTATTTTAGTAGATTCGCATAATGTCTTTAAATGTTCAATGGGATAGTAATTTATTTGAAAAAGTTGAGTTCTCCTACAATAGAATTGAGGCAGAATTAAGCGATAAACCACGTCTATTTAGAGGAAGCAATTCTTATGTTACTTATGGGGGAAAGCTTGGTAAAAGACCAGGAACAACCGAAATAGATAATACAGGAATTACTAAAAGATGTGATAGACTGTGGGTATATGAAACTATTGAAAGCCCTCCAAAAGTCTATATTATCGGTTCTTTCTACAATTCGGTTACGGGTCGGTGGAACCTCTACTACAACAGATTGTCGGGAGGTTCACCAGGATGGACATCAATCACATCCTACAGGGATTCAGATCTCTCGACACGTCCCCATGAGTGTGTGGTATCCCGAGGACTTGCGTATATCAAATGTTTTCCAACTTCAGCAAGTACTGAGAAGCTTGGAACAATTATCTTTGACGGAAGCGGAAATGGTTCTCCTCAAACGAGACCTTGGGGTTTGCTTGGACCAACTACACCAGCGGCTATTGTTGGCGCAGTCACGCGCTTATCAGCCGCAATCAATGATGCAACCACAACAATTGCCGTTGTTTCCGACACAGACTTTCCGGCAACACCGTTCACAATACAAGTAGATTTTGAGGAAATGACTGTAACCGCAGGGTTACCAGGAACTTCTTGGACAGTTACTAGAGCCGCAAATGGAACAACCGCAGCCGCTCACGATGATAACTCAGTTGTTATTTGGAGAGATTGGTCAGATTCAGCCCACATTGTAGATGTAAACTGGTATTGGAGATACAGTTACGAAATCGAAACTGTTACAGGTCAATTAAGTAATAGAGCGCCAGTACAAACAAACATTGATAAATTGCCTTCAGCAACAGGGCCTTTTTTTGATTTAATTCCGAAAATCACTGTAGTACCTCCAAACGATACAACCAATTTTCCCTACATAATTATTTCTAGAACTACTGATGGCGGAGGAACCTACTACAGATTAGACAGAATTGAAAATACAGGTTCTACAATAACTTATGAAGATGATCAGCTAGAAACAGGAACTGCTGGAGGGACTTTCGAAGATCCTATTCCAGATGATGTTATTGATGCTGCAACTCCAGCACCATCTCTAACTTCAAATTCACCGCCCCCAACAGTATTAGAACCCCTAGTTGTAGGAACAGATACTCCAGCGGCATCTTCTCCTATTGTTTCCTATGCCTCTCGCTTATGGTATGCAATAGGAAATGTGGTGTTCTTTTCTGGCCAAGAAGAAATCACAGATGGGATTCCAGAGGAATGTTGGCCCTCAGGATTTAGAGGAAACTTTTTCCGCTTTCAATATCCTGTTACAAATATTCAACCTACATCGGATGCCCTCTATGTATTTACATTACAGGCCACTTACCAGATTACTGGTACTAATAGAGAAACGTTCAACGTTCGCCCTATTTTCGAAAACATAGGCCACCCTTATGGTCACTCCAGAGCTATAACAAGATGGGGTGATACATTGGCATTTCTTACCCATGATTTCAGAATTGGGGTAATTAATGACTCATCCATTATGATTGTCTCTGATCCTCTATTCACAGATTTAGTAGATCAATCAGCCACATATACCACAGAATTTGATATTAAATACTGGGGAGATATTGATAAAGAATATCTGATTGTAAATGGACATGTTCCCTCAAATACTTTAAGATCAAAACAATGGGTTCTAGATATTAAGAAAACGGGCAGAAAAACAAACTTCGAAGAATTCGAAGCTTTTTGGTTTACTCCATGGTCAATCAGAAGTACAGCCCAACTTTCTGGCAGAATCAATGAAAATACCGGACAAAGAAGAATGATTTTCTTTGTGTGGAATAACACTGATGAAAGAGGAAACTTAGTTATGCTAGATCCTACTGGCAGAACTGGAACAGACTTCTACCCAGATGATGATGGTGGCTCTGATATCGGATTTGATTTCAATATTGAAACAAATCAATTTAATTCGCCCACAGGAAACCATGTCAATCAATTAAGATTGGGCGGAATAACTCCAGTAGTATATGGTTTTGTTTATGATAGAACCCTCTATCCTGCCGATACAGATCCTGCCAACTATTGTTATTTGGATGATTTTTGGACAGACCCAATTCCTCTAAAAATTGAGGCTATTCCCAGAAGACAACCATCTAAAGGATACAAAACTATTTTTTGTCCTGTACAAGAAGTTGCCCAACACACAGCTTTTAAAGTTCAAAAAATAAATTCTACAGATTTATTTGAAATGCAAAATCTAACCATTATTTGGAACCCTGATGCAGGGGCCTAAATATAGTAAAATAGATTAGCATGAAAATTAATAACTGGAAAACAACCGCAAGCGGAATCGGATCTATTTTAGCTTCTGTAGCAGCAGTATTACAAGATCCTTCCAATATAACGAAGCCAGAAGTTATTGCTTCTTTCTTAGCTGGAATTGGACTATTAGTAGCTGCCGATGGAAAAAAAGAGTAGATTACCAACCTCAATAGAGTTCCTTAACCATATTAAAGAACTAGAAAAACAAAACTTATATGGGGGAGCAGTTGACACTGTTTCCCCCTTATTAGCTGGTTCTCTCACAGGACAAGGCACTAAGGCGCTTCTCCAAAGAAATCCAATACAAACACTTGGGGCCTCTCTTTTAGGCCTAGAAACTGGTGATTATATTGGAGGAAAACAAACTAAACAAATCAACGATAAAACTCTTTACCCTAATCTAAAATATTTAAAAAAATTAGATAGAGAAAGTGCTAAAAGAGAAAAAGAAGAAATAGCAGCAGAAAAAGCAGCTATCGAAAGATTAAGAAGATTTAAGAAATAATGCCCTTACAAACTAGAGATTACGAAAATGAATTTTCTATAAAGAGAATTAAAAACCAGACAGGTACCGCAGAAGGTACCCAAATGGCTCCCCCTCTTAAAGCAGGAATCAGAGTTCCTTTCGTTAAAAATCTCAAAATCCTAAGAGCTCAAGATTATTCGGCAGGAACCCAATTTACCTTATCTTGGGATTCTCCCGAATTCGATCCTACAGTACAAGTTTCCCACTACGTTGTATATGTAAAATCAATTAATTCAGGACAAGCGGAAGTTTCTCAAACTCCCGTATCCGTAAAAGCCTCTCCCGCAATTATTAAAGTAGACTCTTCTAATGCAACTAGAGCCATTATGACAGTACAAACTGTTTTAAAGAATGGCCAAACATCTCTAGTATCAAATTCTCCAACAGTTGTAGGAAAGGTTATTGCTCCAGAATTAGCCCCTACCGACATCCCAGAAGCCACATTAATAGATCTTAATGTTGTTTTTGGCTACTCCAATTTAACAGGAAGTGGGGGAGTAACCTTTGTCTCTTCTGGGGGAACAATCACAGATAATCCTTCCAACCTATTTTGGGACAACTCTAATACTCGCTTTGGTATATTAACAGGAACCCCTCTATCAAACTTTGATAATGTGGGTTCATCAGCCTTAGGAAATGTGAGTTCCCAGACTACAAATTTTACAGCGGGTGCCGCTCTAATCTATTTGTGTGATTGTACTTCTGGAAACATCACAGTAACATTACCAACCGCCTCTGATGTAGATAGAAGATGGTACATATTTAAGAAAACCGACTCTTCCGACAATGTTGTAACAATAGGTTCTAGAGAATTAAATACAGAAAATCAAGTATTAATTATTTTTTCCGATGGTACTTCTTGGATATCCTTAATAAATGGATTCGGAGTATAAATGGTAAAATATTAATATAAGAGATTTTCATGTCATTTTTCGATAATAGTAATTGGGTAAGATCTATGCTTGGTACACAAGCAGGAAACTTACAAGGGCAATTTGCGCCCAATGGGGAAATGTGGTCACAGTACCTAAATTCTGTTAACCCATTAATGGCTTCCACAATGAATATGATAAACCCTTCCCAAGCAATGCTTTGGGGAGGTTCTGGAATGCCTGGATATATGGATTCCCTACAACAATATGGAAATTCTCTACCTGGACTTCTAAACTCATTAACTGGCGGAACTGAACAAGCCCAAGGATTCTTAGGGTTTCAAGGTGGCCAATTAGGGCAAGGTTCCGATGTTTTAAATAGTATTCTTGGAATGGCCTTTAATGGACAACAATCTCCTCTAAATCAATTCTTAGAAAACCAATATACAGGGTTTATTGGGGGCGGAAATCCTCTCCAAAATATGATGGGTGAAACTGGCTATGGATTAATGGCTGGTGGAGGCTCATCTCCATACACCCAAAATATGCAAGACATTGCATCCTACTATATGCAACAGGGCGGAATGACTCCTCAACTTTCCCAAGGTATGGCTATGACTGGTCAAGGGGCAGGTATGGGAATGGATCTTATGAATACTGGAGGGCTTAATAAACTTCCTGGACTCTCTGATGCTATCGGTTTCGGACAACAAAATTTGGCTAATGGTGGAATGAATAATTTCCTTGGGATGGGACAACAAGGAATTGGAAGTATTTTAGGAAACCAAGGTCAAATGGGGTCCATTAATTCCCTACAACAATCCTTACTTCCAGAAATTCAATCTGGGGGATACGGTAAATTACAACCAGGATTTGATACAGCCATTTCTATGATGAATGGCGGAAACATTTCAAAATATACTGGACAAGGGGCGGATTTAGCCCTTCAATATGCGCAAGGTGGAGGCCCATCTCTAATGAGTGGGATGCAAGGTCTTTCTATGCCCTCATTTAATGCCCCTTCAATTTCTATTGGAGGCCCAGGTTCTGTTTCAAGAGGGGCTGTAGATTCAGGTTATACCAAATCAATTGATGAAATGATTGGAAAAGCCAAAGAAATCTTAGACCAAAATCCTCTAATTCCAATGGACAAAGCCATTAATATGGCCAGAGACCAAGCTGGTACTTCTATGTCTCAAAACATGGAAGCTATGATGAGAAGAGCCTTACAAAGAGGAAACCAAGGTGCTTCTAATGTAACATCAGGTCTTTCTAACCAAGCTATGGCAGATTATGCCAACGAAGGTTCTCAAGCTGAAGCCGCAGCAATGCGTGATGCTATGATGAAGCAACAAGGATTACAGCTTCAAAAATATGGAATTGGAGCCGATCTTTCTAAAGCAATGGAACAAGTTGCGGCAGGAAGAAATGCATCCTCATCTCAATTAGCAGGACAAGAAATGTCTGCTAACGCCCAATTACAAGCTGCCCATATGTCAGCCCAAGCCCAAGCCGCATCCCAAAATGCTCAAATGCAAATGGCAATGCAAGGGCAACAAGCCGACTTATTTAAAACAATGGCCTCTCTAAATGCTCAGAGACAAATGCAAGGTCTACAAAGTTTGCAAGGTTTTGCGGGTCAAGAAAATGAGCAAATGATGGGCGGCCTAAATGCCATGGCAGGGCTACAAAATTCGGCTAATAACAGATTAGGTATAGCTTCTGATGCATTCTTAAAAGGATCGGATATCCAATCAGGTAGAGAAATGGGAGCCTTAGGTCTTATTCCTGGAATGAGTAATGCTCAAACAGGAAGCGCAGGACTAGGCCTATCTGCAATTACAGAC
>JACDJC010001310.1_pt1 | contig 22503 bp, 20 predicted proteins | sample 7454191 | NCBI WGS metagenome assembly JACDJC01 (sample SAMN14253291, study PRJNA609438) | sludge metagenome | isolation source: sludge after 25d culture with pyrite and EDTA | collected 2018-12-20 | reverse complement strand
TGATCGTCAGCCCCCTGTTCGAGGGCAAGCGCACGCTGGCGCGTCATCAGGTGGTCTACACGGCGCTGGGCGAGCGCATGCGCGAAGAAATCCACGCGCTGTCGATGCGCACGCTGACCCCGGCGGAATACGAAGCCGAGCGCCCATGAGGCCGGCTGGCTGCCCACCCGGAAGGCCGCATGGATAAGCTGCTGATCTGCGGCGGGCGGCCGCTGCAGGGCGAGGTGTCGATCTCCGGCGCCAAGAATGCGGCGCTGCCGATTCTGACTGCCAGCCTGCTGACGGCTGAACCCCTGCAGCTCGGCAACGTCCCGCATCTCAAGGACATCAGCACCATGCTGGCGCTGCTCGGTCACATGGGGGTGCGGGTCACCCTCGACGACAAGAACCACGTCACCCTGTGCGGCGAGTCGATTCCGCACAAGGAAGCGCCCTACGAAATGGTGAAAACCATGCGCGCCGCGATCCTGGTGCTGGGGCCGACGCTGGCGCGCTTCGGTGAGGCCCGCGTCTCGCTGCCCGGCGGCTGCGCCATCGGCTCGCGTCCGGTCGATCTGCACATCAAGGGTCTGCAGGCGATGGGCGCCGAAATCCAGATCGAACACGGCTATATCCATGCGCGCTGCAAACGCCTGCAGGGCGCGCGCATCCTGATGGACGTGGTCACCGTGACCGGCACCGAAAACCTGATGCTGGCCGCCACCCTGGCCGAAGGCACCACCGTGCTGGAAAATGCCGCGCGCGAACCCGAGGTCGCCGACCTGGCACGCTGCCTGATCGCGATGGGCGCCCGGATCGAAGGCGCCGGCAGCGATGTCATCACCATCCACGGCGTTGAAAGCCTCCACGGTGCGGACTACTCGGTGATGCCCGACCGCATCGAGACCGGCACCTTTCTGGTCGCGGCCGCCATGACCGGCGGCCGCGTGCGCGCCACCCACGCCCAGCCCGACACGCTCGATGCGGTGATCAACAAGCTGCGCGAAGCAGGCGCCACGGTCAGCGTCGGCGACGACTGGATCGAGGTCGAGTCCGACGGTAAGCTGAAGGCGGTGGATGTGCGCACCGCGCCACACCCGGCGTTTCCCACCGACATGCAGGCGCAGTTCATGGCGCTGAACACCATCGCCGAAGGCGCGGCAGGCGTCACCGAAACCATTTTCGAAAACCGCTTCATGCACGTGCAGGAGCTGCGCCGCCTCGGCGCCAATATCGAGGTCTCGGGGCATACCGCTTTAGTCCGCGGGGTGCCGCGGCTGGACGGCGCCATCGTCATGGCGACCGACCTGCGCGCCTCGGCCTGTCTGGTGCTGGCCGGGCTGGTGGCGGCGGGCGAGACCACCGTCGAGCGCATCTACCACCTCGATCGCGGCTACGAGCGGATCGAGGAAAAACTCACCCAGTTGGGCGCACGCATCAAGCGGGTGCATTAAACAGGCACGAACATGAGTTATTCAGGCATCACGCTGGCCCTGTCCAAGGGCCGCATCTTTGAAGAAACGCTGCCGCTGCTGGCGGCGGCGGGCATCACCCCGTCCGAGGATCCCGAGTCCTCGCGCAAGCTCATCATCGGCACCAACCGTGCTGACGTGCGGCTGATCATCGTGCGTGCCAGCGATGTGCCGACCTACGTGCAATACGACGCCGCCGATCTCGGTGTCGCCGGCAAGGACGTGCTCAACGAACACGGCGGCAACGGCCTCTATCAGCCGCTCGACCTGCATATCGCGCGCTGCCGCATGATGGTCGCGGTGCGCGAAGGCTACGACTACGCAGGCACGGTAAAGCAGGGCGCGCGAATCCGCGTCGCCACCAAGTACGCCAAGGCGGCGCGCGACCATTTCGCCTCCAAGGGCGTGCACATTGACCTGATCAAGCTGTATGGGTCGATGGAGCTGGCCCCGCTGGTCGGCCTGTCGGATGTCATTGTCGACCTTGTCTCCAGCGGCGGCACCCTCAAGGCCAATGGCTTGGTCGCGGTCGAACACATCAGCGACGTCAGCTCGCGGCTGGTGGTGAACCAGGCCGCCCTCAAACTCAAACGCAGCCTGATCCAGCCGCTAATCGACGCGTTTTCGTCGGCAGTCGACGCCGCGTAACCGTGCCGGCAGTGTTCAACCCTGCCTCGTGGACGCCCGTCGTCCTCGCCTGGTCGTTCCTGCTGCTGTTGCCATTCGGCCGTTCGTCCGAACTGCCCGTATTCATCATGGCCATTCTGGGCGGCGTGCTGATCTGGAGGCACGGCAAACAGGCGGCGTGGCAGGGCGGCGCCAAGACCTTCAGCCTGCTGTTCCTGTGCATCTGGGTGCCGATCGCATTGTCGGTACCCGATTCGCTGTGGTTCAAGAAATCGCTGAGTACCGCACTGACCTACCCACGCATTTATTTTGCCGGTATCTACCTCGTCTGGATGCTGCGCGAAGACCTCGTGCGTCAGCGGCTGCTCAAATTGTCAGCGTGGCTGCTGGTGTTCTGGGTGGTCGACGCCCTGATTCAGGCCGCAACTGGCTATGACCTGCTGGGTTACCCTTACCCCCAGCGCCTCAATGGACTGTTTGGCCCTGACAACTGGAAGCTCGGCCTCACGCTGGCGATGCTGTCGCCAGTCGTGTGGGAATACGTGTCGCGCAAGGGCGCGAAGTGGCAGCTGGCGCTGGCCTGGCTCGGCACCGCGGCGGTCGTCCTGCTGGCGAGCAATCGTCAGAGCTGGCTGGTGTTTGCGCTCGCAACCGTGCTCTGGGGATGGACGTATGCATGCCGCCATGGTCTGCGTCCCCTGAAAATGCTGGTCCTGGCGGTGCTGGTCACCGCGCTGGCCGGAACAGCCGCCTATCAGTTCAACCCCAAGTTCGCGGTGCAAGTTGACAAGACGCTGCTTGCCGAGCATTTCACGTACGAAGGACTGAACAATGCCAGTTCGGGGCGGCTGCAGATATGGGCGAATGCGGCGCGTGCCTTTCGCGATCATCCGGTTAACGGTGTAGGGGTGCGGGCCTACCGCCATGCATATCCGCTGTATGCACCCGAAGGCGATATTTTCGTAGGCACTGACGGCACCGGTGCCAACTATGCGCACCAGGTCGTGTTCGAGGTGGGGAGCGAGAGCGGGCTATTTGGACTGGCGGGCCTGCTCGGCTTTTATGTGCTGTTGCTCGCTGCTTCCCGACGCGCCCACGCCGACGCAAGCCGTTTTGCCTGGCCTTTCATGGTGGGCGTCATCGCCTGGTGGTTTCCGCTCAATGCCCATACTGCGATCTACTCGGCGTACTGGTCACTGTTGCTGGGCTGGCTGCTGGCGGTCAGCCTCGCCATGATGGACAAGGCACATGATTAATGTCGTCATCCAGGCGTTAACCCTGGTTTGTGGTTTGCTGGTGAACTTTGTGATCCCGGCGCTCTATGGGCTCGAGCTCTATGGGGCATTCATCCAGGCCAATATCCTCGTTTTCCTGTTCCAGAAACTCACCGACATCTCGACCGAACCACTCATCGGCCATGTTGATCATGCAATGATCTTTCCGATTTCGATGCTGATCGCGGGGTGCGTCTGGCTCATCTTCTGGGTGGCCGACAGTGTGGTCAGCCTCGGTTCGCCAGCCCTGCTGGCCGCGATGCTCCTCAGTTCCAGTGCGATGCTGTCGATGTATGCCTTGCGCAAACAGCGGCGGCTGGTAGCGTACCTGGTGTTTTTCCTGGCGGTCTTCTTCACCCTGCTGATCCTGAAGGAATGGCTCGACTGGCAACTCTCCATTGTCGAGATCCTGTTCTGGACCAATCTGTTGCCGGCACTCCTCGCCACGCTGGCCTTGCTGCGCTCGGGTGTGCGCCTGCCGTCGCGGCAGGAATTCCGGCCGCTGTTGGCCAGCGTTGCCCGCATGGCGCCGGGCAATTTCTCGGTGACGCTGGTCTTCAACCTGTTCACCAACCTGCTGCCCTACATTCTTTCCAAGACCCTGCCGCTACGTGATCTGGGCCTGTTTCGCGTGGTCACCGCCGTGATCCAGTCGGCCACCTCGATCTTTCCCGTCAACACCAAGGCGATCTTCGTGGGGCTGGTCGGTAGTAATGACCGTGCAGGACAGTTCCGGATTTTCCTGGCCTGGTCGCTGCTCTATTTTGCGGGATTGGGTCTGCTGGCTCTGATAGTCGGGAGCATGGAGACCCGCCTCGTGCCCTATCTGGCTCTGGTGGCCAGCCTGCCCACCCTGTACTGGGCAGTGCTGACCGAGCGTTATCTGCAGGCCAGCGGGCAGCGAAGGCGGCTGATCGCGGTTAATCTGATCGTCGGTGGGACAGCCCTCGCCGCCGCCTTTCTGATCGAAAGCCTCGACCAGGCCGTGATTTACTATGCAATCGGCCTGTCCGCTTATGCAGGCTGGCTGCTTTTCCTCGAGCGGCGCAATGTGAGCCTCCTCGCAGCTATTCTGGTTGTCGGGCTGGCCCCGCTGGCGGTTCAGCTACAGTCTGTCAGCTTGATCTATCCATCCGCCTATTTCGTCGGCCTGCTACTGCTTGCCTGGGGTGTATTCAGTCCCGGCCTCGCCGACCTCGAACGCCTGAGGGGACGTCCGTGAATGCAATTCATTTGTATCGTGCGGCGCATTGGCTTCATCAAAAGCACATTCCGCTGCTTCCCACGCTGTTGCGCAACCTGATCTTCCTGGTTTTCAATTCCTACATCCCGCCCTCGGCCATCATCGGGCGCGGTACCGTGTTCGCGTATGGCGCAATTGGCGTGGTGCTGCATGCCGATGCGAAAATCGGCTGTGGCTGTGTCATCGGGCAAGGCGTCACGATCGGTGCGGCTGAAGCCTATGTGTCGCACGAGAGGCATCGTTGCCCGACTATCGGCGACCATTGTTACATCGGTGCCGGTGCCAAAATTCTCGGCGATATCGTCATTGGTGATCGCTGCCAGATCGGTGCGGGTGCCGTGGTGATCAAAAATGTTCCCGACCATGCCATCGTGGTGGGAGTGCCGGCACGGGTGGTTGGCGAAACCCCGCCCGACTTCCTGGCGATCCGTCCATGGCGGTTCTGAAGAACGATTAGCCGGGATGTGGCGAATCAACTCTTTGACCATGTTTCCCAATGAGGCTGATTGCCCTTGTGGCATTGCCTGCACTCGCCTGCCATGAAGTACTTCAAAATACTGGAAGAAGCGCATCCCTTGCATGTCATCGCAGTGGCTTCTGTGGCAGCCGTTTTCATGGTGCTGGGCCACCCCGCATCGTTTGCATTCGGCGCGCTCGTCGCGCTCATGCTTGCGGTTCTGGCTTTCCGCGCTTCCTGGCCGGGCCTGCTAGCCGTCTTCCCGCTGGCATCTTCCATACGCTCCGCGCCGCCGAGCATCGGAATACAGGAAGCGCTATTTGCACTGCTGGTGGCGGTAGTTGTCCTGAGATCCATTGCCGACACGGTGGCGTCGACAGGGTGGACGACGCTGCTGAAACGGTACCGCAAGGCCCTGGCGCTTGCGGGTGGCCTGGCCATCGTCAATCTGGCGGTTGCGCTTTCCCATGGAGTGGGTCTCGCCGATTGGCTGCGCGGCCTCATTCCCTTCCTGTTCATCGGGTTTTTCATTCCTGTCGCCCTGGCAATCGAGCAGCGTCCTGAAAGGCTCTACTGGCTCGGTGCTTCCATCGGCGCCTTGATCACGCTGCTGGCAGGACATGTTGTAGTCTATTATCTGGCGAATGGCCTGCACCATCCGTATTGGCTGATCGTGAAAGACGGAATTCCGCAGCGGATACCCGAGGCACTTTTGTCCTTGTACCCCGGGGCAGAGGGGCCGAATCTGGACCGTGTTACCGTGTTCATTCAAAGTGCAACCGATGCATTGTTGCCGGTTGGCATTGTTGCCGGATTGATCGTGGCGGCACTGACGAGCGATCGGCGTGTAGCGACCCTGGGGCATGCGGTTTCGGTGCTTTCCTTGGTAGCCGTGCTGATGACGTATACCCGCAGCATGCTGCTCAGCGCGATGGTCGTGCTGAGCATTTTTGTGGCGCAAGCTGCGCTTTCACGGCGAGGTTTCTCGAAGGCTGCTGGGCTCGTGTTCGGCTTGGTGCTGGTCGGGGCGGGTGTCATTGCGGCGTTGGAGATCGAACCCATGTGGGGTTACCGGATGGGTCGGCTGGCAGAGGCCGTCATGGCTGACGGGGCGAATTCCAGCGTGACGACCCGGCTGGAGGAATACCGGATTGCCTGGGATCGTTTTGTCGAGCATCCACTACTTGGTAACGGCCTGGGCGCCAAGCACGCCATCCAGTTCAGCGGGCCGGAGGGCTTGGTCGAGCAGCGCGTTGCCTACATCCACAACTGGCCGCTCTACTTCCTGATGGCGACGGGAGGAGTCGGCTTCCTTGCCTACGCTTGGGTATTGTTGGCGCCGGCTTTCATCCGGCTGCACGCGATCCGCGACGAAAGCGGGGTATTCACGGTGTTGCGTGCCGTGATCCTGACGATGGCCATTTATGGCCTGTTCTTCGCCGTTTTTCGATTGATCACCTTCAACCTGCTGCTAGCGGCTATCTGGGGTGTAGTGTTGGGAGTCGAGCGATCTCCACGGATTTCGCCTGCTTCCAGATGATGTCACGTCGCGCTTTTTTCCTGGTTGCGAGTGCACTAAGCGTGCTGCTGGCCTATCTGTTGCCCGAATGGGCGGCATTCGCGCGCAGCGAGGTCTTTGTTTTTACGAATGGCTGGGACGAGGAAACCTATCTGTCGTGGCAGGGGGTGCTGGGGGCACGTAACGAGCTAGGTTATTACAACCTCTACTTTTATAGCCTGCTGCATGAGGCCGGCCTGTCGGGCGCCATGCAGAACCTGCTGTCGGATACCCTGTTCCCGCTGCTGACCGTGCTGCTGGTGATGCAGTCGTTCCGCCTGCGCGGAGTCGAAGCGGTGCGCGCCTTCGCCTATGCCGTGTTGGTACTGTTCTCGTCGACATTGTTCAACTACGCCAACCCTGTCATCAAGGGTCTGCTGGGCGAATATGACGGGATGGCGTTCCTGATGGCGGGGTGGGAACTCTATCCATCGCTTCTGCGCACCCCGAATCCACAATTGTCGTATTTCCTGCTTGCGCTGGCTGTGTATGCCTGGCTGAGATGGCGCAGGTTCTGGTTTCTGTTGCTGCCGTTGCCGCTGCTGTACTACTTCGTCGCCGTGCCCTATGCGTTTCTGATTGCAATGGGGGTGGCGCTGACTGTGGCGAGCCGCACCCTGATCCGGCCGGAGTGGCAGGCGACGGCTGTTTCAATGGTAGCCGTCTACATGTTGATGGCCGTGGGCGCCGTGGGCCTGTTCACGCTTGCCGGCTACTACGATCCGGACAACTGGGTGGTGAACAACGCCTGGGTCTTCGCCCAGACACGCATGCCCCAGTTGCCGCTGGTTTTGTTGTTTCTCTTGCCGGCTGTTCTGGTGCTGTGGCGATTCGGCCAGCTCGATTCCGGGAGGAGCCATGGCAGGCTGTTGCTGCTTCTAATACTGGCGGCAGTCGCATCGGTCAATCTCCACGTTGTCACGGGCTTCATGCTATCGCAGAAGAACTACTACGATTACGGACTGAGCATCCTGTTTGGGTTGATGCTGGTCGTCATTCTGGAGTGGATCAAAGATCGCCGGCTGGCAGACTGGGCCTTGGTTGTCCTGCTCGCCATCACGGCCATTCCAACCCTGGCGTCTCACCTTTACTTCTATCAGCGGGCGACTATGATCAGCGCCAAGGCTGCTCCCATCATCAACGAAGTTCGCCGTGACCCTTTGCATGCCGTCATTCCGGATCTTGATCTGTCGTCGCGGATGGCCTATTCAACCGCCCGATTGCTGGCGCCGCCTTTTTCCTATCAGTATTATTTTCCGTTCATCGAGAACCAGTGTCGCTACTATCCGAACTTGCTCGCGGCGGGCTTGGTGCAAGCGCGACGTGAGCTTGCAGGGCGTGTTGATGTCTTGAGCCGGCTGGAGGGAACGGTCGTCAACATACGCCGGGGGCAGATCGAATCACATGCCGACCCCTACAGAAACCTGTCGTATTGCACGCCGGAGGCCTACGGGCCGGATGGTTTCAATCTGATAAGTGTCGAACCATGAAAAAAGTCGCCATCGTGCAATCCAATTACATCCCCTGGAAGGGATACTTCGACCTGATCGCGTCGGTCGACGAGTTCATCCTGTTCGACGACATGCAATTTACAAAAAACGATTGGCGTAATCGAAATTTGATCAAGACCCCGCAGGGATTGCAGTGGCTTACGGTACCTGCCGGACAGAACATTAATCGCCGTATCAGAGATGTCGTGTTGCCGGACGCTAGATGGCAATCTAAACATTGGAAAACGTTGACTGCGAATTACCGGAGGGCGCCACATTTTTCTGAAATAGCAGATTGGCTGGAACGTCTCTATCTTTCTGAGGTGTTTACTGGACTTTCCCAGATGAATAGATGTTTCATCGAGACGGTGTGCGAATACTTAAAAATTAGGACAGTAATCAGTACTTCGTCCGATTACATCCTGGTCGAAGGCAAGACTGAGCGTTTGATTGATTTGTGCATTCAAGCGGGCGGTACAGAATACGTCTCCGGCCCGGCAGCGAGAGACTATATCGAAGCGGGGGCGTTTGCCGATCTTGGTATCAAGCTGACCTGGTTTGATTACGCAGGATACCCTGAGTACCCGCAGCTTTGGGGCGGGTTTGCACATAACGTCACGATTCTCGACTTGCTATTCAATTGTGGCAGGGAATCGTGCCGTTTCATGAAACATATACCTCTATGAGACTGTCGATTGTTGCAACCCTTTATCAATCGGCCACCCATATTACCCAGTTCCATCAGCGGGCCAGTGAAGCAGCGGAAGAACTTGTGGGTGGGGATTACGAAATCATTTTCGTGAACGATGGGTCGCCAGATAACAGCCTTGAGCTTGCAGTTAGGCTGGCCGAAACCGATCGCCATGTTGTTGTGATTGATCTATCGCGTAACTTCGGCCATCACAAGGCAATGATGACTGGACTCTCTTATGCGAAGGGGGAGCATGTTTTCCTGATCGATAGCGACCTGGAAGAGGAGCCGGAATGGCTTCTGAGTTTCGATACTCAGCTTGGTCAGGACGCTTGTGATGTAGTTTACGGCGTGCAGTCTCAGCGCAAAGGTGGGGTGTTTGAACGGTGGAGCGGAAATCTGTTCTGGAAAATGATCAATGGGCTCTCGGGACTTTCGCTACCGCGTAACGTTGTTACGGCGAGACTTATGACCCGTCGCTATGTCGACGCCCTATTGCTGCATGAGGAACGTGAGGTGTTCATGGCAGGGTTGTGGTCTATTACCGGATTCGACCAGAGACCGCAAATCGTCCGCAAGCTCGATGCCAGTCAATCAACCTATACGTTGCGCCGCAAGTTGTCACTGTTGGTCAACTCGGTGACATCATTTAGCAACTTGCCACTAGTCGGGATTTTCTATGTAGGGGCGAGTATCTTCTCCTTGGCGTGGGTGTACACACTGTACCTGGTCATTAGCTGGCTGTTTTTTTCCGCCCCGCTGGCCGGCTGGACATCGGTCATGGCATCAATATGGCTGCTTGGGGGGCTGGTTATTTCATTCATGGGCGTCATTGGAATATACCTGTCCAAAGTATTCTCCGAGACGAAAAGACGGCCATACTCGATCGTCAGGAATATCTATGGCCGAAGCTGAAGCGAAGCGGATAGTCTTCCTCTGCTCAGGGGGGGGAGGCAATCTCTCTTTCATTCATCATGCAATTGAACAAGGCTGGGTTAAGGGGGTGATTGCAGCAGTATTGACTGACAGGGAGTGTCAGGCCAGTGCCTTCGCGGACAGCGTCGGACTTGTAAAACGATGCATAAATTTCGACGATCAGAACCAAGCTCAGTTGCTCGAAGAACTTGCCCGAATCAGTCCCGATATCGTCGTGACTACTGTGCATAAAATACTTTGTGGCGCAGTGGTCGATGCCTACCGTGGGAGGTTAATCAATCTGCATTATTCTTTGCTGCCAGCTTTTGGTGGGCTGATCGGAGATCGCCCGGTTAGGGCTGCAATCGAATATGGTGCCCGTTTTACCGGGGCCACAGTTCACTTGGTTGACGAATCAATTGATGGCGGGCGCCCCCTGATCCAGATCGCCATCCCTCTACGCAAGGAAGAAAAGGACTTAGAGTGTTTGATGAACCTGGTTTTCAGGTGTGGCTGTGTAGGCTTGATGGGGGCGATCAACGCTACGCTGAATGGGGACGCGACGTGTAATGACTCTAGTCAATTGCTACTCATGGGGCGGCAGTGCCTGATCAGCGGAGCGGGGTGCGCTATCCAAGCACTTGATGACGAAAAGCTTTGGCAGCAGATTGCTGCAAAAACCAGCATGTGAGGCTGAACGTGGGAATTTTCGTGAACACCTGTACTGTTAGATTTCTTTTGGATATGGTTAGGCAATGAAATTGGTATTGACCATGTTGCCCACTATTGCCCTGGTGGTGTATGGGCAACTGATTATCAAGTGGCGCGTAGGACATCTTGCCCGGGCACTTCCTGAATCCGGGGAGGTGGGAGGCAGACTGTGGAATTACCTCACTGATCCTTTTGTGGTTTCGGCCTACCTGGCAGCATTGGGGGGGTCGATTGCGTGGGTGTTTGTGGTCGAGCGATACGATCTTTCAATCGCATTTCCTATTTATGTGGGCCTTACCATCGCATTGGTTGCGATCAGCGGTAGCCTGCTGTTCGGAGAGACTTTGACGTGGCAGCGTGTCTTCTCAATCGCATTGATTCTCGCAGGTGTGGTCATTGGTAGCCGTGTTTGAAGAGACACCGGGATTTGAAGCGCTACTGGCAGATCTGTCTGTCCTCGTTCAGCGTGATCATTCGCATCTTGCGGATTTGTTCGCGACTTACGCGCGTGAGGCGGTTTTTGGTCGTGCTTGGCTTGACGAAAGCCTACGGAGGCTTCGACCCGGAAGCAGGGTATTGGAAGTGGGGGCGGGTTCAATGCTGTTGAGTTGCCAGCTTTGCCGGGAAGGGTTCGATGTGACTGCTGTCGAGCCGGTAGGTGAGGGATTCAGCAGTTTTGCAGAATTGCAAAGGCTAGTGCTGAACTTCATGAAGGAACGCGGGGGGACGCCTATCTTGTTGCCGATCGCCATCGAAGCGTTGGTGATCGAACAGAAATTCGATTTTATTTACTCGATCAATGTGATGGAGCATGTTGGGAATGTGCCGGAGGCGCTCCGCAGAATTGTCGCGATACTTGCACATGGTGGTGAGTACCGGTTCACCTGTCCTAACTACTTGTTTCCCTACGAACCCCACTTCAACATTCCAATAGTCTTTTCGAAATCGGTAACTGCGCGTGTTTTCCATAGCCGTATATTCATGAACCAGAGCATGCCGGATCCGAGCGGGGTATGGCGCTCGCTCAACTGGATAAGCGTGATGCAAATAAAACGCATTGTCAGAAAACTCCCAGAAATTTCGCTGCACTTCAAGCGAACCATGTTACGCGACACCCTGATGCGTCTGGTGGCTGACGAGCAATTCTCTGGACGACGATCAAGGTGGATGCGCCGTGTTGCCGCCTTGTTGGTGAGTTCGGGGGGTTACCGTTTGGCGGTCTGGATTCCAGTTTCAGCTCAACCTGTCATTGATTGCACGCTGCTGCGGCGTGAAGCATGAGAAGTTGTGCTGTCTGCAATTAAGAGGTCGCAGATGAGCCAGGTTACCAGCGGAATTCGATCAGTACTCTCGTCTCCTTACGTTTATATGTCTTTCCAGTACCTGATGGGTGCTCATGGCGTTTGGCGGAGGTTTGTGAAGGAATACGTACGTCCATTTCCCGGCGCCGCAATGCTCGATATCGGCTGTGGCCCAGCGAACATGCTGTCCTATATGCCAGATGTGGACTATTGGGGATTCGATATCAGCCAAGCGTACGTGGACCAGGCCACCAGAAAATTTGGTCGACGCGGCCATTTTATATGCAAGATGCTGACCGAAGCGGATCTGGAAACATTGCCAAAATTTGATGTCGTGACAGCTTCGGGGGTGCTTCATCACATGGATGACATGACGGCACGCCACCTGCTGAGCTTGGCGCACCAGGCTCTGAAACCCGGTGGCCGCCTGGTGACGATTGATCCCTGTATTGTCGAAGGCCAGAATCCGATCGCCCGCTTCCTGATCGAACGAGACCGGGGGCAGAACGTGCGTAGTGCGGCTGGGTACGCCGCACTGGTTGCGTCGGTATTCGCGCATTCGCGCATCGAGGTGCGCCATCGTGCTTGGATTCCATATACCCACTGCTACATGGAATGCCTGGCAGCCCCGGTACTTGGGGACGGTAGTGAGGTGAAGCGATGAAGGCAATCATCCTCGCCGGCGGCAGCGGATCCCGCCTCTATCCACTGACCCAGGTATCCAGCAAGCAGCTCCAGGCTGTGTTCGACAAGCCGATGATCTACTACCCGCTTACGGTGCTGATCGCGGCCGGCATCCGGGAGTTCTGTCTGATCGCCACGCCGTATGACTTGCCGCGTTTCAGGCAATTACTGGGTGATGGCATGCGCTGGGGTATTTCAATCGAATATCGCGAGCAGCCCCGGCCCGAAGGGATCGCGCAGGCTTTTCTGATCGCCGACGATTTCGTGGCAGGCGACAACGTGGTGCTGATGTTGGGGGACAACATCTTCTCGGGCGGTGATGACTTTCCACGGGCGATGGCGGAGTTCCGGGGCGGGGCGACCATATTCGCCTACCATGTCAAGGATCCGCAGCGCTACGGGGTGGTCGAGTTCGATCGCGAGGGGCGGGCGATCTCGATCGAGGAAAAGCCTGCCCATCCGAGAAGTGCCTTTGCCGTTCCTGGCATCTACATTTACGACCAGCAAGTTGTCGACATTGCGCGGTCAATCCGGCCCTCCCCGCGCGGCGAGCTCGAAATTACCGATGTCAATCGTGAATACATGCGGCGAGGTGAACTGCTGGTACATCGCCTGAGCCGCGGATTCGCCTGGATGGATGCCGGAACCACCACGGCGCTGCAGGAAGCCGCAGCCTACATCGAGGCGATCGAGCGCCGGCAGGGCGTCAAGATCGGCTGCCCGGAGGAGGCGGCGCTGGTACGTGGCTTTCTGACTCTGGCGCAATTCGAGACCTTACTCGAAAAAATGCCGAACTGTGAATACCGGGACTATCTCACCAGCGTGGCTGTGGAAAGCCGCAGGCTTGGAGAGATGAAGTGAGGGACGAAACAATCCCTTTCAACCGGCCTTACATGACCGGTAAGGAGTTGTACTACATCGCCGAGGCAAAGTTCGGGAGCAAGCTGGCAGGCGATGGGCCCTTCACCAAGCGCTGTCATCTCTGGCTGGAGGAACGCACCGGCTGTGCCAAGGCGCTGCTGACCCATTCCTGCACGGCGGCACTGGAAATGTCGGCCCTGCTGCTCGACATCCAGCCAGGCGACGAAGTCATCATGCCGTCGTACACCTTCGTTTCAACCGCGAATGCCTTCGTGCTGCGTGGTGCGGTTCCGGTCTTCGTCGACATTCGCACGGACACGCTCAACATCGACGAACGCCTGATCGAGCCAGCCATCACGCCGCGCACTCGGGCGATCCTACCGGTGCACTACGCTGGCGTGGGCTGCGAGATGGACGTGGTCATGGAGATTGCGCGGCGCCATGGACTGAGGGTGGTGGAGGACGCGGCACAGGGGGTGATGGCCCGCTACAAGGGCCGCGCACTCGGCAGTTTCGGCGATCTGGGCGCCTACAGCTTCCACGAAACCAAGAATGTCATCTCGGGCGAGGGTGGTGCCCTGTTGGTAAATGATCCTGCACTGGCGCTGCGCGCCGAGATCATTCGCGAGAAGGGCACCGACCGTAGCCGCTTCTTCCGTGGCGAGGTGGACAAGTACACTTGGCAGGAGGTCGGTTCGTCCTTCCTGCCCGGCGAGCTGATTGCGGCATTCCTGTGGGCACAGTTCGAGGAGGCCGACAGCATCACCCGGAAGCGCCTCGCACTCTGGCAGCAATACCATGCGGGGCTTGCCGATCTCGAAGCCGCCGGTCTGCTGCGGCGGCCGATTATCCCCGTGGACTGCGAGCACAACGCACACATGTATTACGTGCTGTTGACTCCCGTCATCAAACGCCAGCAGGTGATCGATGCGCTCAAGGTCGAGGGTATCCATCCGGTCTTCCATTACGTACCGCTGCACGATTCCCCGGCAGGACGTCGTTACGGCCGGGTGGCGGGCGCGATGACGCATACCGATGACCTGTCGGCACGCCTGCTTCGTTTGCCGCTGTGGGTGCCGATGCAGTCGCAGCATGTCGACCGCGTCGTTGGCGCGCTCAAGTCTGCCGTGTTCGCGGCACGGGCCTGAGCCATGTGCGGCCTGTTTGGCGTGGTTTGCCGCAAGGCCGCCTTTGAGTCGATCAGGCCGCGCGTCGAGCGCGCACACCGGTTCCAGCAGCATCGGGGCCCTGACATGCGGGGTGAGGCGTTGCTGGATGTCGGCGCCGGACGGGTGGTGTATCTGGCGCATCAGCGTCTTTCGATTCTCGACCTGAGCGAAGCCGGACGCCAGCCCATGGCTGACGCAGACCAGGCCAGCTGGCTGGCCTACAACGGCGAGGTCTACAATTACCTGGAACTCGCGCAGACGATGCATTTCACGCCGGCAAGCGGTAGCGACACCGAGGTGTTGCTCGAGTCCTTCCGCCGCGAAGGCGTGGCAAGCTCGCTGCCGAAATTCAACGGCATGTGGGCGCTGGCGTGGGTTTCGATGCGGGAACGCGCCCTCTACCTGTCACGCGATCGCGCCGGTGTAAAGCCGCTCTATACGGCGTGGGTGGATGGCGATCTGTATTTCGCCTCCGAGATCAAGACCCTACTGGCACTGATGGGGCGCCGGCACAGGCTCAATCTCCAGGTGGTCGGCGAATACCTGGTGCAGGCGTTGCAGGACACGAGCCCGGCGACGTTTTTCGAGGGTGTCGAGGCGTTGCCGGCGGGGAGCTTTGCGCGAATCGACCTCGGTGCGCCCGATCTGTCGATCGCTCCGGTCGCGTACTGGAACCCGTTCCAGGCAGGGGCTGACCACCCAGACCCGGGAGAGCTGGTCGGGCGCGTGCGCGACACCGTTCTCGATGCGGTCAAGCTGCGCCTGCGTGCGGACGTACCGGTGGGGGTCATGTTGTCTGGCGGCGTGGATTCCTCGATCATCGCGGCCTGCGTCAGCCACCTGTCGAAGGATGCGCGCGAGCGGGTCGCGATGCTCTCTGCCGTGAGCCCAGGCCAGCCCGGTGACGAGTCGCCTTATATCGACCGCGTGGCCAGCCACCTCGGGATCGAGCCGATCAAGGTCAGCACCGCCTGGGGTGCAACCGAGGCGGTCGAGTTGCTGCGAACGGTCACGTGGATGAACGATACGCCGCTCGGGTCGTTCTCGAATGTGGCGTTCTACCTCCTGATGCAGCGGGCGGCCGCGGCGGGAATCAAGGTGGTGCTGAGCGGGCAGGGGGCTGACGAGCTGTTCTGCGGTTATCGGAAGTATCTCGGTTTCTATTTCCAGGAACTCGCGCGCCAGCGCAGATTCGGGAAACTGGCGGGTACGGCCTGGGCATTCTGGCGCAATGGCGTAGTCCTCGGCCAGTTCAATCTGACCGAGGCGCGCCGTTACCTGCAGCGCCGGCCGCAAGATGTGACGCTGGGCGATACGCTGCGCCAGGCCTTCACTCCGCAGGCGCTGGGCCTGCCGCCGGAAGGCCTGGTGCATCGGCAATGGCTTGATTACAGCCGATTTTCGGTGCCCTACCTGACTCATTACGAGGATCGGGCGTCGATGGCGTTTGCGCGCGAAGTGCGTCTGCCCTTCCTGGACTACCGGCTGGTCGAGCTGATGCTGAATGCGCCGGTGGAGTCCAAGCTGAACGCGGGATGGACCAAACATTCGCTGCGCCAGGCGTTCGTCGACTGGCTGCCGCCGGAGATCGTCTGGCGCCGCGACAAGCAGGGATTTTCGATGCCGCAGGAGGAATGGCTGCGCGGCGAGCTCAAGGCGTCGTGGCTCGACATTCTCAATCGTGATGCCGAGGTGTTCCGACATGGCTTGCTCGATTACGACGCGCTGCATGCGAAGTTCGAGCGCTTCTGCAATCGGCAGGGGAAGATCTGGTACCGTGAAATTTTCGCGCCGCTTGCTCTGGAGATCTGGCTGCAGGCGTATTCCGAATTCATCGCATGAGACTGCCCCGATTCAGGCGCTGGGCGAGCTTGGGCAGAACGCTGCCTCGGCTCGGGTGGCGCAATCTCATGCGGGTGGCGAGCTACCGGGTGCTGCTGGCCACGCGCCTGCATCCGGTTTGCCGACTCGCCCCGGTCGTCATCGAGGGCGAGTTCTTTGCCCCCCCCGGATGTCTGCGTGAGGGTATGGCTTCCCGCTACTGGCAGGATTCGGCCCGCTATTTCGACTGTATCGAGGCACCGCTTTCGGGTGGTAGGCCGGACTGGCACTACCGGCCGGCGTCGGGCACCTTGGCAGCAGCATCCAGCCGGCCGTGGTGGGAAGCGGGCGACTTCGATGCACAGCTGGGCGACATCAAGGACATCTGGGATGTCTCGCGCTTCAACTGGGTGCTGGCACTTGCGCAGCGGGCGGTGCGAGGCGATGCGGCGAGCCTCGCGAAATTGAACACCTGGCTCGCCGACTGGCTGGAACACAATCCACCCTACACCGGCTACAACTGGAAATGTGGCCAGGAGGCCTCGATCCGGGTGATGCATCTGGCCATGGCCGCACTGATTCTGGCGCAGGTGAACGAGCCGCTACCGGGATTACGCGCACTGGTGCGCGTGCATCTCGCCCGGATTCGGCCCACAGTCGCCTATGCAGTCGCGCAGGACAACAACCACGGCATTTGCGAAGCAGCGGCCCTGTTCATTGGCGGGGCGTGGCTCAGCCAGGCGGACGGGAACGGCGAGGCGCGTGCATGGATGGAAAAGGGCAGGTGCCAGCTCGAGGAGCGGGCGGCGCGGCTGATCGCTGACGACGGCGGTTTCAGCATGTATTCGGTGATGTATCACCGCGAGTTTCTCGACGCCCTGAGCATGGTCGAGATCTGGCGACGCGCCTTGCTCCTGCCGACATTCTCGGTACGCTACCGGGACAGGGTGTCGCGTGCCGCTGTCTGGCTGGCGGCCGGTGTCCATCCGCAGTCCGGCGATGCACCCAACATCGGCGCCAACGACGGTACTCGACTGCTGCCGCTGACCGATACCGATTACCGCGATTTCAGGCCGTCGGTGCAACTGGCGAGCGTCCTGTTTTGCGACGCCCGTGCCTATCGCGAAGCGGGCAGCTGGGACGCCCCGCTGCACTGGCTGGATATCCCGGTGCCCGATGCCGTGCTGCCTGTTACCCAGCCGCAGCTATACGATCAAAGCGGCCTCGCCGTGCTCAGGGCTCCGGGCGAGGATGCCCAGGCGTTCGTACGCTTTCCCCACTACCGTTTCCGCCCCGGTCATGCCGATCCCTTGCATGTCGACCTGTGGCTCGGTGGCCGCAACGTCCTGCGCGGGCCGGGTTCGTATCGCTACCATGCCGAGCCGGAGTGGCTCGATTATTTTCCAGGAGTGGCGGCCCACAACGCGGTACAGTTCGATGATCTCGAAGCCATGCCGCGCCTGGGGCGATTTTTGTTCGGCGACTGGTTGCGGCTTGCGTCGGGCCCCGTGCTGGAAGAACTGCCCGATGGCCAGGATTTTGTCGCGAGCTATCGTCATGCATCCGGTGCGCGCCATGAGCGCAGGGTGAGCCTGCGGGCCGGAAGACTGGAGGTATGCGATACCATCGCCGGCTTCAGAAACAGGGCGGTGGTGCGCTGGCGTCTGATGCCCGGTGCCTGGCAGGTCGAGGCTTCGGGCGTGTCGCTTGGTCAGTTGCACCTGACCGTGCAGTCCGAAGGTGGGCGGACAGAAATCAGGCTCGTCGAGGGATGGGAAGCGCGCTGCTACGGAAGGAAGACCCGCCTGCCCGTGCTCGAGATCGAGATGGTGGATGCAGGACGGGTGATGACGCGAGTCGAATGGAAGGTGACATGAGAGGCATGGGTTGAGAGTTTTGCTTTTGAGTTTCTACTACACGCCTGACCTGTGCGCAGGGTCGTTCCGCGCGGCGGCGTTGACCCAAGCCTTGCAAGCGCTGCTTCCGGCGGGTTCGCACATCGACGTGCTGACCACCATGCCGAATCGTTACAGCAGCTTCAGCGCCGCTGCGCCTGAAGTCGAGGAGAATGAAAGCCTCTCGGTCCGCCGGATCCCCTTGCCTTCGCACAAAAGCGGGATGCGCGACCAGTCGAAGGCCTTTCTCGCCTATGCACGTGGAGTGCGGGCGCATGTGCGCAGCCGGAAGTACGATCTGGTCTTCGCCACCTCCTCCAGGCTGATGACCGCGGTGCTGGGCGCTTATGTCGCGCGCAAACAGAAGCTGCCGCTGTATCTGGATATCCGCGACATCTTTGTCGACACGATCCGGGACATCCTGCCCGGTTGGCTGGCCTGGCCGATGGGCGGTATGTTTTCGCTCATGGAGCGCTACGCGATTGGCTCGGCGAGCAAGGTGAACCTGGTATCGCGCGGGTTCGAGGACTATTTCTCGCGGCGCTATCCGAAGCAGCGCTTTGCGTTTTTTTCCAACGGGATCGACGACGAATTCATCGCGCCCTCTCCCGACCGGGCAGCCGAAGCGTCATCGCCCACCGCGCCGTATTCGGTCCTGTATGCCGGCAACCTGGGGGAGGGGCAGGGCCTGCACGCGATTCTCCCGGGTCTCGCCCGTGCGATGCGGGGGCAGGCGAGATTCACGGTGATTGGCGACGGCGGCCGCAAACCCCAGTTGAAGAAAGCACTCGACGAAGCGGGAGCAGACAACGTGACCCTGCTCGACCCGGTCAACCGGCCGGCCCTGGTGCAGGCCTACCGGGAAGCCGACGTGCTGTTCCTGCATCTGAACGATTACGACGCCTTCAGAAAGGTGCTGCCATCCAAACTGTTCGAGTATGCAGCAGTCGGCAAACCGGTCTGGGCCGGGGTGGCGGGCTATGCTGCCGAATTCATTGAGCAGGAGATCGACAATGCAGCGGTGTTCCCGCCCTGCGATGTCACGGCAGCCATGAGCGCCTTTTCCACGCTGAAAATGCAGTCTAATCCGCGCACCGGGTTCGTTCAAAAATATGCGCGCCGCAACATCATGCAGGCGCTGGCCCGGGACATCATCACGATTTCGCATGGGTAACCGATCATGAATGTGCTGGTGACCGGGGCGACAGGATTTGTCGGGCGGGCGCTGATCGGGGATCTGACTGCGCACGGTTATGCGGCAATCCCGGTTGTCAGGCAGACCGCTGGCCTGCCGCACGAGGTGCTCATTCCCGACATGAATGCGCAGACCGATTGGAGCGGCGGACTCGCCGGCTGCGACGCGGTCGTGCACCTCGCCGCACGGGTCCACGTGATGAACGATGTGTCCCGGGATCCGCTGGCCCTGTACCGTGCAACCAACACCGACGCCACGCTCAATCTCGCGCGTCAGGCAGCGCAGGCCGGGGTGCAGCGCTTCGTGTTCGTAAGCTCTATCAAGGTCAACGGCGAAGGCCGCGATGCACCCTATCGTGAAACCGATGCGCCGGCCCCCGAGGATGCTTACGCGATATCCAAATGGGAGGCCGAACAGGGGCTGCGGCAGATCGCGCTCGAAACCGGGCTGGAAGTCGTCATCCTGCGCCCGCCGCTGGTGTACGGGCCGGGTGTGAAGGCGAATTTCCGGCGCTTGATGCGCACGCTAGAAAAGGGCTGGCCGCTGCCGCTGGGGGCGATTTGCAATCGCCGCAGCCTGCTGTATCTGGGCAATTTTGTCGACGCAATCACGCTGTGTGTTGTACACCCGGCCGCGGCAGGGCAGACCTTTTTGCTCGACGACGGCCGACCGGTTTCGACCCCGGAACTGATCCGGGCGCTGGCGGATGCGATGGGGCGTCCTGCGCGTTTGCCGGGAGTGCCGGTGGCGGTGCTGAAACTGGCGGGGGTCCTGTTGGGCAAGGGTCCTGCGGTAACGCGACTGGCAGGTTCGCTCCATCTCGATAGTTCCGCGATCCGCTCGCGCCTGGGCTGGACGCCGCCGTATTCTCTGGAGGCCGGCCTCGCGGCGACGGTGGCTTCTCAAGAATGAACTGGATCGCGATCCTCTCCGCTTTTGTGACCAGCTGGCTGCTGCTTGCCTGGCTGCTGCGGCGCGGCGGACGCCTGCCGATGGACCAGCCCAACGCACGTTCGCTGCATGCGACCCCGACACCGCGCATCGGCGGGCTCGGCATCATCGCGGGGGTTGGCGTGGCGAGCCTGTGGCTGGCAGAGAGCGAGCTGGTGCCGGTGATGCTGGGCGCGTTTGCGCTGGCGGCGATGTCGCTGCTCGACGACGTGCGCGGTCTGCCGGTGGGGGTGCGCTTCCTGACGCATTTCCTGGTCGCCGCCGGCTGCCTGCTGGCGCTGGGTCTGAGCGGCTGGGCGCTGCTGCCGGCAACGCTCGCGGTGGTGTGGATGACCAATCTCTACAACTTCATGGATGGTGCGGACGGGCTGGCGGGGGGCATGGCGGCGATCGGCTTTGGCGCACTGGCGCTGGCTGCGTGGCTGGGCAATGCACCTGATCTGGCATCATTCTGCGCGGTCATCGCTGTGGCGTCGCTGGCCTTCATGCGCTTCAATTTTCCGCCGGCGCGGCTGTTCATGGGGGATGCCGGGTCGATACCGCTCGGATTTCTGGCCGCCGTGCTCGGCATCCTGGGGGCGCGGCAGGATGTCTGGTCGTGGCTGTTCCCGCTGCTGGTGTTTTCTCCCTTCATCGTCGACGCCAGCGTCACCCTGGCGCGACGCGCGCTGCGTGGCGAGAAGGTGTGGCAGGCGCACCGTTCGCATTACTACCAGCGGGTGGTACTGCTGGGGGCATCGCATCGCCAGCTCGCCGTGGCCGCCTGGGGACTGATGCTGGTTTACACGGCGCTGGCATTTTCCCTGCGGGCGTTGCCGCAGCAGGCAGCATGGCTGCTTATACTGACGGCCGTGAGTTATCTGCTGATCTTCCTCGCCATCGACCGCCGCTGGCAACGAACCCGCAATGAACCTTAGTCCGCGTACCGTCACCATCATTCTGCACGATATCGTGGTGGCCGTCCTCGCCTGGCTGGGGGCGTACTGGCTGCGTTTCAACCTGGATGTGCCACCCGAGTTCCAGGCGGCAGCCCTGTCGACGCTCGCCTGGGTGGTGCCGCTGCAGGCCGCGGTGTTCTGGGGCTTCGGTCTCTATCGCGGGATCTGGCGTTTTGCCAGCCTGCCCGATCTCAAGCGCATCGTGATGGCAGTCGGTATCGCCGCACTGCTGATCCCGGTAGCGCTGATCCTGTTTCGTGTCAGCGCGGTGGTGCCGCGCTCGGTGCTGATTCTTGACCCGTTGTTGCTGGTCATCGTGATGGGCGGCAGCCGCCTCGCCTACCGCGCGTGGAAGGAGCACCGCCTCGCCAGCGTGTTGCGGCCGGGCAGCAAGCCGGTGCTGGTGGCGGGGGCCGGATCGGCGGCAGACTTTCTGCTGCGCGAACTGGCGCGCAATCCGGCGGGGTTCCACGTGGTGGGCCTGCTCGACGACAGCCGCGACAAGCAGGGTCGGCTGGTGCAGGGGATTCCGGTATTGGGTGCGCTGGACGAAGTGGTGGTGTGGGCGAAGAAGATGGAGGTCGACGACATCGTGCTGGCCTTGCCGTCGGCCGCACACGAGGTGCGCAAGCGCATTACCCAGGCCTGCGCCGAGGCTGGACTGAACGTGATGACGATCCCCTCGCTGGAAGACCTGGTGGCGGGACGGGTGTCGGTCTCCAGCCTGCGCCGCATCGAACTCGACGACCTGCTGGGACGCGATCCGGTGCAGCTCGACAACAGCGGCCTGCACCGGCTGCTCACCGGTCAGGTGGTGATGGTGACCGGCGCCGGCGGTTCGATCGGTTCCGAGCTGTGCCGCCAGATCGCGCGGTTTGCACCGGCGAAGCTGGTGCTGTTCGAGCAGTCCGAACTGGCGCTGTACGCGATGGAGCAGGAACTGCCGCAGCATTTTCCCGATCTGGCGATCGTCCCGGTGATCGGTGATGTCAAGAATCACGTCTGGGTAAACCGGGTGATGGCCGAGCATCGTCCGGCCGTGGTGTTCCATGCGGCGGCCTACAAGCACGTGCCGCTGATGGAGAATGCCAACGCCTGGGAGGCGGTGCGCAACAATGTGCTCGGCACCCAGGTGGTTGTGGGGTCTCTGTTCGTGCGCCCGTTCGTTCTGTTGTGGTTTGGCTTCGTGTGTATTCCCTTTTGTTTTGTTTCGTTTCTCCGGCTGAAGTCGCCGCTCTCAGCCGCCGGCGCCCGACCCCCCCGCCCCCCCC